>CXWL01000357.1_pt1 | contig 106570 bp, 86 predicted proteins | sample 590931 | NCBI WGS metagenome assembly CXWL01 (sample SAMEA3498368, study PRJEB10139) | groundwater metagenome | biome: water well; material: biofilm material | place: Germany | collected 2015-04-27 | reverse complement strand
ACCTCGCTACGACCTCGGGTGAATAGTCCGGGCTAGCCTGCGTAGGGGCGGGTCTCAGACCCGCCCCCGGTGCGCGATCCTCTAGCATCAGGATCCCATGCACGTGATTGGGCATCACGACAAAGGCGTCGAGGGCCAAGAGCGGAAAATGACTCGACAGCTCCGCCCAGGTCGCCAACACGATCGCTCCACCGTCGTTGCGCCGCATCTCGCCGCCCAAGACTTCGCCGAACAGGTGAGCTCGGCCTTCCGCGCAACAGGTCACGAAATAGGCTCCCGCCTGGGAGTAGTCGTAGCTCCGCAGTCGCAGGGAATGACGGCGATTCGCGGCTGCTCCTGCCTTCACGGCCGGATCCACGTCCCGCTCTGCCCCGCCAACGCCGCCGGCAGACTGGCAATGTCGGTGATCACCGCCTGCTTGCCGGTAGCATCGACGAAATCCGCGGCAGCCTCGATCTTGGGTCCCATGCTGCCGGGCGGAAACTGCCCGCGCCAGAGCAGGCGTCGGGCGCCGCGGGCGGTGATCTCGGGCACCTCGATCGCCGACCGTCGGCTGTAGTTCTTCACCACCCGCGGCACGCCCGTGAGGATCACCAGGAGGTCCGCCGGCAGCTCGCGGGCGAGCAGCGACGCCGTGCGGTCCTTGTCGATCACCGCCTCGACTCCGCGCACCGCGCGGCCCTCGCGGATCACGGGAATGCCGCCGCCCCCGCCGGCGATCACCACATGCCCGTGGGCCAACAGGTGGCGCAGCGCCGGCAGGCCGAGGAGCTCGAGCGGGCGCGGGCTCGCCACCACTTTGCGCCAGCCGCGCCCCGCATCCTCGACCATGCGCCAGCCGCGCGAGCGCTCGAGCTCCTCGGCGCGAAAGCGCGGGAAGAACGGGCCGACCGGCTTCGTGGGCTCGGCAAAGCCCGGGTCGTCACGGTCGACCACGACCAGCGACAGCAGGGTCACCACCTCGCGATCGAGATCCTCGGCGGCAAACTGGTTGCGCAGCGCCGTCTCGAGCAGGAAGCCGACGCTGCCTTCGGTCGCCGCGACGGCAACGTCGAGCGTCCCGGCCGGGACCTTGGTGGCACCCTCCTCCATCTGGATCAGCACCTGCCCAACCTGCGGCCCGTTACCGTGCACCAGCACCAAGTCGTGACCGTCGCGCACCAACGCTGTCAGCCAGACGGCAGCCGCCTCCGCCCGTCGCCGCTGCTCGGCGACCGTGCCGTCGTCCTCCGGCCCGAGCAGCGCGTTGCCGCCGAAGGCGACCACGGCGAGGGGGCGCGGCAGAGAGTCAGGTGTCGTCACGAGCGGGCCACCAGCCTACCAGCGTGGTCTCGAGGCGTCGTCACCGTCTCCTGATCCAGCCGAGAAAGTCCTGCGGGCTCCAAAGCTGGACCCCCGCCCGACTCGCGACCGGAAAGTGGCGGAGGTTGCCGGTCACGACGCCATCGGCACAACCGGCCTCGGCGATGGCAAGAAACGGCTCGTCGTCGGGATCGGGTAGCGGGTACGGCCACGGTCTCGCCACCACCGGCTGGCCACTCTCCTCGAGGAAACGCAGGACCTCCGCGGCAAGCTGGGGCAGGATACCGAGCCTGGGCCGGGCGAGGACGTCGCGATACTCGGCCAGGATTCGTGGGTCGTACAACAGGCACAACTCCCCTACCAGCACGAGGTCCAAGATCTGGCCCGGAGCGCCCTGCTCGGAGAGCAGACCCGACACCAACACGTTGGTGTCGAGAACGATGCGCGGAACCAAGCTAGCGCCCCGTCGCCCGACGTCCCCGACCCTGGGACTCCCGCACCTCGGCAACGACTCCGTCGATAGCGTCGATACTCAGCTCGTCGGTACCGACCGCGCGAGCGTTCGCGCGGATCGCGGCCAGTGCCATCTGAGCCCTGGCGCGACGCAGCGCCTGCAGGGTCTCGTCGAGAGTCTCGCTGCTCACCGGCACCATCAGCGCGACCGGCCTGCCGTTCGCCGTCAGCAGCGCCTCTTCGCCCTGCCGCAGCCCTTCACGGGCCTCTCTCGGCCGCGTCCTCAAATCACGGATGGTGATGGTCTTCATGTCGAGATGGTACAGCGGTGGGTGACAATTGTCACCGGCACGGCCAAGATCCAGCACCGGACCGCGGGCGACGGCCCCGGCTGCGACGACGCAACCCACCCGACGGCGCGGGCCGCGACCCACCCCGCTCCCTTGTTGACACCTGACCAGTCCGGCCGCATCATCCTCGAGATGCGGACCCGCGCCCTTGCGCTCTCGGCGAGCCTGTCGCTGCTGCTGGCGTTCCTGGTGACGCTGGCGCCGCCGCTTGCCGCGCGGGAGGGCAACTGCGCCGGCCGCTGCCCGCTCGGCATGTCGATGCGCCACTGCGCGGGGCCGAGCGGAGCGACGATGGGCACGCCGATGCGCTGCTGCCTACGGGCGCCGAGCGGGGTGCCGGTGCGTGGACCCGAGCCGGCGGCGCCGGACTCCAAGGGCCAGCCGGCTCACGAGCTCACGGCTGGGCCGGCTGCCAGTCCCGCTGCGGCCAGCCTCGTCCTGGGAGCAGCGGCGGCCGCGAGTCGCCTAGTCGCGCCGCGCCCGCACCAGGGTCGCTGGCATGCCCGCGGGCTGTTCACGCTGCACGCCACCTTCCTGATCTGAGACGACACGCGCGCTCTCGCCCCCGGCCTGGTCGATCGACCAGGCCGGCATGAGCTCGTGTTGCGTCTTTTTTCAGGAGGTCCCGCGTGCCCATCTCGCTGCTTTCCGTAGTCCTCGCCGCCGGCCTCGCCGGGGCCGAGCCGCCGACGGCAGCCGTCCCGCCCGTCATGGGCGGCCACCGCTCGTCGACCGTCGGCGCCGCCACCACGCCGGACGCGGCCGAGGCGTCGCTGCTGCGCCTGCTCGACCGCGCCCGCCGCGAGAACCCGACGCTGGCCGCCCTGCGCGCGCGGCGAGCCGCCGCCGGCCAACGCATCACGCCCGCCGGCGCCCTCGGCGACCCGATGCTCGAGGTCGAGCTGCGCAACATGGGGCTCACCCGCTGGACGGTCGGCCGCGACCCCGACTCGATGGTCGACGTCACCCTGCGGCAGAGCCTCCCGTGGCCCGGTATCCGCGACCGCCGCCGTGACGCGGCGGCTGCCGACGCCGCCGTCGTCGAGGCCGAGCTCGTCGCCGCCAGCCGGGCGCTGTCGACCGAGGTCCATCACCGTTGGTCGGCGGTCTACGCCCTCGACCGCGAGGAGGCCTACCTCGCCGATTCGCACGACCTCCTCGAGCTCTTGGCCGCCACCGTCGCCGCCCGCTACGGCACCGGCGACGGCGACCAGGCGGCCGTGCTGCGGGTGCAGGTCGAGCTCGCCGACCACACGTCGATGATCACCCGTCTCGACGGCGAGCGCGCCGACCTGCTCGCCCAGCTGCGCGGCCTGGCCGCCCTCGGCCCCAACGAGGCGCTGCCGACGATCGCCGCGCTGCCGCCGATCACGCCGCCGGCGGTCGACTGGATCGCCACCGCCGTCGCCCGCGCTCCCGAGATCGACGTCGCCCGCGCCGGCGTCGCCCGCGCCAGCCTGGCGCTCGAGCTCGCCCGCCTGGACACCAAGCCCGGGCTGGCGGCCCTCGCCGGCTACGGCTTCCGCGGCCGCGGCCTCGACGGTGGCGGGCACGAGCAGGATCCCGCGATCACCCTGGGTCTGGGCGTCGAGCTGCGGGCCTGGCGACGCGACAAGCAGCGGCCGCTCGTCACCGCCGCCGAGCAAGAGCTCGCCGGCGCCCGGGCCGAGGTCGCCGCCGCCGAGCTTGCCGCCCGCAGCGCCGCCGAGCGCCTGGCGGCCGCGTGGCAACGCGTCAACGGCGAGCTTCAGGCCGTCGACCAGGGCCTGATTCCCCAGACCAGCGGCCTGCTCGACGCCACCCGCACCGCCTACCTCAACGGCCGCAGCGACTTCACCGCCGTGATCGAGGCCTTCACCCGCTGGCTCGACGTCCGCATCCGCCGCGAGCGCCTGGCCGCCGAGCGCTTCTCGGTCCGCGCCGAGATCGCCAGCCTGACCGCCTTGCCTTCCCCCGCCGACACCGAGGTCACACCATGACCCACGACCGCCTTGCATCACTCGTCTTCGTTCTGGGCACCACCATGCTGGCTGGCCTGACCGCTTGCCGCAGTGGCGAGCCCGCCGAGAGCGCCGTCGCGCCGGCCAAGATCACCAGATGGACCTGCGCCATGCACCCGACCTACCTCAGCGACCGGCCCGGACAGTGCCCGATCTGCAACATGGACCTGGTGCCGGTCGAGCCTGCGGCGGCGCCTGCCGCCGCGCCGACGGCGGGCGAGCCTGGCGAGCGCCAGGTCGCGTTCTACCGCAGCCCGATGGACCCGGCGATCACCTCGCCGGTGCCGGCCAAGGACGAGATGGGAATGGAGTTCGTGCCGGTCTACGCCGACGAGCTGACCGGCGGCCAGGCGCCGAGCGCCGTCGAAGGACGCGCGGCGGTCGAGCTGGCGGCCCCGGCCCAGGAGCGCCTTGGCGTCGCCATCGCCGTGGCCGCCACGCAACGGCTGTCTCGCACCATCCGAGCCGTCGGCGCGGTGACGCCCGACGAGCGGCGCCTCTACCGCGTGCAGAGCAAGATCAGCGGCTGGGTCGAGCGCCTCGACGCCAACGCCACCGGCCAGTGGGTGCGCAAAGGTCAGTCGCTGATGGCGGTCTACTCGCCGGAGCTCCTCGCCGGGCAGGAGGAGTACCTGCTGGCGCGTCGCAACGCCGAGCGGTTCCTCGCCTCTGACCTGCCCGAAGTGCGACGCGGCGGCGAGGACCTGGTGGCCGCCGCCCGCCGGCGCCTCGCCCTTCTCGACGTGCCGGCGACGTTCCTCGCCCAGCTCGAGCAGGACGGCGTGCCCAAGCGCACCGTCGAGCTGCTGGCGCCGGCGAGTGGCACGGTGATCGAGAAGTCGGTGGTCGCCGGGCAGCAGATTACGCCGGGCATGGAGCTCCTGACGCTTGCCGACTTGTCGCAGATCTGGGTCGACGCCGAGGTCCCGGAGCAGGACGCCCGCTACGTCGGTGTCGGCACACCGGCGACCCTCGGCCTCGCCTACGACGCCGCCACTGCGCGGCGGACCAAGGTCGCCTTCGTCTATCCGAGCATCGACACCGCCACCCGCTCGCTGCGCCTGCGCTTCGAGGTTGCCAATCCCGGCCAGGTGTTCAAACCCGGCATGTTCGTCGACGTCGAGCTGGCGATCGACCTCGGCACCGGCGTCGTCGTCCCCGACAGCGCCGTCCTCGACTCTGGCAGCCGGCAGCTGGCCTACGTCGAGACGGCGCCCGGCCACTTCGAGCCGCGTCAGGTCTCGGTGCGCTGGCGCGGCGACGGCAAGGCGCTCCTGGCCGACGGCGTGCGGGCGGGCGAGAAGGTCGCGGTGCGCGCCAACTTCCTGCTCGACGGTGAGTCGAGGTTGCGGGAGAGCTTCAACCAGGCCGGAAGCCTGCCGGGAGCCAGGCCGTGATCAAACGCCTCATCGCCTTCTCGGGCGAGAACCGCCTGCTGGTGATCTTCATCACCGCCGCCCTGGTGGTCGCCGCCGTCCACACCCTGTCGGTCATCCGTCTCGACGCCCTGCCCGACCTCTCCGACACCCAGGTCATCGTCTACGCGCGCTGGGAGCGCGCCCCCGACCTGCTGGAAAACCAGGTCACCTACCCGGTGATCACCGCCCTCCTTGGCGCCCCCGGGGTCAAGGCGGTGCGCGGCTTCACCGACTTCGGCTACGCCTACGTCTACGTCATCTTCGAAGACGGCACCGACCTCTACTGGGCACGCTCACGGGTCAACGAGTACCTGTCGAAAATCGAGGGCCGCCTGCCCGACGGCGTGCGCCTCGAGCTCGGCCCCGACGCCACCGGCGTCGGCTGGGTCTACCAGTACGCTCTGGTCGACCCCACCGGCAACCGTTCGCCCGACGAGCTGCGGGCGATCCAGGACTGGAACCTGCGCTACGCGCTCCAGAGCGTTCCCGGGGTGGCCGAGGTGGCGTCGGTCGGCGGCTTCGGCCGCCAGCTCCAGATCACCGTCGAGCCACGGCGGCTGCAGGCGTACAGCCTCTCCCTCGCCGACGTCGGCAAGGCGGTGGCCGACGCTAACGTCGAGGGCGGCGGACGCCTCCTCGAGTGGAGCGGCACCGAGGCCATGGTGCGCCTGCGCGGCTACGCCACGAGCCTCGCCGACTTCGAGCAGGCGCCGGTGGCCTTGGGCGCCGGCGGCGTGCCGGTGCTCCTGCGCGACATCGCCCGCGTCGAGTGGACGCCGGACCTGCGCCGCGGCGTCGCCGACCTCGACGGCAAGGGCGACACCGTCGGCGCCATCGTCGTCATGCGCCACGGCGAGAACGCCAAGAACGTCATCGCCCGGGTGGAGAGCCGACTCGACGAGCTGCGGGCCTCGCTGCCCCCAGGGGTCGAGATCCTCACCACCTACGACCGCAGCACGCTGATCGACCGCGCCCTCGACACGCTCCGCCACGAGCTGCTGCTCGAGATGATCGTCGTCGCGGCAGTGATTCTGCTGTTCCTCTGGCACCTGCCGTCGGCGATCGTGCCGATCCTCACCCTGCCGGTCGCCGTTCTGCTGTCGTTTCTGCCGCTCTACGGGCTCGGCATCACCGTCAACATCATGTCGCTGGCCGGCATCGCCATCTCGATCGGCGTGCTGGTCGACGGTGCCATCGTCGAGGTCGAGAACGCCTACAACCGGATTCACGAATGGGAGGCCGGAGGCCGCCACGGCGACGTCCACCAAGTGCGTCTGGCCGCCCTCCAAGAGGTCGGGCCGTCGGTCTTCTTCTCGCTGCTGGTGATCGCCGTCGCCTTCCTGCCGATCTTCGTCCTCGTCGACCAGGAAGGCAGGCTGTTCAAGCCGATGGCGTGGTCGAAGAACCTGGTGATGCTGATCGCCGCCCTGTTGGCGGTCACCCTCGACCCCGCTCTGCGCATGCTGTTCGTCCGCGTCGACGCGTTCCGCTTCCGTCCGCGCTGGCTGGCCAGGGTGGCGAGCGGCCTGTTCGTCGGCACCTACCACGCCGAGGAAAGCCACCCGATCGCCCGCGTCATCCACCGCATCTACGAGCCGGTCTGCCGCGCCGTCTTGCGTCGTCCCAAGCTGACGCTGGCCCTCGCCCTGGTGGTCCTCGGCGTCTCCCTGCCCCTCTACACCCGGCTGGGCAGCGAGTTCATGCCGCCGCTCGCCGAGGGCACCCTGCTGTTCATGCCGACCACCCTGCCAGGGCTGTCGATCACCGAGGCCGAGTCGCTGTTGCGTCGCCAGGACCAGATCATCAAGGGATTTCCGGAGGTCGAGCGGGTGTTCGGCAAGGCCGGCCGCGCCGAAACCTCGACCGACCCGGCACCGCTGTCGATGATCGAGACCACCATCGTCCTCAAGCCCGTCGAACAGTGGCGACCGCGCGACACCTGGTACTCGTCCTGGGCACCGGGCTGGAGCCGCGGCATGCTCCGTCCGTTCTGGCCCGACCACATCAGCGTCGAGGAGCTGGTGCGTGAAATGGACCAGGCGGTGAAGATCCCCGGCGTCACCAACGCCTGGACCCAACCAATCAAGGCCCGGCTCGACATGCTGTCGACCGGCGTCCGCACCCCCGTCGGCATCAAGATCTTCGGCCATGACCTGCACCAGATCGAGGCCGTCGGCAACGCCATCGAGAGCGCCGTCCGCGAAGTGCCTGGCACCAGGAGCGTGTTCGCCGAACGAGTCACCGGCGGCCTGTTCCTCGACATCGCCCCGCAGCGTGACCGCCTGGCCCGCTACGGCCTCTCGGTCGCCGACCTGGCGATGACGGTCGGCGCGGCGATGGGCGGCGAGCCGGTGACGACTGCCGTGCTCGGGCGCGAGCGCTATCCCGTGGCTCTGCGCTATCCCCGAGAGCTGCGCGAAGACCCCGAGACCATCGGCCGCATCCTGGTCACCGCCGCCGGCGGCCAACAGATCCCGCTCTCTCAGGTCGCCGACGTGCGTCTCGTCGAGGGCCCGTCGATGATCCGCGACGAGAACGGCTTCCTCGCCGGCTACGTCTTCGTCGACCTCGACGTGAGCGACGTCGGCGGCTGGGTCGAGCAGGCGCGCGAGCGGGTTCGCCAGCAAGTGAAGCTGCCCGCCGGCACCAGCCTCACCTGGAGCGGCCAGTGGGAGAACATGGTGCGCGTCCGCGAGCGCCTGAAGCTGATCGTGCCGGTGGCGATCGGCCTCATCTTCCTCCTGCTCTACGCCAACACCAAGAGCGGATTCAAGGCGCTGCTCGTGCTCGCCATCGTGCCGTTCTCGGCCTTGGGCGCGATCTGGTTGTTTCAGCTCCTCGGCTACAACGTCTCGATCGCCGCCTGGGTGGGGATGATCGCGCTCCTCGGCCTCGACGCCGAGACCGCCGTCTTCATGCTGCTGTTCCTCGACCAGTCCCTCGAGCGGGCGCGCAAAGCCGGCCAGCTGACCACCCCCGAGGAGCTCGACGAGGCCCTCGTCCACGGCGCCGTTAAGCGCGTCCGCCCGAAGCTGATGACCGTCGCCGCCGCCTTCATGGGCCTGCTGCCGATCCTCTTCTCCACCGCCGCCGGGGCAGACGTCATGAAGCGCATCGCCGCGCCCATGATCGGCGGCCTGGTGACGTCGTTCCTCGCCGAGCTCCTGCTCTACCCGGCGGCGTACAAGCTGTGGTTGCGTTCTCAGTTCATGCAGGGCCGCAGCCAGGAAGAACGGGTGAAGAACAGGTCACCTCTCGGCGTGTAGGCGCTGTCGGACTCGAGCTCGGAGAGCGTCGACGACCCCTCGGCGCCAAAGCGTTGATCGTAGGCAGCCAACGGCATGCGCAGCTTGACGAACACCCACGGCCAGCGCGCGTCGATCGACGCCCCCGGTTGCGCCTCGCCGTCCAGCACGGGCCGCAGGCTCGACGTCGTCGGCCGCTGGTCGAAGTACAGCGCCGACTGGAAGATCTCCACCTCCTCGGCCTGGCGGTCGACACAAGTGTCGAACGACCAGATGAGCGGACGAACGTCGATCGTGGTCGCGAAGACGTGTGGGTGGCTCGCACACTCCTGATCGCTGCCGCAGAAGTAGACGGCGGGGTTGTAGCGACCGACCCGGGTCAGCTCCGGCGCGACGCAGGTGCCATAGGCAAACTCGTGGGGCATGGCGGGATCGGCGCTGCGCCCCGCGGCCCGCGGCGCCGGGATCTGCTCTTGGGCCGCGAGCGTGACTACCAACCACCGCGGGAGCAGGGACTCCGGCCCGCGGTACACCCGCGGCAGCTGGTAGACCTTGACGCCGCCCCGCGGGCGCGTCGTCTGGAAGCCGGCGACACACCACTGCAGGCCGTTCAACCCCGGCAGCCAGCTCTGCTCGAGCCCCCAGTCGTACGCGGCCGTGGCCCCCTGGGAGCCAGCGGAGTGGGCCGCCCCGACGTGCGACGCGCGGACTTGCCAGCTTCCCCGCGCCTCGGCGACCAGGGCCTCGGGCGTACGCGACGACGACAGCACCGGTCGGGCGTCGTCGGGGGCGACGAGGGTCGCGGGCGCTTCGCTGCCGACGGCTTGCAGCGAGGCGCCGGTCAGGGCGAGGACGAGGACGAGGACTACGAGGATCGCTTGATCCCTATGTTCGTGGCGTGGAGCCATGTTCGTTCCTCCGAGGAAGTGCCGGAGAGCACCCAGCTCGCCTCCCCGGCGGGAGCAAGTCGACGACTCGCCCAGCTCTCGAACGAGCAACGCTCGTGCCATTCCCCTTGTTCGCGGGGCAGAGGTCAGCAAACAAAGGGCTTGCCGCCGCAGCTGCGCGCCGTCCGGGCAGGCGGCGCCACGACCCCCGTTTGCAATCTCTGCAATTCGCGCCGTCACCAGAGGCGGGCCAGTTAACTTCCTCGGCCCGTCAGCGTTGACCTGCTGTCGGTACCCGCAAGACGGCGATCTGTAACTTTCTGCCGGTCTCCCCCGTAGGACTCTCCAGGAAGGGGTAACCCACCCGTGCTCGACCTGGATCCCAGCACCCAGCAGGACATTCCACCCAAGAGGGGTTTCTTCATGCGCAACAAGTGGCGGATCACTGCCATCGTCGCAGTTCTTGCAGTCAGCGGCTTCATCGTGGCGAAGGCGTCGACGAACACCAAGCCGAAGGAGGAGGAGCCGCCCTTCCGTCTCGGCAAGGTGCAGGCCGACGACCTGCAGGTTTCGGTGCGCGAGGTCGGCGTCGTCGACCCCGAGGTGAAGGTCGACGTCAAGTCGACGGTTTCCGGTCGCGTGGTCGGCCTGCGCGTCCGCGAGGGCGACGTGGTCAAGAACGGCGACGTCCTCGCCGAGGTCGAGCCGGACGTCAACCAGGCACAGTCGCTGTCGGACGTCAGCTCTGCCGTCACCACCGCCGAGCTCCACCTGCGGACGGCGGAAAAGGACCTCGCCGCCCAGTCCGCCCTCTTCACCAGTGGACTGATCGGCAGCGAGACCCTGCGCAGCTACCAGTCGGCGCGGGACATCGCCGCCGACACCCTGGCTGCCGCCAAGACCCGCTACCAGATCGTCGAGGCGCACGGCATTCCGATCTCGGGCGGCGCCAAGACGCAGGGCGCCCGCGTCACGGCGCCGATGGCCGGCATCGTCATCACCAAGGGCGTCGAGCTCGGTGAGACGGTGACCTCGGGCGTCTCCTCGTTCAACGCGGGGACCGTGCTCTACACGATCGCCGACCTCTCGACCCTGATCATCCGCGTCAACCTGAACGAGGTCGACATCGCCAAGGTGCACGTCGGCCAGCCGGTGCAGGTCACCCTCGACGCCTACCCGCAGAAAATCTTCGCCGGCAAGGTGCGCTTCGTGGCGCCGGCCGCCAAGCTGGTCGAGAAGATCAAGGTGTTCGCCGTCGAGGTCGCCCTCGACAAGCTCGACGAGGCTTTCCGCACCGGCATGAGCGCCAACGTCGAGATCCTCGGCGAGCGGCGCGACGACACCCTGTCGATCCCCCTCGAAGCGCTCCAGCGCCGTGAGGGCGACACCGTCGTCTACCGCCTCAAGAGCACCCTGACGCCGAAGGAGCTCGAGAAGGCGAAGGATGCCCTCGACGGCCGCAGCAAGTTCGTCTGGCTCTCGGAGAACTGGCAGGACTACTTCGAGCCGGTGAAGGTCGAAGCCGGCATCGCCACCCTGGAGCGCGTCGAGATCGTCGCTGGCCTGACCGCCAACGACCAGATCGCCCTCGAAGACGTGACCCGCCGGAAGGTCGAAAAGGACGACGAGAACAATTGACGCGAAGGCTGGCCCCGCCGCCAGGCGGTACCAGCCGCAGCGTCATCCCGACCGCAGGGCGGCCATTCGGGCCGCTCTGCGGAGGGATCCCGCATGCACCGTCCTTGTCACCGAGATCCCTCGACTTCCGGCGCCCTGCGGTCGCCGTCCGCTCGGGATGACTGAATTTCAGAGCCTCGCGCCATCAACAAGAGATCGACCCCACAGATCGAGCAGCTGAGCGAAGGACCAAATACATGACCCAAACCATCATTCAAACCCGTGGCCTGACCAAGACCTTCGGCAGCAACGGCAACGCCGTGCACGCGCTGCGCGGCATCGACCTCGACGTCATCCGCGGCGAGTTCGTCGCGCTGATCGGGCCGTCGGGTTCGGGCAAGAGCACGCTGATGGCGATTCTCGGCTGTCTCGACACGCCAACCGCCGGCAGCTACGCGCTCGACGGCCGGCCGGTCGAACGGCTGGCCGGCGCCGACCTGGCGGCGATTCGCAACGAAAAGGTGGGCTTCATCTTCCAGCAGTACAACCTGTTGCCGAAGGCGACGATCGTGCGCAACATCGAGCTGCCGATGCTCTACGCCGGCGTGCCGCGCCGCGAGCGACGTGAGCGGGCGATGGACCTGCTGACCAAGGTCGGCATCCCGGAGAAGGCCAACACCCTGCCTGGCGCGCTGTCGGGCGGCCAGCGGCAGCGGGTGGCGATCGCCCGCGCGCTCGCGAACCAGCCCGCCCTGCTGCTCGCCGACGAGCCCACCGGTGCGCTCGACTCGAAGTCGGGTGGCGAAGTGCTGGCCCTGTTCCAGGAGCTCCACGCGCAGGGACATACGCTCGTGCTCGTCACCCACGACCTGGCCATCGCCAAGCTGGCCGGGCGTCGGGTCGAGATGCGGGACGGGGTGATCCACGCCCAGACCGGCCAGCAGGCCGAGTCGGCAGCGGCGGCGCGGGCGGCAGCATGAAGGCCAACGGCGCGTTCAGCGAACGCCTGCACGAGGCGTGGGTCGAGCTTGCCGAGAATCCCGGGCGCTCGTTCCTCCAGGCCTTGGGGGTGATGCTCGGAGTGGCCTCGGTGCTGGGAGGCTTCTCACTTTCCGACAGCCAGCGGCGGCAGGCCGAGCACATCTTCGCCAGGATCGGCGGCATCGACAAGCTCAACGTCCTCCCCACCGACACCGTCGCCGACGGCTCGCCGAGCGCGCTGGCCACCGCCAATCTCGGCCTGCGCTTGGACGACGCTCTGGAGGGCGGCGAGCTGCCGAGCGCCAAGGCAGTCAACGCAGTGTCGGTGGTGCGCAACGCCCGCGCCCGGGTCCGCTCGGAGTTCGCGGACCAGGAGCGCGACGTCAACGGCATCGGCGCCGATTTCGTTGCCATGAACGGCTACTCGATCGACCAGGGGCGCCTGTTCTCGACTCACGACCTCGCGATGGGCTCGCCGGTCGCCATCCTCGGCAGCCAGGCGGCGAGCGTGTTCTTTCCCACCGGTGACGTCGTCGGCAAGACCATCACCATCGGCGACGTGCCGGTGCGGGTGATCGGCGTCTTCAACGAAATGGTGTTTCGCTTCCGCGAGGGACAGAACAATATCTTCGCCTGGCGCAACCGGCAGATCTGGGTGCCATCGAGCCTGGTTGCCGGCCGCATGAGCGGTGACCAGTATCATCGACTGGACCGCATCACCTTCCGCGTGCCCGACCTGTCACAGATGGCGGACTTCTCGCGCGAGCTGTCGTCGCTCGTCACCTCGAACCATCGCCTGCAGAAGGACTTTCGTCTCGACGACGTCGCCAAGCGCATGAAGAGCCAGCTCTCCCAGGGCGACATCTACAACATCATCTTCATGCTCTCTGGCGTTCTGGCGCTGATTGGCGGCGGCATGGTCAACGTCAACATCCAGCTTGCCTCACTCAAGGAGCGGGTGCGCGAGGTCGGCATCAAGATGGCGATCGGCGCCCCCGGACGCGAGATCTTCAAGGCGTTCATGACCGAGGCGTTGCTGCTCACCGTGCTCGGCAGCGTCGCCGGCTTCATCGTCGGCATCGCGTTCTCGTGGACGATCACGCGGGCCATCGGCATACCCCTGTCGCTGGCCCCGATGAGCTTTCTGTGGGCAACGTTCATGGCCGTCGTCTTCGGCTTCCTGTTCGCCCTCTATCCGGCCGTCAAGGCCAGTCGCCAGTCGCCGATGGAGGCGTTGCGCTATGAGTGACACTCTCAGCCTCTCACCCCCGGTCAGCCTGCCCGAGACCTCGTCTCCGCCTCGGCGCCGGCGCGGCATCGGCGTCCGTCTCTCGCTGGTCTGGGAAGTCGTCACTGGCGGCCTGATCGAGCTGTGGGCCCACAAGCTCCGCTCGATGCTGACCCTGACCTTGCTGATGCTCGGCGTCTTCGCCCTGGTGGTGATGACCTCGGTGCTCGACGGCGTACAGGACAAGATTGCCACCGGCTTTGCCGGCATGAGCTGGGACGGCACGCTGGTGCTCGCTCCCCGTCGAGCCAAGACCTCCGAGGATCAGAAGCGCTTCGCGATGAGCCCCGGGCTGCGCTACGAGGACCTCGCCCGCATCACCGCACCGAACGACAAGGTGCTCGGCTTCTCGCCGCGTGCCACCAAACGCAGCGTGGTGCGCGTGGCGAGCGGGACCGAACGCATTTTCGTCACCGGCGTCACCGCCGACTACGCGTTCCTGATGAATCGCCCGATCGGGCTTGGCCGCGGCATCACCGAGGACGACCAGAAGCGCCGCTCGACGGTCGCGGTGGTCGGCGCCACCCTGGCGTCGAAGCTCTTCGGTGGCAGTGACCCCGTCGGCCGCGACGTCACCATCGAGGGCGTTCCCTACCGCATCATTGGCGTCCAGGCCGCCGGTCAGATCTTCAACGACGAGATGTATATGGACGCCAACGGCGTGCTGCTGCCGCTCGAAACGTACATGGATCGCATGGACCCCGACCACCAGGTGTCGTTGGTGGCGGTGAAGCTCCGGTCGACCGATGACCTCGAGGAGCTGTCGGGGACGATGCTCGCCCGCGCCCGTCAGGCCCACCATGGGATCGAGGATGTCGAGATCCAGAATCTCGATGCCGAGGCCGCCCGCTCGTGGGCCGACTTTCAGGATCAGATGCACGGGTGGGCGGTGGTGCTGTTCTCGCTCGCCGGCACGGTGCTCCTCGTCGGCGGTGTCGGGGTGCTGTCGGTGATGCTGATTTCGTTCTCCGACCGCCGCTACGAGATCGGCCTGCGCAAGGCGATGGGCGCCAACGACCACCAGATCCTCGTCCAGTTCCTGCTCGAGGCGGTGGTGCTGGCGGCGCTCGGCGCGAGCGTCGGCACCCTGGCAGGCGGCGCGCTGTGCAAGGCGCTCTCCGACAAGTTCCCCTATGGATTGGTGGTGTCGAGCTCGGGGTTGGCGGCCGCCTGGGCGATCGCTCTGGCGCTGGCCGTCGTCTTCGGCCTGTACCCAGCGATCCGGGCCGCCCGGCTGTCACCGATGGAGGCGATGCGGTAGCCACTGCGGCGGGACAAATCGACTTTGCCTGCGAGCTCGGCTATCGTCCCAGGCCAGTTAGCCAGATCGTTTTTCTGAAGGGGCGCCATGACCCACATCATCACCGAGCCCTGCATCGGCGTGAAGGACACAGCCTGCGTCGATATGTGCCCGGTCGACTGCATCTACGGCAGGAACGAAGACTGGGAGATGCTCTACATCCACCCGGAAGAGTGCATCGACTGCGGGCTCTGCGTCGGCGCCTGTCCCGTCGAGGCGATCTACACGATGGAGGAAGTGCCCGACAAGTGGAAGGCGTTCATCGCCAAGAACTACGAGCACTTCGGCCTGACCCCGCCGTGAGGCCGTCGCGCCGCGAGGTCCTTGCCTGGGGCGCGGCGACCGCCGCGCTCGCTGCCTGGCCATCGTTCCTCGGCGCGGCCAGAGCCGGCCGAACCCTCCGTTGGGAGGACGTGGCCTAGGCGTGTGCGCGCCGGAAGATGCGGTGCCGTGTCGACGGCCGAAGGCCAGTGCGCGGAGCGCACGAGCCAGTGGGACCTAGCCGAGATGGCTGTGGATTGGATCGACCTCGCTGGCGGCAGCTTCGTCATGGGTGGTGGGCCGCGCGAGAACGAGAACCCGTCCCACACGGTCACCGTCTCGCCGTTTCGCCTCGCCCGCACCCCGGTCACCCGAGCGGCGTACCAGGCCTTCCTCGACGCCACCAGCCACCCGCAGCCACCGTTCTGGAACGAGGCCCGGTTCGTCCGTCCCCGCCTGCCGGCGGTCGGCCCGTCCTGGGATGACGCCGTCGCCTACTGCGCCTGGGCCAGCGAGCACGTCGGAGCGGCCCTGCGGCTGCCGACCGAAGCCGAGTGGGAGCTTGCCGCCAAGGCCGGCCGCGACGTGCTCTACCCATGGGGAGACGCGCCGCCGGAGTCGCTGCCCGACTACGCGGCGCGCTGGCTGTCCGGTCCCGAGGCGGTCGACGCCTACCCTTCGCTTCATCCGCTCGGATTTCTCGGTCTGGGAGAAAACGTCCACGAGTGGTGCGCCGACTGGTACGACGCCGGCTACTACGCAGCCTCCCCGAGCGTCGACCCGCAGGGCCCGCCATCCGGCACCCGGCGCGCCTCACGCGGCGGCGCCTGGCGGCACGACGTCAAGGTCAGCCGCTGCGCCGCCCGCTCGGCGATCCCGCCGCAGTTTCGTTACAGCGACTACGGCTTTCGATTGGCCGCCGACGCTGACTGAGCGTGCCGGCGCCGGCGGTCGCAGCCCGCCGGTGTCGTCACCCGGACGCGGTAGAGTCGCCGGGAGAAACGTGAACGTCGCTTCCGGGTGGGTCTCGCCGTCCGTCAGCCGCGCCGGCTGGTCGTGGACCGTTCTGGGGCTGCTGCTAGCCCTGCCGGTCCACGCGGCCACGCCGGCAGCGCCGCCCTCCTTCCCGTTCGCCGAATCTCCCCCTCGTTTTCGCCACCTTTCGGTCGAGGAGGGCCTGCGCCACAGCGTGGTCTATTCGGTCCGCCAGGACACCGCTGGCTTCGTCTGGCTGGCTACGGAGGGCGGCCTCGTGCGCTACGACGGCAACCAGCTGTCGCATTTCGAGAGCCGCCCCTTTGGCGCCAGCAGCCCGTCGAGCCAGGACGCCAGCTACGTGCTGCAGGACCGCTCCGGGCAGCTGTGGATCGGCACCTGGGGCGGCGGCGTCGAGCGCTTCGACCTGACGACCGAGTTCTTCACCCGCTTCGAGCACCGCGAGGATGATGCCGCCAGCCTGAGCGACGACCGGGTGCAGACGATCCTCGAGAGTCCGGACGGCAGCCTCTGGTTCGGCACCTACCACGGCCTCGGCCGCTTCGACCCCGGCGCCGGCACCTTCACCAACTACCTGCACGACCCGGCCGACCCGGCGAGCCTGCTCAGCGACCGCATCTGGGCAATCGAGAACGACGGCAACGGCGGCCTCTGGCTGGGCACCGACCGCGGGCTCCTCGCCTTCGACCCGGGCAGCGGCAGGGTCAGCAAGGCCTATCGTCACGACGCCGCCGACTCGACGAGCCTGGCGCACGACGAGGTGCGCACGCTCCTGCGCGACCGCCAAGGCGTCGTCTGGGTCGGCACCCAAGCCGGGCTCGACCGGCTGGAATCGGAAAGCGGCACCTTCCGTCACTTCGCGCCGCGCGCCGACGACCTGACCAGCCTCCCAGACAGCATCGTCAACGCCCTGTTCGAGGACAGCCGGGGCGGCTTCTGGGTCGGCACGCAGCGCGGCGGGCTCGCCCGCTTCGACCGCGCGACCGGCACGTCGATCGTCTACCGCCCGGACCCGGTCGACCGCTTCAGCCTGAGCCACAAGGACGTCCGCGCGCTCTACGAGGACCGCGCCGGCGTGCTGTGGGTGGCGACCCGCGGCGGCGGCGTCAACCTCCTCGATCTCCAGCCGTCGCCGTTTCACCTCTACGTGCACCGCGACAACGACCCCGGCAGCCTGGCGACGGCCGCCGTGCTGAGCACCTGGAAGGACGCCGACGGCACCCTCTGGGTGGGCACGCTCGAGGGCCTCGACCGCATCCGCGGCGGCCAGATCACCCACTATCGACGGCGGCCCGGCGACCCGAAGGCCCTGCAGAGTGACCAGGTGCAGGCGCTGCACCGGGACCGCTCGGGGCGGCTGTGGATCGGCACCTACGAGGGCCTCTGCCTGCTCGCCGCTGACGAGGTCACGTTCACCTGTCGACGGCACGTCGCGGACGACCCGCAGAGCCTGGTGAACGACCGTGTGCAGGTGATCCTCGAGGATCGCGCCGGCGCCCTGTGGATCGGCACGCGGCGGGGCCTCGACCGCTACGACCCGGCGAGCGGGGTCACCCGCCACTACCTGCGCGAACCCGAGCGCCCGGACGGCCTGGTCGACGACTTCGTCTGGAGCCTGCTCGAAGATCGCGCCGGTGGCATCTGGGTGGGCACCGACGTCGGCGGCCTCGCCCATCTGGACCCCGCCACCGGCAAGGTCGTCACCTGGCGCCACGAGCCGGACGCACCGGCATCGCTGGCCAACAACCGCGTCCACACGCTGATCGCGGACCGGCACACCGGCGGGCTTTGGATCGGCACCCGGCGGGGTCTCGACTACCTCGCGCCGGGCGGCCGCGAGCTGCGCCACTACGGCGAGTCCGAGGGACTCCCCAGCGCCTCGATCCAGGGTCTGCTCCAGGACGGGGGCGGCATCCTCTGGCTGAGCTCGAATCGCGGCCTCGCGCGCTTCGACCCGACCACCGGGCAGGTGCTCGCCTTCGACCCTGCCGACGGCCTGCAGGGCTGGCTCTACAGCCGGGCGGCGGCGATCCGTGCGGACGACGGCGAGATGATCTTCGGCGGCCTCGACGGGCTGAACCGCTTCTACCCGGAGGAGGTCGGCGACCTGTCGACGCCGCCGGCCCTGGTGCTCACCGGCCTCACCGTCGCCAACCAGCCAGTCACCCTGCCGCGGGCGATCGCCTACACCCGCCGCTTCGAGCTCTCCTACCGCGACAATTTCTTCGTCTTCCAGTACGCCGCGCTCGACTTCATGCGCCCGTTCCGCTACCAGTTTCAGTACCGCATGGTCGGCTTCGACCGCGACTGGGTGGCAGCCGGCTCACGCCACGAAGCGGTCTACACCAACGTCGACCCTGGCGAGTACACCTTCGAGGTCCGCGCCTCGGGTCGTCCTGGCCAGTGGGCACCGCCCGGGGTGGTCGTCACGGTCGCCGTCAAGCCTCCCTTCTGGCGGACTTACGGATTCGAAGCGTTGGTCGCCGTCGCCCTCCTGGCAGCCGCCTGGGGCACGCACTCCTGGCGCCTGCTGCGCATCGGCGAGGAGCGCGAGCGCCTCGAGCGGCTGGTCGGCGAGCGCACCGAGGAGGTCGAGCGCCAACGCGTGCAGCTCGCCGCCGTCAACGACATCGTGCGCCTGATCAACGCCGAGCTGGCGCTCGAACCGATGCTGCGCGCCATCCTCTCCGGGGTCTGCGCGCTCGAGCGGGCCGACGTCGGCCTGGCCCTGGTGCTCGATCGACCCACCCAGCGGTTGCTGGTCCGCGCCCGCCACGACGGCACCGACGACACCCCGCTCACCGGCAACGTCGGCGTCAGCGACGTCGACGCCTACCTGGCGGCCGCCGAGGAGCTGGCGCCCGACGTCTTCCTCGGCCCACCGGCGCTCTCGCCGCTGGTCGACCGCCTGCTCGGGCCGCCGCGGCCAGCCCGCATCCTCGCCCTGCGGGTCGAGCTCGAAGGCCGCCTGGCGGGCTTTCTGATCTTCGCCCGACGCGCCTCCGAAGCCTTCGCCCAGGAGACACCGACCGTCCTCGTCGATCTCAGGGACCACCTGGTATCAGCCTTCGTCAAGGGGCGGATGCTCGAGGAGCTGCGCGTGTTGAACGCCACCAAGAACGAGTTCCTGGGCATTGCCGCCCACGACCTGCGCAGCCCGCTCGGCGGCATCATCGGCTACTCCGACCTGCTCGAGCGGCTGCTCGCCGAGGGCAAGTTCGACGGTGCCAAGTACGGCCGCTTCCTGACCTCGATCGGCCGCACCGCGCGGCAGATGTCGGCCCTCATCACCAACTTGCTCGACGTCTCGGCCATCGAGTCGGGCAAGGTCGAGCTCGATCTCACCCGCGAATCGCTGCCCGCCCTGGCGAGCGAACGCTGGTCGCTGCACGAGGGCCAAGCAAAGGCCAAGGGCATTGCCCTCGAGCTGATCGCAGACGAGGCGCTCGCTCCCCTCGAGCTCGACCGTACCCGCATCGGCGAGGTGATCGACAACCTGCTCACCAACGCCATCAAGTTCACCGCCCCCGGCGGCCGGGTGCGGATGCTCTGCGGCGAGCAAGCCGGCGAGCTCCAGGTTCACGTGGAGGACAGCGGCCCGGGCCTGGCCGCCCACGAGCTGGCGCGGGTCTTCGCCGGCGGCCGACTGTCGCCCCGCCCCACCGCCGGCGAGCCCAGCACCGGCCTCGGCCTGGTCATCGTCAAGAAGATCGTCGACCTCCATGGCGGCCGTCTGTGGGCAACCAGCGAGCCCGGCGTCGGCTCGACCTTCAGCTTCTCCCTGCCGCGGACGCGACCAACCGCGACGTAGCGTCGGTCAGCGCTACCAGGATCGGCGTTCGATCCCGGGCACGAGGTCGAAGTGCCCGTCACGACTGGCGATCGCGAGGCCATGCTGGCGCGCGAGGGCCGCGATCCACACGTCATTCTCCGGGATCGGCGTGCCCCTGCCCCGCAGCTCCTCGCGGACCGCTCCGTAGTGTGCCGCCGTGGCGAGATCCACCGGCAGCACGATCGAGCCGCCCGCCAGCGCCTCCAGCAACTCGGAAAGCTCCTGTCGATGGCGCGACCGCTGCAGGCCGAACCGGTACTCGCCAACCACGATCGTCGGCAGGTGGTGGCGCGAGACTCCGGAGAGCAGTGCCGCCAGGGCAGCGTCGCCGGCGAAGAGGGCGCTGACAGCGTTCGTATCGAGGATCAACGCCAACTCTCCGGCTCGATCCTGCCGAGCTCGGCAGCTACCGCGGCGTCGACCTCTTCGACTGCCGCGCGCTCGGCTCTGCCGAAGACTCGCCGCCATCCTTCGCCGCCCGTTGGCACCTTGGCGCCAGCCAGATGATCACTGAGGGCCTCCTCGAACAGCTGGCGAAGAGACTCGCCCCGCAGGGCCGCCGTGGCCTTGGCCTGCCGCAGCAAGGCATCGGAAACCTCGATCGTCGTCTTCATCGGGTCATTTTGCCATATTTACGGGTCGGACCCCCACGCTGGAAGCGGCCACTCTGACCAGGCCGCCGATCAGCCGGTCAGCCAGCTGACGCGCCACGTCCCCCGGCAGGCGCGACTCGTCGTGCACCAGCGTCAGCTCGAGCCGACCCTCCCGCGTGGTCGCGACGACGAAGCAGGGTTGGTGCGGCAGGGGTCGCAGAGCGCACAGCAGCCGGCGGACCTGCCCCGCTCCGAAGCTCGGCAGCACGCCGAGGTTCGACATCACCGAAGCAGCCGGACGCGCGGCGAGGCCACGGGCCACCGCCGGCAGGGCCGCCGGCGTCGATGGCAGGCGGTCGAGCCGCTCGACCAGATAAGCGAGGTGAGCCTCACCCACGGCGACGCGAGCCGCGACGGTCGCCCCGATCTCTCGCGCCAGGGCCCACGGATTCGTCTCGCCCGCGACCCGGTCGCCCGCGACCCGGTGGAAGGTCGTGACGGTGCCGGTGGCTAGGCTGGGCGTGACCGGGGGCAGGGGCGGGTCGAGCGTCGGTCGCAGGTCGACGGGCGTCGCCAAGCCCAGAGCCTCCCCATGACCCGCGGAGAGCTCGCAGCTGGCGAGCAGCAGAGCGGCGGCAAGCGCGGCATGGACCGTCGTCTGTTCGCGACGGCAGCGTTCGCGAAGCGCACCCACCGCCGGCGGATCGAGCAGGCCCACAATCACGCGCGCCGGCCCGGTCGCCCGGCCGGGCTGGCCTGGTATCAGCCGCGCTCGCTCTCCGGCCAGCCGCGCGGACCGCGCACGTACGGCGCTCGCATCGCGCGGCCAGCGTGCCGGCAGGACACTGTGCAATGGCGACGGCGACGGACGGCGGGCGACGTCGGGCGACGACAAGCCCAGCGCGTCGTCGACCACCTCGGCGAGCACGGCAAGGGCCGTGCGACCGTCGGCGACCGCGTGGTGCAGAACCAGCGCCAGGGTCGTGCCATCGGCGCCAGAAGAATGCGTCGCCCGGACCAGCGGCCCGTCGCCGACGAGACGCAGCGCCAGCTCCTGCTCCGCCAGGGCCCCGGCGGAGAGCCCCGCCTCGGCGGCCCGGACTGTGGGCCCGCAGTGGGCCGCGACGAAGCACACGTCGCGGCCCACGGTCAAAAACCGGACGCCGAGCATCGGATGGCGGGCCACTGCTCGCGCCAGCGCCGCCTCGACCGCCGCGAGCGCTACGCTCGCCGCGAGCTCGACGACCATCGTCAGGTGGGCCGGCGACACCTGGTCGACCCACCAAAAGAAGAGCTCCGCCGGGTCGAGGGGACGCGAGAGCGGGGCGGTCATCGCAACCCCAGCGTATCCGCGCCACGCCCAGGGCGTGGCGAGCGGCGACCGTCAGGCGACCGGTGCGAAGGCGGCCGAGAAGTGACGCAGCGCCGGCGGCTGCTCGACGATGCGGATACCCGGGATCGCGTGGCGATGGGCGGCGATCTCGCCCAGTGCCTCGACGACGTAGTCGACATGGCTCTGGGTGTAGACCCGGCGCGGGATCGCCAGGCGCACCAGCTCGTTCTGCGCAAACGTCTCCTCGCCGGTCGCCGGGTCGTGGCGCCCGAACATCACCGAACCGATCTCGACACTGCGGATGCCGGCGTGGCGGTAGAGCTCGACCGCCAGCGCCTGGCCTGGGTACTGGCTGCGCGGCAGGTGGTCGAGGAACGCGGCGGCGTCGATGTAGATCGCGTGACCGCCGGGCGGCTGGAGAATCGGCACGCCGGCACGATGGATGCCCTCGCCGAGGTACTGCACCGAGGCGTGGCGATACTCCTGGTAGGAGAGGTCGAGCGCCTCGTAGAGCCCGACGGCGATCGCGTCGAGATCACGACCGGCGAGGCCCCCGTAAGTCGGGAAGCCCTCGGTGAGGATCAGCAGCTCCTCCTCCTGACGCGCGACGACGTCGTCGTTGCTGCACAGGAAGCCGCCGATGTTGGCCATGCCGTCCTTTTTCGCGCTCATCGTGCAGCCGTCGGCCAACGCGAACATCTCGCGGGCGATGTCGATCAAGGGGCGGTCGGCGAAGCCCGGCTCGCGCTGACGGATGAAGTAGGCGTTCTCGGCAAAGCGGCAGGCGTCGAGGTAAAACGGCACCCCGTGGCGCCGGCAGAGCGCCGACGCCGCGCGCAGGTTGGCCAGCGACACCGGCTGACCACCGCCACCATTGTTGGTGATCGTGACGAACGCGATCGGCACCCGCTGACCGGGCCTGGCGAGCTCCTCCGCCAGCCGTTCGAGGTCGATGTTGCCCTTGAATGGGTGGCTCGCCGCGAGGTCGCGGCTCTCGGCGCACGGCAGGTCGAGGGCGACCGCGCCGACCGCCTCGATGTTGGCGCGCGTGGTGTCGAAATGGGTGTTGTTGGGCACCACGTCGCCGGGTGCGAGAAGCGTCGCGGCGAGGATGCGCTCCGCAGCTCGACCCTGGTGGGTTGGAATCACGTGGCGGAAGCCGAAGATGTCCTGCACCGCTCGTTCGAAGCGGTGAAAGCTCGGGCTGCCAGCATACGACTCGTCGCCGATCATGATCGCCGCCCACTGCGCGGCGCTCATCGCCCCCGTGCCACTGTCGGTGAGCAGGTCGATGACGATGTGGTCCGACGGCAGGCGGAACAAGTTGTAGCGCGCCGCTCGCAGCAACGACTCGCGTTCGTCGCGGGTCGACATGCGCAACGGTTCGACGCTCTTGATGCGGAACGGTTCGATGATCGTCTTCATGGCTCCCTCGGGCCGACGCGGCCGGTGCGAACGCGGGCACCATCATGGCGGCGCCGGCTCGGGGCCGGCACCGTCAGCCGGGGTGGGGTGCGCTGCGGCGCCAGCCTCGCGGCCGCCGACTGCTCATGGCAGAGTCGCCCAACCCGCGGCGTTGCCGGCCTCGAAGTCGTCGGCGAAGATCCCCGCGCGGCCGCGCAGCACCTGCAGCCCGCCGACCCAGAAAGGCGGGCTGCCGGCCGAACGGTTGGGCAAGCCGATGAAGAGGTCGCTGCGACCGTCATCGCCGAGGTCGCCGGCCGCCAACGACAGGCCGAAGGCATCACCCACCTGCGGCGGGCCGGCGGCGAGGCCGTTGGCCGTCCAGTGCGCGTGCCGCGCCGTCGACAAGTCACCACCTGCCGCCGGAAAGACGTCCAGCATGCCGGCGTTCGACTTGCCGCCGATGGTCACCCAGGGGGAGCCAACCGCCAAGTCGTCGAGGTGGTCACCGTCGAAGTCCCCGCCGGCGAGCGTCGTCCCGAAGCCGTCGCCGATCGCGCCGCCGAGGTTGGCCAGGGTGAGACGCTGGAAACCCGTCGCGGTGAGGCCGGCCGCCGACCCGTGGAGCTCGAAGACGGCGCCGGCATTGGTCAGTGCACCGACGTCGTCGCCGGGTACGCCGATCACCAGGTCGTCGAAGCCATCGTTGGTGAAGCGGCCGGCAACGAGCGCCAGCCCCATTTGGTCGAGCTCCTGGCCGGTGCCCGGAATGCTGCCCGTGCCCTCGAACCACAGCTCATTGCCACCGGCAGCCAGGCCGGCGCTCGTACTGCCGTAGAGGACGGCGACCGCGCCGACCTGCGGGGTCGCTCCCCGGGGCTCGTTGGGCACGCCAACCGCCAAGTCGTCGCGACCGTCGCCGTCGAAGTCGCCGGTGGCGAGGGCGTAGCCGAAGCTGTCCTGATTCTCGCTCACGCCCAGGATGAAGTTGGTGTCCTGGCTCCAGGTCTGGCTGCCGAGGGTCGACAACCCCGAAGCAAAGCCATAGAGCACCTGCACGATGCCCTGGTTGACGGCTCCCCCCGGCAGATCCTCGAACGGGACCCCGATCGCCAGGTCGGCGCGGCTGTCGGCGTTGAAGTCACCCACGGCCAGAGTGCGGCCAAAACTGTCGCTATTTTCGGGGGTGTCGCCCAACAGCTCCTGACCCTGCGCGAAGGTGGCGAGCTCGAGGAGCTGGAATCCGGACGGATTCCAGCCGAGGATCGCCACGCGGCCGGCCCCCGCCGCGCCGCCGACCGTCTCGCTGATGCGGCCGACCGCGATCTCGTCGAGACCGTTGCCATCGAAGTCACCGGCGGCCAGGCTCCAACCGGTGTTCGAGCCGGCAGGCCCGTTGTAGTCACGAGTCAGCTGCGGGACACCGTTCTGAAACACGTAGACGTAGACCGCGCCGGCACCCGCGCCGTTGGTCGCGTCGTTGGGCAGGCCCACCGCGAGGTCCATATCGCCGTCGCCGTTGAAGTCGCCGCTGGCGAGCGCGTACCCAAACCGGCTGATCCCCCCTGGCGCAGGTACGGCGAAATTGCCCAAGCTGGAGAGTCCGCCGAAGGTTGGACCGGCCACGACGGGGGCCGACGTGGCCAGGAAGAATAGAGCGCAGAGCAGCGCGAGGTGGCGCCGAACGAGACGATCGGTGTGTTGACCCATGGTGAGGTCCCCTTTCGCCTGTGGAGTACGGGGGACGAGCGCGCCAGGGGACATGGCACGCAGACACCCCGGGCGAGCACCCACCTGGGCAGCTTCCTGTAGGCTCCCGCCTGCGTGGGCAAGAATCTCGTCGGCACCACCATCGGCAACATCCGCATCGACGCCATGCTCGGCGCCGGTGGCATGGGCGAGGTGTACCGCGGCTTCGACACCCGCCTCGAGCGCCGGGTGGCGGTGAAGACGATTCGCGCCGACCAGCTGCTCGAACCCGACGTCAAGGCGCGCTTCCTGCGCGAGGCGCGGATCCTCTCCCGTATCGAGCACCCGTCGATCTGCCAGGTGTACGACCTGGTCGAGGGCGGCGAGACCGACTATCTGATCTTCGAGTACGTCGAGGGCAAGACCCTCGAACAGGTGGCCGCCAGCCGCCAGCTCTCCGAGCGTGAAGTCCTGGAGGTTGGCGAGAAGATCGCTCGCGGCCTCGCCGCCGCGCACCGCGAGCGCATCGTCCATCGCGACTTGAAGCCCGGCAACGTGATGATCGCCAGCAACGGCGCGGTCAAGATCCTCGACTTCGGCATCTCGCGCGCGGTCAAGGGCGCCGGCGAGCACGACACCGGCGCGGCCGATGGCAGCGGCATCTCGGCGGACGACTTCGTCACCGGGCGCCACGCGCTCGAAGGCGCCACCGTCCGAATGCCCGCCGACGGGCATTCCGTTGTCCTGGCGGGCCCCGGCACCCTGCGGATGCCCAGCACCGCGTCCGAAGCCGACGGTGCGACCGCCCGCCTGGCGACCAACCTGGCGCCCAACCTTGCGACCAACGAGCTGCCGCTGCGTGACGGCGCCACCGTCCGCCTGCCACTCGACCCGTCGTCGCCCGGCTTCGGCATGACCACGCTCGACGCCGACTTGACGCAGTACGGCTACCTGATCGGCACCGTGCACTTCATGAGCCCGGAGCAAGCCAGCGGGCGCGAGATCACGGAGGCAAGCGACCTCTACTCGCTCGGCATCCTGCTGCAGGAGCTGCTGACCGGTGAGCCCGCCTACCGCACGGACACCGTGCGCTCGCTGTTGCCTGACGTTGCCGCCGCGCGCACGCTGCCGATCCGCGGCGTCGACCCCGACATCGCCAGCCTGGTCACCTCGCTCGAGAGCCCCGAGCCCACCGCGCGCCCCACCGCCGAGCAGGCGGCGACGGCGATGCGCTTCATCCTCGACAAGCCGATCCGGCTGCGCCGCCAGCGCCTCGTGCGCTGGGCGACGGTGGCTGGCGTCACCCTGTTGGCGGTGGTCACGGTCGTCGTCTCGGTGTTGGCGGTCAAGGCCTCGCGGGAAGCGGCGCGAGCCGCCGCCGAAGCCAGGCGCGCCCAGGAGACCGCGAGCATCCTCCTCGACCTCTTCCGGGAGGCTGGTCCTGACGCCGAGCACGGCGCGGACCTGACGGTGCGCGCCCTGGTCGACAAGAGTGCCACCCACTTCGAGCACGACCTCGCCGACAAACCACTGCTGCGCGCCAACATGCAGGACACCCTGGGCCTCATCTACTCCCAGCTCGCCCGCTTCGACGAAGCGGAGGCGCTGGTCCGCAAGGCGCTCGAGACGCGTCTCGCCCTGCTCGCACCGGAACACCCCGACATCGCCCGAAGCCGCCAGCAGCTCGCCGCCATCGAGGCCGAACGGGGTCATTTCGAGGAGGCCAGCACCCTGCTGACACAGGCCATCGCGAGCTTCGAGCGCGGCGGCGACGGCGAGGCGGAGGGTCTCGCCGGAGCCCTCAACGACCTGGCCGCGCTCGAGTCGGAGCAGGGCCGGTTCGAGGCGGCGATGCCGCTCTACCGCCGTTCGCTGGCCGCGCAGGAGCGGCTCTACGGCAAGAGCTCGGAGCGGCTCACCGGCGTGCTCAACAACCTCGCGGTCCTCACCTGGCAACAGGGCGACACGGCGGAGGCCCAACGCCTCTACGAGCGCTGTCTGCGCATCTCCGAGGCGACGACGGGACCCAACGACAAGAGCCTGATCTCGGTGCTCAACAACCTCGGCATCCTCTACCGCCAGCAGGGCAACCTCGCTGCCGCCGCACCGCTCCACCAGCGGGCGCTCGCCATCGCCGAGAAGAGCCTCGGTCCCGACGTCGCGGAGGTCGCCAACATCCTCTACAGCCAGGGGCGGCTGGCGACTGAAAGCGGTGACCTGGCAGCGGCCCAGGCCGCCTTCGAGCGTTCGCTGGCGATTCAGACCAAGGTCCGCGGCGCCAGCCACTACGAGGCCGCCCGCTGCCAGGTGCAACTGGCGGAGATCCAACGCCGCCGGGGCGACTTCCCCAGCGCGACAGCGCGTATCGACCGCGCCGTCACCGACCTCGCCGCCGCCGTCGGCGAGGAGCATCCGTCGACTCTGGAAGCGCTCCAGGTGGCCGCCGACGTGCGCCGGGACGGTGGCGACCAGGCCGCCGCGCGGGAGCTCTATGCGCGGGCGGCCAAGGTCGCCGCCGCGCTCTACGGCGACGACGACGAGCGCACCCGAAAATTGCTGCAGGCGGCCGGTTCCAGCACACCAACTCAGCTGTCCAAGGGACGGTAGACTTCCGCCGTCACTCCAAGAGGGAAATGCCATGGCCGCCCCAGCTCGTTCGTGTCACATTCTGCTGACGCTGGTCGCGGTCGGCCTTCCCGCGGTGAGCTGGGCCGGCAGCCAGCCGGTGCCGGCCGGCCCGGAGATCGTGGTCAATACCGCCACCAACGGCGACCAGTTTGCGCCGGCCGTGGCGTCGAGCGCCGATGGGCACTTCGTGGCCGTCTGGGAGGGCCCCGACGCCCAGAGTGACGGCATCTGGGCCCGTGCTTTCGACGACTCGGGCCTGCCGACCACCAGCGAGTTTCTGGTCAACCAGACGACCGCCGGCGGCCAGCGGTCACCCTCCGTCGCCACGACCGACGACGGGCGTTTCGCCATCGCCTGGGAGGGCGACGACGCCAGCGGTCTCGGCGTCTACCTGCGCGTCTTCGCCGCCAACGGCGCGCCAACGAGCGGCGAGATCTCGGTCAACCTGGTCACCCTCGGCGATCAGCGCCAGCCGGCGGTGACGATCAACGAGGCAGGAACGGTGCTCGTCGTCTGGGAGACGGACACCCTGAGCGCGCAGGGCATCAACCTCGCCGGGCGGCTCTTTTCAGTGGCCAACGGCAGCCCGCTGTCGCCGACCGAGATCCCGATCAACGCGACGACGGCCGACGACCAGACCAGCCCCGCCGTCGCCCAGCTCGACGACACCGGCGTGTTCATCGTCGCCTGGGAGAGCACGGATGGCCACGGCGAGGGCATCTGGACGCGCCGTTTCAGTGCCGCTGGCACGCCGCTCCAGGCCAGCGACACCGCTGTCAACTCGACGCTGAGTGGCGACCAGGAAGAACCCTCGATCGCCGCCACCGGCATCAACAACGACCCCACGGATCGCAACATGGTCGTCATCGTCTGGCAGGGCCTCGACGCGCAAGCTCACGGCATCTACGCCCAGCGCTTCGACGACGACACCGGCGCGCCGTTCGGCGGCGAGGACATCGTCACCTTCAGCCAGGACGGTGACCAACACGACCCGCGGGTGACGATCGACGACGGGATCCCCTTCGGCATCCCCGACTTCGTCGCCACCTGGATCGAGTCGCCCGTCGTCGTGCCGATCACCGGCGCGCCGATCCTCGTCCGTGGCCGCCGCCTCGGCGGGCCCGGACGCGGCAGTGGTCTGCCGGAGTTCACGGTCAACACCAGCGACTCGGACCATGGCTTCCCCTTCGTCGCCTGCGAAAGCAACGGCGACTTCGTCGTCGCCTGGCAGAGCGTCGGCCAGGACGGCAGTGGCCAGACCATCCTCGCCCGGCGCTTCCAGGTGCAGACCATCTTCGCGGATGGCTTCGAAACCGGCGCCAGCAACCTCTGGGGCGGAAGCATCCAGTAGGCCCACCGCTCCCGGAAACCCACCTGCCGGGGTGGCGCCGGGCCATCACAAAGAGGGATGCGCGAATAGCGCACGAAGATATAGTGCCGCCATGCGTACCCTGAGGTCTCCCCGCCGCCGTGGCACCTGCGTTCTTGGCCTCGTCTTGGCCCTCGGGCTGCTTCCCGCCGCCGCCGAGGCCGCGACGGTGACCGTCGACATCCTCGGCGACGAGGACGACCCCACCTGCGCGCTCGCCGACTGCGCGCTGCGTGAGGCGATCGCCGTCGCCAACCCGGGCGACACCATCGCTTTCGCGCCACTGATCGACGGCGGCAGCATCACCCTGTCGCTCGGCCAGTTGGTGATCGCCAAGAACCTGACGATCGACGGCGGGGGCCCGCTGGGCATCACCGTCCGCGCGGGCTCGCCACGGCTGTTCAAGATCCAGGGTGCGTCGACGGTGGTCGCGCTCAGCAACCTGACCCTGCGCGACTCACCCGCGAACTCGCCTGCCGAGAAGCATGGCGGCGCGCTGTACAACGAGGGCCAGCTCACCCTCACCGACGTCGTCTTCCGCGCCAATCGCAGCTACGGGGTTACCGACATCGGCACCTCGGCCGACGGTGGCGACGGCGGAGCCATCTACAACGCCGCCGGGGCGAGTCTGAGCCTCGTCCGGGTCGTCCTCCGCGACAGCGGGACGGGCAAGGGTGGCTTCTTCGCTGGTGGCGCGAACTACCACGGCGGCCGCGGCGGCGCCGTCTACAACGCCGGCGCGCTGCATCTCGTGGACTGCACGATCCGGGACAGCTTCACGGGCGGCGGGACCTGCGCCCAGAGCGACGGCGGCGACGGCGGCGCCATCTACAACGCCGGCACGGCAACGGTCACCGGCTCGACTCTGGAGACCAGTGCCACCGGCGACGGCGGGAGCCAGGACCAGGCGGGCTGCCCACCGTTCGGCGGTGCCGGTTTCGATGGGCGCGGCGGCGCGATCTTCAACGCCGGCCAGCTCGCCATCAACGACAGCACACTCACCGGCAACACGACGGCGACGGACACGAGCGGCATTGCGGCGCCCGGCGGCGGTCTCTACAACGCCCCCGACGGCACTGCCCGGCTGCGCAATGCCACGATCGCGGAAAACACGGCAGCCGGCGCCAGCGGCGGCGGGATCTACCGCGCCGCCGGCACCGCCGGGCACAACTCGAACCTGCTGGTCAAGAACAGTCTGATCGCCAAGAACGTGGCCCTCGCCGGTGCCAACGAGGACTGCGGCAACGTCGCTGGCAACGGCGCCCTGACGTCGGAGAGCTTCAACCTGGTCGGCGTCGCCGACGGCTGCGCGGGCGTCTTCGGGATCAACGACCAGGTGGGCTCGGCGGCGCTGCCGCTCGATCCCCTGCTCAACGCCCTGGCGCTCAACGGTGGGCCCACCGACACCTACTTGCCGCAACCAACCAGCCCGGCGATCGACGAGGCCAATCCGGACAACGCGCAGTGCGACGCCTGGGACGCCGGCACCGCCACCAGCACCCCGTTCACCGTCGACCAGCGCGGCCAGCCACGGCCGGTCGACGGCGACGGCGCCGTCGGCGCTCGCTGCGACGTCGGGTCGGTGGAGGCGCCGCAGCCGGCGACCGCCGACCTGGCGGTCACCAAGACCGACGGGCTCGCTAACGCCGTGCCTGGCGGCCAGCTCACCTACACCATCGTGGTCACCAACAACGGCCCTGACCCGGCCCCGGGCACCCTCGTCGAGGACCTGTTCGCCAACAGCCTCACCTGTAGCTGGACCTGCGTCCCAGCCGGCGGCGCCACCTGCACCGCCGGGCCCGTGCTCGACGACATCGCCGACACCATCGACCTGCCGGCGGCGGCGAGCGCCACCTACGCCGCCGTCTGTACCCTCGCCGGCAACGCCACCGGCACCCTCACCAACACCGCCACCGTCGGCCTGCCGGGGCTCATCGACCCGGTCCCGGGGAACAACAACGCCACCGACGTCGACACCGTCGGGCCGGAAGTGGACCTCGCCCTCACCAAGTCCGACGGTGCCGCCAACGAAGTGCCTGGCACCACCGTGACCTACACCATCGTCGCCAGCAACGACAGTGGCGGCAACGTCACGGGGGCGATCGTCGCCGACAGCTTCCCCGCAGCCATCACCGGCGTCACCTGGACCTGCGGCGCCACCGGCGCCGGCTCCAGCTGCCCCCTGAGCGGCAGCGGCAATCTCAACCAAACGGTCAACATCGGGGCCGGCGGCAACGTCACCTTCTCCGCCACTGGCACGATCGCCGCCGGCGCCACTGGCACCTTGACCAATACCGCCACCGTGGCCGTGCCCGCCGGGACCGTCGACCCGGTGCCGGCAAACAACACCGCCACCGACATCGACACCCTGGTGCCGACGGCTGACCTCGCGATCAGCAAGACCGACGGTGCCGCCAACGAAGTGCCTGGCACCTCCGTCACCTACACCATCGTCGCCAGCAACCCGGCGGGCGGCAGCCACGTCATCGGCGCCACCGTTGCCGACACTTTCCCGGGCAGCATCACCGGCGTCACCTGGACCTGCGCCGCGACCGGAACGGGCTCGAGCTGCCCGGCGAGCGGCAGCGGCAACCTGAACCAGACCGTCAACATCGGGACTGGCGGCAACGTCACCTTCAACGCCACCGGCACGATCGACCCCGGCGCCACGGGAACCCTCGCCAATACCGCGACGCTGACGGCACCGGGCGGCTTCACCGACCCGAACGGCACCAACAACACCGACACCGACACCGACACCCTGGTGCCCACCGGCAACCTGGCGATCAGCAAGACCGACGGCGCCGCCAACGAAGTGCCTGGCACCGCGGTGACCTACACCATCGTCGCCAGCAACCCGGCGGGCGGCAGCCTGTCCGCCGGCGCCACCGTCGTCGACAGCTTCCCGGCCAGCATCACTGGCGTCACCTGGAGCTGCGTCCCCGCCGGCGTCGGCACGCTGTGCACCGCGAACGGCGTCGGCGACCTCAACCAGAGCGTCGACATCGGGCCCGGCGGCAGCGTCACCTTCACCGCCAGCGGCACCATCGCGCCGGAGGCCACCGGCAGCCTCGCCAACACCGCTACCCTCACCGCGCCGGCCGGATTCACCGACCCCAGCTCCGCTAACAACACCGCCACCGACACCGACACCCTGGCGCCGACTGCTGACCTCGCTGTCACCAAGACCGACGGTGCAGTCAGCGAAGTGCCTGGCACCACGGTGACCTACACCATCGTCGCCAGCAACCTCGCGGGCCCCAGCACCGCCGTCGGGGCCACCGTCGTCGACACCTTCCCGGCCAGTGTCAGCGCCGTTGGTTGGACCTGCGTCGCCAGCGGCGTTGGCTCGAGCTGCCCGGCCAACGGCAACGGCAATCTCAACCAAACGGTCGACATCGGCGCCGGCGGCAACGTCACCTTCACCGCCACCGGCACGATCGCAGCAAGCGCCCTGGGCAGCCTCACCAACACGGCGACGGTCAACGCGCCGGCCGGCTTCACCGACCCCGCCGGCGCCAACAACGCCGCCACCGACACCGACGTCCTGCTGGCCGACTTCGGCGACGCCCCCGACCCTGGCTACCCGACCCTGCTGGCGAGCAACGGCGCCCGCCACGCGCCCGGCAGCGGCCTCGCACTCGGCGCGGCGGTCGACTGGGAGGCGGACGGCCAACCCGCTGTCGGCGCCACCGGCGACGGCAGTGATGACGATGGCGTCGTGCAACAGAACGGCCTCGAGCGCGGGCGGGCGACCGACTTCACGGTCACCGCAACCCAGGCCGGACGACTCAGCGCGTGGTTCGACTGGAACGCCGACGGCGACTGGAACGACGTCGGCGAGCAGACGGTGAGCGACCAACTCCTGGCCGCCGGCACCAATACCGTGACGGTCAGCGTGCCCGCCAACGCCACCGTCGGCCTCAGCCACGCCCGTTTCCGGCTGGCGACGGCAACCGGCCTGGCGGCCACCGGCGCCGCCAGTGATGGCGAGGTCGAGGACTACCAGGTGCGCGTCGGCCCGCACGCCGACGGCTTCGAGACCGGCAACACGGGTCGCTGGGACGCCACGGTCGGCAACTGAGACCTCGCAGGTAGGGTCGAGACGCGGCCCTGCGCTACGCTGCGGCGCCAGCTCAACCGCCCACGGAGCCCGTCATGGCCCACCGCGCCTGCTACCGCGTCTGCCGCACGCTGCTCGCCTGCCTGTTCGTCGTCACGCCGGTGCTCGCCGCCAAGCCGGATCCGGCGGTCGCCCCGGCACCCACCGCCTGGGAGAAGGAGACCGCCGGCCTGACGGCCGCCCCGGGGCTGGTCGACCTCTACCGCGACCCCGAAAAGGGTCGGCTGTTGCTCGCCCTGCACGAGCTCGACACCCCCTTCCTGCTGGTCACCGGCATCCCCACCGGCCTCGGCTCGAACGACGTCGGGCTCGACCGGGGTCAAATGGGCCGGCGCCTGCTGGTCGAGTTTCGCCGCGCCGGCAAGCGCATTCTCCTGGTCGCTCGCGCCACGGGCTTCACCGCCAGCTCGGCCGATCCGCTCGAGGTGGCAAGCATGCGCGAGGCGTTCGCCGAATCGGTGCTGTGGGCAGGGGATCTCCTTGCCGAGCACGCCGCGCCCGCGCCCGCCTGGCTGATCGACGCCACCACGCTGGTGGTCGCCGACCGCCACGGTATCGCCGACCAGCTCGCGGCTACCGAACAGGGCAAGTACACCCTCGACGGCGGGCGCAGCGTGCCCGCGTTCGCCGAGTCGAAGAGCTTCCCCGACAACACCGAGCTCGAGGCGATCCTGACCTTTCAGGGCGACGGCAAGGGCACCTATGTGCGCGACGTCGCGGTCGACCCGACGAGCCTGACGCTGCACCAGCGCCTGAGCCTGGTGCGCCTGCCAGGGCCGGGCTTTCGGCCGCGCCTCTACCACCCCGCCTCGGGCGCCGGCGGTCCAGTGACCTTTCTCGACTTCGCGCAGCCACTCGGCGCCAGCCTGACCGTCCGCTACCAGTGTCGCTTTCGCCTCGACAAGGTCGACCCGGGTCTCGCTTCGAGCCCGGTGGTGAAGCCGATCGTCTACTACCTCGACCCCGGGACTCCCGAGCCGGTGCGCAGCGCCCTGCTCGACGGTGCGCGTTGGTGGCAGGAGGCGTTTGCCGCCGCCGGCTTCGTCGACGCCTTCCGAGTCGAGCTGCTGCCGCCCGGCGTCGACCCCGACGACGTGCGCTACAACGTCATCGTCTGGGCCCATCGGGCGACCCGCGGCTGGTCCTACGGCGACTTCCTGGCCGACCCGCGCACCGGCGAGATCATCCGCGGCCGCGTGACTCTCGGATCGCAGCGCGTCCGCCAGGACATCCTGATCGCCGAGAGTCTGACGGCGCCCTACGGCCCCGGTGGCGACGGCGGGCAGGCGGCTCGGGAGATGGCCCTCGCTCGCCTGCGGCAACTCGCGGCGCACGAGGTCGGCCACACCCTGGGCTTTGCCCACAACTTCGCCGCCAGCTGGCGCGGCCACGGCGCGGCCGCCGGCTCGGTGATGGACTATCCACACCCCCTGCTCCGTCTGGCCGACGGCAAGGTGGTGCTGGATGACGCCTACGGGGTCGGCGTCGGACCCTGGGACCACTTTCTGGTTGCCCACGGCTACGCCGAGGTCTCGCCCGACGAGGAGCCGGCGGCCCTCGCCCGTCTGCGCGCCGACGTCGCCGCCCAAGGCCTGCGCTATGTCAGCGACCCGGATGCCCGCGCGCCCGGTGCCGCCCACCCCGACGGCCTGTTGTGGGACTTCGGCGCCGACGCCGTTGTGACGTTCGATCAGCTGCTGGCGATCCGGAAGGTCGCCCTCGCCGGCTTCTCCACTGCCGTCTCGCCCGCCAACCGCGACCTCGGCGAGCTCGCCGCGCGGCTGGTACCGGTCTACCTGCTCCATCGCTACCAGACCGAGGCGGTGGCGCGCCGTCTCGGCGGTGCCACTTACGGGTACGGGGAGATCGGCGACAGCACACCGGGAGCGACACCGGTCATGGCGCTGGAGCAGCGCGCAGCCCTGGCGCGGCTGGTCAGCACGCTTGCCGCCGAGACCCTCGCCCTGCCCGCCAACGTGCTCGCCCTGCTGACGCCACCCGGCGCCGAGCGAGGCCGCAGTCGCGAGGACTTTGCCACCCGCATGACGCCGCTGTTCGACCCGCTGGCCGCCGCCGAGGCCGCGGCGGCGCTGACCACTGGGTTCCTGTTCGACCCCGCGCGCCTCAACCGGCTCTCCTGGCAGCACGCGGTGGACGCGGCGCAGCCCGGCATCGCCGACCTGATGCGCAGCATCCTCGCGGGCACCTGGCGGCACGTGCCCGGTGGCGACGCCCCGGGGCGCGCCGCCGTGCAGGCCGCCGCCAACTGGGTCGCCCTCGACGCCGCCGTCGCCGCGCTCGACTCCCCTGAGTTGCACCCGCAGGTTGCCGCCGAGCTCCGCGCCGAGCTCACCACCTGGCAACGTACCCTGGCCGCCCCTACGGGAGGCGGCACGACCGACCCAGGCCGCAGCGAGGCGGCACGCTATCTGGCCGCCTACCTCACCGACCCCGGCCAGGTCGTGCGTCGCACGCGGCCCGAGATCCCTCCAGGGGCACCTATCTGAGCCCGCGACCCTCCCCGGAGTCTGCTAAACTCCCGGTCCACTTCGGTTTCGTCTCATCCGCTCTCGCAAATGAACGCCGGCATCCCGGCAACGTGAGCCTGGCAAGCAGGGCAGCCCGCCCCAATTGCCCAAACCTACGGAGAGTCAAGGAATGGATAGCACGACTTCGCCTCAGGCGGCAGCCCGTCTGCTCGGCCTGGCCCTCGCTCTGGTGAGCAGCGGCGCTGCCACCGCCGCCGTCGCCCCGCTCGACGCCGGTGTCGCGTCCCGCTTGAGCGCCGAGCTCGGCAGCCCGGTCTCCGTGAGCTACAAGCGAGCTACGGGTGCTCCCAGCCTGGTTCGCCTTCCGGCCGGATCGCCGGCCAGCCTGGCACCCGCCGCCGGCTCGCTCGACCAGCGTGCGCGCGCCTTCTTCGCCGAAAATGCCACCAGCTTCGGCCTGCACGACCAGGCCTCCGAGCTTCTCCTGCGGGGCGAGGACGCCGACGCCACCGGCGCTCGCCACCTCACCTATCTGCAGCGCTACCAGGGCGTGCCGGTCTTCGCCGCTCAGCTGCGCGCCCACTTCGACAAGGACGGTCGGCTGTACGCGGTCGACGGCACCGTCATCCCCGGCATCGACGTCGACGCCAACCCGACGGTCGACGCCGCCGCCGCCCGCGAGCGCGCTCTCGCCTCGGCGATCGAGCGCCACGGCAAGGACAGCGCGATCGGCCTGACTGCCGGCCGGCCCCAGCTGATGGTGTATCGCCTAGGCCTCGACCAAGGCGTCGCCGGCCCCAGCCGCCTGGTCTGGGAAGTGCTGGTCGGCAACGGCGGCGACCTGCGTGAATGGGTCTACGTCGACGCCGCGTCCGCCAAGGTGGCCGACGTGCTTCCGGGCGTCTACGACGACGCGCCGCGGGTCACCGGCGGCGCCCTGAACCGCCGCGGCTTCCTCGGCACGGACAGCGACGCGGACAATATTCCCGACGCCTGGCCGAACAGCCCCGAGTGGGTCGAGGGCAACGCCATCCCGACCGGCACCCAGGAGCTCGACAACATGCTTCTGTCCACCGCCGACGTCTGGAACAACTTCTACGACGCCTTCGGGCGCGACGGCTACAACAACCTCGGCACCTTCATGGACTCCGCCCACGACCGCAACTACGCCTGCCCCAACGCGTCGTGGAACGGCAGCTTCATCTCGTTCTGCCCCGGCTTCACGACCCACGACGTGACCGCGCACGAGTGGGGTCATGCCTACACCGAGTACACCCACCACTTGATCTACCGGTGGCAGTCGGGCGCCCTCAACGAAGCCTACTCCGACATGTGGGGCGAGATCTTCGACCTGAACCGCACGCTTGCCGGCATGGTCGACACCGACGCCCCGAGCCCCGCGCGCACGGCCGCCTTCTGCACCACCGGCATCACCGCTCCGCCCAAGCTGACGGTCAACAGCCCGGCGCCGATTTCTGGTGACAAGGCCGTCGGCACGGCCGACTTTGGCCCCGGAGTCACGAGTACGATCACCCAGGACGTGGTCTTAGCGATCGACGGCACCGGCGCCGACATCAACGACGCCTGCGAACCGCTGGCCAACGCTGCGGCGATCAACGGCAAGATCGCCTTCGTCAACCGCGGCGCCTGTTCGTTCTACATCAAGACGCTGAATGCCCAGGCGGCCGGGGCGGCCCTGATCGTCATCGGCAACGTGGCGACGAGCGCCACCCCGGCGACCCCCCCGAACATGGGCTGCGTCGGCGACGTGACCTGCCTCGGCTCGGTGTTCACGATCACCACGGTCTCGCTCAACCTGGCCAACGCCGATGCGATCCGGGCCAACATCGGCATCCCGGTAAACGCCTCGGCCGTCCCGCAGTCAGCGGGCGAGGAGGCCTCGGTGCGCTGGCTGATGGGTGAGGACGTCGGCGGCGGTGCGCTGCGCGACATGTGGAACCCGGTCTGCTTCAACAACCCCGGCAAAGTCACGGACAACCTCCAGTACGTCTGCGGCACCGGCGACAACGGCGGCGTCCACACCAACTCGGGCGTCCCGAACCACGCCTTTGCCCTCCTCGTCGACGGCGGCACCTACAACGGTCACACGGTGGTCGCCATCGGCCGCGCCAAGGCGAGCAAGCTGATCTATCAGGCGCAGACCCTCCACCAGGGCGCGGCAACGGACTTCAGCGATCACGCCGACGCGATGGAGCTGTCGTGCACCGAGCTCATCGGCACGACCCCCATCGACCCATGGGGCGGCGCGGTCACCGCCTTCGACGCCGCCGACTGCACCGCAGTGCAGGAGGCCATGCTGGCGGTGGCGATGCGCAGCGAGCCCACCTTCTGCAACTTCCAGCCGTTGCTCGCCCAGAGCCCACCGGCGCTGTGCACCACCGGCTTCGCCTACGCTTCGTTCAACTATGGATTCGAGGGCGGAGCCAGCGGGTGGACCGTCAGCCGGCGCAATACCGCGCCCACCTTCGACGCCCGCGACTGGAGCGTCGACGGTACGCTTCCAGGCAGCCGCGCCGGCAACGCCTTCCAGGCTCCGGATCCCAATATCGGCAACTGCACGAGCATCGACGAGACCGGCGTCCTGGTCCTCGACAGCCCGACCTTCGTGATGCCGATCGCGGGAGCGGTGCCGCGCCTGGCCTTCGACCAGTACGTGGCGAGCGAGGCCACGTTCGACGGCGGCAACGTCAAGATCAGCGTCAACGGCGGGCCCTACACCGTTCTCGCGCCGTCGGCCTTCGGCTACAACCCGCAGACCGGTGCCCTGGCTACGAGCGGCGCCGGCAACACCAACCCGATGCAGGCCGAACAGGCCTGGCACGGCACGGACGGTGGCTCGAACTCCGGCACCTGGGGTCGCACGATCAGCAACTCGGCGGGCATCGCCGCCGCCGGCCAGCCGTTCAAGCTGCGCTACGAGTTCGGGTCGGACGGCTGTGGTGGCACCGACCTCGGTTGGTGGGTCGACGACATCAAGGTCTACACCTGCGAGACCAATGACCTGCTGATGGTCGAGGGCTTCGAGACCGGCGACCTCGGCCGCTGGAGCGCCCTCTCGCCGTAGATCCACTTACGACCGGCTTGGCGCCAGCGCTGCTGGCGCCAGCCCGGCAGCATCAAACGACGTCCGCGTCGTTGCGTGATACCTCGCCCCGTGCGCCGCAGCGCACGGGGCTTTCTCGTTCTACGCCTCGGCTGGCGCTTCGTCCGCGTCGTCGCCTGGCGCACTCGCCTCTTCGTTGGGGAAGGGCCCCAGGGCGAGCTCCGGCTCCGACGAGGTGCCGCCGTCGCGCTTGCGCTCCATCTTCTTCTCTGCCTTACGCTGTGCCTTCTCCTTGCGCGCGAGCTCCTTCTGGCGCTTGGCGAAGGATTCGCTGGTTCTCTTTGCCATCGGGGTCCTTTCCAGCTGTCGTGCACGGGTGTCGCAGATTGCCGCCCGCAAACCGACAGCGAATGCCCTAGCTTATCAGGCCGCCTCGCGCCGCCCGGAGTCCGCTTGGCTTAGCATCGCGCCATGGAGATCCTCCCCGCCTACGAGCGCGACCCTCGACAACGAGAGCGCGCCGCCAACGTCCTCCGAACTGGCGCCACCGACGGCACCTCCTGGGCTGTGCTCGACGACACCGTGCTCTATCCCGAGGGTGGCGGCCAGCCGGCCGACCACGGCTGGGTCGGCGACGTGGCGGTGCTCGACGTGCGGCGGGAGGACGGAGAGATCCGTCACTGCACAGCGTCCCCGGTAGCGCTCGGGCCGACCAGGCTCCGGCTCGACTGGTCGCGCCGCTTCGACCACATGCAGCAGCACACCGCGCAGCACCTGCTCACCGCCGTCGCCCTCACCCGCTTCGGCTGGCGGACGACCGCCTTCCACCTTGGGCCCGATCGCGCCGACATCGAGGTCGACGTCGCCACGCCGACGGCCGGCCAGCTGCGCGAGCTCGAGGACGCCGTCGCGGCCGAGGTTCGCGCCGCCCATCCCGTCACCACCCGCCGCGTCTCGCCGGAGGAGGCAGCCGCGCTGCCGATCCGCAGTCGTGGTCTGCCGGCCGGCCATCACGGCAGCATCCGACTCGTCGCCATCGGCGACGACGGCAGGATCGACTTGAATACCTGCGGCGGCACCCACCTTTCCTCGACGGGCGAGATTGAAAGCCTGGCGCTGATCGGCCAGGAGTCGATGCGTGGGGGTACCCGCCTGTTCTGGGTCGCCGGCGGCCGGGTACGTGCCCGCCTCGCCGCCCATGAGGCACGGGCGGCGGGCTGGCGTCGCCTGTTCGACGCGAGCGACGACGAGGCACCGGCCGTGGCGGCCGCCAAGCTCGAGCAGCTGCGCGACACCGAACGGGCCCGCCGTCGCCTGCTCGACCGTCTCGCCACCGCCGAGGCCGAGCGCTTGCTCGCGGCTGGCCGGCCGCTGGTCGAGGCTCACTACCAAGACGACGACGCCGCCTTCCTTCAGCTGGTGGCCCGTCGCATCGGCACGAGCCCCGCCGCCACGCTCGCCCTGCTCACGGCTGGCGAGGCTCCCAACGCCGCCTTCGCGCTCGCCCTGGGCGGCGGCCGGCAAGTCGACCTGCGCGCTGCCGGTGCCTTGGCGAGCGAGCTCCTCGGCGGCCGAGGCGGTGGCAGCGGTCAGGTGTTCCAGGGTCGCGCCGCCTCGCTCGCGCGGCGCAACGATCTACTGGCTGCGTTGCAGCAGGCCTGACGCCAGGGGCCGGGAATCCACCAACCACCCGTCGGCGTTCAGCTCACCTCCCTTGCCGGGTGGCGCTCCTGGCGGCGCCGCAAACCAACGTAGGGCCCAGCGCTTCTGCTCTCGCTTCCGCGTCGTGGGGGGCCGTGGTCCGCCCGCCAACGCCGCGTCGGAGAACCGCATGGATCCACGCCTGGACGCCATCGAGTCCCGGCTCGACCAACTGACAGCCACCCTCGCGGCCGTCGAGCGGCGACTGTCAGCGCTCGAGGCCGGCGCCGGCTCACCGGCCACGGCGGCCACTTGGGAGACCGAACCGCCCGGCGCCGAAACCCTGCTCTCGGCGGTGCCCGAGGCGACCACCCTGCTGACGCTGGCTGGGCGCGCCCTGCTCGCCCTCGGCGGTGCCTTCCTGATCCGGGCGGTGACGGAGTCGCAGGTCCTGCCGCCCGCGGTGGGCATCGCGCTCGGCGGCGCCTATGCCTTCCTCTGGGTGCTCCTCGCCGACCGCGCGGCGGTGGCTGGACAGCGCGGCGAGGCGATGGTCCGCGGCACCCTGGCGGCCGCCATCGGCGCCCCGCTGGCGTGGGAGGCCGCAGCACGCTTCCACGCCGTTGCGCCCGAGGTCGCCGTCAGCGGCCTCGCCCTGTTGGCGGTCGCCCTGATGGCCGTTGCCTGGCGGCGCGATCTGCAGCTGCTCGCCTGGGTCGGCCCGCTGACCGCGGCCGGCGGCTGCCTTGCCCTGCTGCTGTCGACGCGCGCGGTGGTCAGCGTCGACGCCGCGCTTCTCCTGCTCGGTGGCGCCACCGTCTGGCTGGCCTATGGCCGCCACGGTTGGCGCGGGCCGCGCTGGCCGCTCGCTGCCGTCGCTGATCTCGGAGTCTGGGTCGCCATCGACCTCGCCACCCGCGTCGGCGGGCCGCCTGCTGTCTATCGAGACCTGTCTCTGCGCGGTGCCTGGGTCCTCGCCGTCCTCCTCCTCGCTGGCTACCTGGGCAGTTTCACCCTCCACACCCTGGTCGGCCGTCGGGACATCACAGCCTTCGAGGTGGTCCAAGGCGCCGCCGCCCTCCTGATCGGGCTGGGCGGCGCAATTGCGGTGGCGCGCGCCGCCGGCAGCGGCCTGCTGGTCACCGGCGTCGCTGCCACCGTCCTCGGGCTGCTCACCTACGGGGCGGCCTTCTCGCTGCTCGAGGTGGGCAGCGAGCTCAAGCGCAGCTTCCGTTTCTGTACCGCGATCGCCCTGGTGGCCGTCCTGTGGGGGAGCTCCCAAGTGGTCAGCGGCCTTCCCCGGGCGCTGGCCTGGGCAGCCCTGGGTGTCGTCGCCATGCTGCTGGCGGTCGCCTATCGACGGCTGTCGCTGGGCGTTCATGGCGCCCTGCTGAGCCTGGCCGCCGCACTCGCCGCCGGGCTGCCGGCGGCGGTGTGGCACGCCTTCCTCACCCCGGCCTCCAACGTGCCGCCGACGGCGGCTCTGGCGCTGGTCGGCGTCACCGCCGCCAGCGTTCTCTCCTACCTGCTGCTGGCGCCGCTGGCCACTGGCTCCTGGCTGCGCCGCCTGCCGTTGTGGGGCCCTGGGCTGGTCGCTGTCGTCGGCCTCGCGGTGCTGGCGGTCGGCCTCCTCGGCCGCGTCCTCGACGCCGCCAGCGACCCCGCTCGCCTCGCTCTCGCACGCACCCTCGTCGTGGCAGCCGCCGCCGTTCTCCTCGCCGCCGGGCGGCGCCTCGTCCGCCTCGCGCCGCTCGGCGCCCTGGCGCCCGCAGCGCTCCTCGCTCTGGGCATCAAGCTGGTGGTCGAGGACTTGCCGCGCGGGCGCCCGGCGACCCAGTTCGTCGCCTTCGCGGTCGCCGGCGTCGCCCTGCTGCTGGTCGCCCGCCTCGCGCGCCGAAGTGCCGTACCACCTGACGAAGTGCGAGCAGACACGGTGCCAGCGGACGAGGTGCCAGCCGAACGGTCGGCGTGAGATCCTGCGCCTGGCGCAGTCTGATGGCGCCGAGCGGAGGTCAGGCCGGTGAAGATCCAGCGCACGGGACCGCAGGCCCTCGACGTCGAGCTCGACGACGAGGCCGAGCTGCGTCGGGAGGAGCGCACCAACCTCGCCGCCGGCGGGCTGTTCCTGCGCCCGGCGCCGACGATTGCGCCCTTCACGCCGGTCGAGGTCACCCTGCGGCTGCCCGGCCGCGGCACGACCACGGTCGGCGCTACCGTCGTCGGCACACCGCCTGGCGCGCTCGCCCTCCAGCTCAGCGGCGGTGCCAGCATCTCGATCGCCATCGTCGCCGCGCTGCTCGCGACACCAGCCCCGACCGCCGCGGCGGAGCCGGCCACCGAGCCAGCAGCAGGCGAAGCCTGCGAGCCCGAGGGCACGCTGTGGGATCGGCTGCGCGCCATGACGCCACCCCAGAAGGCCCTCCTGGCACCCAAGGCCGACCGCGCCACCCGCGCCCTGCTGATCCAGGAGAGCGACCCCATGCTGCTCTTCAGCCTGCTCAAGAACCCGCGCCTGACGATCGACGAGGTCATCCGCATCGCCAAGTCCGCCTACATCAACTTCCAGGCGGCGGAGGCAATCCTCAAGACCAGTGCCTGGGCTGCGAACCTCGACGTCAAGCTGGCGCTGATCCACAACCCCAAGCTGCCTCTGCCGCTCGCTCTGCGCATCCTGCCCCTGCTGCCCGAGCCCGAGGTCCGAGTCATCGCCAAGGGCACCGCGACGAGCATGCAGCTCAAGCAGGCCGCCCTGCGACGGGTCACCGGCGGCTGAGCGCGTCGGCGGACCACAACCCTGCGGGCCGGGTTGCGTAAACCACTCGCATGGCACCTGGCCCCCGAGTACCTGATCCTCGACCCCGCGAGACGCGGAACGCGAGCCCCGTAGCCGCCGTCCGCGACTACGCCGGCGGCGTCTTCATCGGCGACCTGCCGCGGCTGTGGCGGCAGGATTGGCGGCGCGCCTACGCCATCCTCGCCGGTGAGCCCGAGGGCGAAACCGCCGCCAAGCCCCCTAGAAGCCGGGTCCGGAGCTTCCTCCACCTGACCTGGCGCCTGTTCCTGCGCCTGAGCGCCAAGCTGTCGCCGCCACGCCGTCTGCTCTTCGTGCTCTGCCTGCTCTTCACCCTCCTCGGGCTCGACTCGCAGAGCGTCGATATCGCCGGACGACGGCTGGTGCTCTCCAGCAACCCGCTGTGGCTCCTGCTGGCTATCCTTGGCCTCATCGTCCTGCTGATCTTCGAGCTCGCCGACCGCGTCGTCATCCGCGACGAGCTCGAGGTCGCCCGCACGCTCCAACACCAGCTCCTGCCCCAGCAGGCGCCGTCCCTGCCGGGCTATGAGATGGCCTTCTCGTATCGCTCGGCCAACACCGTCGGCGGCGACTACTACAACGTCCTGCCCCTTGCCGACGGCCGCATCGTCCTCGTGTCGGCCGACGCCAGCGGGCACGGAATCGCCGCCGCCATGCTGATGGCGATCGCCAACGCCACCCTCAAGCTGGCCGTCGACACCGATCCCTCCCCGCTGGCGGTGGCGGCGATGATGAACCGCGCCATTCTTTCCACCGGTGGCCCGCGGGCCTTCCTCACCCTGTTCTACGGCCTGTTGACGCCAGCGACCGGCGACCTCGAGCTGGTCTGCGCAGGTCACCCATATCCGCTGCTGCGGCGCGCCGACGGCAGCCTCGAGCGCCTCGGCACCGGCGCCCTGCCGCTCGGCCTGCGCGCCGACTGTCGACTCACCCTCGGCACCGCCCGTCTGTCCGCCAACGACCTGCTGGTGCTGTACACCGACGGCTTCCCCGAGGCCCTCGGCGGCGAGCCCGAACAGGCCTTCGGCTTCGAGCGTCTCGAACGCTCGGTCCAGGCCGGCGGCACGCCAGGCCAGATCCGCGACCGTCTGTTGGCCGAAATGAGCGCCTTCGAGGGCGACCGCAGCCCGGCCGACGACCGCAGCATGGTCGTGTTGCGTCGGTTTGCCTGAGCCGCCGCGCTACTCGTGGCGCAGCGCCTCGACCGGGTCGAGGTAGGCCGCCCGACGCGCCGGGCCATAGCCGGCGACGAGGCCGGTGAGGGCGCTCGCTGCGAGCCCGGCGAGCACCACCCACAGCGGTGGCATCGCCGCCAGCCCCGGCACGGCGACGACCAACAGCCCGGCCAACGCCGACGCCAGCAGCACACCGACGACGCCACCGGCGCCGGCGAGGATCGCCGCCTCGAGCAGGAACTGGCGCAGAACCTCGCCGCGTTCGGCACCCACCGCCCGGCGCAGGCCGATCTCGCGGGTGCGTTCGGTGACCGCGATGATCATCACGTTGGCGATGCCGATGCCGCCGATGACGAGCGCCATCGCTGCCAGGGCGACGGTCACCCCCGCGATGCCCGCCGTCACCCGATCGAGGTTGGCGATGATCTGGTCGGCGGTCGACAGGTTGAAATCGTTCGGCGCCGTCGGACCCAGGCCGCGCAGGCGGCGCAGGATCGCCTCGACCTCGATGCGCGCGGCGTCGCGGCGGCCCGGCAGTGCGCGCACGTAGAGGACGGTCGCCTCGGCCTCGGGAAACAGCCGCCGGACGGCACCCAAGGGCAGGGAGATGACCCTGTTCTGGCGGTTCTCGCCGAGGAACGTGCCCTGCCGCGGCGCCGCTTCGCCGATGACGGTGAACGTCGCGCCGGCGAGCGTGAAGGTCCGCCCGACCGCCGGCGTCCCTGGTCCGTAGAGCGCGCGGGCGACGCTCGAGCCGAGCAGCGCGACCGGCGCGCCCGCCCGCTCTTCGAGCTCGGTGAACGGCCTGCCGCCCGCAAGCCCGGCCGACGTGACGTCGAGGAAGTTCGCCGAGCTGCCCTCGACGAGCACGGTGTCGGCTTCGTTGTTGCCAGCGCGCGCAACCAGAGCGCGGCCACCCATCACCGATGGCACGATGACCGCCACGCCGACGTCGCGCACATCGCGCGCCAAGCGGCTGATCTCGCGCGCATAGGCGGTGGGCAGCGGGCGGCGGTTGGCCTCCTTCTCGCTCGCCGCGGTGTAGGGATCGCCGGTGCGGTGATAGGCGAAGATGTTCTCGGTGCCGAGCTCCCGGAAGAGCAGGGACACCTGGCTGCGCACGCCGGCAAGCACGGCAGTCACCAGGGTCACGGTGACCACGCCGATGACGATCCCGATCACCGCCAGCGCCGAGCGCAGGGGCTGCGACCGCACCGAAACCCAGGCCAGTCGGCCCGATTCGACGCCGGTGGCCGAGAATCCGGCGAGGCCACGCAACCACCTGCCTGGAGCCAGCATCTCAGTCGGCCCGCAGCGCGTTGATCACGTCGAGCCTCGAGGCCCGACGAGCCGGCAGCCAGCCGGCCACGAGGCCGGTGGCCAGGGAGCCGGCCAGGGCGATCACCACCGTCGACGCGGTCACCGAAACCGGCAGATCGAGCGCCGCCGCCAGGCCGACCACGCCGGCGGCCACCAGCGTGACCCCCAGGACGCCCCCCGCCAGGGCAACGATCGCCGCCTCGGCCAGCACCTCGGCCAGGATCGTCTGGCGGGTGGCGCCCACCGCCCGACGGACGCCAATCTCGAACGTCCGCTGGCTGACCGCCACCAGCGTGGTGTTGGCCACCACCACCAGCGCGGCCAACAGGGCCATGCCGCCGAGCAGCGGCCCGGCGCCGGCGACCCGGCCGGCCAGCGCCAGGACGAACCCCTGCGAGGCCTCCGGGCTGATGACGTCGAAGTTGTCGGCGTCGCCGGGGGCGAGATGGCGGCGCGCCCGCAACGACGCGCGGGCGCGATCCTCGGCGAGGTCGAACGCACCGCCCGCCGGCGGCCGGGCCGAGACCTGGAGGGTCGCGGCCGGCCCGAAGACGCGCTCCCAGGCCTGAAGCGGGAGCCACGCATAGCGGTCGAGCGAGATGCCGCCGGCCGTACCCAGCCGGGCCTGCACCCCGACGACCACGAAGCCGCGGCCGCCGATCCGCACCGTCTGGCCGAGCGGGTCGGCCGCCGCGAACAGGGCCTCGGCGACGTCGCGGCCGAGAACCACCACCGCCGCGCCTCGCCGCTCCTCGTCGACGCTGAAAAAGCGCCCCTCGCTGACGTCGAGCGCCCGAATCTCGGGCAGCGCCGCGCCGGTACCGCCAACCCCCGCCCGCTCGTACCGCCGACTGCCGGCGACAAGGTCGGCGTCACGCTGGGCGGTCGGGGCGTAGACCACGCGATCCCCGGCAACGCTCGCCAGATAGCGGGCGTCAGCGCGGACGAGCGGCGGGTTGCGACGCAGCTTCTGCTCCACCTCCCGGCGCGTCACGTCACCCGACGTGCTCAGCTGCGCTAGAACGAAGGTGTCGGCACCGAAGACGCGGGCGGCGGTCTGGCGGGCGAACGACGCCNNCCGCCTCGACGAGGACGAAGGTGGCCACCGCGACCGCCACCGCCACCGCCCCGAGGGCGCTGCGCAGCGGGTTGCCGCGCACACTGCGCCAGGCCTGGCCGACAACGGCAGTGAGCCGTCGGCCGCCGGCGAAGGAGGGGGCTAGGAGACGCACGCCTGCACGCTATCCCACGCCCACCCCCCGCCTTCACCACGCGGAAAGGGGGGAGGACCCGCGGAAGCAGATGGTATTTTGGCCATGATGCGACGCTGGCTGTGGTTCCTCGTCCTCTTCGCCGTCCTCGCCGGCGGTGTCCTCTGGTTCCGCGGACGCGGCCCACGGCCCCTCGTCGTCGACCTCGCCAGCCCCGAACGGCGGGCCGTCCTCGAGTCCTTCGTCACCGCTTCCGGGGAGGTCGTGGCGGCGAGCTACGCCGACATCGGCGCCAGCGCCATGGGCAGGATCGTCGAGCTGCCGGTCCAGGAAGGGCAGGTGGTGGCGGTGGGCGACCTGCTCGCCCGCCTCGACTCGGTGCCGGCGGCGAGCGACGCCTCGGCCGCGGCAGCCCAGCTGTCGGCGCTCGAGGCCGAGGTCGGCGTCGTCGAGGCGCGTGCCGCCGAGGCGCGCCAGACGCTGGACCGCGCGACCACCCTGCACGCGCAGGCCCTCTCCTCCCAAGCCGACCTCGACGCCGCCCGCGCCGCCAATGACAGCGCCCTCGCCACCGTCGAGGCCGCCCGCAGGCGCGTCGCCCAGGCCCGCGCCCAGCTGGCGCGCGCCCGCGACGCCGCCGGCAAGACGGCGATCACCTCACCTCTGGCCGGCGTCGTCACCCGCCTCTCGGTGCGCGCCGGAGAGATGGTGGTGATGGGCGTCCAGAACCAGCCCGGCACCATCCTGATGACCGTCTCCGACCTGTCGGCGATCGACGTCGAGGTCAAGGCCGCCGAGGCCGACGTCCCGCGGCTGCAGGGCGGTCAGCGTGCCTGGGCGACCCTCGACGCGTTGCCCGGCGCCGAGCTGCCGGGGCAGGTGATCGCCATCGGCGCCAGCGCCCTGCCCGTCGCCGGCACCGCCGCGGCGGCCCGCGAGTTCAAGGTCACGATCCGCCTCGACCAGCGCGACGAGCGCCTCCGACCCGGCCTCACCGCCGACGTCCGGATCCTCGCCGAGGAGGCGCGCGACGTGCTGACCGTGCCCCTCCAGGCCGTCGTCCTGCGCACCGGCGACGACCGCAAAGAGCGCACCGGCGTCTTCGTCGTCACGGCGGACAAGGCCCGCTTCGTCCCCGTCACCACCGGCATCATCGGCGGCCTGGACATGGCGGTCGACGGCCTCGACGGCACCGCTCGGGTGATCGCCGGCCCCTTCCAGGTCCTCCGCGATCTGGTCGACGGCACCCCCGTGCGCGACCGGGTCGCGGGCGACCGGGTCGCGGGCGACCGGGTCGCGGGCGACCGCGCCAGCAAGGGCTAAGCGCCGTCCCTCTGGCGCCAGGCAGCCTCAGAGGATCACGAGGTTGCGCGGCTCGGCTCGCCGCGCCGCCGACAGCGGGATGGTCCGGTCGAAGGTCACGAAGCGGCCGCCATGCGCCGCCGCCAATGCCAGCAGGTAGACATCCGTGACCTGTCTGGGGCCATGGAGGCGACTCGGGTCGACCAGGGTTTCGTCGAGTAGGCTCGATTCGCAGTTCCAGTGCTCGTGATGCGGCGTGTTGGTAGCGAGCCGCAAGCGACGGATCGCTTCCGCCGGCGGCACCGGGCTCGGGTAACGGGGCTGGCTGATGATGCGCACGAAGCCGTTCTGCGTCACTGCGCAGGAAGCCCACCCCTGTTGGATCTCCGTCGCCAGCCAGTGCCGCGCCAATGCATGGTCGACGTGGTCGGCATCGAGGAGTGCCAGCAGGACGTTGACGTCGAGCAACGCTCTGCCTGGCCGGCGGCGGTCTGAGCTCGCGCGGGCGGGCGTCACTCGCCGTCCTCCAGCTCACGGAGTCGATCGATCAGCTCGTTCGACACCGCAGCGCCCCTCGACGGCAGGGGCTCGAATCCGTAGAAGGAGGTGGCCTCTGCCACCAAGCTCGTCGACGCGCCTACCGGCCCCGACCCAACATGGAGGAGCGCCTGACGGGCCAGGTCGGAGATCACCGCCCCGGCGCTCCGGTGCTCCCGTCGAGCCCGTTCCTTGGCGGCGTGGAGGACGTCGTCGGCAATGTCGAGTGTCGTGCGCATGCATCTGATGCTACCGCATCAACGACACTCGCCACGCCCTCGCTCGCCGCCTCAGTCGAGCCGGCCGTAGCGGGAGACGTAGGCGGCCTCGAGGCTGGCGACCTGCTTACGGAGCTCCGCCTCGAGCCGGCGCTCCTCGGCGGCGGGCAGGTCGGGGTCGTCGCCGGCCTGCTCGAGCAGCTCCTTGCGGCTGCTCCAGTAGAGATAGGCGGCGTGATCCTCGCTGCCGTACTCGTCGGACATGTAGATCTCGGCCAGGGTGTCCATCGCGTCGCTGTCGTCGCGCGCCGCCGCGCGCCGCAGCCAGCGGACGGCCTGGGCGGTGTCCTGGCGCGTCCCCTCGCCGTAGAGATGCATCAGGGCGACCGACGACTGGCCCTCGACCGAGCCCATTTCGGCAGCCTGGAGGTAAAGCCCGAGCGCCTTGACGTTGTCCTCGCGCACGCCGTGCCCCTCGTCGTAGAGCAATGCCAGCTGCACCAGCGTCTGCGCCCGCGACGGCGAGGGTGGCGCCGCCAGCTCGCGCTCGAACAGCTCGCGCGCGGTGACGAACCAGCCGTCCGCTGCCCTGGTGTCCGCCGGCATGCCAACCCCATCGAGCGCCGCCTCGCCGAGGGCGACGGCGGCCTCGCCGTCCCCCTGTCTCGCCGCTCGCCGGAACCAGTCGGCCGCCACCTCGTCGTCCTCCTCGACGCCCCAGCCATTGGCGTACGCCTTGCCCAGCTCACGCAGGGCGGCGCCCATGCCCGCGGCGGCCGCCTCGCGCAACAGCGCGAGCGCGCGCGGCTCGTCTTCGACGACGCCGTCGCCGTACATCGTGCGGATGCCGAGCTCGGCCGTCGCCGCCGCCGAGCCCAGGGCGGACGCCTGCCGGTAGAGACCAACGACGCGGGCCACCGTCGCTGTATCGGCGCCGGGCTGGTCGAGCGCCAAGGCCTGGGCGTACAGCGCCGCCGCTGAGCTCGGCGCCGCCTCCGCCGAAGCCTCGCGGCCCGTCGCCACGAACAGCAACGACAACACCACGCAACCGACACCAAGACGCCGACGCGAACCCATCACATTCTCCTCTTGCCTGGCGTAGCGATCCACTCGCCACCCGTTCGGAGAGACGCAGAGCGGAGCCGCAAGGGGCCAAGCGCCACGCCTGCCGAGCCGGCGGTCAGGCGCCGGTGGTGGCCAATTCTAGGTGCAGTAGGGCGCGCGCCGCCCGCCAGTCCCGGACGACGGTGCGCCGCGAGACGTCGGTGGCCTCGGCGATCTCCTCGAAGGTCAGGCCGCCGAAGAAGTGCCACTCGACCGTCTGGGCGAGCCGCGGCGCCTCGCGTTCGAGGCGGGCGAGGGCGTCGTCGAGCGCCAGGAGATCCTCGACCGGCGCACTGGCCGCTGGGGCCGCGACGGCGATGGCATCGAGGTCGACCTCGGCCTGGCCGCCGCCGCGCTTGGAGGCCTTGCGACTCCGCGCCTCGTCGACGACGATCTGGCGCATCGCTCGCGAGGCGACCGCGAAGAAGTGCTGGCGGTCGTTGTACGGCAGCTCGCCGCGGCGGGCGATGCGCAGAAAGGCCTCGTGCACCAGCGACGTCGCCGACGGCCCGGCGTTGCGCGCCCCACGCACGTGCCTGCCGGCGAGGGCTCGCAGGTCGTCGTAGACCAACGCGAAGAGGCGCGCCGGGGCCTCGGCGTCGCCCGCGCGCGCCGCCGTCAGCAGGCGCGTGACGACGCCTTCGCCGTCATCGGCGGGGGGAGGCGATGCAGCGGACAAGGCAGCGGGATTGTACGTCCGCGAGGGCGCGCGACCCACATGCCAGAATCGCCCCCGCCATGACCGCAGCCGAGTCTCCCGCCACGCGACGCGCCCGCTGGTTCGCCGAGCTCTGCGACCTCGACGAGGCCGCCAGGCGTGCGGCGCTCGACCGGCTCGCGGGCGAGGACGCCGCGCTCGCCGGCGACCTCGAACGCATGCTGGCCTTCGACCGTCAGTCGGTTGGCCCGATCGAGGGCCTGCGCGGCGAGGTCGCCGAGGCCGCCCGCCGCCAGCTCCTCGCCGACGAGGACGCCGAGCTGCCGCCGCCAGAGCGCCTCGGGGCCTGGCGGCTGGGCGAGAAGCTCGGCGCCGGCGGCATGGGCGAGGTCTGGGCCGCCGAACGCGTCGACGGCGGCTTCACCCAGCGCGCCGCAGTCAAGCTGGTGCGCGCCGGCATGGCGCGACGCGAGATCGTCCAGCGCTTCGCCGTCGAACGCCAGCTGCTCGCCCGCCTCGACCATCCGGCGATCGCCAAGCTGCTCGACGGCGGCGTTGCCCCCGACGGTCGCCCCTGGTTCGCCATGGAGCGCGTCGACGGCCTGCCGATTGCCCGTTTCGCCGACGAACGTGGCCTCGATCTCGGCGCGCGCCTCCGGCTCTTCCTCGCCATCGTCGAGCCGGTCGACTTCGCCCATCGCTCGCTCGTCGTCCACCGTGACTTGAAGCCGTCGAACATCCTCGTCACGCCGAGCGGCCAGCCCAAGCTGCTCGACTTCGGGCTGGCCAAGCTGCTCGAACCGGCGACCGAAGCCGGTGACTCCGCGGCGGCGACCCGTACCGACTTCCGCGCCCTCACCCCGGCCTACGCGGCGCCCGAGCAATTCCTTGGCGCACCGATCACCACCGCCACCGACGTCTACGCGCTGGGCGTGATCCTCTACGAGCTCGTGACCGGCGAGCTGCCGCACCATCGGCGGGCGAGCTCGGCAACGGTCCTCGTCGAGGACCTCGAGCGCGAGACCACCGAGCGGCCCTCACAGCGCCTCCGCCGCAGCGTGCCAGCGGCGCCCGACGCCGCTCGACGCGCCCGGCGCCTCGCTGGCGACCTCGACACCATCGTGTTGAAGGCCCTCGCCCGCGAGCCAGAACGGCGCTACGCCTCGGTGGCCGCCCTCGGCGCCGACCTCGTCGCGCATCTCGAAGGCCGGCCGATCGCCGCGCGGCCCGACGCCGTGGGCTACCGTCTGGGAAAGTTCGCGCGCCGGCACCGCGTGGGTGTCGCCGCCGCGGCCATCGTCCTGGTGAGCCTGGTCAGCGGGCTGACGGTGTCGCTGCGTCAGACCGCCCGCGCCAACGCGGCCGCCGCCGCCGCCCAGGTGGCGGCGCGCCGCGCCGAACGCGTCAAGGGCTTTCTGGTCTCGGTCTTCGAGCAGGCCGACCCGACCAACACGCAGGGCGCCGACATGCCGGCGCGGCAGATCCTCGCCGAGGGCGCCAGCCGTCTGCACCGCGAGCTCGCCGACGAGCCTGAGGTGCGCGCCGAGCTGTACGACACGGTCGCCCGCATCCAGGCCAGCCTGGGCCTCCTCGAGCCGGCCCTGGCCAGTGCCGAGACCGCGGCGGACGAACGGTCTCGCCTGTTCGGCCCGCGCTCGCTCGAGCACGCCAAGAGCCTCGTCACCGTCGCCTTGGCGCTCCTGGCGCAGGGCAAGCTGGACGACGCCACGCAGCGTCTCGACCTCGCCATCGAGCTCTTCACGGCCGGCGGCGACACCGCCTCGATCGACTACGCCCGGGCGCTGTCGGGGCGCGCCCAGGCGCGCATGCTGCACGGCGACCTCGCCGGCGCCCGCGCCGACGAGGCGAGGTCGTACGACCTCTACGCCGCCGCCCTGGGGCCCGACGACCCGCAGACCCTGGAGCACCTGTCGAACCGCGCCGTCCTCGAGACCGAGGTGGGCAGCTTCGCCGAGGCGGCGCGCCTGCTGCGGCAGGTGCTCGCCGCCTTCGAGCGCACCGAGCCCACCGACTCGGTGCGCACCCTGGCGGTCGTCCTGAGCCTCGCCACCGCCCTCGATACCGCCGGCCAGCCGGCCGAGGCGCTGCCCCTCTTCGAGCGCGTGGTGGCCGGCCGTCGGCGCATCTACGGGCCGGGCCATCCCGAGCTCGCCGACGCGCAGGTCATCACCAGCCTCCGCCTGTCGCGCGCGGGGCGGTCCGAGGAGGCGCTCGCCGCCCTCGCGGAGGCCCGCGCCGCCTACGCTCCGATCGACCACCCCGAGCTCGCTTCGGTGGACAACTACACCGGCCTCGCGCTGGTCGACGCGGGTCGCTTCGCCGAGGCCGAGCAGGCGTTCGCCCGCGCGACGCGCCGCTTCGTCGAGGACGTCGGCGCCGGCAGCCTACGGGCAGCGAACGCGCTCGCCAACCAGGCCAATGCGGTGAGGGAACAGGGACGAGCTGAGGAGGCCGAGGCGCTGTTCGAGCGGGCGATCGCCACCATGCGCGGGCTCGGTGAGCTCGACAACCCGCGCCTGCTACGGATGCGCCTCAACTGGGGCGCCAACCTTCGGCGACTCGGTCGCTTCCACGAGTCGCGCGAGGTGCTCGACGCCGTCGTTGCCCTGGCGAACGAAAAGCTCGGCGCGGGACACCCGCGTTTGGCCGAAGCCGCCGTCGAGCTGGCCCACCTCGACCTGGCAGAAGGTGCGAAAGGCGCAGTCGAGGCCGCCAGGGCGCATCTGGCCGAAGCGGAGGCGATCGCCGCCAAGGCCCCGATGACGCCGACCTTCGGCCGTGGCTTGGCGGCGGCGAAGGCCGAGCTCGCGCAACACCGCTGACCAGCGTCGTCCGCGAAGCAACTTCACCGAGAGCACGCGCTTTGCAGAATCTACGTCCCCAACGCCCGCGCGGCATTGCCGCGAGCGGCTCCAGCCGGGCGCGCTTCTTGCCTGTCTGGATCGGCTCCGGTGTTGCGGCACGCCGCCGCGACGCCTTTCGGAGGACCCGACGATGACCGACCCCGTTGGCTACGAGCCCGAAGCCTCCTCGCCTGTGTTGCTCGACCCGTTGCCCACGACGGCCCTCGCGCCGCTCGCCTTCGATGATGTCGGCACCGGCCAGCCCGTGGTGCTGATCCACGCCTTCCCCCTCGACCGCACCATGTGGCAACCGTTGATGTTCCTGGCCGGCCAGGAGCTCCGCTTGATCGCGCCTGATCTGCGCGGCTTCGGCGACTCACCGAGCACGACCGGCGAGGCAATTGCGATGCGCAACTACGGCGCCGACGTCGTCGCGCTGCTCGACCGCCTTGGCCTGCGCAGCGCGGCGATCTGCGGGCTCTCGCTGGGCGGCTACGTGGCGCTCGCAATTGCCGAGCAGGCCCCCGAGCGCGTCGACGCGCTGATCCTCGCGAATACCCGCGCCACCGCCGACGACGACGCGTCCCGCGCCAAGCGCCAGGCCCAGGCCGCCCGCGTCGCTGAGGAGGGCATGGTGGTGCTGACGGAAGAGGTGGTACCCAAGCTGCTTGGTCCCGGCGCCGACCCAGAGGCTCGAAGTCTCGTCGACAGCGTCGTCTCCCGCCAGGAACCCCGCGGCGCCGTCTCGGCGATTCTCGGCATGGCCGACCGCGTCGATCGTAGCGACCTGCTCGGCAAGCTCACCATGCCTGTCCTCGTCATCACCAGCGAGCAAGACGTGCTCGTGCCGCCCGCAGCGTCCAAGGCGATGGCGGCGGCGATTCCCGGGAGCGCCGTCGTCGAGATTCCTGGCGCCGGTCACCTGTCGGCGGTCGAGCAGCCGGCGGCCTTTGCCCTCGCGATCGAGACGTTCTTGCGCGAGCGGCGTCCCGCCTGAGCGGGCAGTCCCGTTCAGATCACCTCGACCCGCACCTCCAGAACGACGGAGGCGGCCGACGACGATCACCTGACGGCGCGCTCCGACTCGAGCGCCGCCACCGTGGACTCGCTGAGCCGCACGGGTGAACGCTGGGCCAGTCGCCGCCCGAGCTCTTCGCGGCTCGGGCGCTCTGCGACCTGACGCAGCTCGCGCAGTAGGTACTCGGACAACGACATCCCCGCCATCGCCGCGCGCGCCTTCAAGGTGCGATGCAGCTCGTCAGGGACGTTACGAACCTGGACCATGACGCTCATGCCCAAAGCATGCGCGCATGCAAAACACACGTCAACCGGCGCGTCAGGCCGCCTCGACCGTGGCAACGGGAGCGACCTTCGCATCGGGTGCCGCTGCCACCGGCGACCCGTCTGCCGGCGAGGCCGTCACTTCGCGCTCGACCGCGATCGAGCAGTCGGTGATCAGCGCCGCAAGGGCGCCGACTGCCGCCAGCATGGGGGCGAAGAACACGCCGACGACGCCGGCGGCGAGCGGGAACTCGGCGATGCTGCGATCGCCCTGTTTGATGACGATGCGGCGGACGTTGCCCTCGCGCACCAACTGCCGGACGCGGTCGACCAGCTCACCGCCCTGGACCTTGGTCGTCTCCCACCAGGTGTTCGTTTCCATGGTCTTCGCCTTTCGTTTCGGGTTTCGCCTCCGCCAGCGGATGCGGCCCCTGAGTCCCTTACGTTCGGCGGGGTGAATTGATTCCGTGGCGCGTCGGCCCCGGCAACGCGCGACGCCCCGAGGTCGGGTGTACTCTCCGCCACCTTGCGCGAACCCTGGCTTTCAGGCGTTTCCGCGACCCTGGACGCCCACATGCCTGCAGCCGACGCCGACCGCACCGCCAACGCCGACCAGCCCGCTACCGCCCCGCCGGCAGCGGCGGCCGGCAAACGCTACGACCGTTCGATCGTCGAGGGCCCTATCGGCCCCGCTGTCTGGAATCTCGCGTGGCCGGCGATGCTCACCAACGTCATCGGCGGCCTCCAGGGCATGGTCGACCACGCGCTCGTCGGCCACCTGGTCGGCTTCAAGGCCAACGCCGCGATCGGCGTCGCCTGGCAGATCTTCCTGGTGGTCATCGTCTTCATCAATTCGTTGTTCACCGGCATGAGCGTGCTGGTCGCCCGCTTTGCCGGCGCCGGCGAGAGCGACAAGGTCGACCGCACCGTCTACCAGGCGTTCCTCACCGCCATCGGCCTGTCGCTCCTGGTGATGGCGCCGGTCGGCTACCTGCTGGCGCCGACGCTCCTCGACCTCGTGCACGCCGCCCCCGAGGTCAAGGCCGAGGCCCTGCCGTTCCTGCGCATCATGTTCCTGTGCAGCAGCGGCATGCTGATCTTCTACATGTTTGCCGGCGCGCTCCGCGCCGCTGGCGACGCCAAGACGCCGATGAAGCTCGGCATCGCCATGACGCTTCTCAACCTGGGCCTCAACATCGTGCTGATTCGCGGCTTGGGACCGATCCCCGCCTTCGGCACCCGGGGTGCCGCCATGGGCACCTCCATCGCCTCCGGCCTCGTCGCGATCTACGCCCTGAGCAAGCTCTGGCGCGGCGGTTGGGTAGTCTCGCTGCCTCGCGGCCAGGGCTACGGCCCCGACTGGACGATCATCCGCTCACTTTTCCGCTTCGGCCTGCCGTCCGGTTTTCAGGGCATCGCCATGAACCTCGGCGGCGTCCTGATGCTCGGCTTCATCGGCTCGCTGGCGCAGAGCGCCGCCGCCCAGGCCGCCTACTCGGTCTGCTACACCCAGCTGTTCTCGCTCGTCACCTGGACCTCGGTCGGGCTGATGGGGGCCGCCGCCGCCGTCGCCGGTCAGAACCTCGGCGCCGGCCGACCCGACCGCACCTTGGAGGCCATCCATGCCGCGGCGCGCGTTGCCCTGCTCGGCGCCGGCACCCTCGGTCTGATCTACTTCTTCCTGCCGCGTCAGCTACTCGCCATCTTCGGCATGACCGACCCGGTCGCCGTCGACCTCGGCACGCACCTCTTGCGCGTCCTCGCGTTCTCCGGCCTGTTCATCGCCGTCGCCCTCACCTACACCGGCGGCCTCCAGGGCACCGGCGACACCAAGAGCCCGTTCTACATCTCGATCGTCTCGCAGATCCTGGTGCCGATCGGCATCTGCTTCGTGATCCAGCGCACCGGCACCCTCGAGGCAATCCACATCTGGCTCGCCATCCTGACCGGCCACGTCACCCGTTGCCTGCTGAGCCTGCTGCGCTTCCGACAGCAGAAATGGCGGGCGATCGTCGTCGACATCGGCCAGACGACGGCAGCTGACGTGGCCTGACGTCGCCCGGTCGGCGCGCCGTCAAGGGCCCGTCGCCGCGAAGACCGCCAACCCCTCACTGCCAGCGGCGTAGACATGCCGACCGTCGTTGCTGACGGCCAAGGCAGCCGCCCCCGCAAGCCCGTCGACGCCACCGATGGCGTCGCGCGCGAGGCCCATGAAGGTCAGGCGACCGCTCGCGGCGTTGCGACCAAACACGGCCAGCGAGCTGTCGTAGCGAGCCGTGACGTAGACCCGCGAGCCGTCAGGGCTGATGGCCAGCCCATCAGGCACTCCCAGGCCATCGACGCCGTCGACGCCATCGTGCTCGGCCTCGACCAGGATGAGCCGGCCCGTCGCGGGGTCGCGCGCGTAGGTCGTCAGGCTGTCCTCGCCGTCTTCGACCACGTAGACCTGTCGCCCATCCGGGCTCACCGCCACCCTGCCGCTGAAGCTCACGGCCGAGCTCCCATCGCCACTCCAGAGGGCCTGCACGAAGGCCAAACGGCCCGTCGCCGGGTCACGGGCGAACACTGCCAACGAGCTCGCCGCGGCCCCGAAGACGTAGCCACCCGTGACGTAGACGTGGACACTGTCCAGAGCGACGGCGATCCCCGTCGGATCCTGCAAGCCGGTCACGCCGTCGATGCCATTGCGAAGTGCCTCGACGAAGGTCAAGCGCCCGCTCGCCGCGTCACGGGCAAACACCGCCAGCGCGTTGTCTGAACCGCCTGTGACGTAGACGTAGGCACCGTCGGGGCTCGCGACCACGTCCTCCCCGCCGTTGATACCGACCACTCCGTCCACGCCCTCGCGGAGCACCTCGATCCGCTCGAGCCGGCCGCTCGCGGCGTCGCGGGCAAACACCCCCAGGGTCGCGTAGCCCAGACCGTAAACCTGGGCCCCATCGGGGCTCGACGCCACGACGGCGATGCCGCCTTCGAGCCCATCCTCGCTGGCGAGAAGACGCAACGCACCTGTCGCGCCATCACGGCCCAGGACGGCGACCTGGCTGCCGTAGCGTCGAGCCACATAGGCATGAACGCCGTCCGGGCTCAAAGCGATGCTCGTGTTGTCGTCGAGCCCGGTCACGCCACCGGCGCCCGCGAGCGCGGCGCCCGCGAGCAGGGCTCCCACGAAGTCGAGCGGGACGCGGCCGAAGGCAACCGTGCACACGCGATCCGCGTCGAGCACGAAGTGAGCCGCGCGGCAGGCCGGGCCCCAGGTCACCGTCCCGCCGACGGGCGGCGTTGCGCTGAGGTGGACCTCGGTTCCCGTCGGGAAGCGGCCCGCGCATGGACCACTACCCCCGCAGTCGATCCCCGCCGGACTGCTCCGCACCCGACCCAAGCTAGCGCCAGTGCCTCGCCGCGACACCCGAAGGGTCTGTAGCACGCCGTCGCGGACGGCGACGGTCCGCGTAGCGATGGCCCGTCGACAGCCGTCGTTGCGGACGACGATCGTTTTCTCTCCGGCGCTCGACCAAGTGATCGACCGCACGTTGCCGCCGCCAGCGGCGACACCACCTGCCACCTCCCAAGTCCAATCGGCCGTCGGCGTGCAGTCAGCAGCGGAGGCTACGTAGCGGAGGGTCTGCCCCACGACTCCCTCCGTGGGACCCTCCACTCCGAGCCGCTGCCCGCGCGGCGCCGTCGTGAACACCGCCAGCGCGTTGTCCAGGTTGCCGGCGACGTAGAGGTGGGCGCCAAGCGGGTCGAAGCCGACCCCCTCCGCTCCCTGCAAGCCGTCGACGCCACCCGTGCCATCGTCCAGGACCTGCTGGAAATGCAGCTTCCCGGTCGCGGGGTTGCGGCCGAAGATCGCCACCGCGCCGTCGTTGCGACCGCTGGCGACGACACGGCTGCCGTCCGGGCTCACCGCCACCGCCCAAGGCTGGCTGAGACCGACGACGCCAGTGACACCGTTGCGCTGGCGCTCGAGGTAGCTCAAGCGGCCGGTCGTTCGGTCGCGGGCAAAGACCACCAATGAGCCTTGGTCACGGCCCGCGACATAGAGGTGGGACCCGTCCGGGCTCATGGCAATTCCCCAGGCGCGTACCAGACCCTGAACACCTCCCATCCCATTGTGGACCCGCTCGACGAAGGTCAGGCGGCCGGACTCGCGGTCGCGGGCGAACACCACCACCGACTGCACGCTCGATCCCGTCACGTAGACAAAGGCACCATCCGGACTGACGACGACATCCCAGGCACCGAGCAGCCCGACGACGCCGTCGACCCCGTCGGTCAGGGTCTCGAGGAACGTCAGTCGGCCGGAGCCCGGATCACGGCCATAGACGACCACCGACAGCGCCGCCGCGCCAGTGACGTACACCTGACGGCCATCCGGGCTGATCGCGAGATTGGCCGCGCCCATCAGGCCATCTCGCGGCCCGTCCTCGACCTCGTGCTCGACAAAGGTGAGCTCCCCGGTGGTCACATTGCGCGCGAAGACCGCCACGCCGTTGGCTACCACGTAGACGTGGGCACCGTCGGGGCTGACGGCGATGCCGCGGGCGCTGTCCAACCCGGCAACCGGGCCAATGCTGTCGCGTTGCGCCTCGACCAGGCTCAGGCGGCCGTTGGTCAGGTCGCGGGCGAAAACCACTACCGCACCGCGACCCGGCTGGCCGGGCAGGTGATCCCCGGTCGCATAGAGGTGACGGCCATCGGGGCTGAGGGCCACCTCCCTCGGTTCACCCAACCCGTCGATCCCACTGTCCTGTCGCAAGGTCTCGACGAAGCGCAGCGCCGGCCTCCCGGCCGCAGGTAGCGCCGGCTGTACGTAGGCCTCGATCGACAGCTCTCGAGCGAGCAGTGATGGGCACGGGATGAGAAGGAGGCCGAGCAGGCCCGCGGCGAGACAGGGCAGCTGAGGTCGCATGGCACCTTTTACGGACAGGGACGCGCGCCCGTTGCCTGGCAGGCGGAGCCTCGCCGGCTCACGGCCGACGCCGCCTGAACGCCAGCAGCCGGCCCCTCAGGGCTCGCCGACGTCGACCCGCCGCGCCTCGATCTGCAGCTCCCGCGCCGGCGGCACCAGCAACTGGCCGACTCGGGTCCAGAAGAAGTCCTTGACCAGCTCCCAGTCGCCCTGCCCCTCGCCCGGTAAGGAGGCCTCGCGTTCGGCGTCATCGAAATAGGTGACGGCGCGCAGCAGGAGCCCGTCGTTGACCTCCTGACGAAACACCTGGCGCAACGCAGACAGACACTCGGCGATGCCGAGGGAATTCCGACGCAGGATCACATAGAGATCGAAGAAGTCACGGCGCGTGCCGCGGTCCAGAATGGCATGGAGCTTGGTGGCCAGGAGGCCGGTCACAGTCAATCGACGATCGACGACGAGTCGGCCAGGAGCTCGAGAACGAAGATCGACACGTCGACGTCGTCGAAGCGAAGGTGCGCTGTGTCGGCCGTCCGCTCGCGGATCTCGACCGGCCCCCGGAGGGACAGTTGCCCCACCAGGTCGTCGAGATCCTCGGCACGAATCACTCCGAAGTCGACGTCGCGGCTCGGCCGGTATGGACAGAGGCAACGCATCGCCTGACCGCCGATCACGAACCAGTACGGCAAGTCGGCGACCGCACGTCCCACGGACTGCGGCATGACAGAGACCGGGTCGCGGGAGACCGGGTCGCGGGCGACCGGGTCGCGGGCGACCGGGTCGCGGGCGGCCGGACTGCTGGAGGCTACGGGACGGGCGCGAGGAAGGCGACGCGCCACTCAGATCCCCCGAACGCGAGCCACCGCTTCGAGCAGGCCGCGGCTCTTCGGCCGATAGCCAGGCATGCGAAGGGCGCGATAGAGGTCCAACCAGGGTAGGCCGGCTGCGAAGCTGACGGCAGCCAGGTCACCGTAGTTGAAGCAGTAGAACGCCAACTGCGGCCCAGGCACGAGACTCGTGGCATCCAAATTGTAAAGAGCCTCGCGCACCGGCTCCGGCAGGTCGGACACTCTGTAGGTCGCGGCTGGGAGCGTGTCGAGCAGACTGTAGAGAGTCCCCCTCGAAGGCGCCCGCAAACCCTCGCGGCAGCACCAGAGTGAGAGCTCAGCGAGCACCCTACTGATTTGCGGACGTTCGTATCCGCCCAGCGCCTCGGCCAGCCAGGCAAGGACCCGAGTGTCGACGCGCGTGGTTCCGCGATCTGACCGCGGGCGGCGACCGGCTGGCCGCGGGACGGCCCGAAGACGAGTCTCCGCCTTGGCGAGAGAAGCGTTGAGGTCGAATGCCGTCACAATTTTGATTCAATTATAGACAGATTGGATGGATAGCTCCAGACGATGTTCGTCTTCCAAGTCCCAGGCGGCCCCGCCCGCCGTGGCCGAGACGGCTCAGTCGAGCGGCCCGCTGACGGTCGAAAAGACGCTCACCGTGTTGATGTCCGCACCAGCGACGTAGACCTGGCGACCGTCCGGGCTCAACGCCATGGCGATAGCGCCTGCCAGCCCCTCGACGCCGCCGAGCCCGTCGCGCTGCAACCCGAGGAAATCGAGCCGACCGAGCCGTGGTCGCGCCGCGAACGCAGCAACAGCGGCGTCGAAGCGACCCGTCACGTAGACGCGTTGACCGTCAGGACTGACCGCCAGCGCCGACGGGTACCACAAGCCGTCGACCCCTTCAGCTGCGTCGCGGCGTCCAAGAACCAGTCGCAGCCTGCCTGTCTGGCGATCGCGCGCGTACATCGCCAGGGAGCTGTCTTCGCGCCCGAGCACGTAGATCTCACCGCCACTGGGGCTCACCGCCATCCGCTCAGGCTCGTCCAGCCCGTCCGTCTGCGGGCCATGTCGCAGCAGCTCGACCTGGCTCAGATGTCCGGTCTCGGGGTCGCGGGCGAAGACCGTCAGAGCATCGCTGCTCCCAATCACGTAGACGTGCCTACCATCCGGGGCCACGGTGACATCGACGGAGCCCCGCAGGTCCAGGCCGCCGTCGGAGCGCCTCAGGATCTCGACAACGCTCAGCCGGCCGCTGGCTGCGTCGCGCGAGAGGAGTGCCAAGCCGCGCCCGGTGACGGCATATGCCTGGAGCCCGTTCGGGCTGAAAACCAGTGATCTTACAAAGTTGATCGAGGTGTCGCCGGCGCCGCCGCGGAGAATCTCGAGCAGCGTGAGCCGGCCGCTCGACGCCGCGCGAGAGAACACTCCGATGCCGTCGCTCGAGAGCATGTAGACCTGTGAACCGCCCGGGCCGACGACGATCCCGTCGGGACTGAAGGCACCACCGTCCAGTCGCCGCTCCAGGGCCACGAAGTGCAGGGCTCCCGAAGTGGCCTCCCGCCCAAAGACGGCAACGTTGGCGCCCTCGAGACCAAGGACGTAGACGTGCCTGCCGTCGGGGCTCGCCGCCACGCTCCAGGGTGATCGCAGCCCAAGGACCCCGTCGACTCCGGCGCTCAGCGACTGCACCAGGGCAAGGGGGGCCGCGCCGAAGGTGACGGTGCAGCTCTTGTCTTCGGCCAGTACGAGGTGTCCGCTCTGACAGCCGCGCCCCCAACTCACGATGCCGCCGGGCGGCGGTGTGGCGTCCAGGCTGACGGCGGTACCGATGGGCAGCACGCCGCCACACGTGCCACCGCCGCCACAGTCGATCGCTGGCGGGTCGCTCTGAACACGGCCGGCGGCAGCGCCCGTGCCCGCGCGCCGCACGCTCAGCCGCCGGAGGGTGCCCGCCGTCGCGGGCGAAAACCACCACCGCACCGCCACCCGGCTGGCCGGGCAGGTGGTCCCCGGTCGCAAAGAGGTGACGGCCATCGGGGCTGAGGGCCACCTCCTTCGGTTCGCCCAACCCGTCGATCCCACTGTCCCTGTCGCAAGGTCTCGACGAAGCGCAGCGCCGGCCTCCCGGCCGCAGGGAGCGCCGGCTGTGCGTTGGCCTCGATCGGCAGCTCTCGAGCGAGCAGTGATGGGCCCGGGATGAGAAGGAGGCCGAGCAGGCCCGCGGCGAGACGAGGCAGTTGCGGTCGCATGGCAACTGTCACGGACAGCGCCGCTCGGGCGTTACTGCCGGGCGGAGCGTCGCCAGCACACGGCCGATCAGATCCCCCGGACGCGAGCCACGGCTTCGAGCAGCCCGCGGCTCTTCAGTCCTGCGGCCAGGTGACGAAGACACCGTCGAGCCAGACGATGTCCCGTTCGAGCTCGGCGGTCGGAAACGGTTTCACTTCGTAGCTACCGACTTCGAGCTGCCGGCCCTTACCCGCGCTGCGCACGCCAAATCGATACCGCGTGGCATCGAGGTTGCCGCGTTGCAGGCAATACTCGAATGGGTTGCCCCAGGAGTCGAAACGCCGGAAGCGATACCCCTCATAGCCCGAGACGTTAGCGACGAGCTGCGCAAGCTCCTCGTAGGAGATCGCGGGGCAGCTCGACCAGTCGACGACGTTGAGCTTGTCGCCCTCGCCGCTGCTCGGTATCGACTTCTCTTGCGTGAGCCAAGCGCCCAACACCGTGCCGGCGTCCCGCATGTCCATGATCGTTTCCATTTGCGCGGCACGGTCGGCGGTGGGTGGTGCGGCGGTGGCGGCGGGCACCAGGGCGAGGGCGGCGACTGCAAGAGCGTGAAGCATCGCGATTCTCCTTGCGCAGCGGGTCAGGTCGGTGCTGCGGAGAGCAGTGTATCACTGTACCGGTACAGTGACTCAAGAAAAACCCGCAAAGGGCACACAGTCGATCTACCCAGAAACTCAGGCGACTCTCTGCAGGACGAGGCTCCCTGTCGGGAGCGCCAACGGCGCGCTTGATTTCAGCCCAGGGCAACGATCGATGGGGTGAGCGCGGTCCTCACGGCGGCTACTGCCGTTTCGTGCTCGCGGGTGCACGCAGGGCATGGCCGACTCAGACCCCGGTCTCTCGGCCGAGGACGCGACCCTCACCCGCCGCCTCAGCATTCCATGTCAGATGATGCGCCCATGCTCCTCACCTCGACCCTGCTGTCCCTCCTGCTCACCGCCACCTCCCCACCTACTACTGCCGCGCCAACCGCCCAAGCGCCGCCAGACGCCGCCGCGGCCTTCGCTCGCCTGACCTCGCTGGTCGGCGAATGGCAGGGCACCGCGGCGTCGGGACGCACCTTTACTGTGTCCTATCGCATGACCGCTGGAGGCACGGTACTGGTCGAGACCTGGACGCTCGGCTCCGGGCGCGAGTCGATGACCATGTACCACCTCGACGGCTCGACCGTCGTCGCGACCCACTACTGCCCGATCGGCAACCAGCCCACGCTCGAGCTCGCCAGCGCCGACCCCGCCGGCGACATCGCATTCCGCTTCCGGGCCGCCACCAATCTCCCCGACCCCGCCGTCAGCCACCAGTCGGCGTTCGTCCTGCGCCTGATCGATCACGACCACTACTGGCGGAGCGAGACCTATGTCGAGAATGGCGAGGGGGAAGCCGAGGCGGTGAGCTACCAGCGGACGCGCTGATCGCCCGTAGGGACGCCCCGCGGTGAGCGAGGGCAATTGGCGCTAGCATTTTGCAAGCACTAGCGCTAACATCGCGACCATGCCAGCCATCCACGTTCGAGACGTTCCGCCCGAGGTGGTCGCCGCACTCAAGCAGCGGGCCGCGCGAAATGACCGCTCGCTCGAGGGCGAGGTCCGGCAGATTCTCGCCGCCGCCTCTCGCGAAGCGCGCGTCGATGCCCTGTTGCCACCGCTGGAGCTCATCGTCGCGTCCAACGCCAATCCGCGGTCCACCTTCCAGCGCGACGAGATCTACGGTGACGACGGCCGGTAGCGTCGTCGTCCTCGACACCAACGTCCTCCTCGAGGCGACGGTGCCAGGCCGCAGCCTCCATCGCCAGGCCCGCATCGTCCTCGACGACTGGCCGAACCAGGGCGTCACCCTCGCCGCCAGCGGTCAAGTGCTGCGCGAGTACCTGGTCGTCTGCACCCGGCCGCCAGCGAGCAACGGCCTCGGCCTGGCGATCGCCGACGCTCTGACCAACGTCGCTCGATTGCGAGCCAGGCTCCTGCTCCTTGCCGAGAACGAGCGCAGCCTCGATCGCCTCATCGAGATCCTCACCACCACCGGCAGCGCCGGGAAGCAAGCCCACGACGCCAACGTGGTGGCGACGTCGGTGGCTGCCGGGGCGCGCAGTCTGGTCACCGCCGACGTCGCGCATTTCAGACGCTTCGGCCAGTGGGTGGACGTGATCGATCTCGGCTCTGTCGCCTAGGCGGCGCTGTCGTACAATGTCGCACATGGCAACGCTGACGGTTCGCATCGACCCCCAGACCGAGCGCCAGCTGGACGACCTGGTCGCGCGCAGCGGGCGCAGCCGCAGTGAGATTCTGCGCGACGCACTGCGGCGGGAGCTGGCCGTTGCGCGATTCGACCAGCTACGGCGCGAGGTGCTGCCATTCGCCGAGGCCCGTGGCTATCTCAGCGACGAAGACGTCTTCCGCGCGCTCTCTTGACCGTCTTCTTCGATACCAACGTCCTCTTTGCGGCGTTGGCGACCCGAGGCCTGTGCGTTGACCTGCTTCGCGTCGTTCTGCTGCAGCACCGGCTGGTGACCAGCCCGTTCGTCCTGGAGGAGCTGGCGGCGGCCCTCGACCGGAAGCTCGGTCTGCCGGCCGAGCGCATCGCCGCCATCGTCTCCTTCTTGGACGACTACGTGCCGGCGACCCTGACGACGGAGTCGCCGGACGTTGCGGTTCCTGCAATCGAGCTGCGCGACCCCAACGACCTTGCGATCGTCCGGGGGGCCGTGGCGGCGGGCGCCGAGCTGCTCGTCACCGGCGACAAGGACCTGCTCGAGGTCACGCTGCCCGTCCGCGTCGTTACACCGCGCGGCCTGTGGGAGGCGCTGGGAGGCGGCGCGCGACCGCGAGCGGACGAGGTGCACGAGCCCTGACTCGACACAGCTCGCCTCGCCCGGCATCGGCTGCCAGATATCCTCGACCCGTGGCGACCGGGCTCCGCTTCGATCGTTTCGAGCTCGACCCAACCTCCGGTGAGCTACGGGACGGCGCGCGGGTGGTGCGCCTCGAGCCACAGCCGGCACGCGCGCTCGCCTACCTGCTGGCCCGTCGCGGCGAGGTCGCGACGCGGCAGGACCTCCAGCGCGAGCTCTGGCCCGCCGACACCTTCGTCGACTTCGACCGCGGCCTGAACACCTGCATCGCCCAGATCCGCACCGCGCTCGGCGAGACCGCCACCGCCCCGCGGCTGCTCGAAACGCTGCCCAAACGGGGCTACCGCCTGCTGGCGCCACCCACCGAGACGACCAGCTCCGCCGACCTTGTCGCCGGCACAACCACCGAAGTATCGGAAGCAGCGCCAGCGGCCGCCGCGCCGAACCGCCGTCCGCCGACGGCGTGGGCGCGGCCGCTCCTCGCAGGACTGGTGATGTTGGTTGGGCTCCTGGTCTGGCGCCACGCCACGGCGCCGTCGGTGGCCGCACCCACCATTGCCGTCACCTTGTTCACCGACGAGACCGTCGCCGCCGACAGGGGCCGCCTCGCGCAGCGCCTCACCGACACCGTCGTCGAGCGGCTCGCCGCGACGCCCGAGCGCTGGGGCGTCATCGGCAACGCGGCGATCCTGCGAACACCGCGACCGTTTCAGGACCTGCGACGCATTGCCACCGAGCTCGACGCCGACTACGTCCTGCTCGGTCAGCTCCAGGAGACCGACGGCAAGAAGAGCGCCCTCGTCCATCTGATCCGGACGGGCGACCAGAAGCACCTGTGGGTCAACCGCTTCGCGCTCGACGGCGCGACCGAGGCGGCGGCTCTTGCGGAGCTCGGCCGGGGTGTCGCCGACGCGGTGCGCGAGCGGACCTCCGGTTGACGGCAATCCTCACCTTTTCCTTACAGCGAATCGACCTCCCCTCGCGCCGAGCTGCGGCAGTCTCCCAGCTGCCCGACGCCCGACGACGCTCGTCGCGCGCCGTCCTCGGAGACGCCATGCCACCGCTCGGACCCTCGATCCTCTCCCGCCGTCGTTTCCTCGCCGCCTCTTCCACCCTGGCTGCCCTCGGGGTCGCTGGCGGCTCGTCGCTTCTCGCCGCGCCGCCCGAGGCCGCCGCATCAACGCCCATGCCATCGGCGGCGCCACCGGCTACTGCGTTCCCAGCGCTGTTCCCGACGCAGGCCCCCGAGCTCGTGCGCGAGGTCGTCGGCGTCTCGCATTTCGACCTTGCCCGGGTCCGGACCCTCGTCGGCCGCCACCCGAGCCTCGCCCGCGCCACCTGGGACTGGGGTTTCGGCGACTGGGAGTCAGCCCTCGGGGCGGCGTCGCACGTCGGCAACCGCCCCATCGCCGAGTACCTCATCGCCATGGGCGCTCGCCCCGACCTCTTCACCGCCGCCATGCTCGGCCACCTCGACGTCGTCAAGGCGTTTGTCGCGTCGTCACCTGGAGTACAAAGAATCAAGGGCCCCCACGGCATCACCCTCCTCTCCCACGCCAAGGCCGGCGGCGACGCCTCCAAACCCGTCGTTGCCTACCTCGAATCCCTCGGCGACGCCGACCAGCGGCTGAAGCTGGAGCCCCTCAGCGACGCGCAGACCACCGCACTCCTCGGCCGCTATCGCTACGGCGCCGGCGATGCCGACGTCTTCGTCGTCGAGAAGCCGAAGGACCTGCTCCAGATCCGACGCGCCGACCAGTCCCTCCGCAATGTGTTCCACCTCGGCGACCTGGCGTTCTACCCCGCCGGCGCCGAAGCCGTTCGCTTTCGTTTCAGCACCGAGACCCCGGCGAAGTCGTTCACGCTGCACGACCCGGATCTGGTGCTGACGGCCGAGCGCGAGGCAACCTGAGTCGACCCAAGCTCGCGCCGGCATTATGCATGCGCGATGATGTAGCCTCTCGAGGCCATGGCATCCCTACAGATCCGCGAGTTACCTGACGACATCTACGAGGCGCTGGCCCGCCGAGCCAAGGACGAGGGCCGGAGTCTCGCGCAGCAAGCCGTGCATGAGCTCAAGAAGCTCCCTGAAGTCGAGGCTCGCCGACGACGACAGGAAACCGTCAGCCGCCTACGCGCCAGGCTCGAGACCGCACCGGGGCAAGCCCTCGAACCCTCCCCTGAGGAGCTGGTTCGGCGGGACCGCGAACGGTGACCGCTCGCCTGGTACTCGATGCGTCCGCCGCCATCGGCGCGGTGCGGTTGACGCCGCCCGCGGACGACATCTTGCGCCTGTGCGAACGCGCGACCTCAGTGATCGCGCCCGGCCTCTTCACGTCAGAGGTTGCCAACGGCCTATGGAAGTACGTGACCGCCGGTTCCCTCACCCGCGACGCCGCCATCGACCTCATGGCCGATGCGCACAGCCTGGTCGATACGCTCGTTCCGGACTACCAGCTCGCCGAGGAGGCGCTGGTGGCGGCCGCGCTGCACCGACACCCGGTCTACGACCTGCTCTACGCCGTCCTCGCCCGTCGGCACGGCGCAGCGGTGGTCACCCTCGACGAGCGCTTTCGCACTCTGCTCGCGCGCATGGACGTCGAAGCCCTGCCGGCGCTTTGATCGGGATCGAGCCGACCGGCCCAGCCCGCGAGGCCTGGCCTTCGCATGCCGCAGTTTGCGACCGTCACCGCTCGCGGCTAGGGTAAAAGGCCTTCAGTAAAGAGCAGCAGATGCCCGCCGCCACCATGACCTCCAAGGGCCAAGTCACCATCCCGAAGCTCGTCCGCGGGGCCCTCGGCCTCGAAACCGGCGACCAACTCGATTTCGAGCTCGCGACCGACGGCTCGGTGCGCCTCCAGGCGAGGAAGGGCGACGCCCGCTCGTTCGCCGGGCTGCTCCGCCGCCCGGGCATCCGGCGCCTCGCCGTCGAACAGATGGACGCCGCGATCGCGCGCCAACTCGCTGGCGAGGCTGGAGGATGAGGGGCCTGGACACCAGCGTCCTCGTCGTTCCTCACCCGCGGCAGCATGACGCTCATGGTCATCCAGCTCACTGCCGTCTTCGAGCCGGTCTCGTTTGGGCTACATCGCTTTCGTCGAGGAGCTCCCAGGAGCCAACACGCAGGGCGTCACGCTCGACGAGGCACGCCTCCACTAAACCCGTCATCTCGACCGGAGGGCGGCCACCCGGCCGCCCGCAGTGGAGAGATCGCGGCCTTCCCTACCCCCACCTAAACCCATGCGCTGGATCGCCACCCCCGCCCGCGACACGGCCACCGCGACGCTCGAAAAGCAGCTGTGGAGCGCGGCCGATGAGCTGCGGGCGAACAGTGGGCTGACGGCGGCGCAGTACTCGCAGCCGTAGCTCGGCCTCATCTTCCTGCGCTTCGCCGACGCCAAGTCCGCGAAACGCACACCGTGTTGAGCGGCCGAGCCAGCCCGCCCAGGCCTGGGGCAGCGCTCGTCTTGTCGAACCTCAGAGCGACCACATCCCCAGTGAGACGATTTGACCCAGGCGGCGCGCCTTGCGTAGGTAGCGATCATCGGCAGTCACCAGAGTGCCGCCATGCTCGAGCGCTACGGCGTGGTACAGCGTGTCGAAGAGGTGGTGGTCGAGCTCGGCCGCCATACCGGCCGCCCGCTTGACGACGTCGACGTCGGCGGCGACCGGCAGCTCCATGAGGTCGAGCAGGTCGATGGCCTGCTCGGCGATCTGCGGCCGCAGCCGGGCAAGCACGGCGGCCACCTCGGCCAGCCAGTGAACCGGCTGGAGCACATCCACCTCGCCGCGCTGCACGGCGCCGAGGACCGCCAGCGCGTTGCCCTGGTGTCCCTCCGCCGCGTCGTCGGGCAACGCCCACTTCACGATCACGCTGGCATCGAGCACGAGCCTCACGGTCGCCCGACCTGGCGAGCGCGTCGAACCTCGTCGTCTGCGGCCGGCTCTTGGCCTTTGCGCAGAGCCAGGAGCTGCTCGATTGCCGCGGACCTCGTCTGCAGGCGCCGGCGCTCCTCGACCGCCTGGCGCATCAATCTCGCAATCACGGCGCTTCGATTCTCGGACGCGAAGGCTGCCAAGAATTCTCGCTTGACGTCTTCCGGGACGCTGAAGTTGACGGTGGCCATCGGGGGCTCCTTGTTGAAGTCTTCAACAAAGGCTAGCACGCTCTCGCGCCCATGCAAGGCATGCATCATGATGGCCTGGGAGGCGTCCATCGCAACTCCACAGACTTGCCAGCGTCCAGACGAGATCCGCCAGGTGCTCGCGCAGCCGGCGAAGCTCCATCCTACGCTCGCCGGCGCGGCCGTCCTTGATCCGGAAGCAGCTCGAGGTTTCGGCATGGACGATCCGGGGTCGTATGCGGCGGCGGGCGTCATCTACCTGCCGGCGACGGCGCGGTTCGACGGGCTGCGGGACTTTCCCGAGGGTGGCAAGGACAAGAAGACGCTCGGTCAGTGTCAGCTCTACGCCTAAATTCCCCCCGTGTTCGCGGCTAAAAGTCCCCCCCATTTCCACAGGGGGGAGAGGTATGGACGACCAGGCTGTAGGTACCCTCGGCGTTTCGCCGCCAGGCGAAGCGGAGGCGGGGTTGATCACGGAGACGCAGTGGGACGCGGTTCAGGCGGCGTTCGAGCGGGGGACGAGCCGCAAGGCAATCGCCCGTGAGGTGGGTTTGGACGTGAAGACGGTGAGGAAGTGGCTGCGTCGAGGTTTCGCGGTCCGGCGCCGACGCTCTCGGGGTCGGGTGCTGGATGGGTTCGGCGAGCTCTTGCGGGCGCGTTCGGTAGAGGTGGGATTCAACGCGGCGGTGCTCTCCCGGGAGATCCAGGGTCAGGGCGACGCGGGCGGCTACGCCGCGCTCGCCCGCTATGTGGCGCCCTGGCGGGCTGGTTTTCGGGCCGAGGAGGCGGGCACGGTGCGTTTCGAGACCGGCCCGGGTGAGCGGTCGCAGGTGCACTGGGGCTCGCGGTGGGTGCACCTGGGAACCCGCGCCACTGGCCGCGGAAGGCACGAGCTCGAGCCCACTCACGGCACCAGTGTCGACACTGGCCCCGCGTATGGTAACTTCTGACCTATGAGCGAGGTTCGGAAGATCACCGTCGAGGTTCCGGCGGAGCTGCTCGCCCGCGCCCAGGCGGCCAGCGGCCACAGCCTGACGGCGACCGTACGAGAGGGGCTGCGCCTGGTCGCCGCTGGGCAGGCATACAAGAGTCTGCGGGCCCAGCGCGGCAGAGTCCGTTTCTCACGCTCGCTTGCCGAGCTGCGAGACGACCGCGCCTGAGCCGGCTCGGGCCGGGCTGCCGATGATCGCCGCCGACACCAGCACCTGGATCGCCTATCTCGAAGGCGGCGCGGGCGAGGATATCGAGGTCCTGGATCGCGCCCTGGCCGAGGGGCAGGTCGTGCTGCCGGCACCGGTCCTCACCGAGCTCCTCAGTGACCCGGCAATCGGCAGTGACGTCGTCGCCAGCCTGCTGGAGCTGCCGCTGCTCGAGCCGGCAGACGATTTCTGGCAGCGCGCCGGGCGACTGCGCGCCACCGTCCTCGCCCGCAAGCGCAAGGCCAGGCTTGCGGACGCGCTGATCGCCCAGCTCTGCGTCGATCGCGGCGTCATGCTGATCACCAGAGACCGGGACTTTCGCGCCTTTGCGGAGGCGTCCGGTCTCGACCTCGTGCTCTGAGGGCCGGTCGGCGTCGCCCAGAAGGCGCTGATCGCCAATGGCGCACCGTCGGCGGGGCCTACCTCGGCGGCTTGCAAGTCGCCGCCGACCGCCGCGGCTTCACGGTGGTCTGGGAGACCTACGGGTTCCACCTCGAGGAGCCGGCGCCAACCAATGTCCTGGCCTCGTTGCGGCGGTTCGATCGCGACGGCGGTGCGCTCCACCGCCAGATCGATCTGGCCCCGATCGGCCGCACCTACCGCAGGCCGGGCCTCGAGGTGCTCCCGGACGGTCGCTCGCTGGTGGCGTGGACGCGATCGCCGGGACGAACGTCGCCGGACATCTTCGCCCGCTGGGTCGAACCTGACGGAGCGCCGCTCGGCTCGCGTTTCCGCCTGATCGGGTCGCGCTCCGAAGCGACGAGCGCCTGGGTTCTCGGGATGCGCGCCCTGCAGTCGGCCGGCTTCGCCGTCGCCTGGACCGATCGCGTCGTTGGCCCGCCGGAAGACCACCGCTTGCACCTTCGGTGTCTGAGCCCCTCCGGCGAGACCCTGGGACACCGAACCCTGTCGAGCGGCGGCACCGCGCCGCCGGCCCCGCCCGCGCTGATCGCCCTGGGCGAGGGCTTCCTCGCCGTGTGGGGCGAGCCTGGGCGAGGACCCAGCCCGGTCCAGATCGTCGCGCAGACCTACGACTCGACGTGCCGCCCGGTCCGGCCGCTCCAGCACCTCTGTCCGGCGGCCACGACCCGGCTCGACGCGGCGATGGACGCCGCGGGCAACCTGCTGGTGAGCACGCTCGCGGTCGTGGGCGAAGAGTACCGAACCGTCGGCTACGTGTTCGACCGCCAGCTGCGCCGCGTCGGTGGAGAGCTCGACCTTGCGCCCGGCTACGTGGCGCGCGGAGCGACGGCAGCGGTCGAGGGCGGCTTCGTCGTCGCCTGGACGGGCAAGACCTCCTGGCCACCCGGGAACCTCATGGGCACCTTCGTGCCGAGCCCCTCGCGCAGAAAACGGCGCACGCGCCGGCGGCCGAGCGGTCTCAGGCCGCCAAGGTCGCCCTCGCGAAATTCGTGGACGACGAAATAGGGCGCCGCGAGGGCCAGCCAGCCACGCTGGTCGGGGCCCAAGCCGACCCGCGGCTCGACCAGGCCGATCAGCAGATCGGCGACCCAAGTCAGTAGTAGGCCGACGGCCAGCAGCAGGGCGAGGGCGCCCTGCATTTCGGAGCGGCCATAGGCCGGCACGTGGGTCAGTACCTCGAACCAGTCGTCCATCGTCAACTCGCCCCGCGCCGCGCCCAACGAACCCCAATCGGGCCAGCGGGTGCGTCGACGTTGCGAGGTGCGCAAAGCCGGCGCGCAAGGGGACATGGGCCCCGAACCTGCCGTCGCCTACAGGAAGGCGTTGACGTCCATGACGTCGAGGCCCTCGCCGGCCGGGCTCACCCAGTCGCGGGGCTCGGCGCAGGAGACCGGGTCGCCGTCGACACACTGGCGGATGCGCACGGTGTGCGGCAGGTTGGTGAGGCTGCTGACGAACAACCAGTAGTGACCGTTGATCGCGTGCCCGTCGAGGATCTTGACCTGGACTTCCGGATTCTCGGGCTGGAAGAACCAGAAGTAGCCACCGAGGTCAGAAACGCGGACCGCCGCCGCCGGAGTCGGCCCCGCGGCGCCCGGGCGCTGCACCAGGACCTCGACGCGGAAGAAGGTTTGAAAGTAGCCGGGACCTCCCGGCCAGGTGACCAGCTCGCTGGGCGGCGGTGCGACGTTGAACGACGCCGTCGCGTACGCGTGGTCGTCGATGTCCGCGACCACGTCGTAGCTGCCAGGCGCCAGTCCATCCAGGCGGACCTGCGAGCTCCAGGGACCGGGGCCGCAGGGGACGATGGTGACGATCTCGTAGCCGCGCAGCCGGATCTGACGGCCGGAGACCTCGCTGTAGAAGACCGAGAAGCAGTGCTCGGCGGAGTCGCCGAGGACGGTGAGGTACACCGGATCGGACGCCGTGGGTTGCGCCGGTGCCACCACCAGGCGCTGCACCTGGGCGAAGGAGGCGGGTGCGAGGAGCAGGAGAAGGGCGACGGCAAGGAGCCGGGCACGCCAACGACGGGACACGCCTGCAGTCGATTTGGTGCTGGCCATTCTGCGACCTCCGCGAACGGTGGTGACATCCGTCGCGACGCAGTCTACGTCCGGCGACGTTCGATGTGATCCTGGGTGGGCCGGGCCGGCCCTGGCGCCGTGCTGCCCTGCCTAGCGACCGAGCACGGTGTCGAGGCCAGCGAAGATCTGCTCGACCTGGCCACGCGTGAGCTTGCCGACGCGCTCGGTGAGCAGTTCCTTGTCGAGCGCGACGATCAGCGAGACGTTGGCGACCGAGGGCTTCGGCAAGCCGGTCGCCCGCGCCGTTAGGGCAAGGTTGCCAGGTGCGTCGGCCCACTTCAGGTTGCTGGTGAGTGGTACGCAGACCACCGTGCCCACGCGGCTCGCGTTCAGCGCATCGCACTGGACGACCACCACCGGTCGGCGGTACCCCGGGCCGGAGCCCACGGGCTCGCCGAGCTCGGCCCACCAGACCTCACCTTGGGCGATCACCAGTCCGACCGGTCATCCTGATCGAGCCGCTCGAACACCAGGCTCGCGGCCCGCGGGCCGAAGGTATCGGCCGCGCCACCCACTGCGTCGACCACCCGGTTCATCGCCGCGGTGAGCTGGTCGGGAGCGTGGCGGGCGAGGAGCTCGCGCAGCGCCCGGCTGTAGAGCTGGCTGCGCGACGTCGCGAGCTCATCGGCGAGTCGCTCTGCCTGGTTGAAGATCTGATCGGGAATGGAAACCGCCGTCTTCATACCCGCAGTATAACCGACAGCAACAGGTCCGTCACCGGCCATGACAGCTACGTGCAGCCCAGGCGCGCTAGAATGGCCCCGTTAGCTCCCGTCCTCCGCCAGCCTCCTTCGCCCTTCCGACTCCCGGCCAGTCCGCGGCCCGCGGACATCCAGGGTCACCACCCCTCCGTCCCGGAGCGCCCATGCGCCAAGAATCCGTCCGTCCGCGACTCGTCCGTCCCGCGTGTCTCGGCATCGGCCTGGCGGTCTTCCTGCTGGCGCCGAGCGCGTGGGCGGTGTCTCCGGACCTGGTGATCAGCCAGGTCTACGGCGGCGCTGGTTGCGGCACCGCGGGATGCTCGACTTACAAGAACGACTTCATCGAGGTCTTCAACCGCAGCGGCTCGGGCGTCGACGTCAACGGCTGGTCGGTGCAGTACGCCCCGGCGACGAGCGGCACCTGGCAGGTGACCATTCTGCCGAACGTGACGATCCCCGCCGGTGGCTACCTGCTCGTCGCCGAGTCGTTCAACACCAACGGCACCAACACGCTGCCGACGCCTGACGTCACCGGCAGCATCTCGATGTCGGCGACGACGGGCAAGATCGCCGTCGTCCACTCGACGGTCGCCCTGGGCGTGAACTGCCCGAGCGCGGCCAGCTACGCCGACCTCGTCGGCTACGGCACGACGCCGGACTGCTTCGAGGGCGCCACCAAGGCGCCGGCGCCGAGCACCACGACGGCCGACATCCGTGCCGGCGGCGGCTGCACCGACACCGACGTCAACGGCTCCGACTTCACCGCCGGCGCGCCCAATCCACGGAGCTCGCTGACCGCCGTGGCACCCTGCGGCCCGCCGACCATCAACCTGTCGATCAACGACGTCGCGGTGACCGAAGGCAACGGCGGCACCGTCACGGCAACGTTCACCGTTTCGCTCACCAACCCGGCCGGCCCGGGCGGCGTCACCTTCGACATCACGACGGCGGACAACACGGCGACGACGGCGGACAACGACTACGTCCTGCACAGCCTGCTGACCCAGAACATCGCGCAGGGTGGCACGACGTACACCTTTGACGTCACCGTCAACGGTGACGTCACCCCGGAGGCAAATGACACCTACTTCGTCAACGTCAGCAACGTCGTTGGCGTCGACAGCGTGGCCGACGGCCAGGGCCTCGGCACGATCAACGACGACGACGGTGCGGTGACCGCGATCCACGACGTCCAGGGCAACGGCGCGACGACACCGATGAACGGCAGCACGGTGACCGTCGAGGGCGTGGCAATCGGCAGCTACCAGGGCGCCGCCAAACTGTCCGGGTTCTTCCTCCAGGAGGAGAACGCCAACGTCGACGGCAGTGCGCTCACGTCGGAGGGCATCTTCGTCTACTGCGGAGCGTGCGCCGTGGCGGTGACCGAGGGACAGCGGGTGCGCGTCACCGGCTCGGTGTCGGAGTTCTTCGGCATGACCGAGATCACCTCGACGACGGTGATCGTCACCGAGGCCGGCAATCACCTGGCCGAGGTGACGGCCGCCACCATCGACCTGCCGGTGGTCGGCGTCATCGACGACTATTACGAGCCGCGCGAGGGCATGCTCGTCACCTTCACCGACCAGCTGTCCGTTGGCGAGTACTTCGAGCTCGCTCGTTTCGGTCAGCTCGAGCTCTTCGAGGGCGGCCGGCCGCGCCAGTTCACCGAGGGCGCGCCGCCGAACGCGGCGGGTTTGATCACCCACGAAGACGGGGTCAACCGCCGTCGCGTCATCCTCGACGACGACAATGACGGCCAGAACGTCTCGCTGACGCAGGTCAACGGCAGCCAGTTCATCTACCACCCGCGGGCCAACGGCGGCTTCTCCGTCGGCACGCAGGGCACCGACTTCTTCCGCGGCGGCGACCTGGTGAACGGCCTGACCGGCGTCCTCGAGTGGGCGTTCAACGGCTTCTCTGGCACCGACGCCTGGCGCGTCCGCCCGGTGGCGACGACACCGGCCGCCTTCACCGTCGCCAACCCCCGCCCGGCGACGCCGCCCGCGGTGGGTGGGTCGATCAAGGCGGTCGGCATGAACCTGCTCAACTACTTCACCACCATCGACATCACCGCCAGCGACTCCACCGGCCCCTGCGGTGCCACCGGCACGCTCGACTGCCGCGGTGCCGACAGCGTCGCCGAGCTCAACCGCCAGCGTGCCCGAGCGGCGCTCGTCATCTGCGCCCTGAACGCCGACGTCTTCGGCTTCATGGAGCTCGAGAACACCACCGCCAGCGCCACCATCACCGACCTCCTCGGCGCCGTCAACACCGCCTGCGGCGGAGCGCACCCGTACACCGCGGTGAGCACGGGCGGCACTCTCGGCAGCGACGCCATCCGCGTCCAACTGGTCTATCGCTCTGGGGTGTTGGCGCCGGTCGGTACCGCGCTCGTCGACCTCGACCCGATCAACAGCCGGCCGCCGACCGCCCAGACCTTCGACGTCGTCGACGCCACCAACCCGGCCCTCGGCCAGCGCTTCACGGTGGTCGCCAATCACTTCAAGTCGAAGGGCTGCGGCAGCGCCAGCGGCGCCGACCTCGACCAGCTCGACGGGCAGGGCTGCTACGCCGACAAGCGGACCCAGCAGGCGACCCGGCTGCTGACCTGGCTCTCGGGCACGGTGATCCCGGCCGCCGGCGACCCCGACGTGCTGCTCCTCGGCGACCTCAACTCCTACGCCCAGGAGACGCCGATCACCACCCTCACCGGCGGTGGCTTCACCGATCTCGAGACCTCGTTCCTGGGCCCCGCCGCCTACTCGTATCTCTTCGGCGGCGAGCTCGGCCACCTCGACTACGGCCTGTCGAGCGCCAGCCTGACGCCGCAGGTAACGGGCGCAGCCCCCTGGCACATCAACGCCGACGAGTCTGACCTCTTCGACTACAACGACGAGACCCGCGACACCCCGGGCGAAGCGGCGTTCGAGGAGAAGCCGGATGGCTCGAGCCTGGCGCCGCCGCGCAACCTCTTCGCCGCCGGCACCCCGTATCGCGCCTCCGACCACGACCCGGTGGTGATTGGGCTGTTCGCCGTCACCCCGCCGCCGTCGTTGTTCTCGGATGGCTTCGAGGCCGGCAACGGCAGCGCCTGGGATGGCTGGTCGGCGTTCAGCGGCCTCGACGCCGCGACGAGCGCCACCGCCGCCGCCCTCGCTGCCGGGACCGCAGCCGCCAAGGACGCGGTTGACCGTGGCGGCCCGGTACGCCCGGATGTCGATGCCAACGAGATCCAGGGTGAGCCCGGGCCCAATGTGGTCGAGGTGCCCACCCTCGGCGAGCTCGGGCTGGTGCTTCTCGGCTTGTCGCTGGCGAGTATCGGTGCGACACGGCTGCGGCGGCGCGCGGGCTCCGGGGCAGGGGACGGGACTGCTCAGGGTCCCGAGAGCGCATCGGCCCAGGCTCCCGTGCCTCCCGCCTCGAAGCCATCGGCGAACAGGCTCTCGGATGCGCAGTAGCTGCTGCCGGGGCCGAAGCTAACTCCATCCGTGCCGCCCCACACGACCACCTGCTCTCCTGTCCAGGCAGCGGCCGCCGCCACCCGCGCGCTCGCCGCTGCGAGCAGGCTGGTCGGCGCCCAGCTGTCACTCGCGGGACTGTAGCGGCCGCCGGAGTCGAGTGCAGCCGAGCCGTTGCCGCCACCCCAGACCACCATTCGGGTGCCGGTCCACACGGCCGTATGCGCGTCTCGTTGCATCGGCGCCCCGACGACGCTGATCGGGCTCCAGGTGTCGGTGGATGGTGTGTAGCGCCCGCCGGTGTTCAGGCGTGCACTGGCGGCGTGCCCGCCCCAAAGCAGCATTTCCGAGCCGGTCCACACCGCCGTGTGGCCAAAGCGCTGATCGGGGGCGGCAACCAGGCTCGTCGCCGTCCAGACGTCGGCCGCAGGATCGTATCGGCCCCCGTTGCCCAGCACCACGATCCCGTCAGCAAATCCACCCCAAACGACCATCTCGCTGCCGGTCCAAACGGCCGTGTGCGAATCCCGAGGCCCTGGCGCCAAGTTGAGGCTCGTTGGAGTCCAAGTGTCGGCTGCCGGATCGTATCGGCCGCCCGAATCCAAGCGAGGCCCACTCCCATAACCTCCCCAAACCACGGCCACGGCGCCCGTCCAAACCGCGGTGTGATTGCGTCGTGGCAGGGGAGCAGACGCCAGGCTCGTGGGCGACCAGGAGTCGCTCGATGGATTGTAGCGGCCCCCTGACAGCAGATACCCAGCTCCGTTGAAGCCACCCCAAACGACCATTTCCGTCCCGGTCCAGGTCGCCGTGTGGCTCTCACGCAGGGAGGGTGCGAGCTGAGGAGTCGTCTGCCGCCATGAATCGGTGGCTGGGTCGTAGCGACCGCCCGTGCCGAGCGTCGCGCCAAGGCTGTCCTCGCCTCCCCACACCACAGCCTCGGCGCCAGTCCAAACCAGGCTATGGAGGATCCTGCTCGACGGGGCGGAGGTCACGCTGGTCGCAACCCAAGTGTCTGACGCGGGGTTGTAGCGCCCGCCAGTGCTCAGGACGCCGTTTTCGCCACCTCCTCCCCAGACCACGATTTCAGTTCCCGTCCACACGGCTGACTGACGGCTCCGCGCGCCAGGTGCACCGACCAACCCGATCGGCGTCCAGAGGTCGGTTGCCGGGCTATAGCGGCCACCGTCCCCCAGGAACCCTGCTGCGCCGGCCCCGCCCCACACCACCATCGTCGTCCCCATCCACACCGCGGTGTGCCCGCGGCGGGAGCTCGGTGCCGAGGCCTGGCTAGTGACCAACCAACTGCCTGTCGATACCTGGTAGCGAGCGCCAGTATTGAGCTGGCCAGCGCTGCCCGTCCCGCCCCATATGACAATCTCCGCACCGGCGAGTACCGCCGTGTGGTCATGGCGGGCAACTGGCGCGTTGAGCAGGCTCGTGGCCGACCAGCTATCAGTGGCGGGGCTGTAGCGGCCCCCGCTGGCGAGCTCCGTACCGTCGAATCCGCCCCAAACCACCATTTCGCTGCCTGTCCAGGTCGCGGTGTGGTTGACTCGCGCAATGGGGGCGCCCGCGGGGCTCGTCGCCGACCAGTTGCCGGTCGTCGGGTTGTAGCGACCACCAGTGGCCAGGTTACCGCCAGCGCCCGAGCCTCCCCACACAATCATCTCTGTGCCGGTCCAGACCGCGGCGGCGGCCGCGGCCCCCGGCGGCACGGACGTAAGGCTGGTCGCGGACCAAGTGTCCGCTTGCGGATCGTAGCGAGCGCCCGTGTCTAGGAAACCCTTGCCGTCGGAGCCACCCCATACCACCATCACGCTCCCCGTCCAGACTGCAACGTGCTGGTACCGAGCGCTCGGCGCGCCAGCCGGGTTCGTCGCCAGCCAGGAATCCGTAGCAGGATTGTAGCGGCCCCCGCCAGCCACGAAGGCACTTCCGTCATAGCCGCCCCAAACGATCATCTCCGCTCCTGTCCACACCGCGACATGAGACTCCCGGGCGCTCGGAACCTGAGCATTGAGGCCTGCCGCAGGCTGCCAGGTGTCGTCGAGGCATCTGGAACCCACCGTGAGCGTCGGCAGTCGGTAGCGCGCCGCTGCCGGCAGCACCAGCGAAGCTGGCTCGCGCGACTTCGACGCCTCGGCCAACCACTCTGCAAACGGCCGTTTGGGCCAGTACACCGTGGCCACCACGAGCACATCTTCGCGACTTCCCTCGATCGTCTCGACGACGAAGCGATCCTCTTCCTCCCGGAGCCGGCCAAGCCGCCCGGCCGGAAGCTCACCGGCCGACCACGAATGCGCGCGCGGAACGCTGCCGCCTGGCCTGCGCACGGGAAGCTCGGCGGCTAGCCGCGTGAGCAACCGTGCCCATTCGCGCTCCTCGACGACGATCGTGGGCTGATGGTTCGAGTCGTCAGCGACAGCTCCCGAGGACCGCCCCCCCAGGCTTCTCCGTACGTTCCTCGAGACGAAGAGACCGCTGCCATGGCGCAGGTCGTCGAGTCCCCGAGCCGCTGCCAGCTCGGCCCGCGAACGCCTAGCGATCGGCCCGTGCAGGCGACTGTCGAAGGCATAGGCGCTGCGCAGCCGACGCTCCGCCAGCGCAGGGCGCGCCAGACACTCAGCCGCGAGGTAGGGATTGTCGCCGAGAGCCGCAAAGAGCTCGGCGAGAATGGTCGGTGCCTGGCTCCCTGCCGCCATCCGGTCAAGCTCGGCCTGCAGGTCCGCCGCTGCGATCGGCGAGCCATAACGCTCAGCCAGGATCTCGCTCATGGTCAAGGCGTCCTGCGCTCGGCGCTCGATCGCGGCCCGCGGCAGTACCTCCGCCAGGGCTGGCTTGGGTCCACGGTTCTCGCGCGGCCAGACACGATGCCGCCAGTAGACCTCCTCGAGTGCCAGCTGGCAGGCGACCCGCCCCGCGAACGACAGCGACGACGGTTGAGCACTAGCAGGCCCATTCTCGTTCCCGGCCACTGAGCTCAGTCCCGACACCGGCGGCGTCAGGAGGCTGGCGAAAAAAAGTGCGGGAAATAGCCGTCCGGATGGAGCCACAGCGAGTCCTCCTGCGTTCTGGGCCGTTGACGAGGGCCGTTACGCAGTCGCCTCAGAGCACCCTCCGTGCCAAGGCTGCGGTTGGCAACGGCCCGTCCTTCAATCAGTCCGAAAAACGCTGCGGCGCTTGGTTCCGCGACGCTGCAAGCCCGGCCGGCCTGCCCAACGCGGGAGGCGTACGCTTCTCCGTCGGCAAGCGACCAGCCAAGGCGACTGCCAGTGCGGTTGCCAAGCGGCAACCCAGGTTGACAGGTTGCCGGGCCGCTACCGGTCAGCGGGACGCTCGACGCCCAATCGCCGCATCTTGAGACGCAGGCCGTAGCGACTCATGCCCAGGAGCTTCGCCGCCTGGCTCTGGATGCCGGCACAGTGGTCCAGAGCGTCGATCAGCGCACGTCTCTCGACGTCCTCGACGCGGGCGCGCAGGGCCGTGCCGGCGTCGCCACTGCCGGTCGCTCCCCCTCCCTGGGTTGCGGCCAACGACGGCGCTGCTGGCCCGATGGGCGGCCGGGCCGCCGGCGGACCCGCGAAGTGCTCGACACCCACGGCAGCGCCGCGTGGGCAGCGCAGCACCGCGCGCTCGCAGGCGTTCTCGAGCTCGCGGATGTTGCCGGGCCAGTCGTGCTCGGCGAGAGCGCGCAGGGCGCGGCGGGAGACTCCGAGGACGGGGCGGTGGTGCTTCGCGGCGAAGCGGGCGATGAAGGTGAGGGCGAGCTCCGGGAGGTCCTCGCGCCGCTCGCGCAGGGGCGGGATGCGGAAGGTGAGGCCACTCAAACGATAGTAGAGGTCCTGACGGAAGCGGCCGGCGGCGACGAGGGCGGCTAGGTCGCGGTTGGAGGCGGCGAGCACACGGACGTCGATCCGGCGCACGGCGCTGGCGCCGACGGGCGCAACCTCGCGCTCCTGGAGTACGCGCAGCAGCTTGCCTTGATGGTCGTCGCGCAGCTCGCCGACCTCGTCGAGGAACAGCGTGCCGCCGTCGGCGCGGGCGAAGTGCCCGAGGCGAGCGTCGACGCCGGTGGCGGCGCCCTTGATGATGCCGAACATCTCGGCCTCGAACTGCTCGCCGGCGATGGCGGCGCAGTTGACGGCGACGAAACGGCCCTTGGCGTGCGGGCTCCAATCGTGGATCAGGCGGGCGAACAGCTCTTTGCCGGTCCCGGACTCACCCTGCAGGAGGACGTGTTGCGGGCTGGCGATGGTGGCGCGGATGTCGTGCAGGAGCGCAGCAAGTGCCCCTGAGCTGCCGACGACCATGCCTGCTGGGACGTACAGCTCGTGCCTTGGCTCGACACCCTCTGCGCTCGCTGGCGTCGCCTCCGGAGTGAGTCGCAGCAGGCGCTCGCCGAGGTAGGCGACCAGGTCGACGCGCCCAGGCTCGACAGCGGCGGCCGGCGATGCCGGCAGGACCGCCAGCGCCCACCCCGAGCTGCTGGTCGCGAGCACGGCTGAGCCCTCGGCCGGTGCCAGTCGGCGGGCACCGGCGGCACCCGGCGCTCGATTGGCGGCCGACGCGAGGGCATCGAGAAGGCCGTCGGCCGGCGTCGCGCCGGCCAGCTCGGCCAGGGCCATCTCGCCCGCCACGACCCGGAACACCAGAAGCGCCGTGGCATCGACCGCGCGGCGCACCTCATCGAGCAGCCGCTCTCGCCCGCTGCCGATTGCCGGCAGGGGCTGCCGTTCGAGCAGCCGCACGAGGTGCAGCAGGGCGGGAAACGCACCCCGACCCGCGGCCACGCCGGCGCCAACGGTTTCGGTACCCTTGCCGTCGGGCGCCGCTGCGGTGAAGCTCGAGCCGGTCGGCGTGGCCGGAAGGCGCAGCTCGGGCTCGGCGTCCGAGGTCGAAACCTCCTCGACCGAGAGCCAGGCCTCGCCAATCTGCAGACGCTCGCCGGGCCGCAAGACCACGCGCTCGCGCCGCTCGCCAGCAAACCACAGCCCGTTGCGCGAGCCAACGTCGTCCACCTGCAGGCCGTCGCCGACGCCGACCAGCCGGGCGTGCTGGCGGGAGACGCCGCGCACCGCGAAGCGCAGGCCACAGGCGGCTGCCGAGCCCAGCACCTGGGGGACCCCCGGCACGGCGAAGACCTGGGTACGGTCGGCAGAACGCAGGACGAGGCGGAGCATGGGTGGTCAGATGTCTTTGGCGAGGTTGTGGCCCGTCAGCGCCGCCAGCCGCCGCCGGGCCAGTAGGAGCAGGAAGCGATCCTGCGGATTGGCGAGCCGATGGGCCGCGAGCCAGGCGACGGCCTTCTCGCCCGCGGCAACCGCTTCGGCGCGTCGTCCCAGCCGCCGCAGCAGCTCCCCCTCCAGAGAGTAGAGACCACCCATGGCATCATAGGCCTCGGCCTCCAGGCCGCGCACCGCGGACAGCAGCTCCTCGGCGCCCTCGCCACGCGCATTGCGGAGCTCGAGCTCCAGGTAGCGCAGGTCGTCCGCCATGTTGAAGGTGACAGCCAGCCCTGCCGTGTCGGGCAGCGCGCCCGCCTGCCAGCGGGCCACCTGCCGGAACAGAGCGCAGGTGTTCGCCCAGTCGGGATACGCCGTGACGAAGCCCTCGATCTCGCGCCCGGCGCCGGCGGCGTCGCCCTGCTCGAGGAGACCGAAGACGATACCTTCGAGGAAGGCGATCTTGGACTTGCCCGCGCCATCGGTCGCACCCCGCCCGAGACCGCGCCGGTACCAGCGGAGCGCCAGCTCGAGATCGCCCGCGGTGTGAAACGCCACGGCCGCGTCGAAGGAGATCTCCGAGGCGTCCGGCGAGCCCTCGACGAGGTCGTCGAACCAACGTGCCGCCGCCGCGGGCTGCGCCGCGGCGACCAGTGCCTTGCCGACGAATCGCGCCAGAAGGCCGGCCAGTTGCTGGTCCTCGGCACGCACCGCGGCGGCCCGGCCCTCGCGGGCCTCGGCCAGCGCAGCGTCGCCGTCGCGGCTGGCCAAATGGCGGTAGACCTCCTGCAAGTGGCGGTAGGCCTCGGCGCGGTCGCGGCGACGCTCCTCGAGTGGCGCGGCGTGGCGGCCGACGAGAAAGCCGTCGAAGCCGACAGTCACCGCGGCAGTTCGCAAGTGCACGGTGACCTGCCGCTCAGTCGAGCTCACCGACAGGGTATGGTCGGCGCCGGTGGTGTAGCCGCGTGGCAGGAGCGTGTACCAGACGACCGTCCGGTTGGCCGTGACCCGGTCCGGCGACAGCGCCGGCCCGCCCAAGTCGGGATCGCTGCTGGCCGCACCGATCCACGGATCGATGGCGACTGCCGCCACCGCGTTGACCCAACCCATGCGGTTGTTGGTGCCGACGAAGATCGCCTCCGGCCGGCCGTCGCCGTCGACATCTGCCAGGTCTTCGATGCGGTGATAGCCCGACGCCGCAAAGAGCACCCGACTGCGGTGCAGCGCCGGCTCGTAGAGCACGGTATACGAGGGCGCCTGGGCCTCGAGGTAGTAGGTGACCAACAGCTCGTCGACCCCGTCGCCGTCGAGATCGCGGGCCAGGAGGTGCTCTGGGTGATAGCGATCCGGATACCCGGGAAACCAGCCGACACCGCTCACCAGCCGCTCGCTGCCGGCGACGGCGCCGGAGTCCGGGTCGAGAAAGCTCAGGACCCGCATCCGTTCCGGCGCATTGTCGCCGGGCTCGCGCAGGACCCCGGCGAGGACGGGGTGGGCACCGGGGGCGCGCCGCAGGGGCACGATTCGAGTCGCGCAGCCGGCATCGACATGGTCGCGGCGCCACAGCGCCTCGCCGCCACGTCCGACGGCAATGATCGCCGTTTCGCCGTCCGCCTCGAGTCGCAGGAACTGCGCCGGCCGGGCTCGCCCGACGAAGCCCAGGCCCACGACGAGGATTGCCGCGACCGTCCCCACGACCAGGATCGGGCGCCAGGCGCGCCGGGTGAGGGTGACGCTTTGGCGCTCGTAGTCCACCAGTGCGGCCGACGCGTCGGCGTAGCGCTGCTCCGGATCCGGTGCGAGCAGCCGACTGACGAACCGCCGCAGCCAGCGCGGCGCGACGCGACGCAACCGCTTGAGCCCCGGCCCTCTGCCGCGCAGGCGGTGCAACAGCGCCGCCAGCGACCGTTCGCGCGAGTACGGCAGGCTGCCCGTGAGCATCTCGAACAACACCAAGCCCGCCGCATAGAGGTCGCTGCGCGCATCGCCATCCTGGCCAGCCACCTGCTCCGGGGCCAGGTAGTCCCAGGTGCCGAGAGCTCCCGCGTGCATCGTCGCCCGGGTCTCGTCGCCACCGAGACGGCGAGCGAGACCGAGGTCCGCGAGCTTGAGGTCGCCGTCGGCTGACAACAGCACATTGCCCGGTTTCACGTCGCGGTGCGCCACGCCTTGGCGGTGCAGGGCGGCGAGTCCCGCGAGCAGCTGGCCGGCCCAGCGCAGAACCTCGGCGAGGGTCAGTGGGCCAGCCGCAATCCGCTCTTTGAGGGTGCCGCCAGTCACCAGCTCCATGGTGAGAAAGCTCATTGGCTCGGCGACGCCGATGTCGAAGACGCGCACCAGATGGGGACTGTTCAGCTGCCGAGCAATCGCTGCCTCCCGCCGCAGCCGCGCCAGCGCCGCCGGGCCGACCCGCTCCTGGTGCAGCAGCTTGAGCGCGACCTCGTGGCCGAGGAGGCGATCCTGGGCGCGATACACCACCGCCGACGCACCGATGCCGAGCCGGTCCCGAACCTCGTAGCGACCCGCAATGACCTGGCCGACTGCCACCTCGCCGCCCAGGGCGGTCTCCTCTGCGAAGGGGCCAACGATCGAGGTGATGGCGGATTGGTGGTTCATGACGCTCGTTCCCGGCGGGCCCCGAGAGATAGGTGCCGCCGGATAGCACCGATCTGACAGCCACGCGCTGGCAACACGCACAAACTACGCCGAGCGGACGCTGGGGGCTCTTGGTGCCAAGCAGCCTAGCAGGCGCTTGCAATCCGTCCCGCCCGGTGTTCGAGTAGACGCATGTCTACCATCGGCGGCCGGGCGCTTCTCGCGAGCGTCATCGTCTTCGCAATGGCGCCAGCCTTGGCTCTGGCGACTCCGAAACCGGTCGCTGCGCGGCCGCGATCGGCGACGCTCGGGGCCACTCCGACGGCCGCCCCCGACCGCATCGCGGCAGCCGCGGGCTCGCCGCTCGGTTCGACCTACGAGGTCGAGGCCCGCGTCGGCGAGCACGCGGACGGCAGCTACACGCTCTATCGGCTGGGAGGCGGCACCGGCAACAACAGCGTCGTGTTCGACGGCAGCCCCGAGACGCTCGATCCCTACTGCTGCAACCTCAGCACCACGCCAACGGCAACCGAGAGCCAGGTGGTCAACGGCGACGGCACGACGACGATCACCATCACGCTGACGGTGCCGAACGGCAAGGACCTGTTTCCCGGCAACTTGGTGACCAACGACGCCGCCCACATTCCGCTCGTCGATGCCGGCGTCGTGGTTGGCGCGTTCAGCGGCGACCCGCTCGACTGGTCGCCCGCGCACAAGGTGACCGCGGCCAGCATCGAGCTGTTCATCGGCGCCTTCTCCCTCGGCGCCGACAACCTCGACCCGACCGCGTTTTTCGACGCCCCGGCGGCCTGGGACGGGCGCGTGAGCATCGTCTACGACGGCTACGCCGGCTTCGAGATCACCAAGGCCGTCCTGCGCATCACCACCCAGGACCTGGCCGGCGGCAGTGCCGGCACGGTTCAACTGAGCGCGGCCAGTGCCAGCGTCGGCGAGGCGGCAGGCAGCGCCACCGTGACTGCCACGCGCACCAACGGGGCGACCGGCGCCGTCACCGTCCACTATGCGACGAGCAATGGCACCGCGACGGCCGGTGGCGACTACACGGCAACAAGCGGCAACTTGTCCTGGGCCGCCGGCGAGACCGCCAACAAGTCGTTCAGCGTGCCGATCAACAACGACTTCAGCGACGAGGCCAACGAGACGGTGCAGGTGGCCCTGTCGGCGCCGACCGGTGGCGCCACTCTCGGCAGCCCGAGCGGCGCCACGCTGACCATCGTCGACGACGACGGGCCGGCCACCGGTGCCTGTACGCCCAGCGCGACCCGCCTGTGCCTCAACCGGGGTCGCTTCGCGGTCGACGTCGCCTGGGAGACGCCGCAGGGGCAGAGCGGCGACGGCCGCGGCGTGCAGCTCACCGCCGACACCGGCTACTTCTGGTTCTTCCAGGAGAGCAATGTCGAGATGGTGGTCAAGCTGCTCGACGGCTGCGGCCTGAACCAGCGCTTCTGGGTGTTCGCCGGTGGCTTGACCAACGTGCGGGTGACGATGACCGTCACCGACACCGCCACCGGCCAGGTCAAGACCTACACCAACCCGCAGTCGACGCGGTTCGAGGCCATTCAGGACACCAGTGCGTTCGCCACCTGCGGCACGACGGTGAGCTCGGCCACGGGCGACGACCTCTGGACTCCCGCCCTTCCCGCCAGCGCCAACGACGACCAGACGCTGATGCTCGGCGGCGGCCGCTTCGGCATCCGCACCACCTGGCGGCGAGCCGACGGGCAGACCGGCAACGGGCACGCCGTCGCCCTCTCCTCCGACACCGGCTTCTTCTGGTTCTTCCAGTCGAGCAACGTCGAGATGGTGGTCAAGCTGCTCAACGCCTGCGGCCTGAACCAGCGCTATTGGGTGTTCGCCGGCGGCCTGACCAACGTCGAAGTGACCATGACGGTCATCGACACCCTGACGCCGGCGGTTCGCACCTACACCAACCCGCAGGGCGCCATCTTCGAGGCCATCCAGGACACCGGTGCCTTCCCCACCTGCAGCGGTGCCAGCGAGCCGATCTTCGTCGACGACGGCGGCGACCTCGCACCGCCGACGATCGTCACCGATCCACTGTCGCCAGGCGCCGGTGCACCCGCCACCGTCACCGCCGCGGCGACCGGCGCCTCGTCGATCGCCCTCACCGCCAGCGGCGCCGGCTGCGGCGCGATCGCCAACCAGACGGTCAGCGGCCCCACCCTCGCCCAAACCAACGACGTCGGGCTTTTCGGCGCCTGCGACCTGACCGCCCGCGTCACCACCAGCGGCGTCACCAAGACCCACCGCAGCAGCTTCACCGTCGTCCCCGACGACCTCGTACTGCCGGCCATCGACGTGCCGAGCGGCGATTTCGTGGCCGGCGGCCTGCTGCCGCCGCGGGGCGGCGCTGCCGCCCCCAACATCGCCTCCATCGCGGCCCCTGGCGCCCTGATCAATGGCGCCACCGCCCGCCTGCGCCTGACGCTGAGCAATCCGGCGGCCGCCGCGCATGTCCGCACCGTGCTCGTCGAGGTGCCCGACGCCGCCGGCTTCGACGGCCACTACGAGGCGGCGCCGGTGCTCGACGGCACGGACGTGGTGGTCGAGGTGCAGCTCGACGCCGACTTCGCGCCCACGGCCGCGCGCCAGCTGTCGGCCGCCAAGGCGGACCGGTTTGCCAGCCAGTGGCCCGCGCTGGCGCAGGCCTTCGACATCCGGGTGCAGCTGGTCGACGACGCCGGCAATGTCGGCAGCCCGCTGGGCAAGAGCTTCACCACCCAAGAGGTCGCGGCCGGCTCAGTCACCGTCGGTCTGTCCTGGGATACGCCGACCGACGTCGACCTGCACGTCGTCAACCCGCTCGGCCACGAGATCTACTACGGCAACCGGTCGGCCGACGGCGGCTCGCTCGACCTCGACTCGAACGCCGGCTGTGGCATCGATGGCACCAACAACGAGCACGTCTCCTGGCCGGACGCGGCCCCCAACGGCGAGTACATCGTCCGCGTCGACTTCTGGAGCGACTGCGAGACCGCGAACGCGCCAGGCCACCCTGCCAACTGGACGGTGACGACCACCGTCTGCGGCGAGACCCAAACCTACAGCGGCCATTTCGCCGCCGGCAGCGACGACCGCGGCGGCGCCGGCTCGGGCGTCGAGGTGGCGCGGTTCACCGCCGACTGCAGCTGCAGCGCCTTGACCGCCCTCGACTTCGCGACCCCGCAGGCCGCCGTCTGCACGCCGAAGCGGGTTCGCGGCACCGCCAAGTACGAAAAGCGGCCGCTCGGCATCCGCGACTACGGGACGACGGTGACGGCGCCGATCCGCCTGGCCAGGGTGTACGTACGTCGCAGCTCCGACAACGCGATCCTGAACGGCCAGGACGCCCGTACGGGCAAGGACGGCAGCTTCGACGTCCTGTTCTCGAACGACGGCACCCCCGGCTACTACGTCGAGGTCCTCACCTTCGCCAATGGCGAGCGGCTGCTCAGCCAGTCCGTCCAAGACCACCAGGGCCTGGTCTACAGCGTGAAGTCGGCCGCCTTCAACGAGGCGACGACGCCAGACCAGGCCGGCGTGCAGATCCTGGCCAAGCTCGACGGCGCCGCGCCGGCCTTCAACATCTTCGACGCCGGCGTTCGCGGTACCGCGTTCTATCGTCGGCTCGAAGGCGAGCTGCCCCCTGGCAGCCTGTCCTGGATCTGGGATCGCGGCCAGCTCGCCGCCGAATGCGGCGGCGCCGGCGCCTGCTACCGGCAGAGTGACAACCAGATCTTCGTCGCCGACGCCGCCAACGGCCCGAACGCGTTCTTCGACTCCACCCTGCTGCACGAATTCGCCCACAAGTGGTCGGCGGAGCGCGCCGCGTCGCTCGGCGGCGGCAACCACTCGTTCAGCACCCGCTCCGGCTATGACCTGGCGTGGAGCGAGGGCCTCGCCAACTTCTGGGCCCAACGGGTGCTCGGGACTCCGAACTTCTCTCCGTTCTACCGCGGTACTGCGGGGGGCGGCAGGATCCTCCGCCTGGTCTCCCTCGAGGCACCGGAGGACGTCTTCGGCCAGATTCCGGTGGGCACCAGCAGTGGCAGCCCCGACGGAGATGTCAACGAGTTCGTCGTGTCACGGGTCCTCTGGGACCTCGTCGACCCGGCGGTCGACCCCAGCATCGAAGCGCCAGAGCGCGTCGCCGGCGCCGCCGGTTTCTTCGACACGGTCGACAACGCTGCCGCCGTCTTCGCCACCGCGCGATCGTTCCACCCGGCGTGCGTCGCCAGCGTCTGGGACTGCCTGATCGGACTCCACGACTTCCTTGGTCGCTGGTGCACGCTCGGCCACGATTCGATCGGCAACGCCACCACCGGCGCGCAGGGGATCGTTTCTGGCATCAACCAGTTCCCCTACACCTTCGGCACGTGTCCCTGAGGTCTCGAAGACCGGGTCCTGCGCTACCAGAGCGTCCTGAGGCTGTCGTAGTTGCGGAGCCTGGCGTCCTTGGTCACCAGGACGGCACCGAGAGTCAGAGCGGTCGCCGCGATGATGCGATCGGCAGGGTCGTCGTGGAACTCGCCCGCGAGCTGATTCGAGAGACATGCGAGTCGGTTGTCGAGCGGTACGAAACGGACGAACGGCAACGCCTCGCTGCGGGCGACCCAGTCGCTGACCGGCATGCTGAGCTCGAGCCGGCCCTTCCTCACCAGCAGGGCGACCTCCCAACTGCTGATCGCGGAGATGTGCACCTCACTTCGTTCGGTGGCGCGGGCGATCTCACTTCGCGCCCCCGCAGACAGCTCACTCGCGCCCGACGCCCACCAGATCCAGACGTGGGTGTCGAGGACGATCAACGCAGGGCCTCCCAGTCGTCCATGCCCACGGGCTCGAGCGGATCGTCGTAGCGCAGGACGGAGCCACGCAGAGAGCGCAGCGCTGCCTCCGGATCCGGCACGAAGGGCACGATCTTGAGCACGGGTCGGCCGTGATCCGTGATCACGAGCTCCTTCCCTGAGCTTTCGACTTCGCGGAAGAGCTCCAGGGCCTTGGCCTTGAATCCGGACTTCGACACCGACTTGGTCATTGGCCGCTCCTCGTATGACCCTGGTCACAGTACCATGGTCATATAGCTCCTCCGCGCTCCCTCCGCCCCCCTGAAGTAGAGTCTGTTTTCGTGAAACCGGCGACTCCGACAGGCGGGCCGTCCGCCGCCGACCGCGAGGCGCCGACGCGCGTCGACGAGCACGGCTTGACGGTGGCGCTCGGCAGCGGCCACACCGGGGGTGCACCCTTGCTCGAACCCGGCACGCGCCTCGGCCGCTACGAGATCCGCGCGCTGCTCGGCGCCGGCGGCATGGGGCGCGTCTACAGCGCGCTCGACGCCACCCTCGACCGCGAGGTAGCGATCAAGGCTCTCACCCACGCCTTCCAGGCGGATTCCGGTAGCCTGCGCCGCCTCGAGCGCGAGGCCAAGGTCCTGGCCGCCCTCTCCCATCCGAACATCGCCGCGATCTACGGTTTCGAAGAGCTCGACGGCGCGCAGTACCTGGTGCTCGAGCGAGTCGACGGCGGCACCCTCGGCGACCGACTCGACCAGGGTCCGCTGCCGATCAAGGAAGCGCTGGCGCTCGCCATCCAGGTCGCCGAGGGGCTGGCCGAGGCCCACGGCAAGGGCGTCATCCACCGCGACCTCAAGCCGTCGAACGTCATGCTCGCCGGCGGCGGCCGCGTCAAGCTGGTCGACTTCGGGCTCGCCAAGGATACCGCGCGGGGTCGTCCCTCTTCCGCGCCCTCCAACCTGACCACGGCCGTCGGCACGGTGGTCGGCACGGCGCCCTACATGAGCCCGGAGCAGGTGCGCGGCGAGGAGGTCGACAGCCGCACCGACGTCTGGGCGTTCGGCTGCCTGCTCTACGAGATGCTGACCGCCCGCCCGGCGTTCTGGGGGCCGACGGTGCCCGAGGTGATGGCGGCGGTGCTGCGCGACGAGCCGCGCTACGACGCCCTGCCGGAAGTCGTGCCGGAGACCCTGCGTCGGCTGCTCCGCCGCTGCCTGGTCAAGGACCTCGAGCTGCGGCCACAGGCGATCGGCGATCTGCGTCTCGAGCTCCTCGAGATCCGCGGCGAGCTCGGCCGGCCGCTCCCCACGCCGGCGCCAGCGAGTCGCTGGCAGCGCCTGCGCAACCGTGCCCCGGCGGCGGCTCTCATCGTCCTGGTGAGCGCCCTCGGCGCCCTCGGCCTCGGCGTGCTGTGGGAGCGAGATGCGCCGGCGCGGCCCACCGCAGCCGTCGCCCTCAGCCTCGAGCTGCCGCGCGGGCTCACCCTGGTCAAGGGGCTGGCGGCCCCCTTTGCGCTGTCTCCCGACGGCATGTCGGCGGTGGTGGTGGCCAAGGATGGCGATCACCAGCGCCTTTACCTGCGCCGCTTCGACGAGCCCACCGTCCGAGCGCTCGCCGGCACCGACGACGCCACCCAGCCGTTCTTCGCGCCCGACGGCCATGCAGTCGCCTACTTCGCCGACCGCAAGCTGATGGTCGTCCCGGTTGGCGGCGGGCCGGCCGAGTCGCTGGGCGACCTCGGCAGCAACGCCCGTGGCGGCACCTGGCTCGGCGACGGCAACCTCGTCGTGGCGCCGTCGCAGACCTCCGGCCTGCTCCGCGTTCCGAGCGACGGCAGCCGACCGACGCCGCTGACCACCCTCGACCCGGGGCCGGGAGAACGCTCTCACCGCTGGCCCGAGGCGTTGCCCGGTGGCCGCTGGGTGCTGTTCTCGGTCGGCCTCGAGGGCACCACGTTCGACGACGGCCGGCTAGACGCAGTGGCGATCGACACCGGGGAGCGGCGCCAGATCCTGAGCGGCGCGGCGTACGGCCGCTATGCCTCGACCGGCCACCTGGTCTTCGTCCGCAGTGGCCGCGTCTACGCCGTCCCCTTCGACCTCGCCACCCTCAGAGTCCAAGGCAAGCCCGAGGTGGTGGTCGACGGCGTGCGCTACGACCCACAGAACGGCTCGGCGCATCTCGCGCTGTCGCCGAACGGAACGTTGCTCTATGGCGCCGGCTTGCCGCTGTCATCCGACACCTACCTTTCGTGGCTGACGACCGACGGCCGACTGACGCGCGCCTCGCCGACGCCCCGCAGCTTCAACGACCCGCGCCTGTCACCCGCAGGTGACCGCGTCGCCGTGGTCGTCGGCGGCGCCACGGCGTCGGATCTGCGGGTGGTCGACGCGGGCGGCACGATGACCCAGCTGTCCTTCGGCGTCGTCCCCCATCGCCCGATCTGGACGCCGGACGGTCGCCGCGTCACCATCGGCGCCGAGGCCAACGGCCGCTGGCGCCTCGTCACCCTCGCCGCCGAAGGCAAGGGCGCCTCGCAGGTGCTCCTCGACGGCCTGCTGCGCGTCTATCCCTGTGGCTGGGCACCGGGCGGGCGAACGCTGGTCTACCAGGGACACAGCCCGGAGACCGGTTGGGACCTCTACACGCTCGCCGTCGCCGCCGACGGGCGGGCCGACGGCGCGCCGCAGGCGTTCGCCGCCACGCCGTTCCACGAGGCCAACGCGGCGATCTCGCCCGACGGGCGCTTCGTGGCCTACGAGTCCGACGAGCTCGACGCCATCGTTCAGATCTACGTGCGGGCCCTGCCGTCGGGAGGAAACAAGGCCCAGGTCTCGACCTCGGGCGCCCGCTGGCCAGCCTGGGGGGCCGACGGCAGCCTCTACTTCTGGGACACCTCGCAACGCCGCCTGCTCGTCGCCCGCACTCGCCAGCGCGGCGGCCAGCTCGCGGTCGACCCGCCGGAGCCGGTCTTTGCCGCCGAGGGTAGCCACACCCCCGCCCTCGACCGCGTCGTCGTGTCGGTGACCGGTGCCCGCTACAGCGTCCACCCGGACGGCGACCGCTTCCTCTTCCTCGAGTCGAGCACCAGCGACGACGGCCCGCCCTTCAGCCAGCCGTTGCTGATCCTCGGCTGGAGCGACCGCCTGCGTCGGCTGCGTGGCTGAGATGTCGCCCGGATAGCGGCGGGGGCCCTCAGCCGGAATCCACGCCCGCCAAGGCGCGCTCGAGGTCTTGGCACTGCGGGTCGTCGGCCGGCCGATGCGCGCGGCAGATCGCGAGCGCCCGGCGGTACAGGCTCGCCGCCTCGGCGCGACGGCCGGCGGCGGCGGCGATCGCCGCCATCTTGGGCAATGGCTCGAGGAGGTTCGGGTGATCGGCACCCTGCTTCGCCTCGAAGATCGCGGCCGCCTCCCGGTAGCGCGCCTCGGCCTGCGCGTGGCGGCCACGCTTCTCGTCGATGTCGGCGAGGGCCGAGAGGGTGATCGCCGTCGACGGATGCTGCCGGCCGAGTCGGCGATCCCAGATCACGAGGGCGCGCGCCAGCAGATCGGACGCACCGTCGAGATCGCCGCGCAGGAACTGGATCTGGCCGAGGTTGCTCAGAATCTGGGCCACCGTGGCGTCGTCCGGCCCGAGGAGCTTGCTGCGAATCGCCAGCGACTCCCGCAGCAGAACGGTGGCGTCGTCCCACCGCCCCTGCGTCGCGAGGGCGATGCCGAGCGAGTTCGCGCTGGTCGCCACCTCGGGGTGATCGCTGCCGAGCACGGCCCGACGGATGTCGAGCGCCCGCCGCGCCAGCGGCTCGGCCTTGGCGGCCTGGCCCTGGTCGAAGTAGAGCACCGCGAGATCGTCGAGACTCGACGCCACCTCGATCGACTGCGGGCCGAGCCGCGCCTCGCGGATCGCGAGCGCCCGGCTGAAGAGCGGCTCGGCCTCGCCGTAGCGACCCTGGATCTCGAGCACCGAGCCGAGGTTGTCGAGGACGGTGGCGACCTGCACGTCGGCCGGCCCAAGCGCGTCCTGGCGGATCGCCAGCGCCTCGCGCAACAGCGGCTCCGCCGTCTGATAGCGACCCCGCTCCCACAGGGCGTGACCCAGGAAGTTGAGGCTGCGCGCTACGTCGAGGTGCTTTGGCCCGAGCTCGCGGCGGCGCAGCTCGAGCGCCATCTCGAGCAGGGAGATGCCGTCGTCGAGCAGTCCGAGCTCGCGGTAGACGATGCCGATGGTCTCCGCCAGGCGGGCCTGGACCAGCGGTTGGTCAGCGAGCTGCTCACGCACCTTCTTGGCACCGGCATCCAGCAACTCGCGGGCGGTGACCGACGCACCCCGCGACTCGCCGGGATCGGACACCTCGAAGAGCCCAACCAGATAGTCGACCACCTCCTGCGCCTCGCGGCCGAGCCGCTCCGCCTCCTGACGCGCCTGCTCCGTGGCCTGCTGGGCCGCGATCGCGCGATTGCGCTCGACGCGGAGGTCGTAGGTGTACTTGGCGGCGAGCAGCACGAAGGCGCCGACCACCGCCGCCGCCAGCAGCCGACGCAGGCGCCGGCGCGGCGCGTCCTGCACCGCCGCCAGGCGTCGCACGACGTCGGCGGCGGTCGGCCTGGCCTTGGGGTCGAGGGCGGTGAGCTCAGCGATCAAGGCGGCCAGCGGCGGCGCCAACCCAGACACGCGATCGAGCTCGCCGACGCCGACGCGGGCCATCAGCTCGGCCATCGGCAGGTCATGCGGGTGCGGCGGCCGGCGGGTCAGCAGCTCCTGCAGCATCAGGCCAAAGGAGAAGAGATCGCTCGCCGGCGTCGCCGCCTCACCGCGCGCCTGCTCGGGGCTCATGTAGCGTGGCGTGCCCAGTACCGAACCGGTGCGCGTCATCTGCTGCGACACCTCGTCGGCCGGCGACCCTCGCGCCGGCCCAAAGGGGCGCGGCGGCGGGTCGATCAGCTCGCCGGCGTCGTCGCCTTCGAGGCTCCGCGCGATACCGAAGTCGAGGACCTTGACCGCGCCGTCGGCAGTGAGCATGACGTTGCCGGGCTTCAAGTCCCGGTGGACGACGCCGGCGGCGTGGGCGGCGACCAATACGGCCGCGATCCGCCGTGCCACTTCGAGCGACTGCAGCTGCGTCATGCCGTCGGCGATGGCCGCTGTCAGCTCACGGCCGTCGACCAGCTCGAGCACCAGCAGGCGCACACCCGGCGCCTCGACGTAGTCGTAGATCTTGCAGATGTCGGGATGGTCGAGCCGCGAGAGGATGCGCGCCTCGCGCAGGAAGCGACCGCGCGCCGCCTGGTCGGCGATCCACTCGCCGCGGATGGTCTTGACCGCCACCTTGCGCTCGAGCTTCTCGTCGAGGCCGAGGTAGACCTCGCCCATGCCGCCTTCGCCGAGGAGCTCGAGGATCCGGATGTTGCCGAAGGTGCGACCGAGGAGTGACGGCGCATCGCTGCCGTCCGCTCCGCCACCGTCGCCCCCGAGCGGCAGCACGCGGGACTGCGCGCGGCGACCGCCCGAGGCGTCGACCAGAGTCGGAGGCTCGACCCTACCCACCGGCTCGACCGCAGGAAGCTCGACCTCGATCGACTGGTCGCCGTCGGCGAGCAGCTCGCGAAGTTGAGCGCGCACGGCTGGGTCGGCCACCTCGCGATCGAGGAACGCTTCGCGGTCCTTGGCGGCGACCGCCAGGGCCTGGAACAACAGGTCGCCGAGCTCACGGGGGCGGGCCATGTTCAGGGTTGCCGAGGGCGCGATCCTAACAGCGTGTGGCGGCCGGTGGCGCCGTCGCGCGGCGGGTCCCTCGCTTCACCGCGCCGGTTTCCCGAGGTGCTCGCCCGGACCAACAGCCCGAGCGAGGCCGGACATCTCGTGCCGGTCTCCGCGCCCCGGGAGCCCTCCGCCGCTGGCGTCCCACCGCGCGCCGACGCCCCCTGCGGAGTCTGCCAGACCCAACCCATTTTCAGACCGGCAGAGCAGTGTCGCAACCCTGCCCTCAGCCCCCAACCTCCGTGCCGGCAAACGGCAGCTGCGTCGTCGCCACGTCCAGGAGAGGCCCGAGCTCCCAGACGTTGGTGTAACCGTACGTCGCGAGCGCGATGTAGGTCGAGATGTTGAGCGACGCCGACGCCGACTTGGTGGCAAACGCCTCAGGGCTGCCCAGGAAGTTGTTGTTGCAGTAGATGAGCACCGGCGTCTCCTTGCTCGGGATCACCGCCGCCAGGCTGTCGGCGGTGAAGTCGGTGAACGGCAGGTTGATGGCGCCGGCGATGTGCCGCAGGCGGTACTTGTCGGCGCTCCGGGCGTCGAGCACGACCGTGCCGGGCCGCGCCGCGAGGGTCACGAACTCGCGTTCCGTGAGGCGACTCTGGTCGCGCACGTTGGCGACGCGACGCGCAACCTGCTCGAAGCCGCGATAGTCGATGAGGCGGTTGGGGATGTCGTCGGCGCGGAGGCAGGACGGCAGGCTGACGAGGGCGAGTGCGAGGACGGCCTTGGCGATGTCGGTGGTCTTCATGGCCGCAAGGCTAGCCAGGCGCCACTGCCGAGTTGTCAGCTCGAGGTCAGCGAGCGGCAAGAAGTTGCGCAGGGATCTTGACAGGGCGCACGACGTCCACTAAATTAACGACGTTAAGTGAACGACGTTAAGTAAAGGAGCGCCGTTTGGGTATCAAGGAGCGACGAGAACGGGAACGCGAGGAGATCCGCCAGAAGATCCTCGACGCGGCCCGCGAGCTGTTCATCCAGGAAGGCTACGACGCCGTCACCATGCGCCGTCTGGCCGAGAAGATCGAGTACTCGGCGACCGCCATCTACCTGCACTTCAAGGACAAGCGGGCGGTCCTGATCGCCCTCTGCGACGCCGACTTCCTGCGCCTCGCCCAGGAGCTGCAGAAGATCGGTCACGTCGCCGACCCCATCGAGCGCATGCGCCTGAGCGGCCTGGCCTACATCCGGTTCGCCATCGAGCATCCCAACCACTACCGCTGGATGTTCATGACCCCGCACCCCGAGATGAGCCCCGAAGACTCGGCGCTGCGCGTCGGCAATCCCGAGGAGGACGCCTGGGCGTTCCTCCGCGGCACGGTCGCCGAGGCGATCGCCATGGGCCGCCTGCGGCCTGGCCTGGAGAACCCGGACCTCGTCGCCCAGGCGGTCTGGGGCGCGGTTCACGGCGTGGTCTCGCTCCACATCGCCAAGTGCAACGACAGCTGGGTCGAGTGGCAGCCGCCGTTCGCCGTCGCCGAGCTGCTGATCGACGCCGCCCTTCGCGGCATCGTCCGCGAGGAGGTCTGACCATGGGCGTCGACCTCGCCAGCAAGAACCTGCTGCACGACAAGCTGCGGTTCATCATCACCGTCTCCGGCGTCGCCTTTGCGGTGACCCTGGTGTTCGTCCAGGTCGGGCTGTTCATGGGCCTCCTCGACAACGCCTCGGTCACCATCGAGCACCTCAACGCCGATCTCTGGGTGACGCCGCGCAACACCCCCAACGTCGACTTTGCACAGACCTTTCCCGACAGCGCCGTGCAGCGGGTGCGGTCGGTGCCGGGCGTCGAGCGCGCCGACAACCTGATCGTCTGGTTCATGACCATGGCCCTGCCCACCGGCGCCAAGGAGGGCACCCTGGTCTACGCCATGGAGGAATTCGAGCGCTGGGGCTTCCCGTGGAACGTGAGCGAGGGCCGTCTCGCCGACCTACGACGCGGCAACTACCTGTTCCTCGACGACTCGGCGACCAAGCGCTTCGGCGAGTTCCACGTCGGCGACTACCGCGAGGTGGTCGGCCGGCGCCTGAAGATCATCGGGCGCACCCACGACGCACTCTCCTTCTCCACCACGCCGATCCTCTTCCTCGATCTCCGGCGGGCGCAGGAGATGTCACCCGACGAGCTCGCCGGCAACACCACCTATGTCCTGGTCAAGCTCGCCCCGGGGACGACGCCCGCCGAGCGCGAGACCGTCCGCGCCGAGATCGCCCGTCGGCTGCCGTACAACGACGTCCACACCGGCGCCGAGTGGGCCGCCAAGTCCCGCCGCTACTGGGTGGAGAGCACCGGCCTCGGTCTGAACCTGGCGATGACGGTCTTCCTCGGCTGCCTGGTCGGCATCGTCGTCGTCGCCCAGACCCTCTACACCTCGACCATGGAACACATCAAAGAGTTCGGCACGGTCAAGGCGATCGGCGGCAGCAACCTCGACATCTACCGCATCCTCGGCAAACAGGCCGCCATCGCGGCGGTGTTCGGCTTCCTGCTCGGCGGCCTGTTCTCCTGGTTCCTGCGGCCGGCGATGGCCGGTATCGGGCTCAAGCTGATCATCTCTCCCTCGCTCGCCGCCACCGTCGGCGTCGGCACCGTCCTCCTCTGCCTTGCCGCCGCGATGATCTCGTTCCGCAAGGTGGCGAGCATCGACCCCGCGCTCGTCTTCCGCGCCTGACGCGCCCTGAGGAATCCGCCATGAGCGTTCTCCAAGCGCACGACGTGACGAAGGTCTTTCAGGAGGGCCGCGAGACGGTCGCCGTCCTGCACGGTGCCAGCCTCTTGGTCGAGCGCGGCGAAGTGGTCGCCCTCGAGGGCCCGTCGGGCTCGGGCAAGACCACTCTGCTGTCGATCCTGGGCTGCATCCTCACCCCGACCTCCGGCCGCATCGTCGTCGACGGCCATGAGGTCGACCCCCGGCGACCGCAGCAGCTGCCGGCGGTGCGCAAGAGCTCGATCGGCTTCGTCTTCCAGCAATTCAACCTGTTCCCGGCGCTGACCGCGCTCGAGAACGTCGAGTACGCCCTGAACATCAAGGGGCAGCGTGGCCGCCAGGCCCGCGATGCCGCTCGCCAGGTGCTCGAGGAGGTCGGCCTCGCCGACCGTCTCCACTTCCTGCCGCGCGACCTCTCGGGCGGTCAGAAGCAGCGCGTCGCGATCGCCCGCGCGCTCGCTGGCGACCCGCCCATCGTCCTCGCCGACGAGCCGACCGCCAACCTCGACTCGCAGGTCGGCGGCCAGGTGCTGACGATGTTCCGCGACCTCGCCAAGCGCAAGAACCGCGCCCTCCTGATCGTCACCCACGACCCCAAGGTCCGCGACATCGCCGACCGCGTCGTCCAGATCCGCGACGGCCGCCTCGCGGCCTGATCCACCCTTCGTCCCGCGTCCCAATCTCCGAGGGAAATCCAGCCATGAACACGATGTCCGTTTTGAAGAAGCTCGTGCTGCCGTTGGTCGGCGTTCTCCTGGCCGTGGCCGTCATGGCGCAGGTCCGCGCCGCTCGCGATCCGGGCTCGCCGCCGCCGACGCCACAGGAACAGGCCGCCGCGCAGGCGGCGAGCGCCCGCGTGGTCGCCGAGGGCCGTCTCGTGGCCTATCCCGGCGCCGAGGTCGAGGTGTCGAGCGAGCTGGCCGGCGTCGTCATTCGCCTGACGGTCACCGAGAAGGATCACGTCAAACGCGGTCAGGTCATCGCCGAGCTCAAGGCCGACGACCTGCGGGCGGAGCTCGCCGAGGCCCGGGCGCGCATCGCCGAGGCCGACGCCGACATCCGCTTCGCCGAGGTCGACCTGACGCGTTCCGAGCACCTGCTGACCGAGAAGGTGGGCACCCAGGACGCCGCCGACCGCGCCCGCCGCAACCGCGACGCCGCCCTCGCCCGTCGCGAGACCGCGCAGGCGGCGGCGATGCGTCTCGAAGCCGTGTTAGCCAAGACCCGCATCGTGGCGCCGATCGACGGCGTGGTGACCAAGCGGTCGGTGCAGCCCGGCGAGCATCTGGAGGCCGGCGCGGCGATCGTCACCATCGCCGACCTCGACCGCCTGCGCGTCGAGGCCGAGGTCGACGAGCTCGACACCAGCCGGATCGTCGCCGGCGTGCCGGTCAGGGTCACTGCCGAAGGCTACGTCGACCAGTCGTGGTCCGGCCGCGTCGAGGAGATCCCGGACGCCGTCGTCCCCCGCCGCTCGAAGCCGCAGGACCCCGGCAAGCCGTCGGACACCCGCGTGCTCCTGGTCAAGATCGCCCTCGACGGCAAGACCCCGCTCCGTCTGGGCCAGCGGGTCGAGGTCGAGATCGGTCCGACGGGCTGAGTCCCCTCGCCGCGACTGGCGTCGCACCGCGACCGGGGTGAGGTCGTCCTCGCGGGGAGCGACGGCGAAGCAAGTCGCGAGGTCCGCGCGGCAGGCGGCGAGGAGCTCCGGCGTGGCAGTCGGCGTGGCGAAGCAACGCCGCCGCGGCCGATGCCGTACTCCTCGTCGTCGGGCCTCTACGTGAATGAGCGGACGAAAATGGCCCTTGGTGGCACCGCATCCACGCCGCGGCTCACCCGAGATCACCTGGATGGGCCGCATGCTGGTTCGCTACATCTGTGAACAACCAGGAAGGCTCACCGCCGGGCCCGAGCTGATTCGCAACCAACTGATTCAAAACGACTACCAATCGGATGGCACCTACCTGGGCGGGAGCGCCAAGGAGGTGGCGAGCTCGCACACGAAGGCACGAAGGCCAAGGCGCGGGTGCTGTCGCCTGTGCGAGCGGTTCGGCGGCGGAACGGGCTCGCACCGGGAGGGAGGGCGCAGCCGAGGGTGCGGTCGCCACGGTAAACGACGAGAAACGCAACTCTACGAGAGCCGCCGCCTTCTCTGCCGATGAATGGCGGCAACCGCAAAGCACACACCGAAAGTTGTAGCCAGATACACGGCCAACGAAACTGCCGCGAGAAACCTCGCTTCCAGTGATGTCAAATACATCGAGGCAGCCTCGGGGCGCCCTTGAGGGCCGAGAGCATCAATCGCCCAGGTCAACGCTCCAGTGATCCATGACAGTGGCCACAGTAGAGCCCTGGCAGGTGCATCGAGAACCACCGGCCGATCCAGGAACCAATAGACGGCCATACCTGAAGCCACAATCGCCAGCCAAACCAGCCAGATCCTGATCGCCTTCCCGACGAGTGTTGGAGGACCGCTCAACTCTGCCATACCGCCGCCTCATACGGTCAGTTATTAGACGGGCAGCCAGTTTGACTAGGCACACCCCCGAGCTGCTCATGAAGCCAACCGCAGCCATGAGCCCACTCGTGAACCGCGACAGAACCTGGATCGCAGGGCTGACCAGTGTTCGTGTTGTCGGATCCTTTGCCATGGAGGGTCTTGCACCGGCATATGAGTATGGCTGCGGGGCGATGCTCCAATGCATCATGAGGGGGTCGGAGGAGGCGTATCCGCCCACTCCCGACTCATACCAGCGATACATCCCGGCGACCTTCTATGGGTTGGCCCAGCCAAGCGTGACGGCGATCGACAAGCCTGCAACAAGGCCAAACCAGTACGCGATCGCGATCGCTGCGGCCGCAGGCCAGGCAGGCAGGTTCACCAGCCTGGTTCGGAGTTCATGGGCTCCGAACATTGCAGCACCAGCAAGGCTGAAAGGCAGGAGGACGATCACGGCATAGCCTTCCCAGCTACTGCCGATGACTGGCCCCCGATTGGGGACAAGTTCGAGAACGATCGTGCTGCCAATCACAGCCAGGAGCGATATGCCAAGGGTCACGAGTTGTATGGCAACGCTGCGTCGCAGCAGGACGACCAGACCAAGTGCTAGCGGAACCACAAGCGCGAACAAGAGACCTAGGAACATTGGGATCCTGGTAGACCGTGGTCTAGCGCTCGAATGGCGGCGTAACTGGAGAACAACGGTTGCACGGTGGTGCGACTCTGCCGCCAGGAGCGGGCGTTTCCTGGAACCCGAGTGCTTCGACACAGGCGGCCAGCGACGCGTGACAGTCGTTGAAGATCGGCATGAAAGGCTCTACCTGACGAGTCAGGCGGCAGCAGCTCATTAGGTCTTCCTCTCGGCCAGCGGACCCCGGGATTGGGCTGCATTCGTCTGTCGGCGGCCCTGATTCAAGAGCGCTAAAGTCGCCCCGCGCACAAGAGTGTTGATCCGGCTTGAGGCCGTCTCGGGTGTCCCAGAAGTAAGAGTGGTTCAGGAACTCTCCAACTAGCGGGAGGTACGCGGTGCGGCTACAGACCAGTACCTCGAGTCCGAGTGGATCTATGTGACCTGTCGCATTGGCGTGTGCGTAGTGGAACTGATTCGGGCCATCTCGCAAACCCAGCGGATCCGCCGACGCATACCTCCCAGTGCCCGTTTCATACCAGCGATAACAGAAATCGCCGACGCGTTCGGCTGCTACGCATGGCCGCAAACCGGGCGCACTGTTGAGGTTAGCTCGTGCTCGCCGCCGACGCGAGGGGGCCCGGCGAGGTCGATGGCCCGGACGCGAGTTTCCGGCTAACCGGCCTGCCGCGGGGCGGCGGGTTGGGCCGGCCATCGCCGACGTCGAGGCGGTGCTGCGGGCGGTGGCGTTCACGCTGGAGGTGAGCATAGCGCCGCCGGCGCCTGCGGGGTCGGTGAGGTTCTTTCCCTAGTCGCTGCTTTGGTGGTGGGTTTTCGGAGAGCTCGGAGCCCTGAGCGGAGCGGTTCCCGCTGCTCGTCGCCCCTCGCTGCTACCAGATCACCGCGGCGCGCAGGGGCGGGCAAGGGCGGCCGGAGGCCGCCGCGCAGCGGGCCGCGGAGCGGCCCCNNCGCCTCGAGCACCGCGGTAGCCTGTCGGGCGAGGGGTGGGCACGGCAGGATGGGACGGGAGGGCTGGCGCGACGGGTGCGGTCTGTTTGCACCCGGCGTGACAGCCCATCAGATGCCTTGGCCTTTGGGTGGCAGGGTGGCGCGCGGGCTCACACCGCGTTGGGCCTGGACCTCGGGCGCCGAGCGCGCCACGCTGCCGACCTTCTTCTGTCGCAGGCTCGCTTCGACGGTGCCACCGGCCCGGGATGGGGCGCGGTGCGACGACACGGAGGTCTGGGTCGCAGAGCAAGCCCGCCCGAGTTGACATAGTCCCCGCGGATTATGTGCAAGGCCGAGGGAGCGCCGGAGCGGGAGCGACGGGCGCGAGTGAGGCCCAAGGCGAGGTGGCCGAGGGCAAGCCCGAGAATGGCCATTCTCGGGCAGCGACCGGGCGCTCGAGCGCCCGGCAGCACGGCGCGGGGCGGTGGGAGGTCCGAGGAGGGGCCCGCCGCCGCGCGCCGTGCTGAGCGGTTGCCCGGTCCCGCAGGGCGGCCACCTCACCGCCGCTCGGGCGGGCGACGTTGCGGGCGCCACGGTCGGTGTGGCGACTCACGCGCCCCACGCCGGGCTGCGCGCCCCGGGCTGCGCGCCCCGGGCCGGGCTGGAGCGGTCGCAGTCGCCGGTACGAGCTCGCGCCGAGCTCGAGCCTCACCGCTCGTCGTCTTCCTCGGCGCGCTCTCCGGCGAAGGACTGGTACATGGCTTCGAGCAGGGCGTCCTCGGTGGCCTCGCCGGCGCCGCGGCGTCGCAGCTGGGCGCCTGGATGGGTGAGCCGGTGGACTTGCTGGAGCTTGCCGATCGAGACCCGGGTGTAGATCTCGGTCGTCGCCAGCTCGGCGTGACCGAGAAACTCCTGGATGAAGCGGATGTCGGCGCCACCTTCGAGCATCAGCGTCGCCGCGGTGTGGCGGAAGAGGTGGCAGGCGCCTTTCTTCGGGACACCGGATGCCCGGACGTAGAAGCGGGCAAGCTGGGTCAGCGCGTTCGGGTGGTACGGCGTGCCGACACCGGTCAGGAAAACCGTTCCGTCGTCGGGCTCGACGGCGAGCTGCGGCCGGACTTCGCGCAGGTACTTCTCGAGCCAGGCGCCGGCGCGCTCACCGAGCGGGACGACGCGGTCCTTGAGCCCCTTGCCCTGTTCGATGAAGAGCGTCCCGCGCTCGAGGTCGAGGTGGACGAGCTTCAGGTGGATGAGCTCGAGCCGGCGGATGCCGCTCGCGTAGAGCACCTCGAGAATGGCGCGATCACGCACGCCGGCGGGATCGGCGACGTCGGGCTGGGCGAGCACGGCCTCGGCCTCGGCGGCGGTCAGCACGTCATGCGGCAGGTGCTGGATCTTGCGCGGGATCACCACCTCGGACGCCGGGTTGGCCAGCACGTAGCGTTCACGGGCGCACCAGGCGAAGAAGGGCCGCAGCGCCGCGACGTAGGAGCGCTGGCTGTGCAGGGTGAGCGGCCGATCGTCCTTGGGTTTGCGGTAGAGAAAGAGATAGCGCTGGTAGCGCTCGAGGAGCGGCAGCGTGACCTCGGCCGGCCGGTCGACCCCACGCTCGGCGGCCCAACGGATGAAGTAGTGGAGGTAGCGGCTGCGGGCCTCGAGCGTCGCTGGCGAGAAGCTCCGCTCACGCATCCACTCGAGGTAGGCCCTGGCCACCGTGGCGAGGCCTCTCGGGTCGTCGCCCTGGAGGATCGGCCGCGCGGCTCGCCCTGGCCGTTTGCTTGGCCGGTAGACCGGCACGGTCAGCCCCTCGGACCACGGCGACTAGGGAAAGAAGCTCCGGGCCCAGCCTGGACGGGTCCGGCCTGGATGGGCCTGCGTGTACGACCGGCATGGGTACGTGCCTTTCCGTTTCCTGGCTCCAGATGTGCGTTTTCTGGCGCCTCTGGCTCAGCGTCGAGGAAGTGCCCGTCTTCATTGGGCTGCTCGCGCTCTCGACCGAGGCTCGGAGCGGGCTCGATGGGGGCTCGTTGGGGGCTCGATCGACCCTCGGACCGGCCGTTTGGACCCCTCGAAGTCTCTGTCGTAGGCGGATCTCCTGTCGGGGCGCCCGGCGCCAGCGAGTCGACGTCGAGCAGCCCCGGCAGGTGCGGGCGGCCGTCGCCGCCGGCACCGTCGTAGACCAGCTCGTAAACAAAGCTCTGGCCGCGCCCGCCGCGGTGGACGAGCACGTACTCCATGGCCACCAGCTTCTCGAGGTGAGTGCGGACCTGAAAGTCCGTCCAGCCGGTCGCCTCGCGGATCTCGCGACGGGAGAAGCGGTAGTCGGCGCGGTCCATCTCGAGCTTGCCGCAGGCCTCGCTGACCATCTGATCGAGCATGCCCGCGAGCTTCCTCGCCTGCGGCGGCAGCTCGTCGAGCGAGCGGCCGAGCACCTCGTGGGCCAGGCGGTTGGCGGTCGCGACGTCGGCGAGGGTCGCCTCGACGTAGGTCACCGGCTTGCCGCGGTGCTCGACGGTTTGAAGGGGCCGCTGGTGCTGGTGCAAGAGGGCGATCGAGCGGATGAGCGTCAGGTACTTCAGGTGATCGCGGCGGGTCCTGGTCTTGGCGTCGAAAAAGGTCAGGCGGTCGGCGAACGGGTTGACGACGGCGAGCGGCTGGAGGAGCCGCTGGGCGTTGCGATGGATGGTCAGGAGCTCGTCGCGGTCGTGGCGGGCGAGGAGGCCGGCCAAAGTCTGCGCCGCGCGCTGGCGCCGGTGAATCGCCCGCGTCTGCTCGCGGTCCTCGTCGACCGTGAGCACCAGGCACCGGTTCAACAGCTCCTCGTCAATCTCGACCGCCGTCGTGGTGAGAAAGATCATCACCGGCCCTTCCACCCGGTACTCGTGCGTCACCAGGCGCCCGCTCTGCGGGTCTTTGCCGGTCGAGGCGATGGTCAGCTCACCTTCGCTCTGGAGGAGCTTCAAGGCGTACGCCGCGCGCTCGGCGCCCTCCTCCTCGACCACCGCCAGCACCTTGTGCTTCAAGTCCTTGCCGCCCATGTAGAAGAGCGACTGCCCGGTCATCGCCGAGTACTGCACCCGCTCCTCCTCGGGTACGAAGGCGAGGACGGCATCCATCAGGCTCGACTTACCGGCGGCCGAGGCGCTCTGGACGATCACCGCCAGCGGCAGGTCGAGCTTCCTCGAGATCGTTGCCAGGTAACCCACGAGCGTGTTGGTCGACTCGCCGACCAGGCCGCAGTGGGCGAAGTCCTCGCCAATGCGCGCCAGCAGCCGCGGGTCCCGCAGCAGCTCGAGCGCCGCCTCCTTCTCGGCGCTCGTCATCGTCACCTGCGGCGTCTCGGGTGACAGGGCCTTCCGGATCTGTTGGTCCTGGAGCTCTTCGAGCTTGGACAGGACTTTGCCCAAATCCTTCTTGACCACCTCCTCCTCGAGGCCCAGCTCCTCCGCCGCCTGCTTGACGTAGGCCGCCCGCTGGCGGGCGGTGTAGAGGTCGAGCGTGTCGACGTGGAAGCCCTCGCCGCGGCCGGCCAGGAGGTTGATGCGCAGGACGTCGTAGGCGAGATTCTTCTCGAGGCCGCGCACCCGGTAGCGACGATCGCCGATCGAGAGCACCACCTCGTCGGGCTTCATCTCGGCATGCACGCCGGCGACCGGTGGCCGTAGCGGGGTTGGCGGTGGTGCGCTCAATTGTGCGGGCACGGACGAGGCCTTCGCCGGCGACGTCGTGGTGTCGGCAGCGCTCGCCAGGTCGTCCTCGGCCGCGGGCGGGTGGGC
>CXWL01000055.1_pt1 | contig 106648 bp, 110 predicted proteins | sample 590931 | NCBI WGS metagenome assembly CXWL01 (sample SAMEA3498368, study PRJEB10139) | groundwater metagenome | biome: water well; material: biofilm material | place: Germany | collected 2015-04-27 | reverse complement strand
CCCTACTATGGCGGAGGCATGCACGGCTTCGTCAATGAGAAGCCCAAGGTGCCCGTGATGTGCAACTTCGGCGAACTGGACCAGTCGCCGACCCTTGCGCAGGCGAAGGAGATCGCGGCGAAGTACCCCGAGATCACGGCGCATTTCTATGCCGGCGCGGGCCACGGCTTCAACTGCGACCAGCGCGGCTCCTGGAACGCCGAAGCCGCCAAGCTCGCCCGCGGCCGCACCATCGACTTCTTCCGCAAACACCTGGGTTGACCCCGGTGCCCGCAAACCGCCAGTACCGGCTCGCCGCGCGCCCGGTGGGGCTGCCCAGGCACAGCGACTGGAAATTCACCACTGAAACCGTCGCCGATCCGGCCGACGGCCAGGTACTGGTGAAGGTGCTGCAGCTCTCGCTCGACCCGGCGATGCGCGGCTGGATGAACGAAGGCAGGAGCTACATCCCGCCGGTCGGCATTGGCGAAGTCATGCGCGCGCTGGGCATCGGCAAGGTCGTCGCCTCGAAGAACCCGAAGTTCGCCAGCGGCGATACCGTGAGCGGCGGCTTCGGCATCCAGGAGTACTTCCTCGCCGATGACAAAGACCTGCTGCGCGCGGGCGTGGCGAAAGTGGACCTGCGCCTGGGCACGCCGCCGCAACTGCTCAATGCGCTCGGCATGCCGGGCATGACCGCCTACTTCGGCCTGCTAGACATCGGCCAGCCGAAGGCGGGCGAAACCGTGGTGGTGTCGGGTGCGGCCGGCGCGGTCGGCCAGACCGTCGGCCAGATCGCGCGCATCAAGGGCTGCCGCGTGGTCGGCATCGCCGGCGGCAAGGCGAAATGCGATTTCGTCGTCAAGGACCTGAAGTTCGATGCCTGCATCGACTACAAGGGTGGAAGCGTCCGGGACGGCCTCAAGGAGCACTGCCCCAAGGGCGTGGACATCTACTTCGACAACGTCGGCGGCGAGATCCTGGACACCGTGTTGACGCGCATCAACCGCAACGCGCGCATCATCATCTGCGGCGCGATATCACAGTACAACAACACTACCCCTGTGAAAGGGCCCGCAAACTACCTCTCCCTGCTGGTCAATCGCGCCCGCATGCAGGGCATGGTGGTGTTCGACTACGCGGACCGGTTCGGTATCGCGGTCAAGGACATCGCGCAGTGGATGCAGGAGGGCAAGTTCATCTCGCGCGAAGACGTGGTATCCGGCATTGAGGCCTTCCCCGACGCATTGAACAAGCTCTTCAGCGGCGAGAATTTCGGCAAGCTGGTGCTAAAGGTCGCCGACCAGTAAGGATTCGCCCGGGCGCACCCGGGTGAACGCCACGGGTTTGGTCGTTACCTTCAACTCCGAACCGTCCAATTGCAGGCTCGTGAAGGCCGAGTTCTCCAGCGGTCCGGCGTCGGGAAAATCCTCGCGATAGTGCGCGCCGCGCGAGTCAGTGCGCGCGAGCGCGGCCTCGGCGATCACGCGGCTGGTCTGCACGAGGCTCTTCAAATTGAGCCAGTCGTGCCAGGTAAGGTTGAAGGCGCGATTGGCATCCGCGATTCCGGTGTCGTTCAGCTCGGCTTCCAGCGAATCCAGTTCGGTCAGGGCGGCGCGCAGGCCGGACTCGCTGCGGATGATGCCGACCTTCTCCCACATGACGTCATAGAGGCGCTCGCGCACGGGCTCAAGCGAGCCGTGGCCCTTTGAAAGCCTGGGTTCGCAGGCCTGCACGGCTTTCTCCACCGAGGCGATGTCAGGGTCCCGAAAACCTTCCTGCCGGATCCACGCCGCCATCACATCGCCGGCCACGGCGCCGAACACGGTGGAATTGGCGACGCCATTGCCGCCAAGGCGGTTGGCTCCGTGCACGCCGCCCGCGTCTTCCCCCGCGACGTAGAGTCCCTTCAGCGAAGTACTGCAGTCCGGCGCGATCTCGACGCCGCCCATCATGTAGTGCGCGGTCGGAACGACTTCCACCAGGCCGCCGGCGAGGTCGAATCCGCAGTCCGCGCAGCGTTCGACCATACCCTTGAACTCCTTTGTAACTCTCTCTCTTCCAAGGTGTCCCATGGAAATGAACAGGCCGCCATTCGGGCTGGTGTTCCCCTTGCGCATCTCGGAGAACATGGCGCGCGAGACGAAATCGCGCGTGGCGCGTTCCGCCTTGGGATCGTAGTTCGGCATGAAGCGCTCTTTCGCGCCGTTCAGCAGGTAGCCGCCCGAGCCGCGCAACCCTTCTTCCAGCACGGTTCCGGTCATGCGCGTGTGCGTGCCGGCATAGAGGCCGGTGGGATGGAACTGCACCATTTCCATGTCGCGCAAGGACAGCCCCGCGCGCAAGGCCATCGCCAGTCCGTCGCAGGACTTGTCTCCGGAGGGCGTGTGGTACTTATACATGGTCGGGCCGCCGCCGGTGGCGAGCAGCACTGCCTTCGCGCGCACGAAAACGTATTCGCCCGTGCGCATGTCGATGAACAGCACGCCCGCGATCGCGGAGCCGGTCCTGTCCTTGATCAGCTCGACGGCGCGGTGTTCCTCCAGGCGGTTGATCTTGCGCGCCCAGACCTGCTCGGCGAGCCGGTTAATGATCTCAATGCCGGTCAGGTCGCCCTTGTGCACGGTGCGGTCGAAGGTCTGCCCGGCGAAGGCCTTCTGGTGCACCGTGCCATCGGCATTGCGGTCGAAGAAGCAGCCCAATTCATTTTCCAGTTCCTTGATTCTTTCAATGGATAGAACGACCAGCTTCCAGGCAAGTTCCTGGTCGGGTAGCCACTTGCCGCCTTCGATGGTGTCCATGAAGTGGCGCTCGATGGAATCTTCCTTCGCCAGCGCCACGTTGTAGCCGCCCTGCACCATACGCGTGCAGCCGCACTTGCCGAGCAGGCCCTTCACCGCGACCGTGATGGAGAGCAACGGATCCGCTTTGTGGGCATGCAGCGCGGCGAACAGGCCCGCGCCGCCCGAGCCGAGTATCAGGATGTCGGTCGAAATCTCGCGCATCGGTCAAGCGGGCGCAGGTTCGCGCCGGAACCACTGCATCGCCAGCACCGCCGCGATGCAACTGAAGCCGATGATGTCGGAAACGGTGTGGGTGTAGACCAGCGCGAAGCCCGCCACGATCAGCATCGCGCGCTCGAGGAGACTGGCGCGCTTCAGCAGCCAGCCCTGGAAGCCGCAGGCGAGCGCGATGATGCCGGTGGCGGCACTGAAGGTGACCCAGGCGATCGAGCCCCAGTTGGCGGCGGCCAGCGCCTTGGTCGACCCCATCAGCAGCAGGCCCTGGCCGCTCGGCTCGAGCACGAACATGAACGGCACCAGGAACGCGGGCGTGGTGTACTTCCAGCACTGCAGCGTGGTCTTGTAGGGATCGCCGCCGGTGATTGCCGCCGCCGCGAACGGCGACAGCGCCGTCGGCGGGGACACTTCCGACAACACCGCGTAGTAGAAGATGAACATGTGCGCGGCGAAAGGCGGCACATCGAGCGCCATCAGTGCCGGTGCCGCGATCACCGCGCAGATGATGTAGCTCGCGGTCACCGGTACCGCCAGGCCGACGATCCAGACGATGAGCGCGGTGTAGATCGCCGTCAGCAGCAGCGAGTTGCCGGCGTAGGCGAGCACGATCGAGCTGAACTTGAGCCCCAGTCCGGTCAGCGTCACCACGCCGACGATCAGGCCCGCGCCCGCGCAGGTCGCCGCCACGTTCAGCACCGAGCGGGCGCCGCCTTCCAGCGCCCTCACGAAGCCGGAATCGGTCAGGTTTTTCCAGAAAGGCTTTTTCTCAAAAGTCAAAAGAGCGGTATCGCGCCGCAGGAAGCTGGTGATCAAGGCCACCACGGTCGCCCAGAACACCGACAGCTCGGGCGAGAAGCCCATCACCATGAAGGCGATGATCGACACCAGCGACAGGAAGTGGAACCAGTATTTCTTGGTCAGGCTCCAGGCCGACTCGACCGCCTCGAAAACCGCGTCCTTCATGCCGAACTTGCGCACGTCGATTTCGACCATCACGAACAGCGTCAGGTAATACAGGCAGGTCGGAATCGCCGCCATCAGGAGCACGTCCAGATACGAGATCTTCAGGAACTCGGCGATCAGGAAGGCCGCCGCGCCCAGTACCGGCGGCGAAATGATCGCCCCCAGCCCGCCCGCGGAAAGCAGTCCCCCCGCCTCTTCCTTGCTGTAGCCGACCTTCGCCAGCATCGGCGCCGCCACGGCGCCCAGCGTGACCGTGGTCGCCACTCCCGAACCCGAAGGACCGCCGAGCAGGAACGAGGCCAGGGTCACGGTGCGCCCGGCGCTGGTCGGCTTGCCGCCCATGGCGGAAAAGGAGAAATCGATGAAGAACTTGCCTGCGCCGGAAAACTGCAGGAACGCGCCGTAGATCGTGAACAGGATGATCAGCGTGGACGACACGCTGATGGCGGTGCCGTAGATGCCCTCCAGCGTCATGTACATGTGCCCGATCAGGCGCGGCAGCTCGTAGTCCTTGTGGGTCCAGGGCGCGGGCAGGATCTCGCCGAAGAATGCGTAGAGCAGGAAACACGAGGTGATGAACGGCAGGATCCAGCCGGTGGTGCGCCGCATCGCCTCCAGGATCAGCAGCACCAGCGCGACGCCGAAAGCGATATCCCAGTCGTTGGGCGTGATCGAGCGATCGAAGAAATCGTCGCCGCCCGCGATCAGGTACACCGTGGTCGCCACGCCCGCGAGCGCGAGCAGCCAGTCCCACCACATGACCCGGTGCCGGAAACGCCGCGCCACGGGGAAGATCAGGAACGAAAGGAACAGCACGAAGGCAACGTGCACCGCGCGCAGGTGCTCCGGCCGGACAATCGCATACGCGGTGTAGAGGTGGAACAGCGCCATCGCGACAGCCACCACGGTGACCAGTCCCGCGAGCCAGCCTTTGAGCTTGTTCTGGACGCCCTCTTCCTGCTCGATCATCTCCTCAGCGCGGGCGAGCGCTTCCGCGCTGATTTCAGCCGCCGGCTGGTGCAACCGCGCCGATTCCTCGCTCATCCATCCCCCAAAAGAAAAGCCCCGCCAGCTGTCTGGACGGGGCTCCGGTGCCCGCGGGCCTCAGTTGGCCTTGGCGCCCTTTTACTTCTTGGCGGCCGGCGCCGGCTTNNGGTTTGGCAGCCTTAGCCGCCGGCTTGGCGCCCTCTGCCCCGATCTTGACGCCACGCTCCGCCAGATAGCGGACCGCGGCGGGATGCCAGGGAATCGACGAATTCTCGGCCTTCTGGTTCTCGAGCTTGATGTTCACCGCCTCGGCGTGCACCCGGACCAGGTCGACAATGTTCTCGAACAGCGCCTTGGTGATGGCGTAGGCGGTCTTGTCATCCATGTTCGCGTGAACGGTAAGCAGGTTGGTCACCGTCGCGGCCTGGTTGTCGGCCGCCATTCCCTTGTACATCCGCTGCGGGATGACGTCCTTGATGTAGATGCTGCCGTGCTTCTTGGCCATCTCCGGCACCAGGTGGGCGATGTCGATCATCTTGATCTTCACGCCGGGCGAATTGGCCAGGTCGGTCACCGCCGCCGTCGGCAGGCCGCCAACCCAGAAGTACGCGTCGATCTTCCGGTCCTTCAGCGCGTTCGTCGATTCGGCCACCCCGAGCCGCTCGCGCTTCATGTCCTTGTCCTTGTCGAGGCCCGCTGCTTCGATGACGCGGAACGCGAATACCTCGGTGGCGCTGCCGCCCGAACCGGTGGAGACGCGCTTGCCTTTCAGGTCCGCCATCTTGGTGATGCCGGACCCTTCAATCGTCACGACGTGCATGCGGTTCGGATACAGCACCGCCAGCGTACGCACCGGAATGGGCTTGCCGGCGAACTTGTCCTGCCCCTTGAGCGCATCGATTGCCGCATCGGCCTGCGTGAGAGCGATGTAGGGCTTGCCGGTGCCGATCAGCTGCATGTTGGCGACCGAGCCGCCGGTGACCTCGGCGGTCGCCTGCATGCCGGGCACCTTCTTCGACAGCAGCGCGGCCAAACCGCCGCCGAGCGGGTAATACACCCCGCCGGTGCCGCCGGTGGCGATCGAAAGGTTTTGCGCTTGCGCGCCGAGCGAGACTGAACCGGCGATCAGCAGTGCGGCATGCAACTTGAATATATTGAACTTCATTTTTCCCCTCCTGGGAGTTATTTCTGCATTTTACTTCACGCCAAGGCTCGCCAGCGCCCTGGCGCGGCGGCCCTGCGAATCGCTTCTTACCTTCGCGTAGAGGCTGCCGCCATGGCTGTCCATCGCGACCACCAGCGGCCCGAAGCCGCGCACGCGGAACTTCCACAGCGATTCCGGGTGCAGGTCGTCCAGGTCCACGTCCTCGATCGCCTCGACCCAGGTCGTCTCCAGGGCCGCAGCGCCGCCGGTGATTGCAAGGTAAGCCCCGCCCAGCTCCTTGAACACCGCGGACGAGCCCTCGCGCAATCCGCCCTTGCCGATCACCAGCCGCACCCCGTTCTGCTCCATCAGCGGCCGCGTGAAGCGCTCCATCCGGTCGCTGGTCGTCGTTCCCACGCACACCGGTTCGTAAGCGTTTCCCCTCTTCCTCACGCTAGGGGCGGTGTGAATCACCGCATGCCCGGCAAGGTCGAAGCGCGTCTTGCGGCCGCGGTCGAACATGTGGATCTGCGTCGCGTCGCGGATGCCGAACAGGGTTCCATTCAGCGTTACCGTGTCGTTGACGCGCAAGGAGCGTATCTGTGCCTCGCTGAACGGCGCCACGAGGTCGTGGTGCGCCATGGCTACTGCTTCTCTCCAAGCAGCGCCTTCTTCAGGTCGTCCTGCACCGGCTTGTCGCCCAGCCAGATGCGCAGCAGCGCGCGGTAGAAATCCTCGCCCTGTATCGGCAGGCCGGTCGCCTTGCCATCCACGGTAACCGTCGTTCCGGCAGCGGATAGCCAGTCGAGCGTGATGCGCATGCCCTTCTTTGCCTCCCTCATCTCCGCCATGATCGCGGCGAGCTGCTTCACGCGCGGCTCGAGCGCTTTCGCATCCACCTCGCTGTGATTGTCCTTGATGCCGTCGGCAAGCGCGCCGGAGAACTGGTCCGCATCGACGTCGCGCAGCATGTGAATGACGACCCGCTTTCGTCCTGCCGTGCCGATGATGCCGGCCGCGGCCGTCTTTTTCTCCGGCAGATAGAGCCCCATTGCATAGACCTGGAAAAACGCCCGCTTGCGCAGGCCCGCTCCATTCAACACCAACTGCTGGTCCTCGTCGGGGATCTTCACGCCCGCCACTTCCGCCCCAAACGAAGGCAGGGCGATGAAAAACAGGAGCAGAAACCTAAAAACCATATTCGATGCCTCCGGGACGAAACGTGGCGCGCGCGCGGCGCGCGGAGTGGCACTGCATGTTCACCGCCACCGGGTTCATGGTGATATGGGTGGCGGCGGTCTCGACGTGCACCGCGAAGGCGGTCGAATCGCCACCCAGGCCCTGGGGCCCGACGCCGAGCATGTTGACCGCTTTGGTCAGCGCCTCCTCGAGTTTCGCGCCTTCCGGGTCTTCGCAGCGCGAGCCGAGCGCGCGCGTCGCCGCCTGCTTGGCCAGGTGCACGCACAGGTCCGAAGTGCCGCCCACGCCGACGCCGACGATGACCGGCGGGCAGGTCTTGCCGCCCGCCTCCAGCACGCAGTCGACGACGAAGGTCTTGATCGCGTCCACGCCTTCGGCGGGAATCGCCATCTTCAGCCAGGAATTGTTTTCCGACCCCGAACCCTTGGGAATCATCTCGATTTCCAGGGTATTTTTTTCATTTACAAAATCAACATTGATTATCGGCACGCCGCGGCCCGAGGAATTCTGCTCGTTGACGCGCGTGGTCGGGTGCACGATCGAGGAACGGAACGAATACTCGCGCGTCGAGCGGGCGCAGCCGCGCCGAATCGCTTCCTTCAAGCCGTGCCCGTCCATCTCGACGCCGCGCCCGATCGAAACGTTGTAGATCGGGATGCCGGTGTCCTGGCACAGCAGGCTGGAATGGTCCTCCGCCACGGTGATGTTCTTTATCATCGTGCCGATGACGCGCTGCGCGCCCGCGTCCGTCTCGTTCGCGGCGATGCGCTCGAAGCCCTGCTTGACGTCGGGCGGCAGCAGCTTGAGCGCGCGGATGTAGAGCTCCTTCGCCGCCTCCTCTACCTGCTGCAGATCTACTTTCACTTCACCTGGATCTTGCGCGCGCTCACCACGCCTTTCCAGAGCTCGGTCTCGGCCTTCATTGCGCGGCCCATCTCGTCGGGCGAATTGCCCACCGGCGCCAGGCCCTGCGCGAAGAGCTTCTCCTTCATGCCGGCGTCCTCGAGCGCTTTCTTCGTGTCCAGCGCGACCTTGTCGACGATCGCCTTGGGCGTGCCGCGCGGGGCGACGATGCCGAACCAGCCCACGTTCTCGAAGCCGGGAACTGTAGCGGCGATCGGCGGCACGCCAGGCAGCTGCGGCGCCTCGGTCTTGCTGGTGACGCCGAGCGCGCGCAGGCGGCCGCCCTTGATGTGGCCGATCGAGGCCGCGAGGTTGCCGACGAAGAAATGCGTCTGGCCGCCGATGGACGCCGCCAGTCCCGGTCCTTCGCCCTGGTATGGAATGGCCAGCGCGTCCAGCTTCGCCTGATGGACGAAATTCTCCGCGGCCAGGTGCGTCTGCGAGCCGATGCCGGCATGGCCGAAGGTCAGCTTGCCGGGGTGCGCGCGGCCGGAGGCAATCAGTTCCGCCACCGATTTATAGGGCGAATCCGCGGGCACCGTCAGCACCTGCGGGCCGGAAACGACCGTGGTGACCGGGATGAAATCCTTTTCCGGGTCGTAGCCGAGCTTGGCGTAGATATGCTGGTTTGCCGTGACCACGGATCCCGACGGGAAGAACAGCGTGTAGCCGTCGGGCGCGGCCTTCGCGGCTTCCGCTGCGCCCACGCCACCACCGGCGCCGCCGCGGTTCTCGATCACCACGGTCTGGCCCCAGATCTCGGTCAGCTTCTGGCCCAGCAGGCGCGCCGAGATGTCGGTCGCGCCACCAGGCGGGAACGGGACGATGAACTTGACGGGCTTGTACGGCCAGCTCTGCGCGGGCGCAGAACCTGCCTGCGCATGCGCAGTGGACGACAGCGCGAACAGGAGGCCGATCGCAAGCGCAGTTGCAGCCGCAGCTGCGGCGAGAGTCTTCTGCCAGTCACGCCAGGGTAGGAATTCGATCATGAGGATTCGCACGCCTCCAGTTAGGTGAATTGCCAGCAACAGCACGATCGCCCATTCGCTTGCCTTGACCAGGGGCTGATCGGTCCAGCGAAGAAATGATTCTAGCGCCGCTTCACCCTGAATCGCCTGGCCGAGGGCCCAGAAATGCAGCGGCAGAAAAAGCGCCAGGGCAATGCCTGAGAGCCTGTGGACCAGCGCCAGATTCCTCACTGGAACACTCCGAGTACGGCTCGCATTCCAGAATAAGCCAGGAACACTGCCAGAAGGACCAAGGCCACCTCCCGCGAAGGGCCGCGCCATCTGAACCATTCCCCCAGCACCGCGCGCAGACCGATCGGCACGTGCACCACGATGGCCAGCACGAAGACCGAGTAGAAGGCGAGCCAGGTCGTGCTGCCCCGGGTCCGTTCCAGGATCTCCGACGCCGTCAAGCCGCCACGCACGGCGTAGACCATGGTCGCGAGGTGGACCAGCACGCACAGGCCGAGCACCGCGGCGCTCGCCCGCTGGGCCGTCCAAAGGAGGGTTTGCGTCCTTACATTCATAAATTCTTACTGAAAAGAGAAAAGGAAATTCCCCTCTTCAGCCCCGCAATGGCCGAAGTCGGCGAGATCTGCTTCGGGCAATGCTCGGTGCAGCTCATGTGCGTATGGCAGGCGTGGCAGCCCGCGTCGCCCGCGATTGCGCGCAGGCGCTCGGGGCCAGCCATATCCCGCTCGTCCTTCATCAGCGTCCAGGCGCGATTCAATGCCGCCGGCCCGAGATAGTCCGGGTTCCGCGAGACCACGTCGCAGGCGCTGTAGCAGACCGCGCAGCCGATACACTCGATTCCGGCATTGGCAGCCATGCGATCGGGTGAATCAGGTTTTATTTTCTGAAAGTCTTCATTCTTCGTCAGCGAACCGGAGAACTGCCCCTTCGCCCTGGCCCATTTGTCGAAGAACTCGCGCATGTCGGTGACAAGATCGCGAATCACCGGGAGATTCCGCAATGGCCCGATCTCCATCCGGTCGTTCTCGATGACCTTGTCCACATGCGTGCGGCAGGTCCAGCGCGGCACGCCGTTCACGGTCATCGCGCAGGAGCCGCACATGCCGACGCGGCAGGCAAAGCGGTAGGCGAGGGTCGAGTCGAGCGTGCGCTGGATATGCGTGACCACGTCAAGCACCGTCTGGCTGGCATGGCGCGGCACCTCGAACTCCTGAAAGGCGCCATCGGACTTCCCCCGCCAGACGCGAACCGACAATTCGCGTCCCTTCAAGACATCCTCGCTGCGCTTGCAGTGGAAATGTGCATTCGGTAGGATATCTTAATCATTCTGATTAGAGTTGACCACACAATGGAAACGCGGGTCGTCACCAGCCACCTTCCAAGCGACCTCGCCGAAAAGCTCGACGGCCTTGCCGAGCGCCTCGATCGGCCCAGGGGGTGGATCGTGAAGGAAGCAATTGCCTCCTATGTCGCCCTGGAGGAAGAACGGCGCCGGCTGACGCTTGAAGCACTCGCCGACGTGAAGGCGGGCCGCACGCACGGCCACGCCGCGATCGAAGCGTGGGCGGCCGCCCTGGACGCGCCAAAGCGCAAGGCGCGCCGCTAGCGTGGCATTGCGCTGGACCAGCAGCGCCCGCGCGGACCTGGCGCGGCTCCATGAATTTCTCGATGCCGTCGAACCCCGGGCCGCCATTCTCGCGGTGCGCCAGATCGTCGCAGGAGCACGGCGGACTCCCGCACGCCCCCGGCTCGGGCAAAGACTGCGCGGATTTTCCGGCCGCGAGGTGCGCCGCCTGCTGATTGGCGAATACGAACTGCGCCACGAAATCGCCGCGCCCGACATTTTCGTACTCAGGATCTTCCACACCCGCGAAGATCGCTGACCAACCCGGAGCGCCGCGCCTCCTGCTTAGGCGCTTTCGTAGAGCCTCGTCAGCACGAACTCGCGATGCCCGAGCGCCTCGGCGGCGGTGAGCCGGCCGTTGGCAGTGCGGAACATGCACTCGAGCAATGCATCGCCGGCCTGGTCGGGATTCATTTCCTTGCGCAGCAATCCGGACACATCCACGTCCACATGCTCGCCCATGGTCCGCACGGTACGCGGATTAGCGCAGATCTTGATGTTCGGCAGGATCGGGTTGCCGATGACGTTTCCCTGGCCGGTGGGGAAGAAGTGCACCGTGTAGCCCGCGGCCGCGCAGAGCGTCACCATCTCCGCCGCGGGCTACACGGAGTCGATGAACCAGAGCCCGGGCCCGGTGGGCCGCTCGTGCTTGTCCAGCACCCCGTCCACCTTGCACAGCCGGCCAATTTTCTGGATGTTGCCGAGCGCCTTCTCCTCGATGGTGGTGAGGCCGCCGGCAATGTTGCCCTTGGTCGGCTGGGAGTCGGAGAGATCGCTGGTCTTGTGCTTGTCGATGATCGCCTGGTAGCGGTCGAACATGAACTGGAACTTCTTCCTCACTGCGTCGTTGGCGCAGCGTGCCGCGACCAGGTGCTCGCCGCCCGTGAGCTCGGTGGTCTCGCCAAATGCGAGCGTCACCTTGTGCGGGTAGAGCTTGTCGAAGGCATTGCCGACGGTCGGATTGGCGCCGCAGCCGGACGTGGTGTCGGATTCGCCGCACTTGGTGGACACCCACAGGTCCTTCAGCGGCCGCTCCTCGCGGCGCAGCTCCGAGGCCCATTGCACGAACTCCTTGGCCTTCTTCGACGCCCGCATGATGGTGTCGTGGTCGCCGTGGCCTTCGATGCCGAAATAGGCGACCGGCTTGCCGGTGGCGGCGATGGCGTCGGCCACCTTCTTCGCCCAGCCGTCTTCGATACAAATAACAACCACCGCCGCGACGTTGGGATTGCAGCCGGTGCCGATGAGCGTCGCGAAGTGCAGGTCCAGGTCCGCGCCGAATTGCAGGCGGCCGTAGGGATGCGGGATGGCGAGCGCGCCCTTGATATTGTGGGCGACGGCCTCGGCCGCAGCATTCGACAAGTCGTCTACCGGCAGGATGATGACGTGGTTGCGCACGCCGATGCGGCCGTTCTCGCGCTTGTAGCCCCAGAACGTCGAATTCTTCAGGTCCATGTGCGTTTCTCTTTCGTCTTCCGTTACCAGCGCTTGGTCTTCAGGTTCTGCACGTGCGTGTGCTCGCCGCGCGCGATCGGCGCCACCACCTTGCCGATGTCGATGCCGTACTTGATCACCGTGTCGCCCGGCTTGTAGTCCTTCAGCGCCAGCTTGTGGCCGATCGGGATGTCGCTCTTCGCGGTCATCTTGATTTCCTTGTCGTCCTCCATGATCCAGCCGACCAGGTCCTGGCCCGCCTTCACGCCCTCGACCACGACGACGCCGACGCCGTCTCCCTCTTCATGCACGACGAAATGGATCATTGAACACCCCGCTGACTTTTGCTTCGTTGAAGACGCTATTCTAGTCGGATGACCGGCCGCAGAGACTTCCTGCGCATCGCGGGATTGCTGGGTGTTTCGCACGCGCTGACGGTTCGGTCCCAGCCGAACCCGCGCTTTGCGGAAAATCCGTTCGCCCTTGGCGTCGCTTCCGGCTACCCGCGGCCCGACGGCATGGTGCTCTGGACGCGCCTGCTCGGCAGCTTCGGGCCGGTAGCGATTCCCGTGCGCTGGGAGGTCGCTGCCGACGAGGCAATGCGCAGGGTCGTGGCCTCGGGCACCGCGGAGGCCCATCCCGATTGGGCGCATGCCGTGCATGTCGAGCCTCGCGGGCTGGAACCGGATCGCTGGTACTGGTATCGCTTCACCGCCGGAGATGCACGCAGCACCCCTGGCAGGACACGCACCACGCCCACGGCAACGCAAGCCGCGTCGCGCCTGCGTTTCGCGATTGCGTCCTGTCAGCAGTATGAGCAGGGCTGGTTCTGCGCGTACAGGCACATTGTTGCCGACGCGCCGGACATCATCGCCTTCCTGGGCGACTACATCTACGAATCCTCCTGGGGCAACAACCACGTGCGCAAGCACGGCACGCCGGCGCCCCGCACCCTGAACGAGTACCGGGCGCGCCATGCGCTGTACAAGAGCGACCCGGACCTGCAGGCGGGCCACGCCGCCTGTCCATGGATCGCCACCTGGGACGACCATGAAGTCGTCAACGACTATGCGGCAGAGCATGCGGGGAGCGACGCATCCAGGCACTCCTTTGCCGCGCGGCGTGCCGCGGCCTACCGCGCCTACTACGAACACATGCCGTTGCCGGCGAGCATGCGGCCTGGCGCAGGCGGCATGCGCATCTACACGCAGCTCGACTGGGGCTCGCTCGCCAGCTTCTTCGTGCTGGACGACCGCCAGTACCGTGCCTTCCAGGCCTGCCGCCAGCCGGGCTCGCGTGGCGCGCCCGTGGTCGAGGCAGGCGAATGCGGCGAACTGGACGATCCGTCGCGCAGCATGCTTGGCGTCGATCAGGAGAAATGGCTTGAAAGCGCGCTTCGCCGCTCGCGCTCGGGCTGGAGCCTGCTGGCCCAGCAGACGCCGATGGCGCAGTTCGACCAGAAACCGGGACCTGGGCGGCGCGCGTGGACCGACGGCTGGGACGGCTACCCGGCGGCGCGCAAGCGCCTGCTGGAATTCATGCACTCAAGCAGGACCCGCAACCCCGTGGTTCTGGGCGGCGACGTGCACGCTTTCAACGTGAACGACCTGAAGCTGGATTTCGACGACCCGGCTTCGCCGGTGGTGGCGAGCGAATTCGTCGGCACCTCGATCACCTCACAGGCCTGGGCCCAGGAACGGCTGAACGCCTTCCTCCCCGACAACCTGCACATGAAGCTGGTGGACAGCCGCTACCGCGGCTACGTCAGGGTGGAAGTCACGCCCAGGCAGATGCAAACAGACCTGCGCGCGATGGAATCGGTGACGAAACCGGATGCGGGCTGCAGCACGCTCGCGTCGTTCGTGGTCGAGGACGGAAAAGCGGGACCGCAGAAAATCTAGCGGCACTTCAGGTTGGCGGACCAGTCTTCGATCGGCCTGGCGCAATCATGCTCGACGACGCGGCGCGAAGGGTCCAGTCCAGGCGCATGCAGACCGCCGGGAAGGAAGCCGCCGGGAAAACGCGCGGTCCGCTCCATTTCCCGGTCGCTCTCGTAGGACACGCCGGCAAGAAAAATGAACGAGAGCAGCGTGCCGAAGCCCGCGCGGCCCGGAAAGCTGACCGCGCCGCCGGCGGATCCGTTGTTCGAGTTCGCCTGCACATTGGCATTGCCGCCGCAGCCGGCAAGCAGCAGGGCGAGCGCAACGGTGAGCGCGGGAATCATCCCGCGCTTTGTCCTGCTGTTTATCCTGTAGCGCGTGACAAGCGGTCCCTGATCGCGTCCCATTCGGCGGTCTCCGGCGGCGATTCGATGAGTATAGCGCCGCAACCCGCGCCATCCAGCTCGCGCAGCGCCGCATACAGTCGATGGGCGTAGGCCCGCGGCTCGCGCGGCATGCGGATCCAGTACTCCACGCGCTCGTCCGGCTTGGAAAAAGCGAGCACCGCGACGCTGTCGCCGCGTTTCGCGATCTCCGGATCCAGCGCATGCGCCGGCACCAGCAACGCGGGCGTTTTCGGCGCGTAATGCCGCTCCAGCCCGCCGGAATGCCGCGGAGAATCTGCCCGTGCAGCCTGGATCTCCACTTTCAGCACCTCCTCCAGTTCTTCCTTCGAGATCTTTCCCGGGCGCAGCAGGATAGGACCGGCACCGGACAAGTCAACGATGGTGGATTCGATGCCCACGTCGGACGCACCGCCGTCCAGCACGAATTCCGCTTTCACCTCGTCGACGACATGCGCCGCCGTGGTCGCGCTGACGCTGCCGAAGCGGTTCGCGGAGGGCGCCGCCACGCCGCCGTCGAACTCGCGCAGCAGCGCCTGCGCCACCGGATGCGAAGGCACGCGCAGGCCGACGCTGTCCTGTCCGCCGGTGACGAAATCCTTCGCCTTCGCGGAGCGCTTGAGCACCATCGTCAGCGGTCCCGGCCAGAACCGTTCAGCGAGCCTGAGCGCCGCCTCCGGTATCTGCCTCGCGAATTCGAAAGCGCCCTCGGCGGTCGCGAAATGGATGATGACGGGGTGTTCGGCCGGGCGGCCCTTCGCCGCATAGAGCCGCGCGACCGCCTCGCGGCTGGACGCATCTGCGCCCAGCCCGTAAACCGTTTCGGTGGGAAAGGCGACCAGCCCGCCCGCGCGCAGGACCTGCGCCGCGTGGCGGACTTCTGACATCACGCGAGCGTGATACTGCTCACAGCTTCAGCGGCGGTGCTTTGAGTACCGCATCGGTTTGCTTCGCCCTGAATTCTTGAAGTTTCTTGTCTATGGCGGAGTCGGACAAGGCAAGAATCGCGACGGCAAACAACGCCGCGTTGGCCGAACCCGCTTCGCCAATCGCCAGCGTTGCGACGGGAATACCCTTGGGCATCTGTACCGTCGAGAGCAACGAGTCGAGGCCACCGAGATGCTTGGAAGGCATTGGCACGCCGAGAACCGGGATCGTAGTGTGCGCGGCAACGACGCCGGCGAGGTGGGCCGCGCCGCCGGCGGCGGCGATGATGACCTTCATGCCGTTGTCCTTCGCCGCGCCGGTCCAGGCCATCACGGCGGCAGGCGTACGGTGCGCGGACATGGCTTTCGCTTCATAGGCCACGCCAAACTCCTCGAGCACTTTCGCGGCGGGCTTCATGGTGTCCCAGTCAGAGGCGGACCCCATCACGATTCCAACGAGCGGCTTCATGCGATGCCCTTGCCGGTAAGTTTCTCGAGGGCCTCGCGATACTTGGCCGAGGTGCGAGCGATGACGTCGGCCGGCAGCTTGGGCGCCGGCGGCGTCTTGTCCCAGTCGAGCGTTTCCAGATAGTCGCGCACGAACTGCTTGTCGTAGGAAGGCGGCGACATGCCGACCTGGTACTGGTCCGCCGGCCAGAAGCGAGAGGAATCCGCCGTGAGGATCTCGTCGATGAGCACGACCTGGTTCTTGTCGTCCAGGCCGAACTCGAACTTGGTATCGGCGATGATGATGCCCCGGGTGGCGGCAAACTCCGATGCCTCCGTGTAAAGGCGCAGGCTGATCGCCTTGACCTTCTCGCCGACGTCCTTGCCGACGATGTCGCACATGCGCTCGAAGGAGATGTTCTCGTCGTGGCCGGTCTCGGCCTTGGTAGCGGGCGTGAAAATCGGCGACGGCAGCTTCTGCGCCTGCTTCAGGCCCTTGTCCAGCTGGATGCCGCAAACCGCGCCGGTCGCCTGGTAATCCTTCCAGCCCGAGCCGATCAGGTAGCCGCGCACCACCGCCTCGACCGGCAGCGGCTTGAGTTTTTTCACCACGATGGCGCGGCCGCGCACCTGCGCTTTCTCCTCGTCGCCCTTGACCACGCTTTCCGGATCGATCCCGGTGAGGTGGTTCGGCACCACGTGGCCGAGCTTCGAGAACCAGAAGTTCGCGAGCTCGGTGAGCACGCGCCCCTTGTCCGGGATCGGGTCCGGCAGCACCACGTCAAATGCCGATAGGCGGTCGGAGACGACGATCATCATCTTGTCGCCGTCCACCGCATAGATGTCGCGCACCTTGCCGCGGCCGATCCTGGCGAGGCTCTTGATGTTCGAATCGAATACAGCCATCAGGCAGCCTGCTTTTCGAATCCCGCCTGCCACTCGCCCCGCGCCGCGAGCCCGTTCATCCTGGCGCGGTGGTGAAATGCCTTCTGCGCGGCGCCGACGTTCGCGCTCTGGCCCTTCCAGGCATTTAGCGCCGGGTTCTGCAGCGCGCGCGAATAGGAGAAGGTCAAAGGCCAGGGCAGGTCGCCCATCGCGGCCATGGCGTTCAGGTGCGCCGTCGCCGACACGTCCGATTGCCCGCCGGAGAGGAACACGACGCCCGGCTGCGCCGCCGGCACGGTGCGCTTGAGCACGCGCATCGTGCGCTCCGCGACTTCATCCACGCCCGCCTGGCGCGCATTGGCCTTGCCCGAGACCACCATGCTGGTCTTGAGGATGAGGTGCTCGAAGGACACATTGTGCGCGGCCATTGCCGCGTAGGTCGCGCGCAGCGTGGCCTCGGTCACCTCCTCGCAGCGCTCGATGCTATGGCCGCCGTCCAGCAGCACTTCGGGCTCGATCATCGGCACGATGGAGGCTTCCTGGCACAACGCCGCGTAGCGCGCGAGCGCGTGCGCGTTGGCGTACAGGCAGGTATGGCTCGGGATGCCGTCGCCGATGGTGATCACGGCGCGCCACTTGGCGAAGCGCAATCCCTGCTTGAAATATGCGGCGAGCCGCTCGCGCAGGCCGTCCAGGCCCTCCGTCACTTTCTCGCCCGGACACAGCGCGAGATTTTTCGCGCCGGTGTCGACCTTGATTCCCGGCAAGATGCCCTTCTTCGCCAGGTAGTCCGGAAACAGCACGCCGTCGTTGGTCTTCTGGCGCGTGGTTTCGTCGAACAGGATGACGCCGGAGACGAACTGCTCGGCGCCGGGCGTGGTCAGGAGCAGCCCGCGGTAGGCGCGGCGGCTCTCCTCGGTGCACGGCGTGTTGATGGTCTTGAAGCGCGTCTCGCAAGTGCCGGCCGATTCGTCGGCGGCGAGGACGCCCTTGCCCCTGGCGACCATGGCGGCCGCGGTTTTCGCGAGTAGAGTTTTATCCATAGGAAGCAAAATTTTACACCGGCAACTATGCCTGCGACGCGCGCTTTTTCGCATCCCGCGCGTCGATCAACGCCAGCCGCGCGAGCAGCCGCCGCGCGCGCTCCACCACCGGCACGTCGATCATTTTTCCGTCGATGGCGAACGAGGCACGCCCACCCGCCTCGGCCTTCGCGTTCTCCTCGATGACGCGGCGCGCGAAGGCCGCCTCCTCGGGCGATGGGGAGTACTCCCGGTTCACGATCGGCACCTGTCCCGGGTGGATGCAGCCGGCGCCCATGAAGCCGAACTGCCGCGAGCGCCGCACCATCCGCCCGAACGCGTCCCAGTCGCCGAAAGCCGCGACGCTGGCGATGAAGCCGAGCGGCATCAGGCCGCCCGAACGCGCGGCGAAGATCATCTGCTGCTTGGGCATCAGCAGGGTCTCCTCGGTGGGCTCCATGCCGTTTTCCAGGGCGAAATCCTCGCCGCCGATGTTCATCGCCACCAGGCGCGCGCTGGAGGCCGCGATCGAGGGCATCTGGAAGAAGGCCGCGGGGGTCTCGACCATCGCGATCAGCCGGGTATGCCCTGGCCGCAGGCCGCGCTTCAATTCCAGTTCTGAAATAAGGTCGTCGATCCGCTTCACATGCTCCGCGCTTTGTGCCTTGGTAAGCGCGATGCCGTCGACCTCCCCGCAGATCGACGCGTCCAGGTCCTTCACCGTGATTTCGTAGGGGCTGTTGATGCGCACCACGACGTCGCCGCCGCCCCGGCGCACGCGCGCGGCGGCCGACGGCACGAGCTTGCGCGCCGCTTCCTTCTGCGCGGCCGGCACGCTGTCCTCCAGGTCGAGCTGGATGCAGTCGGCACCGCGCGTGTGGGCCTTGTCGACGTATTTCTCGACGTTCACGGGGACATACAGCAGGGAGCGCCAAACGGGGAGATCAGGTTTCACCGGCGACAATGCCTTGTTCTTTTAGCGCTTTTACTTTCAGACCTAGAGACTTCAATATTTCATTGTTGTGCTGGCCCAATTTCGGCGCAGGCGTGCGGATCGAACCGGGCGTGCCGAGCAGCCGCGGCACCACGTGGTGCATCGGGAACTGGCCCATTTCGGCATCGGGATAGTCCGCCAGCAGCTCGCGCTCGAGGATATGCGGGTCCTTCACGATCTGCGTGACGTCGTAGATCGGGCCGATGGTGACTTCGGCCTTGTCGAAGAACGCCACGTTCGCGGCCTGCGTGCGCTTCGCGACGAAGGCGCCGATGATGGCGTCCAGCTGCGCCGCGTGCTTCACCCGCCCTGCGTTGGTCCGGTAGCGCGGATCGTCCACGAGCTCGCCGCGGCCAATGGCGCGAAACGTCCTTTCGGCCATTTTCTGCGTCGAGGCCGAGAGGCCGACGTACCTGCCGTCCTTGCAGCGGTAGACGTTGCGCGGCGCGGTATTGGTCGAGCGGCTGCCGGTGCGCGGCTTCACTTCGCCGGTGAGGCGGTAAATCGCCGCCTGCGGGCCGACGATGGAGAACAGCGGATCGAGCAGCGGCAGGTCGATCACCTGCCCGCGCCCGCCCTTCCTGCCGGCCTCCCGCAGCGCGATCATCGCGGCGGCGGAGCCGTAAAGTCCGGCGACGGCGTCGGCGAGGTACATCGGCGGCAGCACGGGCTCGCGGTCGGCGAAGCCGTTGATCGCGGCGAAGCCCGACATGCCCTCGATCAGCGTGCCGAAGCCCGGGCGCCGGCGGTAGGGCCCGCCTTGCCCCCAGCCCGAGATGCGCACGATGACCAGTTTCGGATTCTTCTTCAGCAGCTTCGCCGGGCTGAGGTCCATCGCCTCCAGCGTGCCGGGGCGAAAGCTCTCGACGAACATCTGCGCCGAGGGCAGGAGCTGCATGAGGATGGCGCGCGCCTCGGGTTTGCGCAGCTCCAGGCAGAGGCTCTTCTTGTTGCGCGCGAAGATCTTCCAGTGCGTCGACACGCCGGCGGTCTGCCAGGCGCGCAGCGTGTCGCCCGAAGGCGGCTCCACCTTGATCACCTCGGCGCCGAAATCGCCCAGCACCTGGGTCAGCAGGTTGCCGGCGAAGAGGCGCGACAGGTCGAGCACGCGCACGCCATCCAGCGCGCCCTTCGCATTGGGCGCATAGCGGCGCTTCTTCATCGGCGCCAGCGCCGCACCGCCCAGGGCACGATCACGAGCGCCGCGGTGACGGCGAGGAAGCTGGCCGAGATCGGCTGCGTGAAGAACACGGTGGCATCGCCCTGGCTGATGGAGAGCGCGCGGCGGAACTGCGTTTCCGCGAGCGGCCCGAGAATCAGGCCGATGACCGCCGGGCCGACCGGGATGTCCCAGCGCCGCATGGCGAAGCCGAGCAGACCGAACACATACAGGGTGAGCAGGTCCACCCAGGACTGGTGCAGGCTGTAGGCGCCCAGGGTGGCGAACACGAGGATGCCGGCATAAAGGATGTCCTTCGGGATCGACAGCACCTTCACCCAGATACCGATCAGCGGCAGGTTCAGGATCAGCAGGATGACGTTGCCCACGTAGAGGCTCGCGATCAGGCCCCAGACCAGGCTGGATTGCGCCTGGAAGAGCTGCGGTCCCGGCTGCAGGCCATAGTTCTGGAAGGCGCCCAGCAGGATCGCCGCGGTCGCGGAAGTGGGGATGCCGAGCGTCAGCAGCGGCACCAGCACGCCGGTGGCGGAAGCGTTGTTGGCCGCTTCAGGCCCGGCGACGCCTTCAATCGCGCCCTTGCCGAACTCTTCCGGATGTTTCGAGAGCTTCTTCTCCACCGTGTAGGAAAGGAAGGTCGGGATCTCCGCGCCGCCCGCCGGAATCGTGCCGAAGGGAAAACCAATCGCGGTGGCGCGCAGCCACGCCGGCCAGGACCGCTTCCAGTCCTCGGCCGACATCATGATCGAGCCCTGGATGCGCTCGATGCTCCCGGTGAGGCGGCTTTGGTAGGCGGCGACGTAAAGGGCTTCGCCGACCGCGAACAGGCCCACCGCGAGCACCACGACATCCACCCCGTCCAGCAGCTCGGCGACGCCGAACGCGAAGCGCGGCTGCCCGGTCTGGCTGTCGATGCCGATCAGGCCGAAAAACAGGCCGATAAAGAGGCTGGTCAGGCCGCGCACGGTGGATGCCCCCAGCACCGCGGACACCGTGATGAAGGCGAACACCATCAGCGAGAAATACTCCGCCGGCCCGAACTTGAGCGCCAGGTCCACCACCACCGGCGCTAGCAGCGTGAGCAGCACGGTGGCGATCGTGCCGGCGACGAACGAGCCGATGGCCGCCGTCGCGAGCGCAGGACCGGCGCGGCCGTTCTTCGCCATCCTGTTGCCTTCGAGCGCAGTGGCGATGGAGGCCGATTCGCCCGGCGTGTTGAGCAGGATGGTAGTGGTCGAGCCGCCGAACATGGCGCCGTAGTAAATGCCGGCGAACATGATGAGCGCGCCGGTCGGATCGAGCTTGGCGGTGAGCGGCAGCAGCATCGCCACCGTGAGCGCCGGGCCCACACCTGGAAGAACGCCGATAAAGGTGCCCAGCGTCACGCCGATGAACCCCCACAGCAGGTTGATCGGCTTCAAGGCGACGCCGAAACCTGCCATCAGGGCATCGAAGGCTTCCAATCTAGACTCCCGCCGTACCGAGAATCGGCCTTAGCCAGCCCGCGGGCAGGTTGACGTTGAGCAGCTTGACGAAGAAGAAGAACACGCCAAGCGACAGCATCAGGCCGTACGCCAGGTCGCGCGCGAGGCGCTGGCTGCCGAAACCGCGCGCGATGCAGGCGAACAGCGCTACCCCGGCGATGACGAAGCCGGCCCAGCCGATCAGCGCCATGTGCGCGAACAGCCCGGCCGTGACCCAGCCGAAGGCGACGGCGTTGAAGTCGTGCTCGCCACGCGCGCGCGCATCGTCGGGCGCCGAGCCGCGCCAGCCGCCCGTGAACGCCTCGAACGAGAGCCACACGCCGAGCAGGACGATGCCCGCCCCGACCACGCCCGGAATGAAATTCGGCCCGATCCCCGAATAGCCGCCCTCGGAGGGCAGCGTTGCGGTCACGCCCGAGACCCCAACCCCGAGCGCCAGGACGCCCAGGGAGAGCGCGATTTCAGCCGCGCTGCGGCGCACGCCCGGCTTACTTCTTCAAGCCCAGCGATTCAATGATGGCGCCGACGCGCTTGATGTCTTCGTCGATGAATTTCGCGTAGGCGTCGCCGCCCAGGAAGACCGGCGTCCAGCCGAGCTTGTCCAGCGTCGCCTTCCAGGCCGGCGTGTCGGTGGCGTCCTTGACGAGCTTCACCAGCGCGTCGCGCTGCTGCGGTGTGATGCCCGGCGCGCCGAAGATGCCGCGCCAGTTACCCAACTCGACGTCGATGCCCTGCTCTTTCAGCGACGGTATGCCGTCGAGCTTCGAAGGGCTGGACTGCGCCAGCGCCCGCATCTTTCCGGCCTTGACCTGCTCGGCGAATTCGCCGATTCCCGACACGCCGACGGTCACGTGGCCGCCGAGGATCGCCGCGATCGCCTCCCCGCCGCCCTTGTAGGGCACGTAGTTGACCTTGGCCGCGTCCACCCCGACCGCCTTGGCGATGAGGCCGGCGAGGATGTGGTCGGTGCCACCCGCCGAACCGCCGCCCCAGGACACCTTGCCGGGATTCTCCTTGAGCATTTTCACCAGGTCCGCCATGGACTTGAGCGGCGAGGCGGCCGGCACCACGACCACTTCCCATTCGCTGGTCAGGCGCGCGATCGGCGTCACCTGCGACAGGTTGACCGCGGATTTGCCGAGGATGATGCCGCCCACCATCACCATGCCGCCCATCATCACGGCATTGGGGTCCCCCTTCGAGGAATTGACGAACTGGGCGAGGCCGATGATGCCGGCGGCGCCGCCCTTGTTGTCGAACTGCACTGAGGACACCAGCTTCGCGCTTTGCATCGCCGCGGCGAGGCTGCGCCCGGTCTGGTCCCAGCCGCCGCCGGGGTTGGCCGGGATCATCATCTTCAGGCTCGGTTGCGCCAGCGCCGGCAGGGCCAGCAGCGAAAGCACGGACAAGACAAGTGCGGCAACGGACTTTTTCATGGAACCTCCCTAGTGGAACCACATTCTAATCCCCCGCCCGTTTTGGGTGATAATGCGGCCCCGCAAGTCGATCGACCCCATGATCAAGATTGAAAACCTGGTGAAAACCTTCGGCGCGAAGCGCGCCGTGGACGGCATCTCGTTCAACGTCGAGCGCGGTGAAGTGGTGGGTTTCCTCGGCCCCAACGGCTCGGGCAAGTCCACCACAATGCGCATGATCACCGGCTACTACGCGCCCGATGGCGGCAAGGTGAGCGTCGGCGGCCATGATGTCGCCGAATCGCCTCTCGAAACCAAGCGCCTCATCGGCTACTTGCCCGAGAACGCCGCCGCCTATACCGACATGACGGTGCGTGGATTCCTCGAGTTCGCCGCCGAACTGCGCGGCCTGTCGGGCGGCGCGAAGAAGAAGGCGGTGGCGCGCTCGGTCGAGCAGTGCTTCCTGTCGTCCGTGCTGCACCAGTCCATCGACACCCTGTCCAAGGGCTACAAGCACCGCACCTGCCTCGCGCAGGCGCTGATCCACGATCCCGAGGTGCTGATCCTGGACGAGCCCACCGACGGCCTGGACCCGAACCAGAAGCATGAAGTGCGCAACCTGATCAAGGAACTGGGGCGCAGCAAGGCGGTGGTGTTCTCCACCCACATCCTCGAGGAAGTGGACGCCTCCTGCACGCGCGCGATCATCATCGACCGCGGCCGCATCGTCGCCCAGGGCACGCCCGACGAACTGGGCCGGCCGCTGGACGAGGTGTTCCGCCGCTTGACGATCCCCGACACGGGGATAGCGATCCCCGACACGGTGAAGTCATGAGGAACATCTTCGTCATCGCCAAGCGCGAGCTCGGCAGCTACTTCACCTCGCCGGTGGCCTACGTGTTCCTGGTGATTTTCCTGCTGCTCACCGGCTTCTTCACCTTCACCGCGGGCCAGTTTTTCGAGCGCGGCGAAGCGAGCCTGGGCGCGTTCTTCGGCTGGCATCCCTGGCTCTACCTGGTGCTGGTGCCGGCGGCCGGCATGCGCCTTTGGGCCGAGGAGCGCCGCGGCGGCACCCTGGAACTGCTGATGACCATGCCGATCACCCCGTGGCAGGCGATCCTCGGCAAGTTCCTCGCGTCCTGGGTCTTCATCGGCATCGCGCTCGCCCTCACCTTCCCGGTCGTGCTGACGGCGAACGTGCTGGGCAGCCCGGACAACGGTATGATCTTCACGGGCTATCTGGGCAGCATGTTCCTCGCCGGCGCCTACCTCGCGGTCACCTGCATGACTTCCGCCATGACGCGCAACCAGGTGGTGGCGTTCATCCTGTCGGTGGTGGCCTGCCTGTTCCTGATCCTCGCGGGTTTCAACCCGGTCACCGACCTGATGGTGCGCTGGGCAAGCCCGGCATTCATCGACACGGTGGCGGCGTTCTCGGTGGTCACCCACTTCGACGGCTTCCAGAAGGGCGTGATCGACAGCCGGGACCTGGCCTACTTCCTATCGGTGATCGGTTTTTCTCTGTTCGCCACCAGCCTGGCGCTGCGCAACCGATGAAAACGTTCATGCAACCGGTGAGCCGGTTCCTGCGCAAGAATGAGTCGCTGGTCTACTCCGCGGTCGGCCTGACCGCGTTGTTCCTGATCCTGGTCGCGGCCAACTACCTGGTTTCATTCCAGCCGGCGAAGCTGGACCTGACTGAAGGCAGAGTCCAGACCCTGTCCGAGGGCACGAAGAAGCTGCTGCGCGGCCTCGAATCGCCGGTCAAGGTGAAGCTCTACATCTCGCGCGGCGAGCAGGCGATGCCGGTCCAGCTGCGCAGCTTCGCGCAGCGGGTCGAGGACCTGGCGCGGGAGTTCAGGTCGTTCGGCGGCAGCAACGTGGTAGTCGAGATCTACAACCCCAAGCCCGACAGCGACGACGAGGACCAGGCGCAGCTCGACGGCGTCGAGCCGCAGCAGCTGTTCTCGGGCGAGCAGTTCTACCTCGGCCTGACCGTGAGCCAGCTCGACCGCAAGCAGGCGATCCCCGCGGTTACCGTGCAACGCGAACGCCTGCTCGAGTACGACCTCGCGCGCGCCATCGCGCGCGTGGCGACCACCGAGCGCCCGGTGCTCGGCCTGATGAGCGCGCTGCCGATCATGGGCGAGCGCTTCAACCCGATGACGCGGCAGAGTTCCGAGCCCTGGGTGCTCGCCAACGAGCTGAAGCGCGACTTCAACGTCAAGCAGGTCTCGCTGATGGCGGAAGCGATCGATCCGGAGATCAAGACGCTGCTGGTGATCCACCCGCGCGACCTGCCGGAGGCCACTGAATACGCGCTCGACCAGTTCGTGCTGCGCGGCGGAAAATTGATTGCATTCGTCGATCCCTACGCCTACTTCGACCAGCAGCCGAGTCCGATGCCGGGCATGGGCGGCGGCGGCACCAGCTCCAGCCTGCCCGCGCTGTTCAAGGCCTGGGGCGTGGAAATGAACCCGGGCAAGGTGCTGGCCGACGTCGTGTACGCCTCGGGCGCGGGGCAGCGGCTTACGCCCACCGTCCTCACCCTGAACCGCACCGCGTTGAACCGCGACGACGTGACGACGAGCCAGATCGAGACGCTGCTCTATGCGTTCGGCGGCGCGTTCGATGTGAAGCCGGCGCCTGACCTGACGCTCACCACCCTGGCGAAGAGCTCGCCCAATGCGATGCTGGTCGACAACATCGTCTCGACGGTATCGGGCGAAGCCTCCATGAAGGGCTTCCAGCCCGACAACAAGGAGCGGCCGCTGGCGATGCGGCTCACGGGCAAGTTCAAGACGGCGTTCCCCAATGGCAAGCCGGAAGCGGATCCGAAGAAGGCACTGGCCGCGAAGGCCGCCACGGGCCTCGCGGAATCCGCCGCCGAGAATTCGGTGATCCTGGTGGCCGACGTCGACATGCTGAACGACGGCGCCGCGGTGGACATCCAGGAGGTGTTCGGCCGGCGCATCGTGGTGCCCTCCAACGGCAACCTCGCTTTCGCCCAGAGCATGGTCGAACAGTTCTCCTCGGGCGACGCCCTCTCCTCGCTGCGCAGCCGCGCGACGACGTTCCGTCCCCTCACGCTGGTGCGCCAGATGGAGGCCGAGGCCCAGGCGCAGTACTTCGGCCGCCTGAAGTCCCTCGAGGACGAGCTGCAGAAGACCACTGCAAAGCTGCAGGAACTGCAGAAGGCGCGCGGTGCCGGCGCGAAATCGGCCCAGATCATGACTCCGGAGCAGCAGCTCGAGATCGAGAACTTCCGCAAGCGCGTTACCGAGACGCGCAAGGAACTGAAGGAGCTGCGCAAGAACCTGCGCCAGGATGCCGAGGCGCTGGTGTTCTGGACCAAGGTCGCGAACATCGCCCTGATCCCCTTGCTGGTGGTCCTGCTGGGGCTCGCCGTGTTCTTTGTGAAACGCCGTAGACAGCAAGTCCTCGCATGAACGCACGCTTCTTGGGCGTCCTTTCATGAACGCGCGAGTTGTCGGGGTTCTGCTCATCCTGCTCGTCGCGCTGGGCGGCGGCGCATTGCTGGTCCAGCAGCAGCAGGGCGCGAAGAGTCCCGATGCTGGCGCGGCCCTTGGCCAGCCGCTGCTGAAGGACCTGCAGGCCGCGCAGGTCGCCGCCATCGTCATCCGCCAGCCGAAGGAAACGATCACCATCGCCAGGAAGGACGAGCGCTGGACGCTCGCCGAGCGTGGAGGTTTCCCGGCCGACATCGACAAGGTCCGCGAGTTCGTGGTCAAGGCGATCGGCCTCAAGGTCGGCCAGTCGGAACCCATCGGCGAGAAGGACCGCGCCCGGCTGCTGCTCGACGCGGGCGGCACCGCCATCGAGTTCCTCGGTGCGGACGGCAAGCCTCTTGCGCGCCTGGTCGCGGGGAAAAAGTACTTCAAGGCCGAGCCTGAGAATCCCGAGAAAGCCAACGGCGACGGGCGCTACGTGATGCTGCCGGGCGACGACAAGCGGGTCGTGGTGGTGTCCGATCCGCTGGCGCAGGCCTCGACGCGCAGTGCCGACTGGGTCAGCAAGGCGGGCTTCGCGGCGGAGAAGGTCAAGGTGATGGAAGTGCGCTTCGCCGACGGGACAAGCTGGAAAATCGAGCGCTCCGGCGACAACGCCGACTGGAAGCTGGCTGGCGCGCGCGGCGACGAGAAACTCGAGATCACCAGGGCGAACGCGGCCTCCTACTCGCTGTCCCTCATCGAACTGGCGGACGTCGCTCCCGCCGACGCCAGGCCGGAGGCGACGGGACTGGACAAGCCGACGGTCGTCACGGCCGCGACGCTCGACGGGCTGACCTACACGCTGAAAGTCGGCAAGCTCGCGGGCGACAGTTACTACGCCACGGTGGCGATCGCGGGCGAACCGAAGCCGGAGGGCAAGGACGCCGAAGAGCGGCTGAAGAAGTTCAACGAGCGTCTGCCGAGGGAGAAGGCGCTTTCGGCGTATACGCTCCTGATCCCGAAGTCCAAGCTGGACGACATCGTCAAGAAGCGCGCCGACCTGCTGCTGAAGAAAGAAGACAAGAAGAAGTAGCCCTTGGCAAAACCCCTGGTTTTCGTCCATGGATTCGCTTGCACCCACGCCGACTGGCGGCTGCAGCTGGCGAAGTTCGGGGCGCAGCTTGACTCGGAACACGACATTTTCGCCCCCGACCTGCGCGGGCACGGCCGCACGCACGCGCGGCCCGAGGACTGCTCCATCGAGACCTACGGTTCGGACATCGCCGCGCTGCTGGAAGGCAAGGACCTCAAGGAAGCGGTGCTCATCGGTCACAGCATGGGTTGCCGCGTCGTCCTGGAGGCCTGCCTGAAGGCCCCGGAGCGCGTCGCGGCGCTTGCGCTGATCGACGGCAGCTTCCAGGGCAGCCGCCCGCCGGTGCCGGTCGAGAACTACCAGGAATTCGCGCGAAAGCTGTTCGAGGGGATGTTCCTTGCGCCGAGCGAACTGGGCAAGGAGATTATCGAGCGGGCGGCAAAGTTGCCCGCGTCGGTCGGCGCGGCGCTGTTTCCGCGCATGGCACGCTGGGATGCGGAGAACATGGAGCGGGCGCTTGCGGCGGTGAAGGTTCCCCTGCTGGTGATCCAGAGCACCTACCTGAACGCCGAGCGCAAGCGGGTGGCGATCAAGGAAGGCGAGACCACGCCCTGGCTGGACATGGTGCGCCGCCACGCGCCGCAGGCGCAGATCGAACTCGTCACCGGCGTCGGCCACTTCCCGCAGCTCGAGGCGCCTGAGCAGGTGAATGAGTTGTTGTCGGGATTGATCGAACGGTAGAGTCCCGCCATGTTCATCGGCCACGCCGCGGTGGCGCTTGCAGCAAAACCGCTCCTGCCGCGCGTCAACCTCGCCCTGCCCCTCGCCGCCGCGTTCTGGGTGGACATGGTGTGGCCGGTGTTCCTGCTCTTCGGCATCGAACAGGTGCGGATCGATCCCGGCAACACCGCGTTCACGCCGCTGGATTTCGTGCACTACCCGTGGACCCACAGCCTCGTGGCAGCGATTGTCTGGTCTGTTCTTTTCTCTCTCGTTTTCCTGCGGAAGGGAAAATTCGAAGCCCTCATCCTCGGCCTCCTCGTTTTCAGCCACTGGATACTGGACGCGATCTCGCACCGCCCCGACCTGCCGCTGTGGCCGGGCAGCGGCACGATGATCGGCTTTCTCGCGATCGCCTACCTCGGAAACGTGCTCGGCCCACCTCCGCCGAACGTGCACGCGATCGCCATCGCCGGAATCGCTGGCGGCGCGCTATTCACGGGCTGGGCGTGGTGGGTCGACCAGCACCGCGGTCAAAAGCCGTAGAGCGCCGCGGGATTTTCGACGAGGATCTTCCGGCGCGTCGACTCCTCCGGCGCCCAGTCGAGCAGCAGGTCGAGCAGGTCCGCATCGTCCGGCACCCTGTCCTTCGGCGCGGAAGGATGCGGCCAGTTGCTCGCCCACACCATGCGCTCGGGCGCGTGCTTCACGAGTGCGCGGGCAAGCCGGCTCACGTCTTCGTACGCCGGGGCTCCCGTCTTCGAGGTTTCGTAGGCGGCGGCGAGCCGCACCCAGCAGCGGCCCGTGTCGACGAGGCGCAGCAATGCCCTGAACGCTTCGTGTTCAGGCGGCACCGGTTCGAGGAACTTGCCGATGTGGTCGATGACGAACCTGCCCGGAAGCCGCTTGATCGTCTCTTCCCATTGCGGCAACTCGCGACCGTCAAGCTGGATGCTGGCGAACCAGCCGAAGGGATGCACGCGCGCCATCACTTCATGCATGCGGTCGAAGCCGACCGCGCCCCACTGCATCTGGAAGATGCGCTGGCCGACAATGCCGGCCTTGCTCAGGCGTTCGATTTCCGCTTCCGCGACGCCCGGCTTCACCACGCCAACGCCCTTCGCGCCCGGTCCGAGGGTCTTGACCGCATCCACGGTGACACGGTTGTCGTCCTGGTAGGCATTGGGCTGCACCACGACCACGCGCGTGATTCCCAGCTGCCGCTGCACGGACTGGTAGGCACTTTCGGAGAAGTCCCCGGGTACCGGAGGACCGCCGGGTGCGGCCGGCACGCTCGCGCGATAGACATGGATCGCCGTATCCACGGCCCCCGCCGGCACCGCCAGCCGTGGCTTGTGTCCGCNNGGTCTCCGAGTCGTCCTTCGGCTTGTAGCCCAGGCGGTAGGCATTCGAGTTGTCGTACCAGGCGCGCTTGTTGCCCGAAATTCCATAGACGATCTCGAAGCGGATGTCCGGATGCTCGATGCCGATGGTCACGAGCTGGGCGAGGTCGCGCGGGGTAAACAGGATCGACAGGCGGCGCCTGTCGATCGGCACCGGGTTGACGTTGCCGATGCGCATACAGAACATCTGCATGCCGTACTTGTCGGCATACAGGCTGGCGAGCGCCTCGCCGAACACCTTGGACACGCCGTAGCGGCCGTCGGGCTTCGGGTAGACGTGGTGGTCGATGGTCCGGTCGCGGCGATAGAAGCCGACCGCGTGGTTCGAGGTCGGGAACAGGATGCGCTTCACGCCGTTGCGGCGCGCCGCCTCGAACACGTTGTAGCAGCCGATGATGTTGGCGCTCAGGATGCCTTCCCACGGGCCTTCCACCGAATAGCCGCCCAGGTGCACGATCGCATCCACGCCCTTAGTGATACGCATGGCGTCGGAAAATTTTGAGATATCGGCGCGTGCGAATTTCTGTCCCTTGAAGGTTTCCTTCAAGTCCCGCAGATCGGATGCGCGAATCCGGTACTTCGAAGCGAGCTCGCGTCGCAGGTGCGTGCCGACGTCTCCGGACGCGCCGGTGATGAGGATGGTTTTCATGCGGAACCTTTCAAGACGCGGAATGAAATTCTTCGACGATGCGGTTGAATTCGGCCGGGCGTTCGAAGTAGACCGAGTGGCCCGCCTTCGGCACGCGCTGCGCTTGCCCTTTGGGCGCGAGCGCCGCGAATGCCGGGCCGGCAGCCGAGGGGAACAGGCAATCCTCATCGCCGGTCAGGAACAGCACTGGTATCTTCAGTTCCGCCAGCAGCGCCGGCGGCCGGTTGCGCATCTCGAAGATTCGCTTGCGCACGCCGGCCTTGAATTCCACCGGCGTGAGCTGTGAAATCTGCCGGTAGAGCACTGCCGCGGCCGGCTGCTCGCGTTCCATGCGCTCGCCGTGAGCGACCAGGATGTCGCGCGCATCCAGATCGGCCATTGTCCTGGGGGCCTGCTCCCGCCATTTGTCGATCCCGGGCTTGGCAGGGCCTTCCAGCTGGCGGAAGTCCAGCGCGCCGGAGGTGGAAGCCATGACCAGCGAGCGCAGGTTGCCGGGATTGCGAAGCGCATACTCCATGCAGGTCCAGCCGCCCATCGACTGCGCCACCAGCCGCACGTCGCGCAACCCCAGTTCTTCAATCAGCGCCCCGAGGTCGTCCGCGTATGCGTCGGGTGCCGTCGCGCCCGGCGCGGCGCCGGATGGAGTGAAGCCCCTGTGCGCGAAGGCGACGCAGGTATGGCGCGTGGAGAAATGCGCCACCTGCTGCCACCAGGACATCTGGTTGCCGCCCAGCCCGTGCGCGAACACGATCGCCGGCCCATCCCCCATGACTTCGTAGTAGATGCTGCTGTCCGGCCGTCTCAGGAATCCAGATCTTTTTCTGTTCATTTATTCAGCAGCGCCTTTCGAGTCCAGTGATCCGCGTTCACGGCGCCCCTGGGCGCGCGGCCCTTCAGGATCTCGGCCGCCTGCGCCACCGTCTCCATGGACTGGTGCTCGATCGCGGGCAAGGTGAGGCCGGCGGTATGCGGCGTCGCGATCACGTCGGCGCGGGCGGCCAGTGCGGGCGTCGGCATCTGGTCCGGCGCGCGGCCGACATCCAGTGCGCAGCCGGCGATCCGGCCCGAGTCGAGCGCGCGCTCGAGCGCCGCCTCGTCCACGAGGTTGCCGCGCGAGGCATTGATGAAGAAGGCGCCATCCTTCATTTTCGAGAACGCGGCATCGTTCATCAGGTTTTCGGTCTCCGCGGTCGCGACCGCGAGCGGTACGACGTAGTCGGATTCCGCCAGCAGTTTCTCCAGCGGGACGGTCCTGGCGCCGGATGCGTAGGGGTCGCAGATCAGCACCCGCATGCCGAGAGCCTCTGCAACGCGCACCAGCTCCCTGCCGATGGCGCCATAGCCGATCACGCCCAGCGTGCTGCCGCGCAACTCCCGGCCGAGCACCGCGCCAGGGACCTTTCCTGAGTGATAGGCAGCCGCGTGCGTGGTGACGCGCCGCGAGAGGTCGATCATGAAGCCGACCACCAGTTCGGTCACGGACGTGACGAAGCCCGCGCTCGCCTGCGTCACCAGCACCCCTGCGGCGCTCGCGGCCGCGACATCCACGTTGCGGATGTCGATGGCGCAGCGCAGGAAGGCCGCCAGCTTCGGCAGCCGCTGGAACACCGCCGCGGGACCGGGCGACTGGCGGTACGAAACGATCAGGTCGCAGTCCGCCGCGGCGCCGATCAGCGCCTCGCCCTCGAGGGACGTCCCTTCCCGGTTGAGCCTGACCTCGCCCAGGGCCTGCAGCCCGGCCAGCGCACGTTCGCCGTAGTAATTGGCCAGCGCGTCCGGGGAATGCGTGAGCAGGATGCGAGCTGTCATCGAATCAGGCCGGGAGATCAGGAATTGAGCAGTGCCTGGTAGGCGCGGCGCAGCCGCTCGCGGCTGTGCGAAAGGTGGGCGCGCATCGCCGCGCGCGCCGCATCCGGCGCGCCGCGCGAGATCGCCTCGAAGATCTTCTCGTGCTCCCCGTTCACCCGTCCCAGGTAGGCGACGCGCTCCTGCCCGGCGAGCTGCGCCGCGTTCACCCGCGCGCGCGGGAACAGCATCGTGCCCAGGTAGCGAATCAGGTCGGCGAAATGGCGGTTGCCGGTGGCCTGCGCGATCGCCAGGTGAAAGCGGAAATCGGCCTGCACCGCGTCCCTGGACTGCGCCACCTGCCTGGAGAAGGCATCCAGCGCCTTGCGCATGGCCGCCAGGTGCGCCGCGCTGCGGCGCTCCGCGGCCAGCGCCGCGGCCTCGGCCTCGATGCTGATGCGCAGCTCGAGGATCGCGATCAGCTCGTTCAGCGTAGCGCTGCCGACCGGATCGATGCGGAACGGCGCACTGTCGGCGCCCTCGCGCACGAAGGTGCCGATGCCGTGGCGCGTCTCGACCAGTTCGGCCGCCTGCAGCCGCGACATTGCCTCGCGCACCACCGTCCGGCTGACGCCGAAAGCGCGCGTGATCTCGGATTCCGTGGGCAGCTTGTCGCCCGGCTTGAATTCGCCGCGCCGGATGCGCCCGGAAAGCCTCTCGACCACCGCGTTTGCGAGCCTGCGCGGCTGCTTGGCTGTTGTTGGCATGGCTTGACAATGACTGGGGCGGCGAAGTCTAATCCAGTTGTATGATGTATGACAACCTAGGAGAGAGGAAAATCATGAAACACCGGATTCTCAGCACGCTCGGCGCCGCTGCAGCGCTCGCCTGCGCCGCTTTTTCAACGGGCGTATTCGCACAGGACAAGATGATCATGAAGGTGTCGGACGTGCATCCGATTACCTACCCCACCATGGACGCGCTGGTACGCATGGGCGCCAAGCTGGAGAAGGCCACCAACGGCCGCCTCAGCTTCCAGATGTTCCCGGGCGGGCAGCTCGGCGCCGAGAAGGAGATGATCGAGCAGGCGCAGGTCGGCGCGCTGCAGATCGCCCGCATCTCCACCGGACCGATGGGCCCGGTGGTCGACGAGCTGAACGTCTTCAACATGCCGTTCGTGTTTCGCGACGAGAAGCAGATGCGTTCGGTCATCGACGGCCCGATCGGCAAGGAGCTGCTGGACAAGCTCACCGCCAGCAGCGCGCGCCTGGTGGCGCTGGGCTGGATGGACGCGGGCACGCGCAACGTCTACGCAAAGAAGGCCGTCACCAAGCCCGTCGACCTGAAGGGCATGAAGATCCGCATGATGGGCAATCCGCTTTTCGTCGACACCATGAACGCGATGGGCGGCAACGGCATCTCGATGGGCTTTGGCGAGCTCTTCTCGGCGCTGCAGACGGGCGTCGTGGACGGGGCCGAGAACAACCCGCCGACCCTTGTCACCCACAAGCACTACGAAGTCGCCAAGTTCTACAGCCTCACGGGCCACCTGATCATTCCCGAGATCTTCGTGTTCTCGAAAACGAGCTGGGACAAGCTGGCCAAGGGCGACCAGGGCCTCATCATGAAGCTCTCGCGCGAAGCCCAGATGGAACAGCGCGGCCTGTGGGACAAGATGGTGGGCGAGTCCGAGGCCAAGCTCAAGGCCGCCGGCGTGCAGTTCGTTCCCGTCGACAAGAAGGCGTTCTTCGACGCGACCCAGCCGGTGCGCGACAAGTACGGCGCGAAGTACGCGGCACTCATCAAGCGCATCCAGGACACCAAGTAACCAGCCGCCAAGCAACCAGGGGCCGCGGCAACGCGGCCCTTTTTTTGCCATGAAAAGAAGCTACCGCAAGGCGATGGAGTCGCTCTACCTCGCCTGCATCGTGATTTCCGGCCTGGCGATGGTCGCGATCACGATCATGATCCCGATCGGCGTCTTCTTCCGCTACGTCCTGAACGCGGCATTGTCATGGCCTGAGCCAGCTTCGACGGTCATGATGGTGGCGTTCTCCTTCCTTGGCGGCGCCGCGGTGTACCGCGCCAAGGTGCATGTCGCCGTCGAGGCGCTGCTCAATGCGGTACCCGCGCGCGTCAGGAAGCCCATGCTGTGGGGCGTGGACGCCTGCATGGCGGTGATGGCGTTGTTCATGTTCGGCTACGGCTGGCATCTGTGCGTTGTCACCTGGACGAACACCATCGCCGAGTTTCCAGGCCTTTCGGTCGGTATCGCCTACCTGCCGATCCCGATTGCCGGGTTCCTTACGGTGCTGTTCCTCATCGAGAGGGTCTGGCTGGGCGATCCGCCGAAGAGCGACATCATGTACAGCGACCAACCGGCGGAGCTCGAGTGAAAGGAACGCGGAGAAGCCGCGTTGGAAAGCAGCCATGGACATCCTAGTCCTGCTCGGCTCGTTCACGCTGCTATGCGCGCTCGGCGTGCCGGTCGCGTACGCGCTCGGCCTGTCGGCACTGATCGGCGCGCTCTGGACGGACATCCCGCTGGAGGCGGTGATGCTGCGGATTTCGGATGGCACCGACGACTTCGCGCTGCTGGCGATCCCGTTCTTCGTGCTCGCGGGCGCCATCATGGCCGAAGGCGGCATGGCCGCGCGCCTGATCAACCTGGCGCGGGTGTTCGTCGGCGTGATCCGCGGTGGGCTCGCGCTGGTCAACATCCTCGCATCGACCCTGTTCGGCTGCATCTCGGGCTCGTCGGTCGCGGATACCGCGTCGATCGGCTCGGTGATGATCCCGCAGATGGTCAAGCAGGGCTATCCCCGCGTCTTCGCCACCAACGTCACCATCTGCGGCTCGGTGCAGGCGCTGATGATCCCGCCCTCGCACAATGCGGTCCTTTACTCCATCGCGGCGGGCGGCACGATCTCGGTCGCGAGCCTGTTCCTCGCCGGCGTATTTCCCGGCCTGCTTTTCGCCCTGTGCCTGGTCGGCCTGGTGTTGTGGACCGCCCATAAGCGGGATTTTCCCAAGGGCGAGGCCACGCCGTGGCGCGAAGTGCCGAAGATCGTGTTCGAGGCGATTCCGGGCCTGATCACCATCGTCATCATCATGGGCGGCATCCTGTCGGGCGTGTTCACGCCGACCGAATCCGCCGCCGTGGCCTGCGTCTACGCCTTCCTCGTCACCTTTCTCTTCTACCGCGACTACAAGTGGCGCGACCTGCCGCACCTCGTGCATCGCGTGGTGAAGACGGTGGCGATGGTGATGATGCTGATCGGATTCTCGGTGGGCTTCGGCTACATGATGGCCATCATGCAGATCCCGGCGAAGATGACCGCCTTCTTCCTCGGCATCTCCGAGAACAAGTACGTGTTCCTGATGCTGGTGAATGTCCTGCTGCTGCTGCTCGGCACCTTCATGGACCTGGCACCGATGCTGCTCATCTGCACGCCGATCTTCATGCCGGTGATCCTCAAGCTCGGCATCGACCCGATCCATTTCGGCATGATCATGATCCTCAACCTGGGCATCGGCCTGATCACCCCGCCCGTGGGCCCGACGCTGTTCGTCGGCTGTGCCATAGGCAAGGTGACCATGGAAGCGGTTTCCAGGGAACTGTGGCCCTTTTACGGCGCGATGTGCGTCGCGCTGCTGATGGTGACGTATATTCCGGCCATCTCCTTATGGCTTCCTGGATTGATGAAATGAGCGCGAAAGAAAACGGCTGGCAGCCCAGCCAACGCGTTCCCGACCCCGCGGTGGTGGTCATGGACGAATCCTTCAATCGCTACCGCCTGCCGCTCGCCAAGGTGGAGCGGCTCGCCACCGGCCTGACGCGCTGGGCCGAGGGGCCGGTGTGGCTCGGCGACCAGCGCTGCCTCGTCTGGAGCGATGTTCCGGGAGATTGCATGTGGCGCTGGGACGAGCGGACCGGCGCCACAAGCGTGTTCCGCGGTCCCTCGGGCCACGCCAACGGCAATACGCGCGACCGTCGCGGGCGGCTGCTCACTTGCGAGCACGGCGGACGCCGCGTGTCGCGCACCGAGTACGACGGGCGCGTGATCACGCTGATCGACCGCTTCGGGGGCAAGCGCCTCAATTCGCCGAACGACATCGTCTGCAAATCCGACCGCTCGATCTGGTTCACCGACCCGAGCTTCGGCATCGTGGGCTGGTACGAAGGCGCAAAGGCGGAGCCCGAACTACCGACCAACGTGTATCGCCTGGACGCCACGGGCAAGGCGACGGTGGTCGCCGAGGGCATCAGCCAGCCCAATGGCCTCGCCTTCTCGCCGGACGAATCGATCCTCTACATCGTCGAGTCACGGTCGGTGCCGAGGAAAATTCTTGCTTTCGACGTTTTGAAAGAAAATACGCTCGGAAACCGGAGAACCCTCATTGATGCCGGCCCGAAGGGAACTCCGGACGGCTTCCGCGTCGACATCGACGGCAACCTCTGGTGCGGCTGGGGCATGGGCGAGGCGGGGCTCGATGGCGTCCACGTCTTCAATCCGGCGGGCAAGCTCATCGGCCGCATCGACCTGCCCGAGCGCTGCGCCAACGTCTGCTTCGGCGGCGCGCACCGCAACCGCCTGTTCATGGCGGCAACCACTTCGCTCTACGCCCTGTACGTCAACACCCAGGGCATTCCGAACTCGTAGCTCAGAATTCGATCACGCCTTTGCCCGACGACTGGGCATCGAAGACCTTGTACGCTTCGTTCGCCTGGTCCAGCTTCCAGCGGTGAGTGAAGATCCGGTCCAGCTTGATGCCGTTGTCGGCGACGAAGCGCGCGCATTCGCCCATCCCCATGGCGCTGAAGGTCCAGGAGCCGATCAGCGTCACCTGGCGGCGCAGCAGATCCGGCGACACATCCAGCGTCACATCGCCGCCCTCGCCCACGAAGCAGGCCGTGCCCCAGGTCCTGACCGCACGCACGGCCGCCTGACGCGCCGCCGGCGCGCTGCTGCATTCCAGGGTGAGGTCCACGCCTTCGCCGCGCGTGAGGTCCTTCAGTGCCTTCACCACGTCTTCCTTCGACGCATCGACGAGATCGGTGGCGCCGAACTGCTTCGCCAGCGCCAAGCGCTCCTTGTTGGTTTCCACCGCGATGACGCGCGCGCCCATCTTCGCGCCTATGAGGGTGGCCGAAAGACCGACCGGCCCCTGGCCGAACACCGCCAAGGTCTGCCCACCCTGCGTATGCATGCGGCGCAGGGCACCGAACGCCGTGCCAGTGCCGCAGGAAACGGCGGCGCCTTCGGAGAAGGACAGCTCGTCTGGCAGCGGCACCATGGTGCGGGCTGGCGCCTTGAGGTATTCGGCGTGCCCGCCGTTGCCGGTGACGCCGTAGACCGTGATGCCCGCACGGCATAGCTGCGACCAGCCCACGCGGCAGTGGCCGCAGACGCCGCAGCCGGCGTAGTGGTGGTTCATGACGCGCTGGCCGATGGGCGCCTCGCGCTCGGACACGCCTGCTCCGCGCGCGGCGATCACGCCGCAGGGCTCATGGCCGCCGATGAACGGTTCGACGTTGTCGCCCAGGCCGAGCGCCTTCTGCGCCTCGCCGGGCGGCGGCCGGTAGAACTTCAGGTCGCTGCCGCACATGCCGGAAGCCTTCATCTGGATCACCACTTCGCCCGGACCCGGCGTCGGGTCGGGGAAACTGCGGATCTCGATCTGCTTGTTGCCGAGGAACACTGCGCCGCGCATGCCGTCGCCTCCTTTGCCGGTGGGTGGGGTGGTGCATGGCAATGATACCCGGCAAGGTCCTTGCCTTGCTTATCGTAAGCCAGGCAACTATTATCCCAGACATGCTCCGCGAGGACCTTTCGCGCAATTTCGGCTTCCTGTTGAACGACGTGGCGCGCCTCATGCGCACCGCCTACGACCGGCGCATCCGCAAGCTCGGCCTGACGCGCGCGCAGTGGTGGGTGCTGACGCACCTCTACAGGAGCAACGGCGTCAGCCAGACCGAACTGGCCGAGACCCTGGAGATTGAAAAGCCGACCCTCGGCCGCCTGCTCGACCGGCTGGAGACCAAGGGTTGGGTAAGGCGCGAGCATGACGCGAAGGACCGCCGCGTATGGCGGGTGCACCTCACCGACGAGGTTGAGCCGGCATTGCGCACGATGCGCGCGATCGCGAAGGAGCTGCGGCGCGACGCGCTCACCGGGATCGGCGCCGCCGAGCGCGAGCGATTCGTCGATACCCTGCTCGCGATCAAGGAGAACCTTCGGTGAGCGGCCGCAGGGTAACGCGTGCCGTTCTCCTGCTGGGCGTGCCGCTCGCCGCCGCCGCGCTGGCGCTGTACTTCTATGCCCAGGGCGGGCGCCACCTGGAAACCGACAATGCCTATGTGAAGGCGCACATCGTCGCGGTGAGCGCGGAGGTGACCGGCCGCGTCGAGGAGGTGGCGGTGCGCGACAGCCAGGCCGTGACCCGCGGGCAGCTGCTGTTTCGCATCGACAGCGCGCCCTTCGAGACCGCGCTCGCACGGGCCAGGGCGCAGATCTCGAGCGCGCGCACCGACGTGGAGACCCAGCGCGCGGACCTGCGCGTGGCGCGCGCCGAAGCCGTCGAGGCGCAGGAACGCATCCGCTTCCTCGGCCTGCAGCTCGAGCGCCAGCAGCGCCTGAAGGAAAAGGGCATGGTGCGCGAGGACGCCTTCGACGAAGCGCGCCACAACCTGGAGGCGGCGCGCGCGCGTCTCACGGCGCTGCAGGAGCGCGCGGCGCGCAGTTTGGCAAGCCTCGGCGGGGATGCCAACCTGCCGGCCGACCGCCACCCGCGCGTCATGGAGGCGCAGGCGACGCTGGACACGGCAGCGCTCGAGCTGGCACGCACTCGAGTGACGGCGCCCACTGCGGGCACGGTCAGCAATCTCAAGCTGCAGCCCGGGATGAACGTGGCGCGCGGCGTCGCGATCTTCAGCCTGATCCAGTCCGGCGAGCCCTGGATCGAGGCCAACTTCAAGGAAACGCAGCTCGGCGGCATGCGCGTCGGACAGGTTGCGCGCGTAGTCGCCGACGCCTATCCGGGCGTCGAGTGGCGCGCGAAGGTCAGCGCCATCGCCCCCGCCACAGGCGCCGAATTCGCGCTGCTGCCGCCGCAGAACGCGACCGGGAACTGGATCAAGGTCGTGCAGCGCGTACCCGTCCTGTTTGCAATCGAACCCGCGCCCGCCGACCGCCCTCCCCTGCGCGCAGGCATGACCGTCAGCGTCAGCATCGACACCGGCCGCAGCCGTGGCCTGCCCGATCTGCGCGGCCTTGCAGGAACGCGCTAGCGCGTTTTTTCGGCCGCTCCATGACCACGCAAGCTATCCCGCTTTCGGAACAGGAAGGGGCCGGCGCGGCGCTCGAGCGCGCGCTGATCCTCGCCACCTGCACGGGGGCGACCTTCCTCTACGCGATGGCGGTCACCATTGCCAACGTGTCTCTGCCGCAGATGCAGGGCGCCCTGTCGGCCTCGCCCGACCAGATTGCCTGGGTGGTGACCGCCAACATCGTCGCCACGGCGGTGGTCACGCCGCTCACCGGATGGCTCACTTCGCGCTTCGGTCGCCGCCTGCTCTGCAACGGCTGCGTGCTCGGCTTCGGCATCGCCTCGCTGGGCTGCGGCCTGGCGGATTCGCTCACCGAACTCGTGATATTCCGGATCCTGCAGGGCGCGATCGGCGCGCCGCTGGTTCCCCTGTCGCAGGCGATCGTTCTCGACACCTTTGCCAAGCGCCACCATGGCGCGGCGATCGCGCTGTTCGGCGTGGGCTCGGTGCTCGGGCCGGTGGTCGGCCCGGTGCTCGGGGGCTGGCTCGCCGAGGCCTACAACTGGCGCTGGGTGTTCTACATGATCGTGCCGTTCTCCGCGCTTTCGCTCATCGGCTCGCTCGCCTTCATCCACGACCGCGAGGCAGGCAGCAAACTGCGCCTGGACTGGCTCGGCTTCCTGCTGCTGTCTGCCGCGCTCGCGAGCACGCAGTTGATGCTGGACCGGGGCGAGCGCGCCGACTGGTTCGACTCGGCCGAGATCGTCGCCTGGGCCGCGATCGCCGGCGTCGCGCTCTACGCCTTCATCGCGCACAGCGCGACCGCGAAACACCCCTTCCTCGACCCGCGCCTGCTCGCCGACCGCAACTTCAGCATCGGCGTGGTGCTGGTCTTCGTCTTCGGCATGCTCAATATCACGCCGATGACGATCATTCCGCCGCTGCTGCAGGGGGTGAGCGGCTATCCCGACTCGGTGATCGGCTTCGTGCTGAGCGCGCGCGGCCTGGGCACCATGACGGGCTTTTTCCTCATGATCTTCGCCAGCCGCCTGGACCCGCGCGCCATGATCGTGCTCGGCTTCCTGCTGCAGGCGGTCGCCGGCTGGCAGTTCACGCAGCTCGACATGAACCCGAGCACCGCGGACGTGTTCTGGCCGATGGCGCTGCAAGGGCTGGGAGTCGGCGTGCTGTGGGTGCCGATCACCATGGTGAGCTTCTCCACGCTCGTGCCCGAGCTTATCTCCGAGGGATCGGCGGTGTTCCACATGGTGCGCAACTTCGGCTCGAGCGTGCACATCTCGCTCAGCATCGCGCTCGCGGTGCACATGACGCGCACCGGCTACGCCGAACTGGCCGAGCGCGTCACGCCCTACAGCCCATCCGCCTCGATGCCGTGGATACAGGGGGCATGGAACCTGGAGGATTTGCGTGGACTGGCAGGCGTGTCAAAGGAGATGGCGCGCCAGGCGGCGATGATCGGCTACCTGGACGCGTTCGTATTCTTCATCGCGACTTCGCTGGTGGTGGTGCCGCTGGTGCTGCTGATCAAAGTGAAGCGCTAGCGCCGATGGAGTATCTTGCAGGCGTGAGGATTCACCGCAATCAACTCCTGACACGCGCCCTCGGCACGCTGGCCGGAATCGGATTTCTAGCCATGGGCGCCTATGCGATGTTCGGCGCGGACGACACGGTCGCGGCGCTCGCCAGGGAGCGCGCCTGGTGGTTCGGCGCTTGCGCGGCCATCGCGGGCGTCTGGGCAATCGCCGTGTCCTGGCTGGACCCGGACCTGTCCGGCGTATGGTGCCGCCCGCCGCGCCGGCCGCGGGACTTCAGGCATTAGGTACTCCACTCGGCAGCGAACTCGGGTGTTGTAATGATGCGTATCCCGACAGCGACCAATGCCGACGAATCCACATTCGGAAAGAGGCTGTTCATGCCGAGTTTGAAGGAAGGGCTGGAAGAGATCAAATCGAAGTTTGCTGCAGCCAATGCCACATCGGTCGTCAGCGCCTACGAGCGAGGCATCGAGGAACTGCGCGCCGAGGGCCTGGAGCGCGATGCGCTCAAGGTGGGCGAATCTGCGCCCGACTTCTCGCTGCCTGACGCAGCAGGCAAACCTGTCCGGCTCTCCGAATGGCTGCAGGATGGCCCGGTGGTGCTCAAGTTCTACCGCGGAGGCTGGTGCCCCTATTGCAACCTGGAGTTGCGCGCTTACCAGCAGTCGCTTCCGGAGCTGCGGTCGCTTGGCGCGCGGCTCGTCGCGGTATCGCCCGAAATACCCGACAACTCGCTCTCGACGATCGAGAAAAACGCTCTCGCATTCCCGGTTTTGAGCGACGCCTGCGGCAGCGTCGCGTCAGCCTACCGGCTAGCGTTTCACCTCTCGGACGAATTGAAGGAGATCTACCGCTCGCGGGGTCGCGATCTGGCGCAATGGAACGACGGCGACTGGACCCTCCCTGTTCCAGGGACATTCGTGATCGACAGAAGCCGGCGTATCGCGCTCGCGCATGTCGATGCCGACTATCGCTCGCGGCTCGAGCCTTCCGTCGTGATTGCGAAGGTGCGCGAACTCCGCGATCGGTAGGTGCGGGGCCTCAATCCGCGCGATAGCGCCGGACCACATCGGGGTCCGGGTCGGCACCCAGGCCTGGTGCCTGCGGCACGCCGAGTTCGCCACGGCGCGGCGCGAGCAGATTGCCGTACAGCCAGGCGTCGGCCTGCAGATAAAAGTATTCGAAGCGCGCATCCGGCGCCAGTGCCGCAAGCAGGTGCAGGGTCGCAAGCGCGCCCGGCCCGAAGTAGGGCGAGTGTGGCGCGAGATGCACATGTCGTTCCGCGGCGAGCGCCGCGACCTTGCGGAACTCGGTGATGCCGCCCACCTTGGTGACCGACGGTTGCGCATACTGCACGGCGTTCGCATCGAACAAGGCTGCAAACTGCGTCGCGAAACAGCAGTTTTCGCCGGCCGCGATCGGAATGCCGCAGGCCTCGCCAACCACGCGCAGACCCGCGCCATCTTCGGGCGGGAACACCGGCTCTTCGAACCACTCCAACCCGAGTGGCGCCAGCCGCCTGCCGATCGCACAGGCGTCCGCAACGCTCCATTCACAATTCACGTCGAGCAGCAGCGCCGCGGCCGGCGCCGCCGCGCGAGCCGCCGCAATCACCGGCTCGCTCACTTCGTGCAGTTTGATCGCGCCGTAACCTTCGCCGACCGCCTGCTCACAGTACCGGGCCGCGAGTGCCGCATCCGCATAGCGCAGGAAACTGGCATAACAGCCCAGCCGCTCGCGCTTCGCTCCTCCAATCAATGCGTGCAACGGCTTGCCCGCGGCCTTGCCGGCGATATCCCAGAGCGCGATGTCCAGGCCTGAAAGCGCGAATGCCGCAATGCCGAAGCGGCCGAAGATATGCAAACGCTTCTGGATCTCGGCATGCAGCCCGGCGATGTCCGCCGCGTCGCGCCCGACGGCAATCGGCGCGATCATGTCAGTGAGCGCCGCCACTACTGCCCGCCGGCAGGAGTAGGAAAAGGCCTCGCCCCAGCCGGTGATCCCGGCATCGGTCTCCACGCGCACCAGGCAGAAATCCAGCGCCTTCCAGCCGCCCGATCCAAGCGACCAGCCCTCGGCGCCGTAACGACAGGGAATGGAAAGCGGCATCGCATCGACGCGGACGATTTTCATGCGGAAGATACTACTCGAGGAAGCCGGCCAGTCTCGGCAGCCACAGGCTGATGCTCGGGAAATAGATGCACAACATCAAACCTAGCACCTGGAGGGCGACGAATGGATACATGGCGGCAAACACGTCGCTCATCCTTACACCCGGCGGGACGGTGCCCTTCATGTAAAACAGCGTCGCGCCGAACGGTGGCGTCATGAACGCGGTCTGCAGGTTGACCGCCACCAGCGTGCCGAACCAGGTCATCAGCGCAGCGGGCGGGACGCCGTGGTCGGAGAAGTCGTACTTCAGCAGGATCGGCCCGAACACCGGCAGGACGATCAGGCAGATCTCGATCCACTCGAACGGAAAGCCGAGCAGGAAGATCAGCACCATGATGAAGGCGAGCATTTCCCACTTTGTGTCGACGCCGAGATAGGCCAACGTCGAGATCATGAGCTCGTCGCCGCCCAGCACGCGAAACACGTACGAGAAACCGGTTGCGCCGAGAAAGATCAGGAACACCAGGCCATTGGCACGGCAGGTCGAATAAATTGCCTCGGTCATCATCTTCAGCTTGAGTCGGTTGTTCAACGCCGCGATGAACATGGCGCCGAGCACGCCCACGGCGCCGCTCTCGGTGGGCGTCGCCCAGCCGGCGAAGATCGATCCAAGCACGAACACCATCAGCGTGGTCATGGGGAACATGCCGCGCCAAAGCGCGTACCAGAAAGCCTTGCGGGTCTGCGGCCCGAAGTCCTTTGCCAGCGTGGGAGTCGCCCCCGGCTTGAAGATCGCAACGGCGATGATGTAAACGATGTAGAGGCCCGAGAGCAGGAAGCCCGGCATGACGGCGCCAAGAAACAGATTGCCCGCTGAGGTCGCCAGCATCTCGGCCATCACCACCAGCATGATGGCCGGCGGAATCAGGATGCCTAGCGTTCCGGCCGAAGCAATTGTGCCGACGGCGAGCCGCTTGTCGTAGCCTGCGGCGAGCATCTGCGGCAGCGCGATCACCGACAGCGTGATCACCGCCGCGCCGACGACGCCGATCGGCGCGGCAAGGATGGTGCCCATCACCATCACCGCGACCGCCAGCGCGCCCGGGCAGCGCTTCAGCAGGACCACGGTCGCGTCCAGCATGTCCTTGGCGGAGCCGGAGCGCTCCAGGATCGCGCCCATGAATATGAACATCGGGATGGAGGCCAGCACCGGGTCGGCGGCGACGCCGCCCCACATGCGCAGCACGACATTGGATATGTCGAAAATCTTGAACACGCCGAGCCACGTGCCCACGAGCGCAAAGAAGAGCGACAGCCCCCCCATGACAAAAGCGACCGGGTAGCCGACGAAAATGAAGAAAAACATCGACACGAACATGATCAGGGCGAGGTTGGCGGCGAGGAACTCAAGCACGATGACGGCCCCCAGTTCGCACTAGATGTCCGATTCCACGTGGCCGATCTGCAGGTTGACCTCGTGTTCCGGCTTGTTGCCGAACAGGAAGACGATGACGCGCAGCAGCACGCTGAGAATGCCGAGCACCACCAGCCACAGCCCGGCGGCGAAAATGCTCTTGATGATCCAGCGATGCGTCAGGCCGAGGGTGCTTTCGGACTGCTCGTTCATACGGTAGGACGTGACCACGTAATCAATGCTGTAGTACGAGACAAGTGCGATGTAGGGCAACGCGAGCAAAAGGCAACCGGCGAGCTCGACCCAAGCCCTGCCGCGATGTGTCATCCGTTCGGTGAACGAGTCAACGCGCGGGTGCGCGTTGATGGTGTAGCAATATCCCATCCAGAGCGAAAAGATCACGGCATGGAAGTGCCACTCCAGTTCCTGCAATTTGGTGTAAGGCAAGTCCACGCCGAATTTGCGCGCGACCACGTCGAAGGAGGTCAGGCAAGCCATGACTACCAGCAGCCAGCCTCCGCCCAGGGCAATGACTTCGAGCAGCCGGCGCAAACTCTCCGACACCTTCAACAAGGCGTTCATCGATAGTCCGGGCTATTTCTTCTCGCGGTCCGCCGTCTTGCCGTCAAAATCCTCGGCAATGCGGTCGATGTGGCCCGCGTCATAGCTCTTCGAATGCAAGTCAGCGGTGCGCTCCGCGACCCAACTTTCGTCTACCGTCCTGGATTTGTGGATCAGGTAATGCACCGCGAGCACGAGGCCCCATGCGGCGAGCGGCCAGAACGACCACCAGGGCGCGCCGGTGAACCAGTTGGCGGCAATCAGCGCGCACGCGGCGGCGGCGTAGGCCAGGGCGTGGCGGCGAAACACTTGAGCGGCGCTCATCGCGGCCCCGCCGCTCACTTCTGGCCGGCGAGCCCCTGCCAGGCGCGCGCCACGGCCACCGACCTCCGGGAATACAGCAGCCAGGCCACGACGATCGTCACGAGAAGCACCTTCTCCGGGGACTCGAGGGCCGGATGAAATCCCCAGACGGCAAAGTACGCGAGCAGGGCAAGCGGGGCGCCCGCGCACCACAGCGCCGCCCAGGGATGCCGCGCCGCGCCCAGCATGACCGCCGCGCAGCACACGCTGAAGGCATAGAGCGACACGCCCTCGGCCCCTGCGTGCGGAAGATCGGGCGAGAGTGAGGCAATCGATAGGACCGCGCCGACCACGCCCACCAGCAGGGCGTAGCCGAACAGCTCATAGTGCGCCTGCCGGCGGCTTAGATTGGCGACGCGCGTGAAGTAGGGCGTGCGCTCGTCGTTCCAGACATAGCGCTTGACGAGCTTTTCCCACTCGGAGTCCACCGCTGCAGGTCAGGCCCGCGGCGGCGCTTTCGCCCCGCCCTGGCTCGTACCACCAGCGAGCGTTGGATCCGTCGGCGCAGTCGGGTCCGACAGCCGCAGACCGTATTCGTCCTCGAGCTTGACGCGCGTCTTGCCCTCGATCTTGGCGTCGGTTTCCGGCCAGTCCAGCGTCATGAGCGGAAAGCGCAAGTCCTTCGGCCCCCACAGGATGGTCACGACCTGCAGCCAGGCAGCGATCCCGGAGATTACCGCCACCAGCATGCCGAAAATGAACACGCTCTTGATGATCCAGCGGTGGCTCAGGCCGACGGTCGAGTTCGAGGATTCGTTGATCAGGTACGACGCGTAGGTGTAATCGAAGGCGAAATAGATCACGATCGCGCAATACGGAATCAGGAAGAAGGTGAGCCCCATGAACTCCAGCCAGGCCTTCTTGCGGAAATCCAGGCTGTCGCGGATGAGGTCGATGCGCACATGGGTGTTGTAGATCACGCCGTAGCCCAGCACCAACGCGAACAGGGCGGCGTGGAAGTGCCATTCCAGCTCCTGCAGGATCGTGGACTGAAAGATCGAGCCCAGGTTGTCCGCGAGCCAGCCCTGCAGGCGGTACATCCTGCCGGTTTCCTCGTCCTCGTAGCCGATCTTGCGGCCGATAACGTCGATGCAGGTGAAGACGACCACCGGCACGATCAGCCAGCAGCCCCATGCCCCAACCACGTCCACGATCTTCCGCAACCTGTCGGCAACCCGGATGGCACGCGGCATTTCGCCCGTCGAAGTTCCGCTCTTATCGGTCTGCATGGTCAATCGTAGCTCGCGTGCATCAGCCACAGCACGATCTGCGGGAACGCCAGGCAGAGGCCAAGGCCGATGAGCTGGATGATGACGAAGGGAATGATGCCGAGGTAGATGCTCTGGATCTTCACTTCCTTCGGCGCGATGCCCTTCAAGTAGAAGAGCGCAAACCCGAACGGCGGCGTGAGGAACGAGGTCTGCAGGTTCACCGCCAGGCAAATCAGGAACCAGTAAGTGACGTCGGCCTTGGGCAGGTGGTCGCCGAAGTCGAGCGTCGCGATCATCGGCGCGAACACCGGCAGCACGATGAGGGTGATCTCGATCCAGTCGAGGAAGAAGCCGAGGAAGAACACGATCGCCATCACCAGGTACACGAAGCCCCAGCTGCCCAGGCCCGCACCCTTGATCCAGTGCTCGACGACATCGTCGCCGCCCAGCTGGCGGTACACGAAGGCGTAACAGGTCGCGCTGATGATGATGAAGAACACCATCGAGATGGTGCGCCCCGCGCTCTGGCAGACGGCGTTCATCATCTTCCAGTTGAGCCGGCCCCACAGTGCCGCGAGCACGATCGCGCCGCCCGCGCCGACCGCGCCGGCTTCGCTCGGCGTCGCCCAGCCAAGCAGGATCGACAGCTTGATGGTGCCGATGAGGAAGACCGGCGGGAAGAAGGCGCGGAACAGCAGCGTGCCCAGCTTGCCCTTGGGCACCGTCAGCAGGTCCGGCGGCAGCGGCGGCGCGAGCTCGGGTTTCAGCTTGGCGGTGAAGAAGATGAACAACAGGTACATGGCCGCCAGCGTGAGGCCCGGAATGATCGCCGCCGAGAACAGGTTGCCGACCGAGACCGTGAGCAGGTCGGCCATGACGATCAGCATGATGCTGGGTGGAATGAGGATGCCGAGCGTCCCTGCCGCCGCAATGGTGCCGCAGCAAAGCGCATGGCTGTAGCCCTGCTTGATCATGGTGGGCAGTGCAAGCGCGGTCATCATGGTGACCGAGGCGCCGATGATGCCGGTCATCGCCGCGAGGATCGTGCCCATGATGGTGACCCCGAGCGCAAGCGCGCCCGGCACTTTCTTGAGGATCAACTGCACGCAGTAGAGCAGGTCCTGGGCGATACCGCTCCTCTCCATCATCACGCCCATGAAGATGAAGGTGGGAATCGCCACCAGCACCAGGTTCTCGGCCGCCTGGCCCCAGATGCGCGGCACGAAATTGAAGAAATGCACCATCTTGAAGGTGCCGAGCAGGAAACCGAGCAGGCCGAAAATCAGCGCAAGGCCCCCAAGGATGAACGCCACCGGGTAGCCCGAGAACAGCAGGATGCCGAGCGTGAGGAACATCATCATCGGCAGCAACTCGCGTGCCTTGACGAGCAGATCGGCGCGCGCCGCGGGCTGGAGCCCGGTCACGTAGGCATAACCGAAGCCGAGCAGCAGGATCAGGACGATCGCCACGACGTAGCGGTTGCCGAGCCGGCTTCCGAGTTTGAGCAGGAATTCCATCAGGTGTCCCTTAACATACACGAGCCCCCGGCGCCGCGCCTGGGCGCGGACGCGGAGGCTCAACCATCATCGGCTACTTCTTCAGGTACGTCGGCTTGAGCACCTGCGCCTCGCCCCAGACCGCGTAGGCCTTGCGGAAGGCCAAGTAGTCGTCGGCGATGCGCTTGAACAGCGGGTCCTTGGCGGACTCCTCTTTGATCACGTCGAGCCAGGCCTTCTCGTACACCGCGAGTTCGCTGTCCTTCCAGCGCTTGACCTGCACCTTTTGCTTTGTCGCCATCTCGGCCATCACGCCGAACTGCGTCGCCTCGGATTCCGAGTAGGTATAGGACATCTGGTAGCCGGCCGCGATTTCGAGGACTTTCTTGTAGGACTTGGGCAGCGCGTCGAACACCTTCTTGTTCATCATGATCTCGGTCATCGAGGTCTGCTGGTGCCAGCCCGGGAAGTAGTTGAACTTCGCCACCTGGTGGAAGCCCAGTTTGACGTCCATGGCGGGCATGGAGAACTCGGTGGCGTCGATCACGCCGCGCTCCAGTGCCGGGAAGATGTCCGCCGCCGCGAGCATCTGCGTCGAGACCCCCAGCTTCTGCATCACCTTCGCGCCCAGGCCGAAGAAGCGCATCTTGAGCCCCTTCATCTGCTCGAGCGACTTGATCTCCTTACGGAACCAGCCCGAGGTTTCCGGGCCGATCGCGAGGGCGTCGAATGCGACCAGGTCGTGCTTGGCGTAGATTTCGTCACGCAGCTTGTTGCCGTTGCCGAAAATTTTCCAGGCCGTGAACTCGCCGTAGCCCGGACCGAAGGGCACCGAGGTGAAGAAGGACAGCGCCGCGTACTTGCCGGCATAGTTGCCCGCCGGCGACCAGCAGGCGTCCACCGCGCCCTTGGAAGCGGCGTCGAAGCATTCCAGCACCGGCACCAGCGCGCCGGGTTCGTGGAACTTGATGTCGAAGTTGCCGTCGGTCATGTCCGACACGTCCTTGACCAGGCGCACCGCCGACGGTCCCAGGTGGGTGAGCCCGCTCGGGAACGCACTCTGCAGCTTCCAGCTCACCTTCGGCTGCTGCGCCTGCGCGGTACCGACTGCAAAGGCTGCCGTTACGGCCACCGCAGCAGCCGTCCATCTCGCGGATCTCTTGGTGATCATGCGTTTCTCCTCCGTTGATTTGTCGGACCCACCCATGCCGGGCCGGGCCACCGATCCGCGCCTCCCACAGCGCGTCTGGAGGAATACTAATTCACCAGTTGGTGAACTCACAACAGAAATTTATCTAAAAGTACAAGCGGTCGGTTTACATTGGCGTTGGCTGGTTCGCGCAACCCAGCCTGCTGCTGTGCAGCAGGCGAGGGCAAACTAAGATGACTGAATCGAATTTGCCGGAGATTCCTTGCCATGCGCCCTTCCCTGCTCTTCGCCCCGCTCGAATTGCGCCAGGTGCGCATCAGGAACCGCGTCGTCGTCTCGCCGATGTGCCAATACAGTGCATCCGAAGGCAGGGTGGGCGACTGGCACTTCGTGCATCTGGGGAAGCTCGCCCAGGGCGGTGCGGGCATCGTGTTCGTCGAAGCGACGGCAGTCGAAGCGCGCGGCCGCATCACGCACGGCGACGTCGGCCTGTGGTCGGACGCGCACATCCCGGGCCTCGCGCGCATCGCCGCCTTCGTCCGCGCGCAGGGCGCGGTCCCGGCGATCCAGCTCGGGCACGCCGGGCGCAAGGCCAGCATGGCGCGGCCCTGGTATGGCAACGGACCTCTCACCGGAGACGACATCGCGCGCGGCGACAAGGCCTGGGCGACCGTCGCGCCGACGGATGCGCCGGTTGCGGAAGGCTGGCAGGCGCCCGCACCGGCCGGGCAGGCTGAACTTGCGGGAATTCGCGATGCTTTTGTCGCGGCGACGCATCGCGCCGCCGCGGCCGGATTCGACATCGTCGAATTGCATGCCGCGCACGGCTACCTGCTGCACAGCTTCCTCTCGCCGATTTCGAACCGGCGCACGGACGACTACGGCGGCAGCCTCGAGAACCGCATGCGCTTCCCGCTGGAAGTTGCGCGCGCGATGCGCGCGGCCTGGCCGGCGGAGAAGCCGCTCTTCACGCGCTGCTCTTCGGTCGATGATGCCGAAGGCGGCTGGAGCATCGAGGACACGGTGGCATTCGCGCGGGAATTGGCGAAGGCGGGCGTCGACGTGGTCGACTGCTCGTCCGGCGGCATCTCGGGCTCGGCGACGGCCGCGACGAAGACCTTGCTGCGGCGTGTCCCCGGATTCCAGCTCCCCTTCGCGGAGCGGGTGCGCCGCGACGCCGGGCTGAAAACCATGGCGGTCGGCCTGATCCTCACGCCCCGCCAGGCCGAGGACGCATTGCACGCGGGCCGGGCCGACCTCATCGCGGTGGGGCGCGAGGCGCTGTTCAATCCGAACTGGCCGCTGCACGCAGCCCTCGAACTGGGCGCGGATCCGGACTTTGCGCGATGGCCCGAGCAGTATGGTTGGTGGCTGACGCGGCGGGAGGCGAGCCTGCAGCGCGAAGGCATTGCCCGGCGCTCGACAGACTACGCGGCGAAAACCGGCTGATCCAGGCCGTGGCCGGCAGAATCCTCTTCCTTGCCGCAGCATTGCTCTTCGCCGGCGCGTCCGGTGCGCAGCCCAATGCCGCCCAGGTATACGAAGCCGACGTGCTGTATCTGCCGACGCCGCATGCGGTGGTCGAGGCGATGCTGCGGCTGGCGCGCGTATCCCGTGCCGATGTCGTCTACGATCTTGGCTCCGGTGATGGCCGCATCCCGATCGCCGCCGCCCGGGCGTACGGGGCGCGCGGCGTCGGCATCGAACTCGACGGACGCATGCTCGAGAGCGCGCGCCGCAATGCGCGCGAAGCCGGGATGGAACGGCTCGTCGAATTCCGGCAGGAGGACGTGTTCCTCGCCGACCTGCGCGAAGCCACGGTGGTGACGCTGTTCCTGTTCCCGCAGCTGAACCAGCGGCTCGGACCGAAGCTACGCGCGGAACTAAGGCCCGGTACGCGCGTCGTGTCGCATCGCTTCGGCATCGGCGACTGGAAGCCCGATCGAGTGATCGATAGCGGTGGCCACCAGATCCTGCTCTGGACGGTGCCACGCTAGCTGCAGCGCTGGTAGCGTTCCCTCATCGTGCGCAGCACTTCGTCCGCGTCGCGCTGCCACCAGTCTCGCTCGGAGAAGATCTCGACCTCATGGAAGCCCGCGTATCCGGCGGCTTCAATCCAGTTTCTTATTTTCCCCAGTTCGATTACGCCGTCGCCCATCATGCCGCGGTCGAAGGCCAGGTCGCGCGTGGGCACCAGCCAGTCGCAGATGTGATAGCCGAGGATGCGTTTCTTCCCCGCCCTCTTGATCTGTTGCTCGAGCTTCGGATCCCACCATACGTGGTAGACGTCCACAGCGACGCCCACGCCTTCACCCAGCGCGTCGCAGAGGTCGAGCGCCTGCTCCAGCGTGTTGATGCACGCGCGATCGGCGGCCTGCATCGGGTGCAGAGGCTCGATGGCGAGCGGCACGCCGGCCGCGCGCGCTTCGGGAAGAATCATTGAAATGGATTCTTTGATCCTTTCCCTGGTTTTACTCAAATCTTTTGAATCCTCGGGCAGCCCACCTACAACTAAAACCAGACAATCAGCCTCCAGCGCGTGCGCTTCCTCGATGGCGCGCCGGTTGTCGTCGAGCCAGTCTTTCGCGGTGAAAAAGCCGCCACGGCAAAGTCCCGTCACGGACAGCTCGTGGTTCCTGATCAGGGAAACAGCCTGCTTCAACCCCAGCTCGGCAAGCTTGTCGCGCCAGGGCGCGATGCCGCGGATGCCGTGGCGCGCGCAGCCCTCGATGGCCTGCGCCAGACTCCACTGCTGCTTCACCGTCGCGGTGTTCAGCGACAGCAGCGACGGGTTCGGAGCGGTCACAGCGAGCCGGGTGGGAACAGCCGGGGCAGGAACAGCGAAAACGACGGCCACGTAATCACCAGCGCCAGCACCGCCAGCATCGGCATCAGCATGATGAAGACGTCCTTGAGCGCGTCGCGCATCCGGATCCCGGCAATGGAGCAGGAGATCATGAGGCACAACCCGTAAGGCGGCGTCACCAGGCCGAAGGCGAGCGAGACGATGCCGATCATGGCGAAATGGATCGGGTCCATGCCGACCACTTTCGTCAGCGGCTCAAGGATGGTGCCGACGATGATGATGGCGGGAATGGCGTCCAGGAAGCAGCCCACCGCCAGGAACACGGCCGCGATGAAGAATCCGGTCGCAATCGGCCCCATTCCCCAGGCAGCGACGCCCGAAAGCAACGCCTTCGGGATCTGGTAATACGCAAGCAACCAGCCGAACGCGGACGCGGTGCCGACGCAGAACAGGGCGATGCCGGCCAGCTTGCCGGTATCGAGCAAGGCGCTGCTCAGTCCCCTGAGGTTCATCTCGCGGTAGACGACGATCGACAGCACGCCCGCGTAGAGCACCGCGATGCAGGCCGATTCGGTGGCGGTGAACCAGCCGAAAATCTTTCCGCCGATGATGATCACCGGCGTCATCAGCGCGGGCAGCGCAATCGCGATCGCCTTGACGGTCTCGTTCAGCGTCGCGCGTGGATAGGTCGGGTAGCCGCGCAGCTTGGCGTAGGCATGCACCGTCGCCATCTGCACCAAGCCGATGGCGAGGCCGGGAATGATGCCGGCGAGGAACAGGCCGCCGATGGATACGGTCAGCAGGCCGCCCCAGACGATCATCAGGATCGAGGGCGGCACGATGACCGCGAGCACGGCGGAGACCGCGGTGATCGCCACCGAAAAGCTGTCGTCGTAGCCTTCCTTCCGCTGCGCCTCGATGAACAGCTTCGACTGGCTGGCGGCATCCGCGGTAGAGGAGCCTGAAATCCCGGCGAAGAAAATCGACAGCACGACGTTGACCTGGGCGAGGCCGCCCGGGAAATGCCCCACCAGGTCGCGCGACAGGCGCACCAGGCGGTCGGTGATGCCGCCGACGTTCATCAGGTTGGCGGTCAGCAGGAAGAACGGCACCGCCAGCAGGATGAAGGAGTTGTAGGAATTGAAGGTCTCCTGCACCAGCGTCATCGGCGAGAGGCGGTCCTCGATCACCAGCAGCGGCAGGCAGGCGAGGCCGAGTGCGACCGCCACCGGCACGCGCAGCGCCATGAGCGAGAAGAAAATGCCGAACAGGATGAGGCTCGCCTCGCCCGGCGTGAGCAACGCGCCGGTCATCGCGCGCCCGCCGCGGGCCGCCCGGCAATGACGCGCAGGTTGTCGTAGAGATGCTCGGCCTGGAACACCGTCCAGGTGAATCCGGCGAGCGGCCATGCCAGGTGGATCATCCACAGCGGCAGCTCGGCGAGTTCAGAGATCCGGTTGCGCGCGTTCCAGGTGAACTCCCAGCCCCACCACAGGAACACCAGCGCGAAGACCAGGACGAACAGGCCGGAGACGAGCTTTACGGCGGCGGTAGCGCGCGGCCCCATGTCGGGCCAGATATCCACTTCGAAGTGCGTGCCCTCGCGGATGCCGATCATGGCGCCGATCATGATCGACCAGACGAACATGAGGCGTGCCAGCTCCTCGGTCCAGATGTAGGCCGGAATGATCGGGATGGTGCGCGAGAAAATCTGCATGCTGACCGGGATGACCAGGATCGCGACCGAGCCGACCAGGATCCAGGACAGGAGCTTCGCGTACGCGGCGGTGAACTTTCTGTACATAAAAAAACGGCGGTTAAGGGTACGGGAGACTCGTCTCCCGGGCCCCAGGGCCGCCGTCCCTTCAGGGCAGGTTACTTGATCGCGTTGATCTGGGCGTAGATCTTCTCCGCGCCGATCTCCTTGGCGTACTCGGCCATTACCGGCTGCGTGAGCTTGATCAGCTGCGCGCGGTCGGCGAACGGCACGCGCTTCAGCTTGCCGGCCTTTTCCAGCGCCACCAGCTTCTGCTCGTCCTCCGAGGACTCCGCTTTCCTGCCGTAGGCGCCCGCTTCCTTGCCGGCCCTGAGGATCGCGGCCTGCGTGGCTTTGTCGAGCTTGTTGAAGGTCTTGGTCGAGAAGCAGATCGGCCGGATGGTGATGGCGTGCTGCGTCATCGACAGGTGCGGCGCGACTTCGAAGAACTTCATCTGCTCGACGCCCGCCGCCTCGTTCTCGCCCGCCGCGATGACGTTGTTCTGGATCGCGTTATAGACCTCGTTGTAGGCGATGACGGTGGGCGCCATGCCGACCGCGGAGAAGGTCTTGGACCAGATCGGCGCGCCCTGCACGCGGACCTTGAGGCCCTTCATCTCCGCCATGTTCTTCACCGGCTTGTTGACGAAGATGTTGCGCGTGCCGCCGCCGGCGTAGCCGATCAGCATCACCTCGGCCTTCTGGTTGATCTCGTCGGCCACCGGCTTGAGCAGGTCGGCGTCGAGCACCTTGTTCCAGTGCGCGAGATCGCGGAACAGGAACGGCGCGTCGATGAACGGCGCCGCCTTGGAGAAGGTCGACATGTGCGCGGGCGACACGATGCCGTAGTCCACCGCCTTGCCCTGCGCCATGTACTCGAAATACTGCTTTTCCAGCCCCAGCTCGGAATTCTTGTGCAGCACCCAGTTGGTCTTCTTCCCCGAATACTTGTCCACCAGCTCCTGGAAGCGCACCAGCGTGCGGGTAAAGACGTGCTCGTCGGGGAACTGGACCGCACCGTGCATCGTGACGGCCTGGGCCCCCGCCTGCAGCGAGAACGCGGATGCGACTACGGCGAACAGCAGCTTGATCTTCATGATTTCCTCTCCTCTTTGACGGTAATGCGCCACAGCGTGCGCGGATCTCCTGGATCGGTCAGCGTCGCCGAATGGAGCAGCGATGCATTGTCCCAGATAACGACGTCGCCGACGCCGTATTTCAGGCGCAGCTGGTACTTTTCCTGCGTGGCATGCGCCTTCAGATCATCAAGCAGCGCGATCGCCTCATTGTCGGACATCCCCTCGATGCCAAAGGAACTCCCCGATACGGAATACAGCGCGGTACGGCCGGTCACGGGGTGCGGCCGCGCCACGCGGTGCTTCACCCAGGCCACCTTCTTCTCCTGCTCTTCAGTCAGCACGGACGCGACGGTGCGCGAACTTTTGTCCGGATCGTCGCGGTTGCCGTAATGGTGCAGCGCCATAAGCGAATCGATCTTCATTTTAGTCGCGTTCGGTAATTCATCGTACGCACGGTATTGATTCGCGAAAAGCGTATCTCCGCCCTTGCTCGGCACCTGGATCGAATAGAGCATCGTGGCCCGCGCAGGAACTTCCAGGTACGAATAGTCGGTATGGAAATAGGTGCCGGCGTCCGCGAGCCCGGTGGGCTTGCCCTCCTTGATTGCGTTCGACAGGATCAGGATGTCGGCGTGTTCCGGGTGGCGGAACTGGTCGATTACATGCGGCTCGGGAGGGCCGATGCGGCGCGCGAACTCCAGGAACTGCGTTGCCGTGAGCTTCTGGGCCCGCGCCACGAGCACCTGATACTGATAGAAATTTTCCCGCAGTTTCTCGAACTCCACCGTCGAAAGCGAAGACAGACTCGCCCCGTGCACCTCAACCCCGAACCCTTCGCTGAGCCTACGAAATTCCATGCACGGCGAGGAGGTGCTTCATACGCTTGCAGGCGAGTTCCGGATCCTGGAGCAGGCCCGCTTCGTCCGCCATTCGGAACAGGTCGGCGAAGTGCTGGATGCTGCGCGCGCTCTGTTGGCCGCCCACCATCACGAAGTGTTCCTGGTGGCCGTTCAGCCAGGCCATGAACACCACTCCAGTCTTGTAGAACCGCGTCGGCGCCTTGAAGATGTGCCGCGACAGGGGAACTGTTGGCGCGAGCACTTCATTGAATTTGTCGTTTTCAATTGAACTCAAATGGCTGAGAGCCTGGGATGCGGCCGGCGCGATCGAATCGAAGATTCCCAGCAGCGCATCGGAGTAGCCCTGGGCGTCGCCCTCGATCAGTTCAGCGAAGTTGAAGTCGTCGCCGGTGTACATGCGCACGCCTTTCGGCAGCTTGCGGCGCATGGCAATCTCCTTGTCCTTGTCCAGCAGGGAGATCTTTATTCCGTCCACCTTGGCAGCGTTTCTCGTCAGGACGTCGAGGCAGACGTCCATGGCCTGGTAGTGATCCTTCTTCCCCCAGTAACCGGCCAGCGCCGGATCGAACATCTCGCCCAGCCAGTGGATGACCACGGGCTGCTTCACCTGCCCGAGGATGCGGTCGTAGACCTTCGCGTAATCGTCCGGCGACTTCGCGCTTGCGGCGAGCGCCCGGCTCGCCATGAGAATGATGCGCCCTCCGATCTTCTCGATTGCTGCGCATTGCATTTCGTACGCGGCAATGACTTCCGCAATCGATGCGCTCCCTTGCAGATGGTCCGTACCCGCCCCTGATGCCACTACGGCTTCGGGTACCGATTCCAGGGTCCTGCGAATCAGTTCGAGCGAATTTAGCCAATCCAGTCCCATGCCGCGCTGCGCCGTGTCCATCGCCTCGGCGATGCCGAAACCCCAGGACGACAGGTGCCTGCGGTAACTGATGGTCGAGTCCCAGTCGATCGCCGCCTCCAGCCACGGCTCCTTCGACGAAAGAGGATCGGCGACCACGTGCGCGGCGGCATAGGCGATGCGCGTGAATGGTTTGTCCGGCTTGCGGAAACCTTTGGGTTCCCTGACCTGGTATTGCTCCATCTTCCCATTCAGGGAAGGCAGCCCGATCGTGTGAATGGCATCGCGTTTCATGTCGATCCTGTTCCCTTGGCGGCTGCTGCCTAGTGCGGCAAGGAAGCTCCGCCGCAGATTTGAATGTCCTGTCCCGTAATCGCCGCGGCCGCGGGTGAAAGCAGGTAGCTGACGAGAGCGGCAATCTCGTCGGGCCGGATGTAGCGGCCGATAGGCGGCATTCGCGGTACCTCCGACCGGCGCCCGGAATCCTCCAGCATGGCCGTCTGCGTCGCTGCGGGCGAGACCACGTTGATGGTCACGCCGGAAGCAACGACCTCCGCCGCCCAGCTGCGGGCCATCGCGACCAGCGCTGCTTTCGTCGCAGCGTATTGACTGCGCCCAGCCTTGCCGCGCGCGACACGGCTGCCGACCAGCACCACGCGGCCGGCCCCGCGGGCCGCCATGGCTGGAATCACGATGTTACCGANNCCGAATCCACGTGAACCCGCCACATCCTTTCACCTTCCGCTGCGCTTTGGCTTCCCAGCTTCCCGACTCGCAGCACGCCGGCAGCATGAATCAGCGCCTGGGCACCAGATGCCTGGGCTGCCGCCGCGTCGGTAGCGGCGCCGTCGCACAAATCGACACGAATTGCATCGAACTGCGGATGGGCGATGGTCGCGTCGGCGACATCGAGTCCGGTCACCTGCCACCCCTCTTCCAGCAGCCTTCGAGCGACCGCCATACCTATGCCGGAGCTGGCGCCCGTAACAACTGCTCGCCGATCATTCGGCACGGATCTTTCCGTCGGCGATGATTTTCGCCGAGCGCGCCATGTCTTCCTTCTGGAAGCGGGAGAAGTCCTCGATGGAACCTGGCGTGAGCAGCAAGCCCTGCGGAACCAATTTGTCGCGCATGTCGGTCGCCAGCGCCTTGTTGACTTCGGCGTTGAGCCGCAGCGCAATGTCAGACGGAAGCTTCGCCGGGCCCCACAATCCGTACCAGCTCTGCGCTTCATAGCCCGGGATGGTCTCGCCCACGGTGGGCACATCCGGCAAGGCCGGAACGCGCGCCTTTGCAGTCACCGCGATGACCTTCAGCTGTCCCGCCCTGGCAAACGAGGCGGACCCAAGGATCGGGTCAATAAACCCGTCGATTCTCCCGCCGACCAGATCCTGGAAGGCTGGCGCGGTCCCCTTGTAAGGCACGATCAGGTACTCGATGCCGCTCGCGCGCCTGAGAAGCTCCGTGGCCAGATGGCCCGCCGAGCCCGTGGAGCCGATGGCGAAAGTCAGCTTGCCGGGATTGGCCTTGCCATAGGCGATCAGGCTCTTCACGTCCGTCACCGGAAGATCTTTCCTGATCGCAACGGCCAGCGGCGCCAGGGCAACCAGCGCGACTTGCTCGAAATCTCTCACCACATCGTACGGCGGCGCGCTCATCGTCATCGGCGCGGTGGTAAACGTCGAAGCATTGAAGAGCAGCGTATAGCCGTTGGGCTGCGCCTTTGCCACCGCACTGCCGCCGATGGTTCCATTCCCGCCGGGACGGTTCTCGACGACGAAGTTCTGGCCCATTTGCTCCGTGAGCTTCTGCGCGAGCAGGCGGCCGACGAAGTCCAGCGTCCCACCGGGCGGGAAAGGAATGATCACGCTGACCGGTCTGGTGGGATACGACTGGGCCAACGCGCTAGCGCCGAGCCCGAGCAGCAGTACAACGCCCGTAAGGCGCAAAATGTTCCTGAGTTTCATTTTTGACCTCTCGTGTATTGAAGAATGATCGCGGCATTGTCCAGCTCGCCATCGCCGGCGGCGATCGCGCCGGCGAGCATTTTTTCGTGCGCTGCCGTCAGCGGAAGGTCGGTGCGCGCGTACCGCCGCATATGCTGCACATCCTTCAAATGCTGCCGGATGCGTGACTCGGGATCGAAGTCTCCGCTCACCATCTTCTCGCCCTTGGCGAGTGATGCCGCCGACGCGGCAGGCGACGCCCGATAGAGCTCGAGGAACTGCCGCCTGTCAATGCCGATCGCCTCTGCGAAGGCCATCCCTTCCGCCAGCGCCGCGCGGTTCAAACCGAGCACCAGATTGATTGCGAGCTTGGCGCGCGAGGCCTTGCCGACGGGCCCGAGCGTGATTCGTCGCGAACTGATCGCAGCGAGGATATCCTCGCAGCCGGTACCGTCGCCGCCGACGTACATGGTTGCCTCGCCTCGCCGTATGGCTTCGCTCGAACCGGCCAGCGGTGCCTCGACAAAATTCACGTTCCTCTTCGCAAGGCTGCCTGCCAAAGCCTCGATTCGCTCCGGGTCGCCAGTCGTGCAGTCGATGTAGAGCGAAGCGTTCGACTCGCCCACGGCCCGTTCCACATCTGCAGTATCAAAGACGGCGAGCACAATCCGTTTGGCCTGCATCGCCGCCGGCGTCGCAGGCCCCTCGAAAGCACGCATGGCGTCAGGCGAAACGTCGTATCCCAGCACCTCGAATCCGGCTGCCTGCAAGCGCGCAGCAATCGCGCGCCCGACAAGACCAAGGCCGATCAATCCGACAGTGCGGTCGGGCGGCATCGCTAGGCTTTGAGCCTCGGCACGTCCAGCCACTTCTTCTGCTTCCAGCTCTTCAGCCCGAGTTCGGCCAACTGCACGCCCTTGGCCCCCTCGAGCAGGCCCCAGCGGAACGGGCCTTCCCCGGCGACATGGCGCAGGAACATCTCCCACTGCACTTTGAAAGCGTTGTCGTAACCGGCGTCCGGCACTTCCTCCCAGCCGTCGTAGAAATTGACCGGCTGCGGGATATCCGGATTCCAGACCGGCTTGGGCGTCTTGGCGTAGCTTTGGATCCTGCAGCCTCTCAATCCGGCGACCGCGCTTCCTTTTGTGCCGTCGACCTGCAATGTCAGCAGGTCGTCGCGCCGCACGCGTACCGTCCAGGACGAATTGAAATGTGCGACGACCCCGCCAGCCAGTTTGAAGGTGGCGTAGGCCGCGTCATCCGAGGTCGCCTTGTACTTCTTCCCGCTTTCGTCCCAGCGGGACGGAATGTGCGTCGCACCAAGGCAGGAAACCGCCTTGACCTCGCCGAACAGGTTGTCCAGCACATAGCGCCAGTGGCACAGCATGTCGAGGATGATGCCGCCGCCGTCCTGCTTGCGGTAGTTCCAGGACGGGCGCTGCGCCGGCGGCTGCCCCGACTGGGGGTCGCCTTCGAACACCCAGTAGCCGAACTCACCGCGCACCGACAGGATCTTGCCGAAGAAGCCCTCGTCCCGGAGCTTTGCGAGCTTCAGCATCCCCGGCAGCCAGAGCTTGTCCTGCACCACGCCGTGCTTGATCTTCGCCTTCTTCGCCGCCTTGTACATGTCGACGGCTTCGGCAAGCGTTGTCGAGACGGGCTTTTCGCAGTACACGTGCTTGCCCGCCTTGATTGCCTGCTTGAGCAATTTCGGACGCAGCTGGGTGGAGGCGGCATCGAAGAAAATGCTGTCGTCTTTCGATTCCAGGGCTTTTTTCAGGTCCACGCCCCAGCGCGCTACCCCATGCTGCTTCGCCAGCGCGGCGATCTTTTCGGGATTGCGTCCGATCAGGATCGGATCGGGCATGAGGCGCGTGCCGTCCTTGAGCGCGACGCCGCCCTGCTTGCGGATCTCGAGGATGGAGCGCACGAGATGCTGGTTCATGCCCATGCGCCCCGTGACGCCGTGCATGATCACGCCGATTCGTTTGGTGGTCATTTTTTCTTCGCCAGTCCCAGGCTGTTGATGATCTTGCGCTCCTTCTCGTACTGCTCGCGCGCCCACTTTGTGTAATCCGCGCTCGACAGGTACCACATGGGCTGGTTGTACTTTTCCAGCGTTTTGGTGTGGATGGGATCCTCCAGCCCTTTCTTGAACGCGTCGTGCAGGGCTTTCACAACCGCGGGCGGCGTGGCAGCCGGCGCGCCGATGCCATAGGGACTTGTGGAAACGATGCCGTAGCCAAGTTCGGTCAGCGTCGGCACGTCCGGCCAGACCGAGGCGCGTTTCTCCGTAAACACCGCGAGGACTCGCGCCTTGCCGCCGGCCACGTGCGGCACCGCTCCGGTGGAATCCACCGCGACATTGACGTGGCCGCCCAGCATCGCGGTCAGCATGTCGGCGCTGCCCTTGTAGGGAATGTGGTTGAGCTTCGCGCCCTGGGCCGCGGATAACTCCTCCATCGCCAGGTGCACCGTTCCGCCAATGCCATGCGAGCCGTAGCTGATCCGCTCCGGATACGCCTTTGCGCTGGCGACCAGGTCGGCCATCGTCTTCCAGGGCGCGTCCGCCCGCACGATCACCGCGAACACGTAGCCGGACACGCCCATCACGTAACGGATGTCCTTCATCGGATCGAAGGACACGTTTTCCATATGCGGCAGGCGCAGCGCGGTGATCGGGATCATGCTCACCGTATGGCCGTCGGGCTTGGCATTGACCAGCGCGGCAGCCCCCAGCGTGCCGGTCGCGCCAGGGCGGTTCTCCACTACCACCGGCTGCCCGAGATACTTCGAGGTCGCCTCCGCGAGCGCGCGGCCGGCAATGTCGGTCGGCCCGCCCGCGGGAAAGGTCACGAGGAGCGTGACCGGCCTCGCGGGAAACGTCTGCGCCTGTATAAGCGAGGAAAAAATAAGCCAGGAAAAACCGATCAGCAGCTTCATCATGCCATGCTCCTCTTGGGCTTGTTAACCGGATGGTTACATTTTCGATGCGCTCCCGGTATTCGTCAATGGAGGCCGTTACCGAGCTGATTCCAGCGCTTCGAGGATCCCCCGGATGTAGCCGATGGCGCGCGCGGCGGCGCCGGGGCCGTCGGGCACGTAGTCGAAGGGTTCGACGGCGATGTCGCCGGGGTAGCCGTGGCGCACCAATGCGGCGAGCAGCGGAGCAAAGCGCTGTTCGCCCTGGCCGGGGCCGCGGCGGTTGCGGTCATTGACCTGGACGTGCGCAATCATGCCTTTGGGCAGCCAGGTGTCGATCAGCGCCGGCAGCGGCGCAGCCTCCATTTGCCCGGCGGAACTGCAGTCAAGCATGGTGCGCACGCTGCGGCTGCCGATCGCCTGCACCAGGGCGCTCGCCTCCGCAAGCGTGTTGATGAGCGGCGTCTGGTCCGACGACAGCGGCTCGATGCAGTAGACCACGCCCGCCTTCTCGGCCCGCTCGGCCACCGCGGCGAAGGTCTGCTGCACGCGCGCCAGTGCCGCCGCGTGCGTATCGCCCGACTCGACGCGGCGCTGCTGCGGCGAGCCGTGCACCAGGTAGCGCCCGCCCAGCTCCGCGCATTGATCGATGAGCGCCAGCATGACGTCGATCGTCCGCTTCCTTGTCGATTCGTCCTTCGCGCTGATCGACAGTCCGGAGGGCTTCAGCAGCAGCCAGTGCAGGCCGGTCACCGCCACGCCGGCGTCCCGGGCGGCGCTGCGCGCGGCGGCGAGCTGCGCAGAACCCAGACGGTGCGGCTCGTCCGACAGCGTGTACGGTGCGATCTCGAGGCCGTCGTAGCCGAGCTTGGCCGCGTACTCGCATTGCCGCGGGAACGGCATAGGCGCAATTACCTCGTTGCAAAGCGCGATTCGCACGGAATTCAGCGGGGCTGCTTGCGCAAGGCGTCGACAATCATGCGCGCATTGTGGCGCGCGCGCCTGGCAAGCGCCACGTTCGCCATCAGGTCGCGCCCGAAGATGCGCGACAGCGTATAGCGGTTGCTCAGGTAGAAATAGCCTTCTCCGGCGATCGAGATGTACAGCTGGACCGGATCGACCCCGCGCCGGAACAGACCCAGCCTTTCGCCGCGCCGGAGCAGTCTGCGGAGCGTCTCCACCAGGGGGGAATGCAGCTCGCGAACGCGCCGGGACTGAGACACGTGCCGGCCCCGGTGCAGATTCTCGCTGTTCAGCAGGGTCAAGAACTCGGGATGATCGAGAAAGTACCTCCAGGTGAAAGCCACCAGCCGGCGCAGCGCGGCGCGGGGTTCAAGATGATCCAGGTCGAGCGCAAGTTCCGCGCTGCGAATCTGCGCGTAGCTCGCCTCCAGCACCGCGAGAAAAAGGGCGTCCTTGTTGCCGAAATAGTAGTAAAGCATGCGCTTATTGGCGCCTGCACGCGTGGCGATGCGGTCCACCCTGGCCCCGCCCAGGCCATAGCGGGCGAACTCGGCGGTTGCCGCTACCAGGATACATTCCCGGCTGCGCTTCGGGTCGCGCTGGCCATTGCAGCGATTCACGGGCGCACCCGCTCGACGGCGGCGCCAGGGGGAACCGTGAACCAGAACGTCGCGCCCTCCTCCGGCCGGGCCTCGGCCCGGATCGTTCCGCCATGCCGTCGCACGATTCGCGCGGCGATCGCCAGTCCCACGCCGGTTCCCTCGAAGCGTTCATCGTGGTGCAGGCGCTCGAAGACGCCGAACAGCTTTTCCGCGTGCTGCATGTCAAAGCCCACGCCGTTGTCGCGCACGAAATAGGCGCCGCGCGACCCGTCGAATCCGGCCTCGATGCGCGCCGGATCTCGGGTCCGCGTGAACTTGATCGCGTTCGACAAAAGCCTTGCCCACAGCTGCGCCAGCATTCGCGGATCCCCCATGCACTCGGGGAGCTCGCCCACCGCCATATAAATGCGGCGCTCCGGCGCCGCGCGCAACAACCTGTTCGAGATGTCGTTCGCCTGGCCAGACATCGACACCGTGGTTCGGTGCAGCGCCTCGCGCCCGAGCCGGGAGTACGCCAGCAGATCGTCCAGCAGCCGCGCCGTAAGCTGCGCATTCTCCTCGAGGCGGCGCAGCGACCGGCGATGGTGCTCGGACAACTGGGGACCCAGATCGGTCATGAGCATCCCGGCATTCACGGACATGACGCCTAGCGACGTATGAAGGTCGTGCGCGACCGCATACTGGAACGTCTCGAGCTCCTTGACCAGAGCTTGCAACTCGGTCGTCCGCTCGCGCACCCGGTCCTCAAGCTCTGCGTTCATTCGCTCCACCCGCTCGCGCACGAGCTTGCGCTCGGTGATGTCGCGAATTGCAAGCAGCACGCGGGTCTCGCCCGCTTCCGTGAACGAGACGGCTCCCGTTTCCACTTCACGGATGCCTCCGGCGGTGTCCACGTACTTCAGCTCCATGAACGGAACCGAGGTGCCGGGTTCCGCCAGCAGGCACGCCAGGCGGTCGCGGACTGCAGGGTGCGAATCCGCGTGCACGAAGCTCATCGCCTCGCGGCCGATGAGCTGGGAGGCATCCACGGCGCGGGACAGGGAAACCGCCGCGGAATTCGCGAAAAGGACGAATCGGCCATTGGTGACCACGATCGGGTCCGGCATCAGCTCGAACAGCGCCCGGTATCGCAGCTCGCTCTCGCGCAGCGCGATCTCGGCGAGCTTGCGCTGGTCGATATCGTGATTCGTGCCCGTCATGCGCAGCGCCTTCCCGCGGACATCGCGCTCGCTTACCTTGCCGAGGGAGCGGATCCATTTCCAGCGACCCGACGACATGCGCACGCGGTGCTCGGTCTCGTACTCGGCGATCTCCCCCTTCATCACCGCGAGCGAGATTCGACGGATCTCCGGCATGTCTTCCGGATGCGCGAAGCCCACCAGCGCCTCGACGGTGGTGCGAACCTCGCCGCGCGGCAATCCCGCAAGCTCCGCCCAGCCCGCGGAAAGATAGACCTCGCCGGTGCTCAGGTCGGTCTCCCACAGCGATAAATTGGATCCCTCGAGCGCGTGCTGCAGCCGCTCCTCCGCCTTCCTCGACTGGAGTTCCAGCGCCACTTCGTGCGAAATATCGACACCGGTACCGCGATAGCCCAGGAACCGGCCTACGGCGTCAAAGAAAGGCTGGCCGCTCGACCGTACCCAGCGCAGGCCATCCGGTGCGCTGCGCAGGTAGCGGAAATCGCGAAACGCTTCGTGCCGTTCGAGCGCGGCCACATGCGATCGCCAGGGCTCCTGCTGCAGGTCGACGCCCGCGGCCACCGCAAGCTCGATGCGCCCTTTCCCGTAATGCCACTCCCGAGGAAAGCCCGTCACCCGTTCCACCTCTTTGGAGAACCAGGTGTAGCGGCCCTGCGCGTCGGTCTCCCAGAACCATTCGCCGCTCGCGGCGGCAAAATCGTGAAACCTCGCCTCGCTCCGCGCCAGCGCGTGCGCCGCGCTTTTCCGCTCGGTGGCGTCGCGCAGCGTGACCACGATGTGTACGCCGCCGTCTTCCGCGTAGGAGAACGCCGCCACTTCGGCGTCGACCGGTGCGCCATCGACGCGCCGATAGCGGCGGTCGACGAACGGCATGGAACTCCCTGGACTGTCGATCAGCCGGCCGATGCGCTCCGCGGCGGCCGCCTCGCTCCCCGGATCGCGCAGGCTCGATCCGCTGACGCCGACCAGGGCCTCGGCATCCCGGGCGCCGAACAGCCGCGCCGCCGCCGCGTTCGCGTAGACGATGATCCCGCCGGAATCTATGCAGATCGCGTCCGGAGAGAGGTCGAACAACCTGCGCACGTGCAAGTCCAGCCGGAAGGACTGGGGTGCGATCGGCAGGTCGGGCATGGTTCGTTCAGTTCCGGCGGTGTTCCCCGACCCGGACAATCTTCATGGTATTGGTGCCGCCCGACTTGCCTATCGGCTCGCCGATGGTGAGCACGATCAGGTCGCCGTCCTGCACCACCCCGTTCTCCACCAGCACCTTCTCGGCCTCGGCGAGGAGTTCCTCGCGGTCGTGGCCGACGTACTTGACCATCAGTGGATAGACATCGCGGTACAGCGCACAGCGGTAGCGCGTCGCGGTCTGCGCGGTGAGCGCGTAGATCGGCACGCCGCAGTTCAGGCGCGACATCCACAGCGCGGTCGAACCCGATTCGGTCAGCGTCGCGATGACCTTGACCTTGAGGTGGAACGCCGTGAAAAGTCCGGCCATCGCGATCGACTGGTCGACCCTAGTGAACAACCGGTTCAGGAAATCCTGGTCGAGGCTGACAGCCTGTGTCTGTTCGGCCTGCACGCAGATGCGATGCATCGCCTCGATCGCCTCCACCGGGTATTTGCCGCTCGCCGATTCCGCCGACAGCATGACAGCGTCCGTGCCATCGAGCACCGCGTTGGCGACGTCCGACACTTCGGCGCGCGTCGGCACCGGGCTCTCAATCATCGATTCCATCATCTGGGTCGCGGTGATGGTGAGCTTGTTGTGCTCGCGAGCGAGCCGGATCATGCGCTTTTGCAGCGCCGGCACCGCGGCATCGCCGACTTCGACCGCCAGGTCGCCGCGCGCCACCATGATGCCGTCGCAGGCGTTCATGATGTTCACCAGCGCCTCCGGGGTCACGGCCTCCGCGCGCTCGATCTTGGCGATCAGGAAGGCCTTGCCGCCCGAGGCGCGCAGCAGCTCGCGCGCCATGTACATGTCGGCGCCCGTTTTCGGGAATGACACCGCAAGGTAGTCGGCGTTGATCTTCGCGGCGGTGCGGATGTCGTCGATGTCCTTGGGCGTGAGCGCGGGCGCGGTGAGGCCGCCGCCCTGCCGGTTGATGCCCTTGTTGTTGGAGAGGATGCCGCCATGGCGCACCTTGGTGTGCACCTCCTCGCCGCGCACTTCGGTCACGTCGAGCACGATCTTGCCGTCGTCGAGGAGCAGCACCGCGCCAGCACTTACGTCGCGCGGCAGTTCCTTGTAGTCCAGGCCGGCGCGTTCGCCGTTGCCCAGCTCGCAGGTGGCGTCGAGGATGAACTTCTGTCCTTTGGCCAGCATGGCCTTGCCGTCCTTGAACTTGCCGACGCGGATCTTGGGGCCTTGCAGGTCGCACATGATCGCCACGGTGCGCCCGGCCTTGCGGCCGATCTCCTTGACCAGCGATGCACGCGCGAGATGGTCATCGGCGGTGCCATGGGAGAAATTGAGCCGCACCACGTCCACACCTGCACGGACCATGGCCTCAAGAACGGCGGGATCGGACGAGGCGGGCCCCAGGGTGGCGACGATTTTCGTGCTGCGGAGCATTTTTCAAAGTCTATCATCAGCTTGCGGAACGGCCGCGGGCTTTCAGGACAAGCGCCAATTCCACGCTGGTCTTCAACACCACGAGCAGAACCGCGACCGCCGGCGCCATGCGGAATTCGTCCGCAATTCCGGCTGCGGCCATGGCCACGAACAGAAGGCCGAACAGCCGAAACCACTTTCCGTACTCGACGTCCTCGTCAACTCTTCGGCCAGCGAGCAGGAATTCACGCACGAAATCCAGGCCGTGCGTCGCGGCGAACACGGCGCTCGAGAACCAGAACTCGGCGGGAAAATTCGTGACATGCTGGTTCCATCCGATCCCATAGAACGTCGCCAGGAACGCTGCCAGCGGGAAGCAGAACAGGAAATAGAAGAACGCGAACGAAGCTGCGTCGTAGAGCCGGGACTTCAGGACCGCGCCGGCGGCGCATAGCAGCCGGAGCGCGGCATAGATGCCGATCACCACCAGCTCGCCCCAATACATCAGCAGCAGCATCGGCGCGTTCGCCCACCCGGCGAGGACGAGCGCCAGCGGAACGAGATTCGCCGCCACCATGGCGGCGATCGAGACGCAGTCGCGCGCGGCTGCCACGCACGCAGCCTAGCAGAGGCTAGGCGCGCGCTTCCAATGCAGCGACAGCGGGCAGGGTCTTGCCTTCCAGAAATTCGAGGAACGCGCCGCCCGCGGTGGAGATGTAGTCGATGCCGTCGGTGACGCCGAACTTGTGGATGGCGGCGATGGTGTCGCCGCCGCCGGCGATGGAGAACGCTTTCGAGTCCGCGATCGCGCGGGCGACGGTTTCGGTGCCCTTGGCAAACTGGGCGATCTCGAATACCCCGACCGGCCCATTCCAGACGATGGTGCCGGCCTCGTCGAGCAGCCGCGCGAGAGCTGCCGCGCTTTTCGGGCCAACGTCGAGAATCATGTCGTCGGCCGCGACGCCGCGCAGGTCGGTAACCGACTCCCGCGCGCGCGCCGACATCTCGCCCGCGACCACCACGTCCTCTGGCAGCGGCACGTCCGTCGAAGCCATGATTTTCTTGGCCTCATCGACGAGCCCAGCCTCGGCAAGGGACTTGCCGATCGGATAGCCCTTCGCCAGAAGGAAAGTGTTCAGGATGCCGCCGCCAACGATCAGCCGGTCCACCTTCTTCGCGAGTGCGGCGAGGATGGTGAGTTTGGTCGAAACTTTCGAGCCGGCAACAATCGCCACCAGCGGGCGCTTCGGATTGGCGAGCGCCGTGCTGAGCGCATCGAGTTCCGCAGCCATCAGCGGACCGGCGCAAGCGATCTTCGCGAACCGCGCCGCGCCGTGCGTCGTCGCCTCCGCCCGGTGCGCGGTGCCGAAGGCGTCATTGACGTAGACGTCGCAGAGCGCGGCGATCTTCCTCGACAAGCCTTCGTCGTCCGCTTTCTCGCCGACATTGAAGCGGCAATTCTCGAGCAGGACGGCCTCGCCCGGCTTGACGGTCACGCCGTTCAGCCAGTCCTCGACCAGGCGGACCGGGATTCTCAGATACTCCGAAAGTTTTATCGCAATGGGCGCGAGAGAATCCCTTTGATCGAAGACGCCCTCCTTCGGCCGTCCAAGGTGCGAGGTCACCATCACCGCCGCCCCCTTGTCGAGCGCCATGCGGATACCTGGGACAGAAGCCCGGATGCGCGTGTCGTCGGTGATGTTGCCTGACGCGTCCTGCGGGACGTTCAGGTCCGCCCGGATAAAGACCCGCTTGCCACGCAGTTCCTGGTCGGCAAGGCGTTTGTACGCCATTACTTCGCCTGGTGCAGGGCGACCGTGACGTCCAGCATGCGGTTGGAGAATCCCCACTCGTTGTCGTACCAGCTCGCCACCTTTACCAGCGTGCCGCCCGAAACCTTGGTGAGCAGGGAATCGACGATGGAACTCGCCGGGTTGTGGTTGAAGTCGGACGACACCAGCGGTTCGGTGGTGTACTCGAGGATGCCCTTGAGGTCGCCCTCGGAAGCGGCCTTGAGCGCCTGGTTCACTTCCTCGGCCGTGGTCGATTTCTTTGCCGTGAAAGTCAAGTCCACCACCGAGACATTGATCGTCGGCACGCGGATGGCGTAGCCGTCGAGCTTGCCGTTCAGGTGCGGCAGCACCAGGCCGACGGCGGCGGCGGCGCCGGTCTTGGTCGGGATCATGTTCATGCTGGCCGAGCGCGCACGCCGCAGGTCCGAGTGGTAGACGTCGGTGAGCACCTGGTCGTTGGTGTAGGCGTGCACCGTCGTCATCAGGCCGGAAACGATGCCGATGCGGTCGTCCAGCGCCTTCGCCAGCGGCGCGAGGCAGTTGGTGGTGCACGACGCGTTGGAGATCACGGTGTCGGAGCCCTTCAGCTCCTTGTGGTTGACGCCGAACACCACGGTGCGGTCCACGTCCTTTTCGCCTGGCGCGGAGATGATGACCTTCTTCGCGCCGGCGCCGATGTGCGCGCCCGCCTTCGCCTTGCTGGTGAAGAGACCCGTGCACTCCAGCACGACGTCCACGCCCAGCGCCTTCCATGGCAGCTTCGAGGGATCGCGCTCCGCCACCACCTGAATGTCGCCGCCGTTGACCTTCATGACATTGCCGCTGACTTCCACCGTGCCCTTGAAGCGGCCATGCGCCGTGTCGTACTTCAGCAGGTGGGCGTTGGTCTTCGCATCGCCCAGGTCGTTGATGGCGACGAACTGAAGGTCGTGCTTCGTCTTGGATTCGTGGAACGCGCGCAGGATGTTCCTGCCGATGCGGCCGAAGCCGTTGATGGCCACCTTGATCGTCATGGGACTACGCTCCTTACCACTTTGGCTACGTTCTCCGGCGTGAAGCCGAAGTGCTTGAACAGTTCGGGCGCCGGCGCCGACTCGCCGAAGCGGTCGATCCCCACCACCGCGCCCTCCAGGCCGACGTACTTGCGCCAGAAGTCCGTCACGCCCGCCTCGATCGCCACGCGGCGCACGCCCGGCGTGAGGACCGTGTCCCGGTATTGCTGCGACTGGCGGTCGAACACCGACGTGCTGGGCATGGAAACGACCCGGACCGGGAAATCGAGCAGCCTCTGCGCGGCAAGCGCGAGCTGAACTTCGGACCCGGTGGCGATCAGGATCACTCTCGCGCCCGGCGCGTCGGCGAGGACATACCCTCCGTTTCGAATTTGTCCCGCGATTTCATCCTGCCTTTTCTCGAACGGCAGGTTCTGCCGGGAAAGAAGCAAGGCAGTCGGCCCGTTCTTTCGTTCAATCGCAGCCGCCCAGGCGACTACCGTCTCCAGCGAATCGCATGGGCGCCAGACATCGAGGTTCGGGATCAGGCGCAGCGAGGAGGCGTGCTCGACCGGCTGGTGCGTGGGGCCGTCCTCGCCCAGGCCGATCGAGTCGTGGGTGAACACGTAGATCGAGCGCAGCCCCATGATCGCCGCCATGCGCAGCGAATTGCGCATGTAGTCGGAGAACACCAGGAAAGTGCCGCCGTAAGGGATGAAGCCGCCATGCAGCGCGAGCCCGTTCATGATCGCGCCCATGCCGAATTCGCGCACGCCGTAGAAGAGGTAGTTGCCGCCGCCTTCCCTTCCGATTGGCTTCGACCCCTTGACGATCGTCAGGTTGGAGCCGGCAAGGTCGGCAGAGCCGCCGACAAGTTCCGGCAGCGCGGGGACCAGCACCTCGAGCGCATTTTGCGAAGCCTTGCGGCTGGCAATGGTTTCGGCCTTCTGGTTCGTGTCCCTGGCAAAGGAATCGACCAGGGCGGAGAAATTCGCGGGCAAGTCCCCCTTGACCCTCCGGAGAAATTCGCTTGCCAGCCCGGGATTCGCCTTCTCGTAGGCGGCGAAGGCTTTTTGCCATTTCCGTTCGGCGCGCTTGCCGCGCGCTTTCGCATCCCAGCCCTGGCGCACGGCCTCGGGAATTTCGAATGGCGCATGCTTCCAGCCGATCGCCTCCCGCGTGGCAGCGGTTTCCTTCTCTCCCAGCGGCGCCCCGTGCGCGGCGCCGGTGTTGGCCTTGGTGGGCGCGCCCTTGCCGATCACGGTCTTCGCGCAAATCAGCGTGGGCCGCGCAGCCTCGCGCTGCGCCTTGCGCAGCGCCTTGTGAACCGCATCGACGTCGTGGCCGTCAACGTTCGGGATCACCTGCCAGCCGTAGGACTCGAAGCGACGGCGCACGTCGTCGGTGTACCACTGCTTGATGCTTCCCTTTTCCGAATCGATGGAGATGCCGTTGTCGTCGTAGACCGCGATCAGCTTGCCCAGGCCGAGCGTGCCGGCAAGCGCGCAGGACTCGTGCGAGATCCCTTCCATCATGCAGCCGTCACCGAGGAAGGCATAGGTGAAATGATTGACCACGTCGTGCCCCGGACGGTTGAACTCCGCCGCCAGCAGGCGCTCGGCGATCGCCATGCCGACCGCGTTGGAGACGCCCTGCCCGAGCGGGCCGGTCGTCGTCTCGATGCCGGGCGCCATGCCGTATTCGGGGTGGCCGGCGGTCTTCGAGCCGAGCTGGCGGAAGCGTTTCAGCTCTTCCATCGGCAGCGCGTAGCCGGTCAGGTGCAGCAGCGAATACAGCAGCATCGAGCCGTGGCCGTTCGAGAGCACGAAGCGGTCGCGGTTCGGCCAGGCGGGGTTCCCGGGGCTGTGGGAGAGATTCCGATGCCACAGCGCGACCGCGACCTCCGCCATGCCCATCGGCATTCCTGGATGCCCGGAATTCGCCGCCTGCACCGCGTCCATCGCGAGGGCGCGCAGCGCATTGGCCATCTCGCGTTCGATTTCTGGCGAACTCATCGGGAAACTTATTCGGGGAAGGCGCAAATTATAGCCAAGCGCTTTCCTATAATCCGCCCATGACTGAAATGCCGTTCACCAGCCCGCAGGGCTTTGAAGCTGCCGTCGCCGCGTCGGGACCGGGCGGCGACGCCCATTGGTTCGTCTTCAAGGGCGACCGCCTGCTGGTCGAGCTCGGGCCGCCCAGTCCGAGGCCGTCAGATGACCCCAGGGTGCCGGTACGGCCCAGCTGGGCTGCATTACCGTTGCAAAAAAACAACAATATCTTGTGGTTTGAACCTGCCCGGACACTATATCTAGGGCGTCTCGCCGGCACGCATTGCTGGACGGCGGAGGCGCCTGCCGATACACCCGCGCCGCCGCCCGGCTTCGCCTGGGAAGGCCTGCGAGCGCTTTTCTCGGTGCTGGAGGACGCCCACTTCGCGCTCGCCGGGCGCGCCATCCAGCTCCTCGACTGGGATCGCAGCCACCAATTCTGCGGCCGCTGCGGCACGCCTACAGAGGCAAAAACGGAGGAACGGGTGCGCGCCTGCCCGTCGTGCAAGCTCGGCGTCTACCCGCGGCTCTCGCCCGCGGTGATGGCGCTGGTGCGCCGGGAAGGCGAGGTCCTGCTTGGCCGCAGCCCGCACTTTCCACCCGGCATGTACAGCGCGCTGGCGGGCTTCGTCGAGCCGGGAGAGACGCTGGAGCAGTGCATCGAGCGCGAAGTCGAAGAGGAAGTCGGCGTGCGAGTGTCGCGAATCCGCTACTTCGCGAGCCAGCCCTGGCCGTTTCCGAATTCGCTCATGATCGCGTTCATCTGCGACTGGGTGTCCGGAGAAATCCGGCCGCAAGCAGGAGAAATCGAGGACGCGAAGTGGTTCAACGTATTGCAATTGCCGAAACTTCCGAGCAGAATCTCGATCGCGCGCAGGTTGATTGACGGAGCAGTTCAGGAAATGCGCGGCGGGACCTGAAACGAGGGCATTGAAACGAATTGAACGAACTTGAAGAAAAAAGTTATTCGCCGCAAGGCGATGACGCAGAGGCGCAGCCCGGATTATTTGGCAGAGGGTTGCGCCTTCGCATTTTTCGGGGGGCACGGACATGAACGGTCTGCATCTCATCGGTGATCTGAGCGGTTGTCGCTGCGACCCGCAGCTGCTGCGGGACGGCAAACGCTTCGAGACGATCTGCGTCGAGATGGTCCGCGCGTCGGGCCTCGCGGTCATGGACGCCCGCTTCCACCAGTTCGAGGGCTCCGGCTTCACCGGCGCGGTAGTGCTCGCCGAATCGCACCTGACGATCCACACCTGGCCCGAGAAGCAGGGGCTGACGCTGGACGTCTATGTCTGCAACTACCAGGCCGACAATTCTGCCAAGGCGCGCCAGCTGTTCGAGTCGATCGCGGCCTATTTCCAGCCGGGTGAAGTCGCGCGCCACGAGGTGGACCGCGGCGAGCACCTGCTGATGGAGCCGCTGAACGAATCCACCGGCTTCTACATCAAGGCGGCGCGCCAGGTCGGCGAATGGCAGACCAAGCTCCAGAAGCTGCAGGTCTACGACACGCCGCATTACGGCCGCATTTTCCGCCTGGACGGGTACAACATGACCTCCGAGCGGGAGGAGTTCGTCTATCACGAAAACCTGATCCAGCCGGCGCTCACCGCGCACGCGGCGCCGAAGAAGGTGCTGATCGTGGGCGGCGGCGACGGCGGCTCGTCGGAAGAGGCGCTGAAGCACCCCTCGGTCGAGCAGGTGACCCTGTGCGAGATCGACGAGGACGTGGTGAAAATCGCGAAGGAGCACTTCTTCGCGGTGCACCGCGGCGCCTTCGACAACCCGAAGCTGCGCGTGCTGATCGGCGACGGCATGAAGTTCATCCGCGAGACGGCGGAGCGCTTCGACCTGATCGCGCTCGACCTGAACGACCCCGTGGGACCGGCCGAAGCGCTTTACTCGGCCGAGTTCTTCCAGCAGTGCCGCACCGCGCTCGCCCCGGGCGGCGCGCTGGTGCTGCATATCGGCGCGCCGGTAGCGCGGCCGGAACGCGTCGCCGAGCTCGCCCAGCGCCTGAACGGCATTTTCCGCATCGTGCGGCCTTACACCATGTACATCCCGCTCTACGGGGCGCAATGGACGATGGCCGTGTGCTCGGACAAGCTCGATCCCAAGTCGCTGACCGCGGACGAGATCGACCGGCGCATCGAATATCGCAAACTCCAGGACCTGCGCTTCTACAACGGCGAGACCCACGAGGGCGTGTTCGCTTTGCCCAACTTCGTGCGCGACCTCGTCAACCCGCCGCGCCTGAAGCAACAGACCCGCGGCCGGCGGCTGGGCGTGGTCAGGGCCGCCGCCAAGTAACGACTGCTGCAACCACCCCGCGCCAAGACGGGGGTCGGTAGGGGCGCTTCGGCGCCCCTCTCATTTTCTACGCCAGGATTTTCAGAACTTCGCGCACCGTCGAGAAGATGAAATCCATCTCGGACTTTTGCACGATCAGCGGCGGCGCCAGCGCGATGGTGTCGCCGGTCACCCGCATGTAGAGCCCCTTCTCGAAGGCCTTGAGGTGGGCGTCCATGCCGCGCGCGCCGACCTTGCCCTCGCGCGGTGAGAGCTCGATGGCGGCGATCAGGCCGATATTTCGGATGTCGACGACGTTCGGGCAGTCCTTCAGGGCGTGGGCCGCGTCCTCCCAGGTTTTCTCCAGCGACTCTACCCGCGTCAGCAGGCCTTCGTCCTCGTAGACAGCCATGGTGCCCAGGCCCGCGGCGCAGGCGAGCGGGTGGGCCGAATAGGTGTAGCCGTGCGGCACTTCCACCGCGTTCTCCGGCCCGGTCATGAAGGCCTGGTAGAGGCTTTCCTTCATCATCACCGCGCCCATCGGCACGGTGCCGTTGGTGATTCCCTTGGCGGTGGTGATCAGGTCGGGAATGACGCCGAAGCGCTCGCTGGCAAAGGGCCGGCCGAGGCGCCCCCAGGCGGTGATCACCTCGTCGAAAATGAGCAGGATGCCATGCTTGTCGCAGATCTCGCGCAGCTTCTGCAGGTAGCCCACCGGCGGCACGAACACACCGGCCGAGCAGGCCACCGGCTCGACGATCACCGCAGCAATGGTAGAGGGATCGTGCAGCTGGCACAGTCGCTCCAAGTCCTCCGCAAGCTCGGCGCCATGCTTGGGCATGCCGCGCGAAAAGGCGTTCTTCGCCAAGTCGTGGGTGTGGCGGATGTGGTCCACGCCCGTCACCAGCGCGCCGAAGATCTTGCGGTTGCCGACGATGCCGCCCACCGCGGTGCCACCGAAATTGACGCCGTGATAACCCTTTTCGCGGCCGATGAGCCGCACGCGATGGCCTTCACCACGCACTCGGTGGTACGCAAGCGCGAGCTTGAGCGCGGTGTCCACCGACTCGGACCCTGAATTGGTGAAGAACACCTTGGACATGCCCTTGGGCAGGATCGGCGCGAGGCGCTCGGCAAATTCGAAGGACAGCGGGTGCGCCATCTGGAACGGCGGGGCATAGTCGAGTGTTGCCACCCCGCGCTGCACCGCCTCTACGATCTGCTTGCGGCAGTGGCCGGCGTTGACGCACCACAGGCCGGAAGTGCCGTCGAGAATCTTGCGGCCTTCCGGGGTGTAGTAGTACATGCCTTCGGCCCGCGCGAGCAGGCGCGGCGCCTTCTTGAACGCGCGATTCATCGAAAACGGCATGAAAAATGGCGAGTTTTCCAGCGATTTGCCGACGCTGCCAACAGCTTCGGGGCGGGCTCTCTCGTTCATGGGGGCTCCTTTGCTTGCTCTTCCAATACTAGCGCGGCAGGGGCCTCCGGCATACACTTTCGCGAGGGGAGGCGGAACATGCGCGCCAGGATAAGGAAGCGCAGTGCGGCAATCACGTTGGTGCTCGCGGGCGGCGCGACCCTGGGCGGCTGCGGCTCGCCCGTCGAGCAGCGCGACGCCTACGCGAGCGTGAACGACTGCGTCAAGGACTGGAGCGACAGTTCCCTGTGCGAACCGGTCCGGGACGGCCGCTACGCCAGCAACTACATGTACGGTCCGCCCTACTACGCCAACAGCGGCTGGAGTTTTTTCGGCCGCAACCGCACGGTCTCCAGCCCGAACGCGATGGACGCCACCCGGCTGCAGCGCGGCACGGTCGCGAGCTCGTCGCTTTCAGCGCGCGCCACGCGCATGGGCGTGAGCGGCGGGGGTTCCAGCGGCATCTCGCGCGGCGGATTCGGCACCTCCAGCCACTCTTCCTCGGGCAGTTAGCGTGCGGCGTGAGAGCCGGACGCCACGCGCCAACTGGCGCCAGCGCTGCGAGGAAGCGGGGTTCTTCTTTCACTCCATGGGCGGCACGTATTGGGACGAGAGCGCCTGCTACGCCTTCTCGGCGGCTGAAGTCGAGCGCATCGAGGAGGTAACGGCGGAGGTGCATCAACTCTGCCTCAAGGCCGCCGACGAAGCCGTTCGTTCGAAGCGCTTCGCGCAGTTCGCCATTCCCGAGGCCTTTCACGAACTGGTGGCGCAGTCCTGGCAGCGTCGCGAAGCCACGCTCTACGGGCGTTTCGACTTCAGCTGGAACGGCGAGGGCGAGCCCAAGCTGCTCGAGTACAACGCCGACACACCGACCTCGCTGCTCGAAGCTAGCGTCGTCCAGTGGCAATGGCTCGAGGATGAGCTTCCCGAGACCGACCAGTTCAATTCCCTGCACGAGAAGCTGGTCGCGCGCCTTGAGGCGATGCGCCCTGCCGCGGGCGGCGGCGTGCTGCACTTGAGCTGCGTGCGCGACAACGATGAAGACCTCGGCACCGTCGAGTACCTGCGCGACTGCGCGCTGCAGGCGGGCTGGGACGCGCGACGCATCGACATCGAAGACCTGGGCTGGGACGGCTCGCGTTTTCTCGACCTTGAGGAAGCGCCGGTCAATACGCTCTTCAAGCTCTATCCCTGGGAATGGCTGGTGCGCGAGGAGTTCGGCCAGCACCTGATCTCGCGCCCGGCAGCGCTGATCGAGCCCGCATGGAAAATGCTGCTCTCCAACAAGGCGCTGCTGGTGCTGCTCTGGGAGATGAACTACGGCCATCCCAACCTGCTGCCCTCGTACTTCACGCCGCAGAAATTCGGCTCGGATTACGTGAAGAAGCCGCTGCTCTCCCGGGAAGGCGCCAACGTCACCATCCGCAGCCGCGGCGAGGTGCGCCAGCAGCCGGGCGGCTACGGCGAGGAAGGCTTCGTCTACCAGGGCGTCGCGCCGCTGCCCGCCTTCGACGGCCGCTACCCGGTGCTCGGCGCCTGGATCGTGGGCGACCAGCCCGCCGGCATCGGCATCCGCGAGGACGATTCGCCGATTACCCGCAACTCAAGCCGCTTCCTGCCCCACTACTTCACCTGAGGTGCCGACCATGGACTTCGTGAAATTCTCGCTTTCCGGCTTTGACGAGTTCCTGATTTACGCCGGCCTCGCGATCGCGTTCATCTACGTCTACCTGATCACCTACCTCTGGGTCACGCCGTACAACGAGCTGAAACTGATCAAGGACGGCAACGTCGCCGCCGCGATCAGCCTCTCGGGCTCGGTACTCGGTTTCACTTTTCCGCTCGCGACGGCAATCTTCCAGGCGGTCCACCCCTGGGACATGATGCTCTGGGCCGTGATCGCCGCGGCCGTCCAGCTGCTCGTCTACGTCGCCGTGCGCTACTCGCTCCTCAACGTGACGCGCCGCATCCCCGACGGCCAGGTCGCGACCGGCGTCGTCCTTGCCGCGATCTCGATGTCCGCCGGCCTCCTGAATGCCGCTTGCATGACCTACTGACCAAAGGCGCGGCACAGCGCCACAGCCGCAACACCGACGAACATCGCAAGCAGGTCGCTGCGCCACAGGCGCATGGCGGCGAAGGTGGCGGCGAGGCCGGCGATCTCGGCGACACCACCACGCAGCGCAGCCGGCGTCACGATTCCGATCATCACCGCCAGCGGCGCGGCGGCGAGGGTCGCGCGCAGGCGAGGCGTCACGGTGACGAAGCGCATCAGCCAGAATCCGCCCGCGCGGCAGGCGAACGAGGCGATCGCGAGGGCAAGCAGCAGCGGCAGCAGTTCGGCACGGAGCGTCATGCCGGATCCTCATGCCGCAACCATGCTGCGAATCCGCCGGCGAGACCTGCGGCCACGAGCGTCCAGCCACTGGGCGCAAGCCGGTCAAGCAGCGCGGCGACCGCAGCCGCGGCGACAGCCGGAGCGACGTCCGCGCGCGACTTGAAGAGATCCATCGCCATCGCCGCGCAAAACGCGACGAGCAGGAAATCGACTCCGAGCGTGCGCGGTTCGGCGATCCAGTTGCCCGCCAGCGCGCCGCTAAGCGTGCCCGCGAGCCAGGGCAGGTACATCGAAACGCCGGAGCCGAGGATGAACGCGGCGTCCTGCTCGCCCTCGGCGTTCGCCTTGGTGGCCATCGCCCAATTCGCGTCGCCAAGGAACCAGAGCGTCGAGTAGGCCTGCAGCGGGCCGCACCGGCCTAGCCAAGGCCGCAACGACGCGCCGTAAAGCAGGTAGCGCGCGTTCAGCATGAGCACTGTGGCCATGCCGGCAAAGACTCCAATCCCGGCGGCAAGGCCGCCTACCGTAGCCGCCTGCGCGGTGCCCGAGTACACGAGCACGCTCATCAGCGTCGCCTCGAGCGCGGACAGGCCCATCTCGCGGCCCATCAGGCCGAAGGTGATGCCCCAGACGAATATCGCAGCGCCGATCGGCAACGCGCGGACAAATCCGCGCGCGAAGCCGGCTGCGGTGAAGGTGACGGCCAGGACCGCGCTCGGACCTAGGGCCGGGTCCGGCCCCCAGCTAGCCAGGCCAGGCGACGACCTTCTGCTTCTGCTCGCCCAGGCCCTTGATGCCCAGCGTCATCACATCGCCCGGCTTGAGGAACACCGGGGTCGGCTTGATGCCGAGCCCGACTCCCGGAGGCGTGCCCGTGCAGATCACGTCGCCCGGCATGAGCGTCATGTAGTGGCTCACGTGCGAGACGATCTGCGCGCAGTTGAAGATCATGGTGCGGGTGTTGCCCGACTGCATGCGCTTGCCGTTGACGTCCAGCCACATATCGAGGACCTGCGGGTCCTTGATCTCGTCGGTGGTGACGAGCCAGGGGCCGATCGGGCCGGCGGTGTCGAAGCCCTTGCCCTTGTCCCATTGGCCGGTTGCCATCTGGAAGGAGCGTTCGGAAACGTCGTTCACCACGCAGTAACCCGCGACGTACTCGAGCGCTTCCTTCTCGCTTACGTACTGAGCCTTGGAACCGATGACGATGCCAAGCTCCAGCTCCCAGTCGAGCTTGGTCGAGCGCTTGGGCTGGATGACGTCGTCGTTCGGCCCGCTGATGCAGGTGGTGGCCTTCATGAACACGATCGGCTCGGTCGGGATCGGCATGCCGGCTTCCTTGGCATGGTCGGAATAGTTCAGGCCGATGGCGACGAACTTGCCGATGCCGACGAAGGGCACGCCCATGCGCGGGCCGTTTGCGACTACGGCCAGAGTCTCGGGCTTGATCTTGGCGAGCATTTTCAGGCCGCGCGGCGCCAGCTCCTTGGGGCCGATGTTCTCCACCACTTTGGAGAGGTCGCGCAGGCGTCCTTCCGCATCAATCAGGCCCGGCTTCTCGAAGCCGTTCTTGCCGTAGCGACAAAGTTTCATATGGTCATGCCCCCGTCTATCGAATACATGTTGCCGGTCGCGAATTTTGCCTCATCGGAGGCGAGGAACACGAGGATCCCCGTGATGTCTTCTACCGAGCCCAGGCGCCCCATGGGCTGGCGCGCGATGAAATCCTTCCTTGCCTGCACCGGGTCGGCGAAGGCATTGATGCGATCGCCGAGCGACGGCGTGTCCACCGTGCCCGGGCCGATGCAATTGCAGCGGATGCCCTGCTTCACATAATCGGCCGCGATCGCCTTGGTCAGGCCGATGACCGCCGCCTTGGTGGCACCGTACACGAAGCGGTTCGGCAGGCCCTTCAGGCTGGAGGCGATCGAGGACATGTTGATGATCGAGCCGCCGCCCTTCTTCAGCATGCCGGGCAGGAAGGCCTTCGCCACCCAGAACATGGAGCGCACGTTCAGGTTGAACGCGAAATCCCAGTCCTTGTTGCTGCAGTCGAGGATCGTGCCGTGGTGCACGAAGCCGGCGCAGTTGAAAAGGATGTCGATCGCGCCTACTTTGGCCGCCGCCTTCTGGATCGCCGCCTCGTCGAGAACGTCGAGGGCCAGTGTCTTCAGGCCTTCTTTGGGAAGATCTGAAAGCAACTCCCCGTTTAGGTCCGTCGCCCATACGGTCGCCCCTTCGCGAGCGAAGGCAAGCGCGGTCGCCCGCCCGATGCCCTGGCCGGCCGCCGTGATGAACGCGGTCTTGCCTGCAAGCCTGCCTGCCATTTTACGGACCCCTGCCTGAGTAGTTGCCGCGAAGGGCGCGAATTATATCGCTGCGCCGCTGGTTTCGTCGAAGTAGTGCACGCGCGCCGGGTCGATCGCGACGCGGATGTTCTGGTGCGCCTTGACGCGCACGGAGGGGTCCACGCGAGTCACCATTGCCGCGCCGCCGGAGCGGAAATTGATGAGAATTTCGTTGCCAAGCGGCTCGACCACATCCACCACGGTGTCGAAGCAGTAGTCGGCATGATCGGCGCCCGTCGCCAGGTGCAGCGCCTCGGGCCGCATGCCAAGTGTTGCCCGCTTGCCGCTGTGCGCGCGCACAGCTTCCACTTTCTGCGGAGGGACTTTCAGGCGCAGGCCCTCGGCGTCCGCCCACAGTGCGCCGCCGGAATCGCTGATCTTCACGTCGACGAAATTCATCGACGGCGAACCGATGAAGCCGGCGACGAACTTGTTCGCGGGCTTCTCATAGAGTTCGAGCGGTTCTCCCACCTGCTGCACCCAGCCGTCCTTCATCACCACGACGCGGTCGCCGAGGGTCATGGCCTCGACCTGGTCGTGGGTCACGTAGATGGCAGTCGTCTCCAGGCGCTCATGCAGGCGCTTCAGTTCCACGCGCATCTGCACGCGCAGCTGCGCATCCAGGTTGGAGAGCGGCTCGTCGAACAGGAACACCTCCGGATGGCGCACGATGGCGCGCCCGACCGCGACGCGCTGCCGCTGCCCGCCGGAAAGCTGCCGGGGCTTGCGCTCGAGCAGCGGGCCGATGCCAAGGATATCGGCCGCGTCGCGCACCCGCTTCTCGATCTCGTCCTTCGGGTATTTGCGCATTTGCAGGCCGAATGCCATGTTCTGGTACACGCTCTTGTGCGGATAGAGCGCGTAGTTCTGGAACACCATCGCGATGTTCCGGTCCATCGGTGGCAGGTCATTCACCACGTCCTTGCCGATCAGGATATCGCCCGAGGTGATCTCCTCCAGCCCGGCCACCATGCGCAGGGTCGTCGTCTTGCCGCAGCCCGAGGGCCCGACCAGCACCATGAACTCCTTGTCGCGGATCTCGAGATTGACGTCCTTCACGGCGTGAAAGCCGTTCTCGTAGTTCTTGTTCAGATTGCGGATGGTGACGTTTGCCACTGCTTTCAGCCTTTCACGGAACCGGTGAGACCGGTGACGTAGTATTCAACGAAGAATGAGTAGACGATTGCGACCGGAATCGAGCCGAGCAGCGCGCCCGCCATCAGCTGCCCCCAGAAAAAGATGTCGCCGCGGATCAGCTCCGACACCACGCCCACCGGCACGGTCTTGAGTTCCGCCGACGACATGAAGATCAGCGCGTAGATGAACTCGTTCCACGACAGGGTGAAGGCGAAGATGCCGGCCGAGAGGATGCCAGGTACCGCCACCGGGAAGATGATCCGGATCATGGCGCCGAAGCGGGTCGCGCCGTCGATGCGCGCGCACTCCTCAAGCTCCTTGGGGATGGTCTTGAAGTAGCCCATCAGCAGCCAGGTACAGAACGGGATCAGGAAGGTGGGGTAGGTCAGCATCAGCGCCCAGGGGGTGTTGCCGAGCTGCATGTTGCGGATGATGTCGGCAAGGGGGATGAACAGCAGCGTCTGCGGCACCAGGTAGGTGATGAAGATGATGGTGCCGAGGAACTCCGACCCCTTGAACTTCAGGCGCGCGAGCGCGTAGCCGGCGAACATGCCGCAGATGAGCGAAATGATGGTCGAAACGATCGCGATCAGCATCGTATTCCACAGCCATTGCGGAAATGCGGTGGTCTGCATCAGGCCCTTGAAGTGCTCGAAGGTCGGCTCCAGGGTCCAGAACGGCGTCGCATTCGCCTGGCGGAACGTGCGGTAGAGCTCGCCGTCCGGGCGCATCGCCGTCACCGCCATCCAGTAGAACGGGAACAGCGTGAACAGGATGAACACCGCCATCGGAATGTAGAAGTAGACCCACTTCTTCCATTTGCGTTCGATAACCATCGTTCAGTGCCCTTCCATGCGCTTCATGTAGCGGAGCTGGAACCAGACGACGCCAAACAACACCGGGAACATGAACAGCGACAGGGCGGCACCCTCGCCCAGCAGGCCCGAGGCGACGCCGATCTGGTAGGCGTAGGTCGCGACCAAATGCGTGGAATTCGCCGGGCCGCCGCCGGTGAGCACGTAGATGAGCTGGAAATCCGAGAACGTCTGGATCACGGAGAACACCACGACCACCAGCGTCACCGGCATCAGCAGCGGCCAGGTCACGTGCCAGAAGCGGTCCCAGGCATTGGCGCCATCGAGCGCTGCCGCCTCATGCAGGTCAGGGCTGATGGTCTGCAGCCCCGCGAGCAGCGTGATGGCGAAGAACGGCATGCCGCGCCAGGTATTGACCAGCACCGCGCACCACATCGCCCAATCGCCATCCGACAGGAACGGCAGGCGGTCCGTGATCACGCCGCTGTGGAAAAGAACCCAGTTGACCACGCTGAATGTCGGATCGAACATCCAGCGCCAGGCAAATGCCGAGAGCACCGTCGGGATGATGAACGGCAGCAGCATCGAGGCACGGATGATCCGCTTGAAGCGGAACGTCCGGTTCAGAAGCAGCGCCAGCCACATGCCGAGCGCCAGCTTGAAGACGGTGGCCCAGAACGTGTAGAAAACGGTGTTCTTGAACGCGGTCTGGAAAATGCTGTCGCCCCAGGCCTTGGTGAAATTCGCGATCCCGACGAACTCGCCCGCTTCCCCGACGCGGATGCTGGTAAGCGAATACCAGATCGCCATCACGAACGGATAAGCGATGAACAGCACCAGAATGAGCATGCCCGGCGCGAGCAGCGTCGTCGCGAGCACGTTCTCGCTCTCCAGCATCCTGGTAAAGCGCGAGACGCGGCCGCGCTCGGCGGGGGAGGCCGCGCTCACGGCGCCCCCCGCTCCGGCTACGACGGGATCCTTCAAGGCTGGTCGATCAGGTGTAGATCTTGCCCAGTTCGCCTGCGGCCCACTTGACCGATTCCTCGGGCTTCATCTTGCCGCTCGCCGCCTGCGCATACATCACGGTGACGATGTACTTGTTCCACGCCTCTGCTGCCTGCTTGCCGGGCGCCCCGCCGAAGCCCATCGCGCGCTTCTGATTATTGGGCGCGGTCTTGAACGGCAGCATCACCGGGTCGTTGTTCCACATCGCGTGCTTCTCCCACTCGCGGGAGATTCCGACCGCGAAGCCCTTCTGCACCGTGAACCACTTCTCGTAGTTGGCCTTGGTATGCATCCAGCGCAGTAATTCCTTCGCGCCTTTGGCGTTCTTCGAGTACTTCATGACCATGTGGTTGAACGCGGTGTGATAGGCGTGCAAGCCCTTGGGCCCGGCCGGCAACGCGGCGTGCAGAATGTCCGTATGCATCGGCGCGCCTTTCTCGGTCTTGAACTTGTCAGGCGCGTTGAGCGCAGCGACATAGATCGAGGCGCCGTTCAGCGATGCGGAAATGTCGCCCGACAGGAACGCGCGGTTGTTGTTGCTGTCGTCCCAGGCGAGGCCGCCCTCGTCGTGCGCGTCCTTCCAGAACTGCGTCATGAAGCGCACCGAATCCACGGTTTCCTTGGAGTCGATCGCCACCTTGCCCTTGGCATCGACTTCCTGGCCGCCGTAGGACCACAGCAGCGGATAGGTGAAGGTGGGCGCGTCGCCAAAGGTATTGCCCAGCGTCTGGCCGATCGGGCGCTTCATGGCCTTCAGCTTCTTGCCGGCCTCGTGATACGCCGCCCAGGTCTTGGGGAATTCCTTCAGGCCGATTTCCTCGAACCAGGATTTACGATAGGCGATCATCCCGGGAACAACCGACCAGGGCATCGCCGCCCATTTGCCGCCGACCTTGTTCAGCTGTTGCGACGCGTCGTAGATGCCGCCCTGCGCCTTGCTGACTTCCTCGGCGATGTCGCTCACGTCAACCGAACTGGAGGCATAGAGGTGCGGGTAGTTGTTGAGCAGCATGATGATGTCGGGGCCGCTGCCGGACTGGATGCCCGCTGTGGCGCGCGCCGGGATGTCGTTGGCGTTCACCGTCTCGACATTGAGCTTGATGCCGAGTGCCTTCTGCACTTCCGGCACATAGACTTCGCGCAGCACCTTGTCGGCAGCCGGCACGAAATCGTTCCAGCGCAGGATGTGGATCGTGTTGGCCTGCGCGAATACCGGCGCGCGGTGCGCGGCGAGAATTCCGGCAAGTCCGGTGGCGGCGATACCAGCGCCGGTGGCTTTAAGAAACTTTCTGCGTTTCATTTCCCCTCCTCCTTGGATGATCTGTGCGACCGTTGCGGCCGAACTGGTGCAATCTGCCTCCGCGCCTGCACAATGTCAATTATTTCATCGTGCGAAGAATTCCCTGTTGCTATGCAGCATCCGTGATTCGCGGCACACGCATTTTTGATTCACGCCGCAGGCGCAATGCCTGAGTCGGATCTGCCCGTGCTGTTCGCCAAGATTGCGGCGGCGGCCACCATCGTAGTCGCAGCTTCGCGCGCTACCGAGCGTGCCGGGCCGTTGCTCGGGTCGCTGATCGCGACGCTGCCGGTGTCCGCCGGGCCGGCCTACGTGTTTCTCGCCTTGGATCACGGAGCCCAGTTCATCTCCGAGGGCGCCCGGATGAGCGTGGCGGCCACCGCGGCCACCGCGGCCTTTGTCGGCGCGCACGCCGTCGCCGCGCAGCGCTTTGCGACGCCCGCCTGCATCGCGTTCGCCACCCTTTCCTGGCTCGTCGTGGCGCTCGCGCTGCAGTTGCGCGACTGGAGCTTCCTCGAAGCCTGCCTTCTCTTCGCGGGCTCGTTCCTGGTGGCCATCCGGACCCTGCGTCGCTACGCGATTGTCGTGGAGGCGCCTTCCGTGCCCAAGGCGCGCTTTGACCTCGCCTTGCGTGCCCTTCTGGTGTCCGCCGTCGTCATTGCCACGAATTACGCCAGCCACGCGTTCGGTCCGGCCATGGCGGGCGTGCTCGCGACCTACCCGGTGGTGTTCACCAGCCTCGTGCTGATCCTGCAACCGCGTTGCGGAGGCAGGTTCACCGCTTCGGTGCTGGTGAACGGGCTGAAGGGCCTGCTTGGATTCGGCCTCGCCCTCGCGGTACTGCACCTGGCCGCGGCGGGCATGAGCGCCACGGCCGCGCTGCTCATCGCGCTCGGGGTGTCGCTCGGCTGGAACTCGGCGCTGCTCGTGCGCACGCGCTTCAGGCGCGCATCAGCGCCTCGGGATTGACGACATGCGCCGGGCGCCGGCCGAGCGAGAAGTCCACCACGCTTTGCAGTCCATCGCTGGCGATCGCATGGAAGCATTCGTCGGTCCAGCACAATGCATGCGGCGTCACGATCACGTTGTCCATCGCGAGCAGCGGATTCGCCGGATCGACCGGTTCCTGCTCGAACACGTCCAATCCCGCGCCGGCGATGCGGCCCGCACGCAGCACGTCGATCAGTGCCGGCTCGTCCACGATCGGCCCGCGCGCCACGTTGATGAAACAGGCCGAGGGCTTCATCACGGAGAACTGCGGCAAGCCGATCAGGTGCCGGGTCTCATCGGTGAGCAGGCAGGCCACGACGACGAAATCCGATTCGCGCATCAACTGCTCCAGCGGAACCACGCTTGCATCGAGCGCTCGCAAGGTTCCTGCGTCCGCGTACGGGTCGGCCACGAGACGGCGCATGCCGAAGGGCGCCGACACCTTGAGCAGCTCCTGCCCAATGCCGCCGCCGCCCACGACGCCCAGGGTGCGCCCGACCAGGCCGGTCCCCATCAGGTCGTTGCGTTCCAGCCAGCGCCCCGCGCGCGTGATGCGGTCCTTGGCGAACAAGCGCCCGGCGAGCGCGAACAGGAGGGTGAGCGTGGCGACCGCCACCGGACGCCGGATCGCAATCGGCGTGTTGGTCAGCACGATCGACCTTGCGCTCAGCGCCGCGACATCGACCGCGTCATAACCCACGCCGTGGCGCGCGACGATGCGCATGCGGCAGTCCGCGCGGGCGACAGTGGCGGCGCTGACGCGCGAGGAATTCACGTACAGGCCGTCATAGCGCGCGGCGATCTCGGGCGTGATCTCCCGCTCGGCCTGCGCCGTGTACTCCCATTCGAGCGCCGGATTGCCTTTCAGGACTTCCAGCGCGGCCTTGCCGAACGAGGGCTCGCCCGCCGCGTTCAGCACGTCGCGCACGATGCCGAGCTTGAATTTCATCGCAGTCCTTTCAACGTCGCGCGGATCGCCGACTGCAGGAGGGAGGAATCGAGCCCGGCGGCGATCATGTTGAAGCCGAACTCGCGGTAACGCTTAGCCCAGATGGCATCGGCCGCCATGAAGCCGAGGCCCTTTCCATGCCGGCGCGCCGTGGCGACGATGGCGCGCACCGCGTCGAGATACTTCGGCGAGTCGAATTCGCCCGGAATGCCGAGGAAGTTGGTCAGGTCGAAATGTCCGAGCCACAGCACGTCGATCCCCGGCGTCGCGGCGATTCCATCAAGCTCCGCCACGCCGCGCTCGGATTCGATCTGCGCGATCACCAGGGTGCGGGCGTTCAGCGCCGCCACCTTGGCCTTGACGTCGCCGCCCGAATAATCGTCCTGCGCCACGCCGAACGCCGCGCCGCGCCTGCCCTGCGGCGGGTAGTGTGTCGCCTCGGCGATGCGGCGCGCCTCCTCGGCGCTTTCCACCATCGGCACCATGACCCCGAAGGCGCCGACATCCAGCGCGCGCGCCATGAAGTGATAGTCGCTGCGCGGCACGCGCGCGAGCGGCTCGATGCCGATGCCGCGGCAGGCTGCGGCCAGCATCTTCAGCGTCTCGAACGNNCAGCGTCTCGAACCCGAGGCCCGCGTGCTCCATGTCGAACAGCGCGAATTCGCAGCCGGCCGCCTTGAGTACCTGCGGCATGCCGGGCGCGAAGAACTCGAAGATCATCGCGCCGTCCACCGCCTCGCCCGCGAGCACGCGCTGCCTGATCGCGCTCGGACGCACGCCGGATGATTCGCCCATCGGATCGCCTCCCTTTGAGATGACCGCGATCATAGCGTGCCGGTCGCGCTACGATTGCAGTCCATGGTCGCCCCATTCCCGATCGTCGATGCGCACCAGCACTTCTGGGATCCGCGGATCAACTACCACCCCTGGCTGTGCGACCAGCCGCCGATTCCATTCCGCTATGGCGACTACGCCGCCCTGAGGCGCCCCTACCTGCCGGCTGACTACTTCGCGGATGCCGACAACCATCTGGTGGTGAAGACCGTGTACGTGGAGACGGAATGGGATCCGCGCGATCCGCTCGGCGAAATGCGCTACGTCGACCGGTTGCGGCGCGAGACAGGGTTTCCCACTGTCGCCGTGGCGGGCGGCCGGTTGCACGACGACGGCTTCGAGGCGATGCTGGACACGCTAGTTCAGTTCAACTTCGTGCGCGGCATCCGCCACAAGCCGCGCCCCGGGCAGATGGGAGACGCACGCTGGCGGGCAGGCTTCGCGCAGGTCGCCCGGAAAGGACTCCGCTTCGACCTGCAGGCGCCGTGGGTGCAGCTCGACGAGGCGGCGCGGCTCGCGCGCGACTTTCCCGATGCGCGCATCGTTCTCAATCACGCCGGGCTTCCCGCCGACCGCAGCACCGGCGGCCTTGCGGGGTGGAAAGCCGCACTGCGGCAGCTCGCAGACTGCCCGAACGCCTCGATAAAGGTTTCCGGCCTGGGCATGCCTGGCCAGGCATGGACAGTGCCGGCGAATCGCGGAGTGGTGCTCGCTGCGATCGACCTCTTCGGCGTCGGACGCTCGATGTTCGCGAGCAACTTCCCGGTGGACGGGCTGTGCGCCGGTTTCGATGCGATCGCTACCGGCATGCGCGCCATCCTGGCCGATTTTCCGGCAGCCGAGCAGCGCGCCTTTTTCCACGACAATGCAATCCGGATCTACGACATGGAGCGAACATGACCAGCAAGGCGAAAATCGGTTACGTCGGAGTCGGGCTGATGGGCATGCCCATGGCGAAGCGGCTGCTGTCGCTCGGCTACCCCGTTCGCGCGTACGACATCTCTGTGCAACGCATGGCAGAGGCGCGCGATGCGGGGGCGGCTGCGGCATCGTCGGCCGCCGATGCGGCGAGGGGCGCGGATCTGGTCATCCTCAACCTGCCCACCCCGGAGGCGGTGGAGGCCGCCGCGTTCGGAGAGAACGGGGTTGCTTCAACGCTTCATGCGCCGCAGATCCTGATCGATTTTTCCACTATCAAGGTTTATCAATGCAAGGCATACGCGCAGCGGCTGCGCGAGATGGCGGGCGTAGGCTGGATCGATGCGCCGGTCTCTGGCGGGCCGCCCGCCTCGGGTACCGGCACGCTCACGGTAATGGCAGGCGGCGACGCTGCGGACATCGGGCGCACGCGGCCATTCTTTGCCGATGTCGCGGGGCGCTTCACGCACATGGGTCCCACTGGCGCCGGCATGGCGGCCAAGATGCTCAACCAGCTGATCGTCGGCGCCGGCCACGCCTTGATGGCCGAAGCCGTGGTGCTGGCGGAAGCCGCAGGCATCGATCCGGCGCGCCTGCCGGAATGCCTGGCCGGCGGACTCGCCGACAGCGCCCTGCTGCAGAAGCTGTACCCGCGCATGGTGAAGCGCGACTTTACGCCGCAGGGCTATGTGCGGCAGTTGCTGAAGGACCTCGAAATGGTCAACGAGTTCGCCGGCGCTCTGAAGGCACCGACCCCAATGATGAGCGAGGCGCTGACGCTGTACCGGATGGTCGCGCACCTTGGCCATACCGAACTGGACACGGCGGCGGTGCTGAAGCTTTATGAGCGCTGAATCAACCGAGCCGATCGTCGATGCGCACCACCACCTGTGGCAGCTTTCAGGCGGCCCGCTCTACTACCCCTGGCTGCAAGACGCGCAGCCGCATGAGTTCTTCCTCGGCGATTTCGCATCGCTGAAGCGGGATTACCTGCCGCCGGACTACCGGCGCGACGCCGCCGGACACCATGTCGTCAAAACGGTGCACGTGGAGGCCGAGTGCAGTCGCGACCAGCAGGTCGCCGAAACGCGCTGGCTCACCGGGATCAACGCGCGCCATGGCATGCCCAACGCCATCGTCGCGCACGCCTGGTTCCATACCCCGAACGCGGAGGAAATCGTCGCGGAGCAGAAATCCTTTCCCCTTGTGCGCGGCATCCGTTCCAAGCCGGTGACCAGCCGCAGCGCCGGCGAGTCAGTGGCTGGCGCGCCCGGCTCCATGCAGGACCCGAATTGGCTGGCCGGCATGCGGCTGCTGCGGAAATACGATCTGGCCTGGGATTTGCGCGTGCCGACCTGGCATCTGGAAGAGTCCGCGCAAGTGGTGCGCACGAATCCCGACATCCCGGTGGTGCTGAATCACACGGGCTTCCCATGGGACCGGAGCGAAGCCGGCCTCGACCTGTGGCGGCGCGGCATGAAGGCGCTCGCAGCCTGCGAGCAGGTCTGCTGCAAGCTTTCCTGCCTGTGCCTGCGGGAAGGCGCGTGGGACTACGAGGACAACCGGCGCATCGTGCTGGAAGCGATCGACATCTTCGGCATCGACCGCTGCATGTTCGCCTCCAACTTCCCGGTGGATGGGCTGCGCGTTTCCTACGACCGGATGTTCCGGGATTTCAAGCGCATGACCGCGGAACTGTCGGCATCCGACCGGCGCAAGCTGTTTCACGACAATGCGGCCCGCTTTTACCGCCTATAGGTACCGCATCTAGCCCATCAGTCCGCCGCCGTCGGCCATCAGCGCGGTCCCGGTGACATAACTCGCTTCGTCGGAAGCAAGCCAGAGGATCGGGTGGGCGATCTCGCGCGGCGCCGCCCAGCGTTGCAGCAGGCAGCACTTGGCCGCGATCGCATCGATCTCCTCCTGCGTGCGGCCGTCCGAGGAGAAGCGCTTCGCATGGAACGGCGTGAAGGTGGCCCCGGGACACACCGCGTTCACGCGCACGCCGTGGCGCGCCTCCTCGAAGGCCAGGGTGCGCGTCATCGACACGATCCCGGACTTGGTGACGTCGTACTGCCCCATGCCGGCGCGCGGGATGAAGGCATGCATGGACGACACGTTGACGATGCTGCCGCGACCGGACGCGCGCAACGCGGGCAGCGCCTCGCGCGCGAGATAGGCATAGCTCAGGAGATTGACCGCGATGATCCGCTCCCAGGTTTCGCGCTTCGCCTCCGCGAGCGGCTCGTAGGAGCGGATGCCGGCGTTGTTGACGAGCACGTCGATGCGGCCGAAGGCGCGCAGCGCTTCGGCAATGATCCTGCCCGCGGACTCCTCGGCGCCGACATCCGCGATCACCTCGCCGACCCGGGCGCCAGGCACCTGCTTGCAGATTTCCGCGCACGCCGAAGCCAGGGCGCCGGCATTCAGGTCGACCAGGATGACCCGTGCGCCTTCCTCGCAGAAGAGTTGTCCGGTGGCGCTGCCGATGCCGCCCGCGCCACCCGTGATGATTGCGACCTTGCCTTCCAACCGCCCCACGCAAACCTCCCCGGCTGCTCTGATTCGATGCCTGCAAGGCTATCATCCGCAGGCGCGCCGTCGTCGCAACATCGCTTACCATCGGGGCTGCGAAAGGGGAGGGATATGAATCAACTGGACTTCACGGGCCGCACGGCCGTGGTAACAGGCGGCATGCAGGGCATCGGCGCGGCCATCGTAAAGAGGCTCGAGTCGTCCGGGGCCAAGGTCGCCGTATGGGACCTCGATCATGCGGACAAAGTGGATGTCTCGAATCCTGCCTCCGTGGAAAAAGCGGTGGAGAGAACCCTGAAGCAGCTCGGCCGCATCGACGTCCTGGTCAACAACGCCGGCGTTGCCGGCATGAACGTACCGACGGCGGACTATCCGATCGAGGAATGGGAGCGCGTGCTGCGCATTAACCTCACCAGCCAGTTCCTGTGTTGCCGCGCCGTGGCGCCGCACATGGTGAAGGCAAAGTACGGGCGCGTCGTCAATATCGCGTCGGTCGCCGGCAAGGAAGGCAACCCGAACGCGGTCGCCTACTCGGCTTCCAAGGCGGGCGTGATCTCGCTCACCAAGTCCCTCGGCAAGGAACTCGCTCAGACCGGCGTGCTGGTCAACTGCATCACGCCGGCGGCGGCGAAGACCGCGATCTTCGACCAGATGACCAAGGAGCATATCGCCTACATGCTCTCCAAGATTCCGATGAACCGCTTCGTGAACGTGGAGGAAATCGCCGCGCTCGCGGGTTGGCTCGCGTCAGAGGACTGCTCGTTCAGCACGGGCGGGGTATTCGACATTTCCGGCGGAAGGGCGACTTACTGACATGAAGAAAAAGACCATCCCGTTACGCAGCGTCCAGTGGTTCGGGCGGCATGACATCTACGGCTTCATCTACCGCAGCTGGACCAAGAACCGGGGCGTGCCGCAGGACCAATTCGACGGCCGCCCCGTCATCGGCATCTGCAACACGTATTCCGAGCTGGTGCCCTGCAATTCCCACTTCCGCACCATCGCCGAGCACGTCAAGGCGGGGGTGCTGGAAGCGGGCGGCTTTCCGATGGAGTTCCCGGTGATGTCGTTGGGCGAAACGCTTCTGCGGCCCACCGCGATGCTCTATCGCAACCTCGCCTCGATGGATGTCGAAGAGTCGCTGCGTGCCAACCCGATCGACGGCACGGTGCTGCTGGTGGGCTGCGATAAGACCACACCGGCGCTGCTGATGGGCGCATCGTCGGTGGACCTGCCGACCATCGCGGTTTCCGGCGGCCCGATGCTGTCGGGTAAGTATCGCGGCACGGACATCGGTTCCGGGACCAATGTGTGGTCCATGTCGGAAGACCTGCGCGCAGGGAAGATCTCGCTTGACGAATTCCACGAAGCCGAATCGTGCATGCATCGTTCGCACGGTCATTGCATGACCATGGGTACCGCCTCGACCATGGCCTCGATGGTGGAAGCATTGGGCATCGGCATGCCCGGCAACGCCGCGTATCCGGCCGTGGACGCGCGCCGCAACGTGCTCGCGCGCATGGCGGGCCGGCGCATCGTCGAACTTGTAAAGCAGAAGATTACGATCTCGAAGATCCTCACCAAGCAGGCCTTCGAGAACGCAATCCGGGCCAATGCCGCCATCGGCGGCTCGACAAACGCCGTGATTCACCTCACCGCGATTGCGCGGCGCCTGGGCGTCGACCTGACGCTCAACGACTGGGACCGGCTGGGGCGTGGCGTGCACACGCTCGTCAACCTGATGCCGAACGGCAAGTACCTAATGGAAGACTTTTGCTACGCGGGGGGCCTGCCGGTGGTCCTGCGGGAGCTCGGAGAGAACAAGCTTCTGCACAAGGAAGCCCTGACCGTCAACGGCAAGACCATCTGGGAGAACAACCAGGACGCACCCTGCCACAACCGGGACGTGATCACGCCTTTCAAGAAACCGTTCAAGAAGAACACCGGCATCGCGGTGCTGCGCGGCAACCTCTGCCCCGGCGGCGCCATCATCAAGCCCTCGGCGGCGACGCCGAAGCTCATGAAACACCGCGGCCGCGCGGTGGTGTTCGAGAACATCGAGGACTTCCACAAGCGCATCGACGACCCAAAGCTGGATATCGACGAGAAGTGCGTGATGGTGCTGAAGAACTGCGGCCCGAAGGGTTACCCGGGCATGGCCGAGGTGGGCAACATGCCGCTGCCGCCGAAGCTGCTCAAGAAGGGCGTCACGGACATGGTTCGCATTTCGGACGCGCGCATGAGCGGCACCGCCTACGGAACCGTGATCCTGCACATGGTGCCCGAGGCAGCGGCTGGCGGCATGCTTGCACTGGTCGAAAACGGGGACATCGTCGAACTTGATGTCGCAAAGCGGAAACTGCAGTTGCTGGTTTCGCCGAAGGAAATCGCCAGGAGGAAGAAAGCCTGGAGGAAACCCAAGGCGCCGCTTCCGAGGGGCTACTGGAAGCTCTACTTCGACCATGTGCTGCAGGCCGACGAGGGTGCCGACCTGGATTTCCTGGCCGGCAATTCAGGACCCTTCGTGCCGCGCGACAATCACTAGATTCTTAAACTGAGCCAGAATACTGTACCCAATATCGGTGTCGGAACGTGGACGACTCTATTGTGAACGGTTTTCAATGGAAGCCTATTCAAGCTCTATCAGATAGCGATCTGTCGATTGATCTATCTGAACTTGAATCCGTCCAGTCTGCCTGGGCAGAAGCTCACAACAAGCTGAAAGAGTCCAGTCCCGAAAACCTCAAAGCATTTAACGAGCGATTGGCTCGGTACTGGAGCATAGAGACGGGCATATTGGAGCGTCTATATGACATTGATCGCGGGACCACGCTTCTTCTAATTGAGCACGGATTTGTAGTCGACTATGTAGATCGCGCGGCGACGAACAAGGAACCCGAGGAGTTGATACAAATTCTTCGAGATCACAAAGCAGCCGCTGATCTTCTGCAGGACTGCGTGGCCGACAATCGCCCACTCACTATAGGATTGATTCACGAGCTCCACTCGACGCTAACCCGTCATCAAGACACGGTCGAAGCTCTAGACCAGTTTAAAAAGCACGTCCGAGTTCCCCTATTGAAAGGGGCGTTCAAGAAAAGTCCGAACAATCCGCAGCGGGAAGATGGTGGCATGCATGAGTACTGCCCTCCGCTTCATGTGGCCGCTGAGATGGATGAACTGCTCCGCCTCTATGCCACGTATTCGGCCATAAATCCGCTTCTTCTCGCCACATGGCTTCATCACCGATTCACACAAATTCACCCGTATCAGGATGGCAATGGCCGTGTCGCACGCGCAATTAGCAATTTAGTACTCATTAAGGCAGGCATCTTCCCTATTGTTGTTAGCCGAGAGATTCGTCCTAAATACATTGAAAATCTCGAGAAAGCAGATGCTGGCGACCTTGTCCCCCTAAGTGCCTTTTTTGCGGAAATTGAAAAGCAAACGATTGTCGAAGCATTGAGCGTCGGTCCGGATCGACATATTCCGAAGACAAATGTAGTTGCGGCGGTTGGCGGATCAATTGCTCAGCGATTGAAGAAGAGGAAGGAAGAGACTGAACAGCGGCTTCGAAGCGTAAACAAAGTCGCTGAAGTCCTACAAAAGGCGCTTGAGGCCCACCTAAAATCATTGGTCGTAGGAGTTCGTGACGATCTAAACACCAACGGCGGACTCCATCTGGGATCGCAAATCCTACTCGGCGGCCCCAATATTGCGCACGGCGGAAAACCTACTGATCACTGGTATAGATTTCAGGTCATTCAGGCGGTGGAAGGCCATAGGCATTTCATAAATTTCGATGAGAACAAATATTTTGTGCGAGCAAGACTTTCGCAAGAGAGTCTTGCTTGGCTCACGTTCGTTGTTGCGTTTCACCATGTAGGTCATGAGTTATCCGGCCTGATGTCTGCTGTTGCATTTGCTGAATTCCAACATCCCGGCGACGACAATGTTCAACCAGAACTCGTGAAATGCATGGACCGACCACTAACGTTTAGTCATGAAGACAATGCGGAGAAAGTGAAGCAAAGATTGTTCGAGTGGGCCGAAGAATGCTTTGCGATCGCAATCTCGAAGTGGGGCAATTTGCTTTAGTGGGAACTTCGTTTGCTTACTTGTTGCAAATGCACCGGGCGAGCACATTCCCTTCCAGGCACCTTGGGTGCACGGTTGCCTACTACTTATTGCATCGGTTTTCTCTAGCGGCAGGATGTAGCGTGTTCTCCACATTTTCTACTTGAAAAGCCTTCCACGAGTTGGTATCACCATGGGCGACGCCGCAGGCGTCGGGCCCGAGGTCGTCATGAAGGCGCTCGCGCATCGCGAGGTTTTCGACGCCTGCCGGCCGCTGGTGATCGGCGATGCGAAGCAGCTGGCCCGGGCCGGCAAGCTTCTCGGATCCAAGCTTGTCCTGCACGAGATCGACAAGCCGCAGGGCGGGAGATTCGCCGCCGGCACGGTGGACTGCCTCCAGGTCGGCGCTCTACCGCCGGACATTCCTTACGGCAAAGTATCGGCCGCCACCGGGGAAGCCGCGTACAGATACATCGAACTTTCGATCAAGCTTGCGCTCGCGGGCGACATTGGCGCCATCTGCACGGCGCCGATCAACAAGGAAGCGCTCAACGCCGCCGGGCACCACTTTCCCGGGCATACGGAAATCCTGGCAGAGCTCACCGCAACCAAGGAAGTATCGTTGACGCTGTTCTCGCCGAAGCTGCGCATCGTTCACGTCACCGCGCACATGGGGCTGCTGGATGCGATCGAGCGAATCGAACCTGCGCTGGTGGAACGAACCATTTCGCGCGGCCGCGAGATGGTGATGCGCGCCGGCTGGAAGGAACCTCGCATCGGCGTCTGCGGCATCAATCCGCATGCGGGCGAAGGCGGGCTGTTCGGCCGCGGCGAGGAGGAATCCAAAATCGCCCCCGCCATCGCCGCGGTCCGGGCGCGCGGCTGGAACGTGGAGGGCCCGCTGCCTGCCGACGCGCTGATGTACAGCGCCGCGCGCGGCGATTTCGACCTGGTGGTGGCGATGTACCACGACCAGGGCCACGGGCCGGTCAAGGCGATGGGCCTGGAGCACGGTGTAAATGTCACCGCCGGCCTGCCGATCGTGCGCACCTCGGTCGATCACGGTACCGCCTTCGACATCGCGGGCACCGGAAAAGCGGACGAGCAAAGCATGCTCGAAGCGCTGAAGTACGCGGCCTTGCTGGCGCCGCGCTAACATAGGTTCAGGAGACCGCCATGCTGCAAGCTGCCGACCTCACCATCCGCCTGAATCCCGCAGACGACGTCGTCATTGCGCGGGTCGACCTGCCGGTGGGAACCACGCTGGTCAAGGAAGGCAATGTCGCCGTCGCTAGTCGCGTGCCCGCCGGGCACAAGGTCGCGGTGCGTGAGGTGAAGTCCGGCCAGCCGGTGCGGCGCTACAACCAGATCATCGGCTTCGCCACGCGCGACATACGCGCAGGCGAACATGTCCATGTTCAGAACCTGGCGATGGGTGATTTCGAGCGGGACTATTCCTACTCGTCGGACGTGAAAGCGACGGTGTTCGCCACCCCGCAGGCTACCTTCCAGGGCATCGTGCGGGCCGACGGCCGCGTCGCGACGCGCAACTACATCGGCATCCTTACCAGCGTGAACTGCTCGGCGACGGTCGCCCGGCAGATCGCGCGGCATTTCGAGAACCGGCTGGATGCCTATCCAAATGTCGACGGCGTCGTCGCCCTCACCCACAAATCCGGCTGCGGCATGGCTTCCGACGGCGAGGCTATCGACCTGCTGCGCCGGACTATGGCGGGCTACGCGCGCCACCCCAACTTTTTCGCGGTACAGGTGGTGGGATTGGGATGCGAGGCGAACCAGATCAACAACCTGCTCTCGACGCAGGCGCTCAAGCGCCACGACAAGCTGCACGCTTACACCATCCAGGAAAAAGGCGGTACATCCAAAGCGATCCGCGAAGGCGTTGCGCGCATCGAGGCGGTGCTTGCCGAAGCGAACAAGGTGAAGCGCGAAACGGTGCCGGCCGGCCACCTGACGCTCGGCCTGCAATGCGGCGGCTCCGACGGCTATTCCGGCATTAGCGCCAATCCGGCCCTCGGCGCGGCGGTGGACCTGCTGGTGCGCCACGGCGGCACGGCGATGCTGTCGGAGACGCCCGAGATCTATGGCGCGGAGCATTTGTTGACCAGAAGGGCTTTATCAAGAGAAATTGGAGAAAAGCTTATCGCGCGGATTCGCTGGTGGGAGGACTACACGCGCCGCAATGGCAACGAGATGAACAACAACCCGTCGCCGGGCAACAAGGCCGGCGGCCTCACCACGATCCTCGAGAAGTCGCTCGGCGCCGTCGCCAAGGGCGGCACCACGAACCTGGTGCAGGTGCTCGAATACGCCGAGCCGGCCACGGCGAAGGGCTTCGTCTACATGGATACCCCGGGCTACGACCCGGTCTCGGCCACCGGCCAGGTCGCCGGCGGCGCCAACATGATCTGCTTCACCACCGGCCGCGGCTCGGCCTACGGCTGCAAGCCGGCGCCCTCGCTCAAGCTCGCCACCAATACCGCCCTCTGGGAGCACCAGGAGGAGGACATGGACATCAACTGCGGCACCATCATCGACGGCAAAGAGTCCGTCGCGCAGGCGGGCCAGAGGTTCTTCGACCTGGTGCTGGAGACGGCCTCGGGAAAGAAATCCAAGTCCGAGTTGTTCGGCTACGGCGAAGACGAGTTCGCGCCATGGGTGCTCGGCGCCACGATGTAGTCCGCGCCTGCCTGCTGGCGGCGGCGCTGCTCGCCGCCCCGGCAGGCATCGCGGAGACCAAGGTCGCCAAGCGATCGGCGGAACCGAACCGCTTCGGCGCCATCGCCTACCACCGCGCCTCGCAGTCCTGGGGCGTGGGCTACAACCACGCGCGGGCGCGCGATGCCAATGTCGAAGCATTGAAGCAATGCGGCCACGGCAAGTGCGAAGTCGTGCACAAGTTCAAGAACGGCTGCGCCGCGCTCGCGGACGGTCCAAAGGTCCAGTTTGCGGCGTCGGGCGCGACGCGCGACGAGGCGGAGGCCAAAACCCTGCGCCGCTGCACTGAAGCGAACAAAAGCGCGAGCTGCAACCTGATCGCCTGGGCCTGCACGCGCTGAGGGTTTGTTTCAAACGCAGCTTTGCAAATTTTCTTCGCGTTTCGCTGCACTGCGACATTCCGTAACCGGATTCGTATATAAGTGCACCGCAAGATGCGGTGTTCGATCCTCGTGTTCTCCCTGCTGGTAGCGCCTTTCGCGGAAACGGCTCGCGCGGAGGCGCTCGCCCCTCCCGGCCCCATGAGCTCCTGCCTATCGGCGAATGTCCAGGTGCTGCGCCCGCTCGACAACGGGCAGGCACTGTATCGGATCGTGTTCGTGAATCGCTGCGAACTGCCACGCAGCTTCTTCTGGTGCGCGGAGCACCCTTCCATGCGAATGCCCGCGCCGGTCGCCTGCCGTTCGCAGGGCGGCTTTGGACCTGAACTGCGGCACGCCATCGTTCTTCGCAAGGAATTCCAGTGGCACATGCCAGCGGGGGCCCGGATTCGTTTCCAGGACTGCTCCGGGCTGGAAATTCCGACCGCCGATTTCAACTGCGCACCGCAGGCGGCCGCGCGGCGCTGAGCAGGCGGGCCGGCGTGAGAAAATCGCCGCATGAAAGTCCGCCAGGGCCGCGATCGTCAGCCCCGCACGCCACGCCTGTATGTGGAATCCGAACTGGGTCCGCAAGCCGCGCTTGAACTCCCTGAGAATGCGGCGCACCACGCGGCCCGCGTGCTACGCCTGGGCGAAGGCGACGTCGTGCTGCTGTTCGATGGCCGGGGAGGCGAATACGAGGCGATCCTGAGCATGCCTGGCCGCGGCCGGGTGCTTGCCGCGATCGGCCCCAGGCAGGATGTGGAACGCGAATCGCCGCTCGCCGTGACCCTGGTGCAGGGCGTTTCCTCGGGCGAGAAGATGGATTTCACCATCCAGAAGGCGGTCGAGCTGGGCGTCGCCGCGATCCAGCCCGTCCTGGCCGAGAAGTCGCTGGTGCGATTGAGCGCCGAACGCGAGGAAAAGAAGCTCGCCCACTGGAAGCGCGTCGCCATCGCCGCCTGCGAGCAATGCGGGCGCAACCGCATTCCCGAGGTACGCAACGCGATGCCGGTAGATGCCTATTGCCGCGCGCCGGACCAGGCTTCGCTTCGCCTCCTGCTCGCTCCCGATGGAAAAGCCGGACTTGGAGACTTGCGGCAGAAAATCGAACGTACCGTCGTGCTTGCCGCGGGCCCGGAAGCGGGATTCAGCGACGAGGAAGAACGCTGGTTCGAGCGCGCCGGGTTCGTTCCCGTGCGCCTGGGCCGGAGGATCCTGCGAACCGAGACCGCGGCGCTGGCCGCGCTGGCGTCCCTCAACGCGCTGGCGGGGGATTTCTAGTCGCGGCGGCGGGCAGACCCTGAGCCGCGAGGTACAGGTCGATGGCAATCCGGTCGCCTCGCTTCACGGCTTCGGCGAATTGCTTTTCGTCCCAGTAGGTCAGCCCGATGGCGTGCAGCTCCCGCCGGGCCTGCATTGCCGCTGCCTTCGAGAATTCCCCGGCCGCCGGGGCGGCTGCGGCGCGCGCCTGCTCGCGGCGCGCCAGGGTCAGCAGGTCGCGGCCGATCGCGACAAAAGCGCCACGATGCTCGGGTGGGATCTCCTGCATCACTTCCGCCATCACGCCCGAGGCAATGCGATTGGCTTGCGCGTTGTCGCCCGCGAGGATGGCGTCGACGCCCTTCTGCGCTGCCTGCGGGTCCGATGAATGCGTGGCGAGGTGCACGATTTGCTGCACCATCGACAGCACGCCGCCGATGAGCCTCCAGTCCTCGGCATCCTCGGACGAGGCGGAGGCCGGCAGCGGAAGCAGAAGCAGCACAGCAAGCAATCGGGTGACGCGCATGGGTATCCCCTCCAGTACCGCAATTAACGCGGCGGCTGGCGGCGGGTTGACCCGGGGGCCCCGTGCCTTAGAATCCCCTGCCGATCCAACACTTTAAGGAACTGCCTCAAGGCCCCCGATGAGCGCATTGCCGCACCCTGAAGCATTCGTGCGCTGGTTCCGCCAGGTGGCGCCGTACGTTCATGCCTTCGGCGGCCGCACTTTTGTCGTCGGCTTCGGCGGCGAAATGATCGCCGAGCGCGGCCGCTTTGTCCGCTTCCTGCACGACCTGAACCTGCTCGCCGCGCTGGACATCCGGCTGGTGCTGGTGCACGGCGCGCGCCCGCAGATCGAAGCAGAATTGCGCGCCAAGCACCTGCGCTCGCGCTACGCCAGGGGACTGCGGATCACCGACGCCGCCTCGCTTGCCGCGGTGAAGCGCGCGGCAGGAACCCTGCGCGTCGAGATCGAGGCGCTGCTCTCGCAAGGCCTGCCGAATTCGCCGATGGCCGGCGCGCAGATTCGCGTTGCCTCGGGGAACTTCATCGCCGCCAAGCCGATCGGCGTGCTGGACGGCGTCGACTTCCAGTTCACCGGCACGGTGCGCAAGGTCGACAGCGTCGCCATCGCACGGCGCCTGGAAGCAAGCGAGGTGGTTCTGGTGCCGCACGTCGGCTATTCGCCCACCGGCGAGGTGTTCAACCTCGCCTGGGAAGACGTTGCCGAGAACGTGGCGCGCGCTCTGAAAGCGGACAAGCTCCTGCTCTACGTCGACCAGCTGCCGGCCGGCCGCCGCGGGCAGACCATTTCGGAACTCACCGCGCGCGATTCCGAAGCGCTGCTGAAGAAGGACGGGCTGGCCGCGGCGACCAAGCGCGCGGTCGAACACGCGCTGCGGGCCGTGCGCGCCGGGGTCGGCCGCGCGCACCTGGTGTCGCGTCGCGCCGAAGGCGCAACCCTCCTGGAGCTCTTCACCCACCAGGGCGTCGGCACCATGATCACCGCGGACCCGGTGGAGCGCCTGCGCCCGGCCAAGATCGACGACGTGGGCGGGATCCTCGCGCTGATCGAGCCGCTGGAGGCGGACGGCACGCTGGTGAAGCGCAACCGCGAGCGGCTTGAGCAGGAGATCACGAACTTCGAGGTGATCGAGCACGACGGCTCGATCCTCGCCTGCGCGGCCGTTTACCCGTATGCGGCCGAAAAGAGCGCCGAACTCGCCTGTCTCGCGGTGGCGCCCGAGTACCGCGACGCGGGCTACGGGGAGCGGCTGCTGCTCGCCTGCGAGGCGCGCGCGAAGCAGCTTAAAATTCGGCGCATGTTCGCGCTGACCACGCGCGCGCAGCACTGGTTCATCGCGCAGGGCTTCAGGGAAGAAGGCGTCGGCGTGCTGCCCGAGCAGCGCAAGGCGCTCTATAATTGGAAACGCGGTTCAAAAATTTTCCTGAAACGAATTTAGGCAGCAATACCCATGGCAAGAATGGTGAAGTGCGTGAAGCTCGGCCGCGAGGCCGAAGGGCTGGATCGCCCGACCTATCCGGGCGAACTTGGCAAGCGCATCTACGACAACGTCTCCAAGGAAGCCTGGGCGCAGTGGATCAAGCACCAGACCATGCTGGTGAACGAGAACCGCCTCAACCTGGCAGACGCCAAGGCGCGCAAGTACCTCGTCGAGCAGATGGAAAAGCATTTCTTCGGCGACGGCGCGGACGTCGCGCAGGGCTACGTGCCGCCTAAAGCGTAGTTTTCTTCTTGTAGGTTTTTACCCCGTCCGGGGCGCCCAGCAGCAGTACGTCAGCCCCGCGACGCGCGAACAGCCCGTTCGTCACCACGCCCGCGATACCGTTCAGCTCCGTCTCCAGCGCCACGGGATCGAGGATCGTCAGCCCGTGGCAATCGAGGATCAGGTTGCCATTGTCGGTCTTGAAGCCCTCGCGCAATACCGGCTGCGCCTTGCGCCGGAGCATCTCGCGCCCGACGTGGCCGCGCGCCATCGGGATCACCTCCAGCGGCAGCGGGAACTTCCCCAGCACCGGCACCAGCTTGGATGAATCGCAGATGCAGACGAAGGTCTTCGCCACCGCAGAGACGATTTTCTCGCGCGTCAGCGCGCCGCCGCCGCCCTTGATCATGTGCAGATGCTCGGTGACCTCGTCGGCGCCGTCCACGTAGACCTGCAGCTCGTTGACGCTGTTCAGGTCGAATACCCGGATGCCGTGCTTCTTCAGGCGCTCGGCGCTTGCCTCCGAGGCTGCGACCGCACCCTCGATTCGGCCCTTGATACTCGCAAGGGCATCGATAAACAAGTTCACGGTCGAACCCGAGCCGACGCCGACCACCGCGTCCTCGACCACGTACCTGAGTGCCGCCTCCGCGACCAGCTTCTTGAGTTCGTCTTGCGTCATTTCTTCTTTTGCGGCGGCAGGTCGGTGCAGACGCCCTCGAATAGCTCCGCAGCCATGCCGACGGATTCGCCCAGGGTCGGGTGCGGATGGATGGTCTTACCGATGTCGGTGGCGTCGGCGCCCATCTCGACCGCGAGCGCGAGCTCGCTGATCAGGTCGCCGGCGCCCGTACCAACAATGCCGCCGCCCACGATGCGGTGCGTTTCAGAATCGAAGATGAGCTTGGTGAAGCCCTCGTCGCGGGCGTTGGCAATCGCACGACCGGAAGCCGCCCACGGGAATTTCGCGACGCCGACCTTCGTCCCCGCCTTCTTCGCCTCGTCCTCGGTGAGACCTACCCACGCGATCTCGGGATCGGTATAGGCGACCGAAGGCACGACGCGGGCGTCGAAATGGGACTTGAGGCCCGCCGCGGCTTCCGCCGCCACATGCCCTTCATGGACCGCCTTGTGCGCGAGCATCGGATTGCCTGCGATGTCGCCAATGGCGAAGATGTTGGGGACATTGGTGCGCATCTGCGAGTCCACCTGGATGAAGCCGCGATCGCCGACGGTCACGCCCGCGCCTTCCGCACCGATTTTCTTGCCATTGGGCGTCCGGCCTGCGGAAACCAGCACCATGTCGTACAACTGCGGCTCCTTCGGCGCTTTTTCGCCTTCGAACCAAACCTTGATGCCCTTCGGCGTCGCTTCCGCTTTCGCCGTCTTCGTTTTCAATATGATGTTGTCGAAGCGCTCAGCGTTGAACTTCTGCCACACAGAGACCATATCGCGGTCCGCGCCAAGCATCAGTCCATCCAGCATCTCCACCACGTCAAGCCGCGCTCCCAGCGTCGAGTACACCGTGCCCATTTCGAGGCCGATGATGCCGCCGCCGATGACCAAGAGCTTCTTCGGCAAGCTGCGCAACTCCAGCGCGCCGGTCGAATCGACGATGCGCGGGTCCTCGGGCAGGAAGGGAAGTTTCGCAGCCTGCGAACCGGCCGCAATGATGGCGTTGGCGAAGCTGATCTTCTTGCCTTCAACTTCGATGGAATTCCTTCCGACAAACGTCCCGACGCCCTGCACGACAGTTACCTTGCGCATCTTTGCCATCGAGGCGAGGCCGCCGGTGAGCTTGCCGACCACCTTGCCCTTGAAGCCGCGGAGCTTTTCCAGGTCGATCTTCGGCTCGCCGAAGGCGATGCCGTGGTCGGCCAGTTCGCTTGCCGCGTCCATGACCGCCGCCGTGTGCAGCAGCGCCTTGGAGGGAATGCAGCCGACGTTGAGGCAAACGCCGCCGAGAACCGGGTAGCGCTCGACGAGAATCGTCTTCAATCCGAGGTCGGCGGCGCGGAACGCCGCAGAGTAGCCGCCCGGCCCCGATCCAAGGACCAGCATGTCGCAGTCGAAATTCGACGCAGCCTGCGCCGGCTTCGGCGCGGCCGCCGGCTGGACGGGTGCGACTTTGGGGGATTCCGGCTTCGCGGGCTCTGCCTTGGCGGGCGCAGAGGCCTGCCCGTCGCCACTTTCCATCTTGAGAATCACTGAGCCCTGGGAAACCTTGTCGCCCAGCTTGACCACCAGCTCCTTCACCACGCCCGCCCCGGGCGAGGGAATCTCCATCGCCGCCTTGTCCGATTCGAGCGAGACGAGCGATTGCTCCTTGGCGACCGTGTCGCCGGGCTTGACGAGAACCTCGACGACTTCAACGTCCTTGAAGTCGCCGATGTCCGGGACCTTCACCTCGACGATGCCTGCCATCTAGAGCAGCGTCCGGCGGATGTCGGAGAGCACGTTGGCGAGATATGCGGTGAATCGTGCGGCAAGGGCGCCGTCGATGACGCGGTGGTCGTAGGACAGCGCAAGCGGCAGCACCAGCCGCGCCTCAAACGCCTTGCCGGTCCACACCTGCTGCATGCGGGATTTCGACACGCCGAGAATCGCCACCTCGGGCGCGTTGATGATGGGCGTAAATGCGGTGCCGCCGATGCCGCCCAGGCTGGAGATGGAGAAGGTCCCGCCCTGCATGTCGCCGGCTTTGAGCTTCTTGTCGCGAGCCAGCTTGGAAATCTCCGCCAGTTCGCGCGCCAAATCGAACACGCCCTTGCGGTCCGCGTCGCGCACCACGGGCACCATCAGGCCTTCGGGCGTATCGACTGCGACGCCGATATGGAAGTACTTCTTGATGACCAGGTTCTCGCCGGTCTTGTCGAGCGAGGAGTTGAAATCCGGGAACTGCCGCAACGCGGTCACGCTCGCCTTGATCAGGAACGCAAGCATCGTCAGCTTGAAGCCCTGCTTCTCGGTCTCAGCGGTATTCGACTTGCGGAAGGCCTCCAGCTCGGTGATGTCGGCTTCGTCGAACTGCGTGACATGCGGGATCATCACCCAGTTGCGGTGCAGGTTGGCGGCGGAGAGTTTCTTGATGCGCGAGCGCGCCTTGAGCTCGACCGGGCCGAACTTGCCGAAGTCCACGTCCGGCCACGGCAGCACGTCCAGCCCGCCACCCTTGCCGGCAGGCGCGGCGGCAGGTGCGGGCTTTCCGGCGAGCGCACCCTTCACGTAAGCCTGCACGTCCTCTTTCTGGATCCTGCCTTTCGGACCGCTGCCCGGCACGCGGGTCAGGTCGACGCCGAATTCGCGCGCCAACTTGCGGATCGACGGGCTGGCGTGCGGCAGCGAGGCCAACGCGTCCTTGGGCTCCGACGGTACGGGTTCGACGCGCGTAACGACCTGGGGTGCCGCCTTCGCATCAGGAACCTTGGCCTCGGGCCCGCTTGCGGCCCGCTTCGCCTCCGGCGCCTTCTCTGGCGCCGCTGATGGCACCACGCCGGCGGGCTCAAGCGCGAGGAGGATGGATCCCTGCGACACCTTGTCCCCGACCTTCACCTTCAATTCCTTCACTACGCCGGCCTCGGGCGACGGGATCTCCATCGTCGCCTTGTCGGACTCCAGCGAGACGAGCGACTGCTCCTTGGCGACCGTGTCGCCGGGTTTCACCAGGAGTTCGACGACCTCGACCTCCTTGAAGTCGCCGATGTCCGGAACGAGGACGTCCTTCATACGGTCGTGGGATCCGGCTTGTTCGGATCGATGCCGTACTTCTTGATGGCGTCGGCGACGGTCTTCGCCTTCGACTCGCCGGCGTCGGCCAGCGCCTTCAGTGCCGCGATGGCGATGAAGTAGCGGTTCACCTCGAAGAAGTGCCGCAGCTTGGCGCGCGAGTCCGAACGGCCAAAGCCGTCCGTACCGAGCACTTTGTAGACGCGGCCCTTTGGAATGAAAGGGCGAATCTGGTCGGCAAAAGTTTTCATGTAATCGCTCGCCGCAATCACCGGCCCGGCACGCTTCTCGAGGCATTGCGTCACGTAGGGCACGCGCGCCTTGTCTTCCGGGTGCAGCAGGTTCCAGCGCTCCGCGGCGAGCCCGTCGCGCCGCAGTTCCGTGAAGCTGGTAGCGCTCCAGATGTCGGCAGCGACGTCCCAGTCTTTTTCCAGCAGGTCCGCGGCTGCAATCACTTCTCGCAGGATCGTCCCGGAACCGAGCATCTGCACACGCGCTTTCGATTTCGCCTTTGAATCCTTGAACGGGTACAGGCCCTTGAGGATCCCCTGCTCTGCCCCCTCGGGCAGCGCGGGATGCTCGTAGTTCTCGTTCATCAGGGTGATGTAGTAGTACACATCCTCCTGGTTGGTGACCATGCGCCGCAGGCCGTCGTGGATGATTACGGCGAGCTCATGGCCGAAAGTCGGATCGTAGGAAATGCAGTTCGGGATCACCGAGGAAAGGATGTGCGAATGCCCGTCCTCATGCTGCAGGCCTTCGCCGTTCAGCGTCGTGCGGCCCGCGGTCGCGCCAAGCAGGAAGCCGCGCGCGCGCTGGTCGGCGGCGGCCCAGGCAAGATCGCCGATGCGCTGCATGCCGAACATCGAATAGAAGATGTAGAACGGCACCGTCACCTGGTTCGAATGGCTGTACGAGGTCGCCGCGGCGATCCACGAGCACATGGCGCCCGCCTCGTTGATGCCCTCCTCCAGGATCTGCCCCGCCTTGTCTTCGCGGTAGTACATCACCTGGTCCTTGTCGACCGGCTCGTACTTCTGGCCCTCGGGCGCGAAGATGCCGAGCTGGCGGAACATACCTTCCATGCCGAAGGTGCGCGCCTCGTCCGGCACGATCGGCACGATGCGCTTGCCCAGCTCCTTGTCGCGAACCAGCGCGGTGAGAATCCGCACGAAGGCCATGGTGGTCGAGATCTCGCGGCCCTCGCCCGACCCTTTCAACACCTGGTCGAACGCCGACAGCGGCGGCACGGCGGGCGTGTCCTGCGATTTCTGCCGGCGCTGCGGGAAGAAGCCGCCGAGCGCCTTGCGGTGCTCCTGCAGGTACTTCATCTCCGGCGAATCGGCCGGCGGCACGTAGAACGGCAGCTTCTCCAGCTGCCCGTCGGAAACGGGCACGTTGAAGCGGTCGCGCATTTCGCGGATCGTCGCGACGTCGACTTTCTTCAACTGGTGCGTCGGGTTCTTCGCCTGCCCCTGCTTGCCCAGGCCGTAGCCCTTGATCGTCTTGGCCAGGATCACGGTCGGCTGGCCCTTGTGCTTCACCGCCGCCGCGTAGGCGGCGTAGATCTTGTGCGGATCGTGGCCGCCGCGGTTCAGGCGCCAGATGTCCTCGTCGCTCATGCGCGAGACCATCTCCGCCACCTTGGGATGCTTGCCGAAGAAGTTCTTGCGCACGAAGGCGCCGTCGTTGGCCTTGAAGTTCTGGTATTCCCCGTCGACGGTGTCTTCCATGATCTTGCGCAGGTGGCCGTCCTTGTCGCGCGCCAGCAGCGCATCCCAGTAGCCGCCCCAGATCAGCTTGATCACATTCCAGCCCGAGCCGCGGAACTCGCCCTCCAGCTCCTGGATGATCTTGCCGTTGCCGCGCACCGGGCCGTCCAGGCGCTGCAGGTTGCAGTTG
>CXWL01001906.1_pt1 | contig 106667 bp, 117 predicted proteins | sample 590931 | NCBI WGS metagenome assembly CXWL01 (sample SAMEA3498368, study PRJEB10139) | groundwater metagenome | biome: water well; material: biofilm material | place: Germany | collected 2015-04-27 | reverse complement strand
GGCTTGGGACGAGCGGAGTGGAGCGCGCGCTGCTGGTCGGCAGCGTGATGCTGGTGTTGATCGTGGAATTGCTCAATTCCGCGGTGGAGGCGACCGTGGATCGCGTGTCGCTGGACGACCACAACCTCGCCAAGCGGGCAAAGGACATCGGCAGCGCCGCAGTCATGCTCGCGCTCGTGAACGTCGCCGTGGTCTGGCTCCTGGTCCTGCTGTAGCCAAGCTGTAACCGCGCTGTCATCGAAGTTTCATGTGCGCAAGGCATCGTGCCTGCCGCATGGAGCCCAAACTGCGCGTTGCGATGGTCAGCGAGACCTACCCACCTGAGGTGAATGGCGTGGCCCGCACCGTCGCGATCATCGCCGAGGGCCTGCGCGACCGTGGCCACGACGTCAGGCTGGTTCGCCCGCGGCAGGGCCCGGCTGATCGCGCCAAGGACGAGCGCGGCCTGAGCGAGGTGCTCCGCCCGGGAGTCCGGATTCCGCGCTATTCGCAACTGCGCATGGGGCTGCCCTCCAAGAGCGCGCTCCTGCAAGCCTGGCAGAAGGACAGGCCCGATATCGCGCACATCGCCACCGAAGGCCCGCTCGGCTGGTCGGCGCTAGGAGCGGCACGGATGATGGGCATTCCGGTCGCCAGCGATTTCCACACGAACTTCCACGCCTACAGCAGTCACTACGGATTCGCATGGTTTGCGCGCGCGGTAACCGGCTACCTGCGCCGCTTCCACAACCGCGCCGATTGCACCATGGTGCCCACCGACGAGATGGCGCAGGATCTTTCCCGCCTCGGTTTTGAGAAGCTCCGCGTGGTGGGCCGCGGCGTGAACTCGGAGACCTTCTCGCCTGCCAGGCGCGACACGGCGTTGCGTGGGCAATGGGGAGCCTCCGACGATACGCCCGTGGCGCTGTGCGTCAGCCGATTCGCGCCGGAGAAGAACTTTCCGCTGGTCCTGGACGCCTATCGCGCAATGCGAGCGGCGCGCCCGGACACGCGGCTGGTCCTGGTGGGCGACGGGCCGATGGAACAGGAATTGAGGCGGGAACTGGGGGGAGAGCTGCGCGGCATCGTGATCGCCGGACGCCTGGTTAACGGCGCACTGTCCGCACACTATGCCTCGGCCGACATCTTCCTGTTTCCGAGCGTCACGGAGACTTTCGGCAATGTCACCATGGAAGCGATGGCGAGCGGACTCGCCGTGGTGGCTTACGACTATGCCGCTGCCCGCCAGCATATCGTGCACGGCCGCTCGGGGCTGCTCGCCCCGGTTGCCGACCGCATCGGCTTCATGAACCAGGCGGCCGCGCTGGCGCGCGACCTGCCGCGCGCGCGCGCGTTGGGCCGGCATGCGCGCGAAGTAGCCGAGCCGCTGGGATGGGAGAGGGTGGTGGCGGATTTCGAACTGGTCCTGCGGGAAACAATCGACGCGCAATCGGCGGCCACCGCACTTCGGCATGCCGCAGCCTGAAGGCGCGCAGCGGGGATTCCGGCGCGTCCGCTCGATCTTCCTCTCCGACATCCATCTCGGCACGCCGGCGTGCCAGGCGGCAGCGCTGCTTGATTTCCTGAGGGTGTATGAATCCGAGTTCCTGTTCCTGGTCGGCGACATCGTCGATTTCTGGGCGATCCGGCGCCGCGGCGTGTACTGGTCCACCGAGCAGAACACCGTGGTGCAGAAGATCCTGAAGCGGGCAAGGCACGACGTGAAGGTCGTATTCGTCCCGGGCAACCACGACGAGGCGGTGCGCGAGCACGTCGGCACCTCGTTCGGCAATATCCGCGTCGAACGCGACTACGTGCACACCGCGGCCGACGGCAGGCGCTACCTGCTGATCCACGGCGACGAGTTCGACCAGGTCACCAAGTACCACCGCTGGCTGGCGATCCTCGGCGACCATGCTTACGACATCCTCGTGCGCCTGAACCGTTGGCTGTCCTGGGCGCGCCGCACGCTCAAAGTGCCGGGCTACTGGTCGCTGTCGGGATATGCGAAGCTGAAGGTGAAGAAGGCCGTCAGCTTCATCTTCGACTTCGAGGACTCGGTGTTGCGCCACGCGAGGGAACGCGGCGTGGACGGGGTGATCTGCGGTCATATCCACTCTGCGGTGATCCGCGACCAGGCCGGCATCGCATACCTCAACTGCGGCGACTGGGTGGACAGCTGCACCGCGATCGTCGAGCATCAGAACGGGTCCATGGAACTCGTGCGTTGGGGCGCCGCGGAGCTGGACTTCGTCCCGCTACTGCGGTCAGCTGCAGCGCTGCACGATTCCCATCAGCTTGTAAGTCAGCATGGCGGCGGCAAAGTCGAAGGCATGGAAGCCCGGGATCGGCGCGAACTCCATGATGTCGAAGCCGATGATGCGGCGCTGGCGCGCCACTGACTCGAACAGGCCGAGCGTCTGGTACCAGCCCAGGCCGCCGGGCACGGGCGTGCCGGTGGCCGGCAGCACCGAAGGGTCTATGCCGTCCACGTCCACGGTGAAAAACACCCTTCTGGGAAATTTCGCGGGAAGCCTTATCTTGCTTACGTTCTTCGGCACCAGTTCGTTCGCGTCGAATGCGAGCACCTTGTGCTTCCTGCGCGCCTCGACCTCTTCTTCGCAGTAGGCGCGGTTTCCGAGCTGCACCAGCGGCACGCCCGCCTCCACCACGCGCCGCATGACGCTCGCATGGCTGTACTTGTCGCCCTCGTAGGCGTCGCGCAGGTCCGCATGCGCGTCGATCTGCACGACGCCGAAATCCTTTTCGCCGGCATCGAGATAGCCTTTGATGACGCCCCAGGTCACCGTGTGCTCGCCGCCAAGGACCACGGGAATCTTCTTCATCTCCAGAATGGCTTTCACATTCCTGGAAATCAGGTCAATGACTTTCTCCGGCTTGCCAGAGCAGTCCACGGCGGGCCAGGTGTAGATGCCCTCGGCGCCCGGATCGCTCGCGCCGTCGAAGCGCTCCAGCTGGCTGGAGGCCTTGATGATCGCCCCGGGGCCTTTCCTGGTGCCGCCGCCGTAGGACACGGTTTTCTCGTACGGCACGGGAACGACGTGAAAGCGGGCGCGCTCCGGCGCCATCTTCGCAACCTCGGATTCGAGAAATCTCAAGACAGCCTTCCCTTGAAATCCGCGTAGCCGAATTCGCGCACGACCCGGATCGCGCCGCTGGCAGAGTTCCAGATGGCGATCGAGGGCAGGCGCACGCCGTTGAAGGTGGTGGTCTTGACCATCGAGTAGTAGGCCATGTCCTCGAACACCAGGCGCTGGCCGATCCGCAGGGGCCGGGCGAAGGAATAGTCGCCGATCACGTCTCCCGCGAGGCAGGACTGGCCTCCCAGCCGGTAGGTGTGCGCCAGCGAGCCGGGCTCGGCTGCGTCGCGGATCCCCGGCCGGTACGGCATTTCGAGAACGTCCGGCATGTGGCAGGTGGCCGAGGTATCCAGGATCGCGATGGGCATGCCGTTGTGGACGATGTCGAGGACTTCCGCGACCAGCACGCCGGCGTGATAGGCGATCGCCTCGCCCGGTTCGAGGTAGACCTGGACGCGATGGCGCTCGGCAAAGCTTCGCAGCACGCGCGCCAGCTCGTCCGCATCGTAGCCCGGCCGCGTCACGTGGTGCCCGCCGCCGAAATTCACCCATTTCATGCCCTTGAGCAGGTCGCCGAATTTCTCCTCGAAGGCCGCAATCGTGCGTACCAGCGGCGGCAGGTCCTGTTCGCACAGGGTATGGAAATGCAGCCCCGTGAGACCCTCCAGGTCGGCGGTTGAAATCGTGGCGCGCGGCGCGCCCAGCCGCGACCCCGGAGCGCAGGGGTCGTACAGGGGGACTGTTCCCTCCGAATGCTCCGGATTCACGCGCAAGCCGAACCGGAGATTCTTCCTCTCTTTCGCAAAGGATTCGCAAAGGCCGCGGAATCGCTTCCACTGGCGCGCGGAGTTGAACACCACGTGGTCGGAAATCGCCAGGACTTCCCGAAGGTCGCTTTCCGTGAAGGCGGCCGAATACGTGTGCACCTCGCCGCCGAACTCCTCGCGCCCGAGCCGCGCTTCATGCACGCCGCTGGCGCAGGTGCCAGCGAGGTAGCGCGCGACCAGCGGCGCCATGCTCCACATCGAAAAAGCCTTCAGCGCGAGCAGGATCTTCGCGCCGCTGACCTGCTGCACCTGCAGCAGCAGGCGCAGGTTCTCCTCGATCGCCACCTCATCGACGACGAAACAGGGCGAGGGAAGGCGACTGGTGTCGAGGGAGCCGAAGCGATCGAGCCGCCACCTCGGCATGGCGCGCGTGCCGTCGCCCACGGTGCGCGTGCCGTCCTCCACGGCGTGGGCGCCGTCCTCCACGGCGCGCGCGCCGTCCTTACTACTCCATTGGTGCATCGAGCGTCTTCAGGGTCCAGGGCAGGCCGCGCGGGCCGATTGCCTTCATGAACGGGTCCGGATCGAGCTGTTCCATGTTGAACACGCCCTTGCCGCGCCAGGCGCCGGTGAGCATCATCTCCGCGCCGACCGCCGCGGGCACGCCGGTGGTGTAGGAGATCGCCTGCGACTTGACTTCCCGGTAGCAGGCCTCGTGGTCGCAGATGTTGTAGATGAAGGCGGTCTTCTTCCTGCCGCCCTTGGTGCCGGTGGCGACCACGCCGATGCAGGTACGGCCCTTGGTGAGCGGTCCGAGGCTCGCGGGATCGGGCAGCAGCGCCTTCAGGAACTGGATCGGCACGATGTCCTGCCCCTGGAAGCGCACCGGGTCGATGCGCGTCATGCCGACGTTGCCGAGGATGCGCAGGTGGTCCAGGTAGTTCTGCGAGAACGTCATCCAGAAGCGCGCGCGCTTGAGCTTCGGGAAGTGCCTGGCGATGGACTCCAGCTCCTCGTGATACAGGAGGTAGATGTTCATCGGGCCGATGCCCTCGGGAAAATCGAAGCTGCGCTTCACCGACAAGGGGTCGGTTTCCTCCCAGACCTTCTTCACGCCGTCCCAGTAGCGCCCGCGCTGGGTGATCTCGCGGATGTTGATCTCGGGGTTGAAATTGGTCGCGAACGGCTGGCCATGATTGCCCGCATTTGCGTCGACGATGTCGAGGTATTCGATCTCGTCGAACTCGTGCTTGTGCAGCCAGGCGGTGTAGACGTTGGTCACGCCCGGGTCGAAGCCCGAGCCGAGCAGCGCCATCAGGCCCTTCTCCCTGAAGCGGTCCTGGTAGGCCCACTGCCATTTGTACTCGAATTTGGCCTCGTCGAGCGGTTCGTAGTTGGCTGTGTCCAGGTAGTCGACGCCCGTCGCGAGGCAGGCATCCATGATGTGCAGGTCCTGGTAGGGCAGCGCGACGTTGATCACGATCTTCGGCTTCACGCGCTCGATCAGCGCGATCATGCGCGGCACGTCGTCGGCATCGACCTGCGCGGTATGGATCGGCCGCGCGATCTGCGCCGCGATGCGCCGGCATTTTTCCTCGGTGCGGCTCGCGAGCGTGATGTCGGAGAACACTTCCGGCAGTTGCGCGCACTTGTGGGCGACCACCTGGCCGACGCCGCCCGCGCCGACGATCAGTACTTTGGACATGCGATGAGATCCTCCGGCCGGGTTTTCCGGGCCTAGTCTTCGTAGTAGGTATAGCCGCGCAGGCTGGCGCCGAAGGATTCCAGCAGCGCCTGGCGCTGCGCCAGCGTGATGCGCTCGTCGCGCACCGCCTGCTCTGCGGTGAGGCGCAGCCGCTCCAGCAGCTGCTGCGGCTGGTACTCGACGTAGCTGAGCACGTCGGAGATGCTGTCGCCCTTCATTTCGCGCGCGAAATCGAAGCTGCCGTCATCCCGTATCCGCACGCTCGCGACGTTGGTGTCGCCCATCAGGTTGTGCAGGTCGCCGAGCGTTTCCTGGTACGCGCCAACCAGGAAGACGCCGAAGTAGTACGGCTGGCCTTCGGCGAACCCGTGCACCGGCAGGCTGCGCCGCAGGCCGCCCGACTCGATGAAGCGGTCGATCTTGCCGTCCGAGTCGCAGGTGATGTCGGCCAGGATGGCGCGGCGCGTGGGCTGCTCGGTGTGCCGGTGCACCGGGATGATGGGGAACACCTGCTCGATCGCCCAGACGTCGGGCAGCGACTGGAACACCGAGAAATTGCCGTAATAGATGTCGGCCAGCGACTCTTCGAGGTCGTCGAATCCGGCCGGCACGCGCTTCGCCTTCTGCAGCACGCCGAGGATGCCCCAGACGATGTGCAGGAAGATGTTCTCCGCCAGCGACAGCGAGCGCAGGCGGATCTGGCCGCGGCGGAAAAGGTCGCGGATCTCCTGGCGGTAGAACATCGCGTCGTTGTAGGCCTCCTTGGCGGTCTTGACGCTTACCCCGCCCAGCACCTCGTGCAGGTTCTTCACCAGTTCGTGCTCGTCAGCGGGCACCACCGGCGCGGCATCGCCGGGCTCGTAGCTGGTGACATCGAGGATGTTGAACAGCAGGATCGAGGAGTAGGCCACCGTCGCCCGGCCCGACTCGGTGATCAGCACGGGGTGCGCGACCCCGGTACCGGCAAGCGCCGTCATGATGGTCTCGATGACGTCCGAGCAATACTCGTCCAGCGAGTAGTTCTTGCTGTAGTTGGAGTTGGTCTGCGAGCCGTCGTAGTCCACGCCGAGGCCGCCGCCCAGATCGAGGAAGCCCATCGCCGCCCCCTCCTGCTTGAGCGACACGTAGTAGCGGCAGGCCTCCAGCACCCCGCCGCGGATGTCGCGGATGTTCGGGATCTGCGAGCCGAGGTGGTAGTGCAGCAGCTGCAGGCAATCCAGCAGTCCATGCTCGCGCAGGGCGTCGATCAGCTCGACGATCTGCGCCGTGGTCAAACCGAAGATGCTGCGGTCCCCGGAGGACTCGTTCCAGTGGCCCTCGACCTTGGCGGCGAGCTTGACGCGGATGCCCAGCATCGGCCGCACGCCGAGGCGCCGGCTCGCCTCGAGGATGATCGGCAGCTCGGTCGGCGTCTCGATGACGAAGAAGCACCTGAAGCCCAGGCGCAGCGACTGCAGCGCCAGGTCGATGAATTCCTCGTCCTTGTAGCCGTTGCAGATGATGTAGCCCTTGCTCGGTTCGAGGTATGCCAGCGCGATCAGCAGTTCGGCCTTGCTGCCGCACTCCAGGCCATGGCCGTAGCGCGCCCCGGCCCGCGCGATTTCCTCGATGACCGCGCACTGCTGGTTGACCTTGATCGGGAATACCCCGTGGTATTCGGCGGCGTAGCCCAGGGACTGGATCGCCCTGTTGAAAGTGTCGTTCAGCAGCGCAATCTGGGCCTCGAGCAGGTTGTCGAGCCTGAGCAGCGCCGGCATCTGCAGGCCCCGCTGCTGCATGCCGGCGATCAGGTCCATCATGCTCACCGACACGCACGCGCCGTTGGCCGGCACGCTCACGGTGACATTGCCGCGATCGTCGATATCGAAGTAGCCCGCGCCCCAGTTGCGGATTCCGTAGAGCTCGGCCGACTCCGCCGGCGTCCATTCCACCGGGCTGACGACCGGCCGGAGTTTTCTCGCGGGTTTTTGCATCTGCGCCACGATCTTGGGTTGCATAGACGCGAGTGTATCGCGTCAATGCGGCGGCAAGCGAGGTAGACTGCGATTTGGTTACGCTGCAGGAGGCCGCCAATGGCCGCGAACAAGGGATCGTCCCATCAGGAATCGTTCCACCAGGCTTCGCCCACCGAAGCCTTCCTCATGAACTGCTGGTACGTCGCGGCCTGGGACCACGAGCTGATCGACGGCAGGCTGCTCGCGCGCACGATCCTTGGCAAGCCCGTCGTCCTGTACAAGGGCGAGAGCGGCCAGGCCGTGGCGCTGGATGATCGCTGCTGCCACCGCGGCGCGAAGCTCTCGATGGGCCGGCGCGAGGGCGATTGCCTGCGCTGCATGTACCACGGGCTCAAGTTCGACGCGACGGGCAAGTGCGTGCAGATTCCGGGGCAGGACAACATCCCGCCCAAGCTCGGCGTACGCGGCTATCCGGTGGTCGAGCGCGATCACCTGGTCTGGATCTGGATGGGCGATGCGGCGCAGGCGGACCCGGCGATGATCCTCGATTTCCCCTACATGCGCGATCCGGCGTGGCGCGGGCATCCCGGCTACCTGCACTACGACGCCAACTACCTGCTGATCGTGGACAACCTTTCGGATTTCGCGCACCTTGCCTTCGTACACGCGAAGACCCTGGGCGGCTCGGAGGAATACGCGTTCAAGTCCAAGCCCACGGCGATCGAGCGGCTCGACGACGGCTTTCGCGTCGAGCGCTGGCACATGGGCGCGCCGCCGCCGCCGTTCCACAAGAAGGTCGTGCGCGGCGAGGGGCCGGTAGACCGGCGCAACATCGCGCGCATGTACGTGCCCGGCATTTTCTTCATGGAGACGTTGTTCTCGCCCGCCGGCTCAGGCGCGGAGAAGGGCCACCTGGCGGGCGCCAAGCAGTACCGCAACTGCCAGTTCTTCACGCCCGAGACGGCGAGCAGCACGCACTTTTTCTGGAACTACCTGCATGACTACGGGCTGCAGGACCCGAACATCGCGCTGTCGCTCTACCACAGCATGGTGGAGGGCTTCATGGAGGACAAGGCGATCATCGAGGCGCAGCAGAAGACCCTCGAGGCCGACCCGTCGTTCCAGATGAACGCCATCGTCTCGGACGCGCCGCTGGTGCACTTCCGCCGCACGCTGGCGCGCATGGTCGCCGAGGAGCGCGCCGCGCCCGGGGAGCGCAAGCTGAGCGCGGCCTGAGTCAGGCCAGGCCGGGATTTCCCTCGACCCCGATCAAGCGGGGAACGTTGGGTGCGCGCGGGGCAATGGTCTTGCGGTCCTTGAGGTAGCGCTCGACGACATCCCAGACGGGTTCCCCCTTTGCTCCTTCGGCCACCGGCGCCCAGCCAGCCACTTTGTAGCGCTTGGCGGGATCGATCGGCTTGTCTTTCATTCTCAAGTCAAGAATTCTGGAACCCATTTTGGCCCGCGGGTCGCAGGCGTAGGTCATGCCGCCCACGCGCACCATGTCGCCGCCCTGCTGCAGATAGGGATCCGGGTTGAACAGGTTGTCGCAGACGTCTTCCAGGATCACTTTTAGGTCCGCGCCGCTGATCTCGTTCAGCGTCACTTGCGGATAGGTGATCGCGGTCTGGTCCATCAGGTGCTCGCGCAGGATCGGCTGGCCCGGGAGCAGCGTCGTACCCCAGCGGAAGCCGGGCGAGAAGCCGATCTCGGCATCCTTCACGGCCATCAGCGCATCGAGGATCAGCTGGTCGAAGCTGCCGTTGAAATTGCCGCGGCGGTAGAGCAGGCCCTCGGTGACGGCGAGCGGCTCCTCCAGCTTCGACTTGTACGGCGCGCGCACGCGCTCGATGAGCGCCTGCATGTCGGTATCGGCCGGCAGCAGGTTGGAAAACACCGGCAGCAGGCGGTAGCGGAAGTCGGTGACGCCCGCGCCTTTCACCTCCAGGTCGAGAACGGAAAGGAACTTGCCGTTGGAGCCCGAGTTCGCGACGATCGTCTTGCCGCCCGCATTGGCGACGACAAGCGGCACCGGCACGCCGTCGTGGGTGTGGCCGCCCAGGATCGCGTCGATGCCGCGCACCCGGCCGGCGAGCTTCACGTCGACGTCCATGCCATTGTGCGACAGCAGCACCACCGCGCGAGCGCCCTTGGCCCGGACTTCGTCGACGATCTTCTGCAATTCGGCTTCCTGGATGCCGAAGGTCCATTCGGCGACGAAATGGCGGGGATTGGCGATCGGCGTGTAGGGAAAGGCCTGGCCGATGATCGCGGCCGGCACGCCGTTCATCTCGCGCATCACGTAGGGTTTGAACACCGGATCGTTGAAGTCCGCGGTCTTCACGTTCTGCGCGAGGAACTCGATTGGCGCGAGGCCTTTCACCGCTTCCTGCACGCGCTTCTCGCCGTAGGTGAACTCCCAGTGCGCGGTCATGATGTCCACGCCGAGCTGCTTCTGCGCGTCAATCATGTCCTGGCCGCGCGTCCAGAGCGCCGTCGCCGATCCCTGCCAGGTGTCGCCGCCATCGAGCAGCAGCGCGCCGGGCCGCGCCGCGCGGACACGCTTCACCAGCGCGGCAAGGTGCGCGAAGCCGCCAATCTTCCCATAGCGCCGCGCCGCGGCCTCGAAATCGAGGAAGGTGAAGGCATGCGCCTGCGGGCTGCCCGCCGGAATGCCCGCCTGCCGCAGCAGGTGCGCGCCAACCAGGTGCGGCGGGCGCCCTGCCGCGTCTGCAATCCCGATGTTGGCGCTCGGTTCGCGGAAGTAGGAGGGCAGGAGCTGCGCGTGGCAGTCGGTGAAGTGCAGGAAGCTCAGGTTGCCGAAGGCGGGCAGGTCGTACAGCCCCCGAGCCGCTTGCGCGCCCGCCGCGCGCAGCGGCACGCCCAGCGCCGCTGCCGCGGCGAGGGCGCCCAGGAACTCCCGCCTTCTCACGGCCGCGTCCGAGAAGGGTTACTTGTTTACCGGGGAATTCGGATCAAGCAGCAGCGCGGTCACATCCTTCATCTGCTGCTCCGTGAGGATGCCGTTGTGGCCGAAGCGCGGCATGTTGGAACACGCGGTGAAGGCCTGCGCGTTGTAGACCTTGCCGTAGGTATAGCGCTGGATCGCTTCGCTCGTGCCGCGCAGCTTGCCGAAATTGTAGAGCGTCGGGCCGATGGTGCCGTAGGAGATCTCCGCCTTCGAGAGCTGGTGGCAGGCATAGCAGTTGGCACCCGAGGGCCGCTTCGGATCGTCATTGAACTGCATGCCCTGGCCGCTCTGCGCGATGCGCTCGCCGCTTTTCCAGTCGCCGAGCAGCTTGCCGTCGGCGGGGTAGCGGATCGAGGCGAGGTTCTCCTTTTCGATTCGCGCCGCCACGTCCTTGGCGAGTTCCTGGGTGGGCGGCTTGCTGCACAGTTTCTGCGCTTCGTCCTGGTTCAGCCGGTCGAGCTTGGCCTGGCCGCGCGCATTGAAAGAGGCCTTCATGACTTCCAGGGCCTTCTGCGAAGCCTCCTGGTCGCTCATGCTGGCACAGCCGGCGGCGATGGCGGCGATGCCGACGAATACTGCCCTGCTCATGGTTTTCATCGATAGTCCTTCAGCGCTTGATGGCCGGCGCGTTGAACGCCGCGCCATTGGCATTGCGTGCGAGAAAAGCGGTGAGCGCGATCGACGCGTCCGAGGCGAACTTGAGTTCGGGGAAACGCTGCTGACGGTAGCAATCGTTCAGGCGCCACTGGAATGTACGAAGCTCGCCCTGCGAGACGCGGTAGGCGGGCCAGGTCGTGTACGCGAGCTGCGCGCCGGCCTTCTCGGTGAGGTTCGGCAGGTCCTGCAGGCGGATGCGCTTGCCGTTCTCTCCGTGGCAGGTGGCGCAGGCGAAGTCGTGCGGCCCGCCGCGGAAATAGAACATCTTCTCGCCCAGCTGGTACGCCTCCCGTTCCTTCGCGTGGCCGCGCGGAACGTTCATTGTCACGCCCCGCGATTCGGAGGTGATCCAGGCCGTGAGGGCCTCCAGGTCCGAACGGTTGGTGCCCGCGCCGAAGACGCGCTTGGTCGCATCGGCGTAACTCGTTCCCTGCAGCGTGGTCATGCAGTGCACGAGCCGCGTCTCCAGGTCCATGACGCGGTCCGCGTCGGCGAAATAACGCGGCATTTCGGCGTACGCGCCTTTCACCACGCCCGCGCCCTTGCCGAGGTCGCAGGCCTCCAGCGAAGCCTTCTTCGGGCCGCGCTTTTCCTTCCAGAGCGCCTCGCCGCGTGCTTCCCACAGTTCCGCCGGGTTGCCGGCAGCCAGGGCCTCACGGTATTTGGCGATCTCGGCCTCCGGACTGCTCTGCGCCGCGGCCGCAAATGCGACCACGGTGGCGGCCAAAGCGGCCGTTACTTTCTTTGCGTCAATGAACAAGGTCTCCTCCTCTCGAAAGCGAATGAATATACGCCGCCGGCTCAATTGATCGCCGCTTCGTCGGTGCGTTTGCCACCCTTGTTGTCTTCCCAGGTGACGACGACCTTGTCGCCCTTTTTCCCGCCCTTGAAATTGAACTCGAGAAACGGATTCTTGGCCACCGCCGGCCCCCACTGCGCCGAGAGCACCGTCTTGCCCTGATGCGTCGCGGTGACCCTGCTGATGAAGTGCGCCGGCACGATCTTGCCGCTGCCGTCCTTGCGCTGGCCGGTCTCCATTTCGTGGCTCATCAGGATCTTTACGTTGACCACACCGTCGCGCTCGGCGGCGCGGATTCTCATTGGATCTGCCATGTTTTTCTCCTTTGTCCCTCAACCGCCGCAACCGCCGAGCGTGATCTTGATTTCCTTCTTCGCCACGTAGAACTTCCCGTCGGCCTTGACCAGCGCGTAGACGTCGGAGCTCTCGCCGATCTTCACGCGCGTCGAGACATTGGCTTCCGTGCCCGACGGAATGCCAAAGCTCGCGGCAAGCGGGTTCGGATTCTTCTCGATCAGAAGCGTGATGGACTCGGTGCCCGGCAGCCTGCTCTCGACCGCGATCGGCACCACGGCGCCGTTTTCCGCGATTTCGGGGGCCTTGATCAGGATCGCGGCCGACGCTGCCGGGCTTTGCGCGCCCAGCGCGCGCATCGCGTCGGGCACCGTCTTCATGGTAAACGCGGCCTCTCCAGCGCTTTGCGCCAGGATCTCGCCCGGCCGGACGATGCCTGCGGCGAGCAGGAACGCCAGCGCGCCGGCGCCGCCTCCCGTCTTGAGCACTTTCCTTCTCAAATAATTCATTTCTCTTCTCCTCTAATCGCTTGTAAGAATCCAGCGGACGAGCGCGTGCGCCTCGCTCTCCTGAAGCTGTGGATGCGGCGGCATCGGTACATTACCCCAAACTCCGTGTCCACCCGTCTTAACCTTGGCAGCCAGGCGCGGTTCCGCGCCGGCGTCCGTCCGGTAGCGGGACGCGATTTCGGCGAGCGAGGGGCCGATAATCCGCTGGCGCGCGCCGTGGCACGCCAGGCAGCCGGACTTTTCCGCGATCCCGCGGGCGTGGTCGCTGCCCGCCGCCATTGCCGCCGGCTGGCTCGCTGCGGTGTTGATGCCGCGGGCCGGACCGATCAGCCGGTTCTGCTCGGCGAGGTTGCCATGGGCATTGCGCGCGTGCTCCGGCAGTTGCGAAAGGATGCGCGGCTGCGGGCCGCAATTCCTCATGCAGGCGGCGGCTTTGACGTCGGGGCGACCCTTCGTTTCCCACAACCCGTGGTCGCGCGTCATGCCATCCCGGTTCGGGAGGCGCTTCTGGATATCCGCGATGTTGCGCTCGGAGAGCACGAAATCGTCGGGCACGATGCGGCCCTGGTTGAGGATGTAGGCGGTGAGTGCGTACACCTCGTCGGCGCTGAGCGTCTTGGGCGCGTTCCACGGCATGGAGCGGTTGATGTAGTCCCACAGCGTGGAAATCCGGGACAGTTTCATCAGCGTGGTGCGGCCTTCGTTTGACTTTGTCAGTCCCGCAACGCGGCCTTTTTCGATGTCGGCGGCGGTCGTGCCGCCGACGATCGGCGGAAATACGGAATTGGATTCTCCGAACGCGCCGTGGCAGGAGGCGCATTTTGCCTCCCATGCGTTCTCGCCCTGCTTGACGCTGCCCGACCCCGCAGGCAGGCCCTTGAAATCAGCGCGCACATCGATGTCCCAAGCCGCGATCTCCGCCGCCGTCGCGGCGCGCCCGATTCCCTGGAATCTGCCCTGCGCGAAGGCCACTGAACACAATAGTGCCGCGAGCATGGCGCTAGCCCACCTGTACATTGCGGACCTCGCCGTTCGCCGCCACCAGCCAGGACTGGATGGCGTTGTTGTGGTAGATGGATCGCGTGCCGCGTACCGCGCGCAGCTGCGCCTTCCTCGGCTGGACATAGCCGGTGTCGTCGATCGCGCGGCTCTGCAGGATGGCGGGGCCGCCGTCCCAATTCCAGCCGATGTTGAAGCGCGCGAGCGCCTTCGCCAGGACTGGCGCTTCAAGCTTCGCGGTTTGCCAGTTGCGCCCGCCGTCGAAGCTCACGTCGACGCGCTTGATCCGGCCGCGTCCCGACCAGGCGAGCCCGGTGACGTTGTAGTGGCCGCGGTCGAGCAGCGCCTGGCCTCCCGAGGGGTTCGTGATGACGGACTTGCACTCCTGCACCGAGGTGAACTGGCGGTGGCGTCCGTCGGGCATCATGTCGACGTAGTGCAGCGTCTCCTCGCGCGTGTACCAGGGCTGGTCGCCGACCTCTATGCGCCGCAGCCATTTCACCCAGGAAACGCCTTGCACGCCGGGCACCACCAGGCGCAGCGGATAGCCGTTCTCCGGCCGCAGCATCTCGCCGTTCATTCCCCACGCCACGATCACGTCGTCGAGCGCGCGCTCCATGGCGATGGTGCGAGTGAGCCCGGATCCGTCCGCGCCCTCGGCCAGCACGTACCGGCCGTTCTTCGTATCTGCGCCGCAATACTCGAGGAGGGTCGAGAGCGGCACCCCGGTGTACTCGGAGCACGAAAGCATGCCGTGCGTGTACTGCACCGAAGGCACCGCGACATTGCCCCATTCCATGCCGGTGTTGGCGCCGCACTCGATGAAGTGAATGCGCGAAACCGAGGGCAGCCGCATCAGGTCGTCCATCGTGAAGACCGTCGGCCGGCGCACCAGCCCCATCACCATCAGGCGGTGCTGGCGCGGGTCGATGTCCCACCAGCCCTGGTGGTGGCGCTCGAAGTGCAGTCCGTTCGGGGTGATGATGCCGAACATGCCCTGCAGCGGCGTGAACGCCACCGAGGCCTGCGCCACTCGCGTCAGACCGGGGCTCTCCCGGCGCTGGAGGTTCTTCTCGTGTTCGGAGGGCAGGCCGTAGCCGCGCGCGGCGACGGGCCGGCCGAGACCCTTCGAATGCGCGGGCAAATTGAGGATCGCTGGATCCCCCTGGCCGCGCGCCACCGGGGCAACCGCGATGCCCCCGGCCAGCGCCGCTGTCCGCTTCAGGAATCCGCGCCGGTCTGCCGCCGCGGGGAGGATGCGGCCGGCGCGCATCGGACGGGACGGCATCGGCGCCTGGCGAACGCTAGGCCGCGCGCTTCTTCGGCGCGGGCAGGAGTTTGAGGAACTGGCGCCGCAGCGGCCGGCGCTCGTCGATGGTTCCGGCAATCCGGTTGCATACCGAGCGGCACAGATCGACCATGGTCGGGTCGGCCACGCGGTAGATGACCTGGGTGCCCTCGCGCCGCCGCGCCAGCACGCCGTGGCGGTGCATCAGCCCGAGGTGGCGCGAAATGTTGGTCTGCGTCGCGCCCGTGTCTTCGACGATTTGCGACACGGTCTTCTCGCCGTTGCAGACCGCGTGCATGATCTTCAGCCGCGTCGGCTCGGAGAGAACCGAGAAGTACGCGGCTACCGCTTCGAATACCGGGTCGAGTTCGTCCATGCTCGGCTTTATATGACCACATGCGCATATAGTCAATCATGCGGTGCACAATGCCGCGCACGCGTGTATAAACGCCGGCTGTGGCCCGAATTCTCGCGATGGAGAAAGAGCATGCCAATGATCTCGTGGGATTGCGGGAAGAACTGAAGGAGTAGCGATTTCTTCCATGTGGCGAAATTTCCTTCTTGCTCTTGCGAAAGAGAGCGTTCGTTCGGGCGCGATCGCCTCGCTGGTCATGATGCCCCCGGGGTTCCTGTTCAAAGCCATGGGCCTGCGGGTCGGACACTACGGGCCCAAGCTGGGCGAGGTGCTGTTCGGGAATCCGTCGCCAGCCGTGCTGTTCGCGCAACATATCGTGATCGGCTGGCTTTCCGCGATCCCGCTGCTGCTGCTCTTCGGTATCACGCGAAGGATGTCCCCGGTATTGGCTGGAACGCTGTACGGAGGCGCGTATTACGTGACGATTAACGCCCTCGCTCTTCCCATGATCTTCGGCGACCCGATGCCATGGCAACTGGGACTCGAGTTCGTCTATCCCAGCCTGGTTGTTCACCTTGTTTACGGCGCCTCAATCGGCTTCACCGCGCGCGGCTATGCGGGGAAATTGAGCGCGTTGAAGCAGCCGCTACAGAACCGCTAATCTCATCGAAAACAGTCGAGCTCCAAAGGGCTTTCAGTGGTCATATAGCCCGGCCTTTGCCTTGCCGCGGAACACGCGGTAGGCGAAGACCGTGTAGCCGGCGAGGAACGGCAGCACCACGGCTGCGCCGGCGAGCACGACTTTGAGCGCCGAGGCGTGTGCGGCAGCTTCCCAGATGGTGATCCTGTCCATGACGACATAGGGAAAGAGGCTGTAGGCGAGGCCGGCGAAGGCGAGCACGTAAATCGCCACCGCGCCCGCGAACGGCGCCCACTCGGAGGCGCGATCGCCGCGCTTCAGCCGCCCCGTCACGCGCCACACCCACAGCCACGCCGCCGCGCTCGCCAGGGGCAGGAGCATGAGCCACAGCGTGTCGGGGAAGTCGAACCACTTGTTCCTCACGGTTTCGCTCGCAAGCGGCGTGGCGAGGGAAACGAGCGTCACGCCCAGCGCCACCCAGAGCAACCCCCAACGCGCCCAAGCGAACGCCTTGCGTTGCAGCTCTCCTTCGGCGCGCCCGATCAGCCAGCACGCGCCGAGCAGGACGTAGCCCCCGCATAGCCCGCCCGCGACTACAAGCGCGAAGAGGAGATAGCCAAATCCAGGCGCAAAGCCGGTGATATAGCGCCCAAGCATGAAGCCTTGCGCGAGGCTCGCGACAAAGGAGCCAAGCCAGAACAGCCAGTTCCACAATTCCGCGTGCCAGCCTTCGGCCTTCACGCGCAGCTCGAACGCGACCCCGCGGAGCATGAGTCCGACCAGCATCACCGCCACCGGCAGGTAGAGCGCGCCGAGCACCACGCCGTGCGCCGCCGGGAATGCCACCAGCAACAGCCCGATGCCGAGCACGAGCCAGGTTTCGTTCGCGTCCCAGAATGGGCCGATCGAGGCGACCATCACGTCCTGTTCCTCGCGGCTCGCGGCCGGCATCAGCATTCCGACTCCGAGGTCGTAGCCGTCGAGCACCACGTAGGCGAGGATCGCCGCGCCCATCAGCATGGCGAAAACGAGCGGCAGATCGAGTGTCATTTCCGCGCTCCCTTGCCGGCAAGGTGGGTGATCACCACCATGTAGGCAACGAACATGAGGCCGTAGGTGAGAACGTACCCGGTGAGGCTCGCGCCCAGTTCGGCGCCGGAAATATTGCCCACCGCCTCCGAGGTGCGAAGGATCCCCGTGACCAGCCATGGCTGGCGTCCGATCTCGGTGACGAGCCAACCGGCGAGCACCGCAATCCAGCCGGAAAAAGTGAACGCGGAGTAGATCCACAGCAGCCAGCGCGCCGGTTGCGCGCCGCGCCGCATCCGCCAGGCGCCGTACCAGGCGAGCGCGAGCATCATGACCCCGATTCCGACCATCACGCGGAAGGCGAAGAACACCGGCGCGACCGGCGGCCGGTCGGGCTCGAACGCATCGAGCCCTTTCAGCTCGCCATTCGCATCGTGCTTGAGAACGAGCGCCGCGCCCTTGGGAATCTCGATCGCGAAGTCGTTGCGCTGCGCTTCCTCACTGGGGATCGCGAAGAGAACGAGCGGCGCGCCCTTCCCGGTCTTCCAGATCGCCTCGATCGCCGCGATTTTCGCGGGCTGGTGTTCGAGCGTGTTGAGGCCGTGCAGGTCCCCCACGAAGATCTGTAGCGGCGCGAGGACGGCCGCGACCAGTGTCCCCGCGCGCAGCGTCTTTCGGGCTGAGACGTCATCGGGCGCCTTGAGCAGCCGCCAGGCCGAGAGCCCCGCCAGTACGAACGAGGCGGTGAGGCCCGAAGCGAGCATCATGTGCGTGAAACGGTACGGAAACGAAGGATTGAAGATCACTTGAAGCCAGTCTCCCGCGATCAACACGCCGTCCGCGTACGTCTGCCCCGCGGGGGTGTGCATCCAGGAATTGAGCGCGAGGATCCAGAACGCGGAGAGCGAAGTGCCCGCCGCGACCATGACCGCCGACAAGATGTGCAGCCATCCCGGCACGCGGTTCATGCCGAAGAGCATCACGCCGAGGAACGTCGCCTCCAGGAAGAAAGCGGTGAGCACCTCGTAGGCGAGCAGCGGCCCCGCGACGTTGCCGACCTTGTTCATGAAGCCAGGCCAATTGGTGCCGAACTGAAAGCTCATCACGATGCCCGAGACCACGCCCATCGCAAAGGACAGCGCGAACACCTTGGTCCAGAGGCGATAGGTTTCCAGCCACGCCGCCTCACGCGTGCACTCGTACTTGACTCGGAAATACACCAGAAACCACGCCAGCGCGATGGTGAGGCTCGGAAACAGGATGTGGAACGCGATATTCAACCCGAACTGGGCGCGGGCGAGAATCAGCGGATCGGGAGAATCCATTTGCGGCGCGCGCGGCTTAGAGGGCGTTCAGCGGAATTTTCAGGTAGGAAGTGCCGTTCGCCTCCGGCGGCGGCAGTTCGCCGGCGCGGATATTCACCTGGATCGAAGGCAGAATCAGCGTTGGCATCGCGAGCGTGCGATCGCGCGCCTCGCGCATCCGCACGAACTGCTCCTCGCCGATGCCGTCGCGGACGTGGATGTTGCCCGCGCGCTGCGCGGCAACCGTGGTTTCCCACCGCGGCTCTCGCCCCTCGGGCGGGTAGTCGTGGCACATGAAGAGCCGCGTTTCGCCAGGCAGAGCGAGGATTCTGTGCATCGAGCGGTACAGCTGGCGCGAGTTGCCGCCGGGGAAGTCGCAGCGCGCGGTGCCGACGTCGGGCATGAACAGCGTGTCGCCGACGAATACCGCGTCGCCGATCCGGTACGCCATGTCGGCCGGCGTATGGCCCGGGACGTGGAGAGCCTGTGCGGCGAGCGTGCCGACGCCGAATTCCTCGCCGTCGCGGAACAGGTGGTCGAACTGCGAGCCGTCAAGGCGAAACTCCGGTTCCAGATTGAAGACCTTCTTGAAGACGCCCTGGACCGTGGCGATCTGCTCGCCAATGGCGATGCGGCCGCCCAACTGCTTCCTGAACCAGGGCGCGGCCGACAGGTGATCCGCGTGCGCATGCGTCTCCAGGATCCACTCGACCTTCAGCCGGCGTTCGCGCACATAGGCGGCCACGCGCTCCGCAGAGGTGGTGGCGGTGCGGCCGGACTTCGGGTCGTAGTCGAGCACCGGGTCAATTACGGCGCAGGCGCTGCCTGCGGCCTCATGGACCACATAGGTCACGGTCCAGGTGGCGGGGTCGAAGAAGGCCTGTACGGTCGCTTGCATGGCGGGTTCCTTGGGGGCGTTAAAAACAATATATTGACTAATATAATGTATGTCAATATAATATTAATTGCTTAACCGAACGAGGCGGCAATGCCCAGCGTCACCGAAACGATCGACCTGAAGTCCATGCACAAGGCGGCCAGTTCCGCCTGCGCGCTGATGAAGGCGCTGGCGAATCCGGACCGGCTGATGCTGCTGTGCCAGCTGTCGCAGCATGAGATGAGCGTGGGCGAGCTCGAGGAGTCGCTCGGCATCCTCCAGCCGACCCTGTCGCAGCAACTCACCGTGCTGCGCGAGGAGGCCCTGGTCGAGACGCGGCGCGATGGCCGGCATGTCTACTACCGCGTCAGCAGCCCGCAAGCGCTCGCGGTGTTGAAGGTGCTGTACGCGCAGTTCTGCGGACAACGAAAAGGAGCGTCGCGATGAACATCGACTGGGGCCATTTCACGCCTTGGGCCTCGCTTTCGGGCGGGATCCTGATCGGCATCGCTGCCGCGATGCTTGTGCTGTTCAATGGCCGCGTCGCCGGCATCAGCGGCATTCTCGGCGGGTTGCTGGTGCCGAGGCGGACAGACATCGCCTGGCGCGTGGCGTTCTTGGCTGGATTGATCGCGGCGCCCTGGGTATATCTCCTATTCGCTCCCGCCCTTGCGCCGCGCATCGACGCCGGCTTTGGCACGCTGATCGCCGCCGGTCTGCTGGTCGGCCTCGGCACCCGCTATGGCTCGGGCTGCACCAGTGGCCACGGCGTTTGCGGCCTGTCGCGTCTTTCGCCGCGCTCTCTGGTCGCCACCGGCGCCTTCATGGCAGCCGGTTTTGCCATCGTATTCATCGTCCGCCACCTCATCGGCTGAGGGAGACCATCATGATGCAAGTCGCTACTTCGTTCGCCGCCGGCCTCGTGTTCGGCGCCGGCCTGATCGTCTCGGGCATGAGCGACCCGGGCAAGGTGATCGGCTTCCTCGACCTCGCAGGCAACTGGGATCCGTCCCTGGGATTCGTCATGGGCGGCGCGATCCTGGTCGGCTTTTTCGCGTTCAGGTTCGCGCACAAGCGGGCGCAGAGCTTCTTCGGCGGCGCAATGCGCCTGCCAGCCTCGCGCGACATCGATCAGCGCCTGGTGCTGGGGAGCGCGGTGTTCGGCGCCGGCTGGGGCCTGGCAGGATACTGCCCCGGGCCGGCGCTGGTGTCGCTGGGCTCGGGGCAGGACCAGGGCGCATGGTTTGTGCTCGCCATGCTTGGCGGCATGGTGATGTATGAAGCCGCGAACCGTCTGATCCACGCTCCCCGCAGAGCCGCGCGCGGGACGAAGTAGCGGCCGTGGGTTCGCGGGCACCATCTGTGTTGCCCGCCTGGTTGCCATTCTGGCTGACCGGATACCGACGCGCGCAGCTGCCGGGCGATCTTGCCGCAGGGCTGATCGTCACGGTAATGCTGATCCCGCAGAGCCTCGCCTACGCGATGCTGGCCGGCCTGCCTCCCGAAACCGGCCTGTACGCAAGCATTCTGCCGATCCTCGCCTATGCGCTGTTCGGCTCCAGCATGACCCTGGCCGTCGGCCCGGTGGCGGTGATTTCGCTCATGACCGCCAGCGCCCTGCAGCCCCTGGCGGCGGCCGGATCGCCCGAGTACGCCGCGCTCGCGGTCCAGCTGGCGCTGCTCTCAGGCGCGATGCTGCTCGCTTTCGGCCTGCTGCGGCTGGGCTTTCTCGCCAGTTTCATCAGCCAGCCCGTGGTCTCGGGCTTCATCTCGGGTTCCGCGATCTTGATCGCTGTGGGCCAGGCGCGGCACGTGTTCGGTGTGCGTGCCGGCGGCGAGGGTGCCTTCGACACGGTCATCCATCTGGTCAATGCATTGCCTGCGCTCAATCCCGCGACCACCGCCATCGGGGTTGGAACCATTGCATTTCTCCTCGCCGCGCGCAGCTACCTGCATGCGCTGCTGGAGCGCGCGATGAAACGGCCACTGGCGGAACTGCTGGCCAAGCTCGCGCCCATGGCCGCCATCATCGTCACGACCGTGCTTGCCGCTACGCTGGAGCTGGATACAAAGGCCGGTGTCAGCGTGGTGGGGACCGTGCCCTCGGGTTTGCCCCTCCTTGGGTTGCCGTTGCCTGGCGCCAGTGCGCTCGCGAGCCTGTGGCTGCCTGCACTTCTCATATCCCTGGTCGGATTTGTCGAAAGCGTTTCGGTGGCACGTTCGCTCGGGCTGAAGCGACGCGAGCGCGTGATGCCCGACCGGGAACTGCTCGGCCTCGGCGCCGCCAACCTTGCGAGCGCCGCCTCCGGTGGCTTCCCGGTGACTGGAGGATTCGCGCGCTCGGTCGTCAATTTTGCCGCTGGCGCGAATACGCCCCTGGCCGGCGTGGTGTCGGCGCTGTTGATGGCGGGCGTGATCGCGGGTCTGACCGGACTGTTCTACAGCCTGCCGCACGCGGTACTTGCGGCCACCATCATCGTTGCGGTGAGTTCGCTGTTCGACTGGGCCGCGGTCAGGGAGGCGTGGCGCTACGACCGCGGCGACGCCGTGGCGCTGCTCGTGACGCTGGGTTCGGTCGTCGTGCTGGGCGTGGAACAGGGCATCCTCGCCGGGATCGGGGCCTCGCTTGCCCTGTTGGTGTGGCGCAGTTCCCGGCCGCATATCGCGGTGGTCGGGCGCGTCCCTGGCACCGAACACTTCCGCAATGTCGAGCGCCATGACGTTGAAACAGTGCCGGGCCTGGCCGCATTGCGCGTCGACGAGTCGCTGTTCTTCGGCAACGCCGCGGCGGTCGAGGAGCGGATCGAGCAGGCCATCGCCGCGCGCCCCGGGACGCGGCGCGTGCTGCTGATTCTTTCCGCCGTCAACCATGTCGATGCAACTGCGCTGGGCATGCTGGATGAACTGGAGCGCAGCCTCGCGGCGCGGGGCATCGACCTGCGCCTCGCGGAAGTGAAGGGCCCGGTGATGGATCGTTTGGCGGGCACGAAGTTCGGCGCGCGGATGACGAGTCGCACTTACCTCCGCACGCACGACGCCTTCAGCTAAAAGGTACCCGGGAACGCGCCACCATCCATCAGCAGGTTCTGGCCGGTGATGAAGCCGGCGTGCGTGCTGCACAGGAACGCGCAGGCGGCGCCGAATTCCTCAATCGTACCGAAGCGCTTCGCGGGATTGCCCTCGGCGCGCACTTTCGCCAGTTCTTCCGGCGTTTTTCCGAGTTTTTTCGCGTTGTAGGCGAAGTTGCCGCGAAGGCGGTCGGTATCGAAGGGCCCGGGCAGCAGGCCGTTGATGGTGACGTTGTGCGCCACTGTCTGGCGCGACAGGCCGGCGACGAAGCCGGTCAGTCCCGTGCGCGCGCCGTTCGACAGGCCGAGCTCCGGGATCGGCATCTTCACCGCGCCCGAGGTGATGTTGACGATGCGGCCGAACTTGCGCGCGATCATGCCGTCCACCGTCGCCTTGATCAGCTCGATCGGCGTGAGCATGTTGGCATCGAGCGCCTTGAGCCAATCCTCGCGCGACCAGTTTCTGAAATCGCCCGGCGGCGGGCCGCCCGCGTTGTTGATGAGGATGTCGGGACTGGGGCAGGCGGCCAGCGCCGCGGCCCGCCCTTCGGCGGAAGTGATGTCGCCTGCAACGGCGACCACTTTCGCGCCGGTAGCCTTGCGAATCTCCTCGGCCGTCGCCTCCAGCGCATCCTTGCCGCGCGCCGTGATCACCAGGCTCACGCCTTCCCTGGCGAGCGCCATCGCGCAGCCCTTGCCCAGGCCCTTCGATGCCGCGCACACCAGCGCGGTTTTCCCCTTGATTCCGAGATCCATGGTCAGTTCCTTTTCAGAGAGACGAGCAGTACGCCCGAGATTACCAGTGCGCCGCCCAGCACCTGCGTCGGGCTGAGCGCGCCCTCGAGCAGCATGAAATCGGCCAGCACGGTGGTGACCGGGCCGAGCGCGCCGATCAGCGCGAAGTGGTTTGCGCCGATGCGCTTCAGCGCTTCGGCGACGAGGAACACCGGCAGCACGGTACACACGGTGGCCAGCGCGAGCGCGATCCACCAAAGTTGCGCCGGCAGTTGCAGGGCCTCCGGCAGTTCCAGGACCGCAAACTGGATCATGGCCGGAACTGTGGAGACGATCATGGTGTAGGCCGTGAAGCGGATGCTGCCGACGCGCCTGACCAGCTGGCCGCCGGTGACCAGGTACACGGCGTAGCACATCGCCGAGGCGAAAATCAGCAGCGCGCCGAACACGAGGCTGCGATGCTCCGGCGCCGCGGCAATCTGGCTGGACAGCACCAGCGCGATGCCGGTGTAGGTGATCGCGAGGGCGGCCAGCTCGCGCAGCGTCGGATTCTTCTTCAGGAACACCGCGCTCAGGATCACGACCAGCGTCGGGTAGAGGAACATGATGAGCCGTCCAACGCCCGCGGAAACGTACTGCAGGCCGAGGAAATCGAGCAGGCTGGCGAGGTAGTACCCGAGCAGGCCGAGGCCGGCGATGCCGAGCCAGTCGCGCCCCGCGATCGGTGCCTCGGTGGGGGAACTGCGCCGCATCCAGTACGCCATCGCGAGGAAAAACGGCAGTGACAGCGTCATGCGCAGAAAGAGCAATGTCGTTGCACTTACCGGGTGAGCGCTGTAGCCAAGCTTGATGAGGATCGGGCGAAACGCGAACGAGATGGTTCCGGCGAGGGCAAAGGCGATGCCCCAGAACCTGTAACTGCTGCCGGTCAACGCCGCTTGCCGAGGATGGAGCCCAGTACTCCGCGGATGATTTCCCGGCCGACGGTGGAGCCCATCGTGCGCACCACGCTTTTCGCGAGCGTCTGCGCCAGGCCGTCGTGCTGGCCGCCGCGCGTGCCGGTCTTGCCGAAAAGCACGTCCGAAAGCACGCTGGATGCAGGCTTTGACGACGGCTCGGGCGCGGCGGGCCCGGAAGGAGCGTCCGGCTGCCTTGCTTCCGCCCGCCCTTTCAGTTTTTCGTAGGCGGACTCGCGGTCCACCGCTTTCTCATAGTGGCCGGCGACGGATGAAGCGGCGATCGCCTTGCGGCGCTCGTCGGGCGCGATCGGCCCGAGCTGGCTGCCGGGCGGCACGACGAACGCGCGTTCGGTGACGCAGGGCCGCCCCTTGTCGTCGAGGAAGGAAACCAGCGCCTCGCCCACGCCCAGTTCGGTGATGACCTGGTCGATCTTCAGCTTCGGGTTGGGGCGCATCGTTTCGGCGGCGGACTTCACCGCTTTCTGGTCCCTCGGCGTGAAGGCGCGCAGGGCGTGCTGCACGCGGTTGCCGAGCTGGCCGAGCACCGATTCCGGGATGTCGAGCGGATTCTGGGTAACGAAATAGACGCCTACGCCTTTCGAGCGGATGAGCCGCACGACCTGCTCGATCTTCTCCAGCAGCGCCTTGGGCGCGTCGTTGAACAGCAGGTGCGCCTCGTCGAAGAAGAAGACGAGCTTCGGCTTTTCCGGGTCGCCGACTTCGGGCAGCTGCTCGAACAGCTCGGCCAGCATCCACAGCAGGAAAGTGGCGTAGAGCTTGGGCGAATTCATCAGCTTGTCGGCGGCGAGGATGTTGACCACGCCCTTGCCGCCTTCAACCTGCATCAGGTCGGCGATATTGAGCATCGGCTCGCCGAAGAAGCGGTCCGCGCCCTGGCTTTCCAGCGCCAGTACGCCGCGCTGGATGGCGCCGATCGAGGCGGCCGAGATGTTGCCGTACTCGGTGGTGAACTTCTGTGCGTTATCGCCGACGAACTGCAGCATCGCGCGCAGGTCTTTCGCGTCCAGCAGCAGCATGCCCGCGTCGTCCGCGATCTTGAACACGAGGTTCAGCACGCCCTCCTGCGTGTCGTTCAGGCCGAGCAGCCGCGCGAGCAGCAGCGGGCCCATGTCGGAGATCGTCGCGCGCACCGGGTGGCCGCTTTCGCCGTAGACGTCCCAGAACGCCACCGGGCACGCGGCGTAGGCGAGTTCCAGCTTCAGGCTCTTGGCGCGTTCGGCGACTTTGGCATTGCCGCCGCCGGCCTTGGCGATGCCGGAGAGGTCGCCCTTGACGTCGGCCATGAAGACCGGCACGCCGATCGACGAGAGCTGCTGCGCGATGGCCTGCAATGTCACGGTCTTGCCGGTGCCGGTGGCGCCCGTGATGAGGCCGTGGCGGTTGGCGAGCGCGGGCAGGACGCAGAGCTCGGTCTTGCCGGATTTCGCTATGAGGAGAGGCGCTGCCATGACGGTAAAATTATCGCATGGCCGGACACAGCAAATGGGCGAACATCAAGCACCGCAAGGCGGCGGCGGATTCGAAAAAGGGCAAGGTCTTCACGCGCCTGATCAAGGAGATCACGGTCGCCGCGCGCATGGGCGGGGGCGACCCGAATTCGAATCCGCGCCTGCGCATGATGCTCGACAAGGCGCGCGACGCCAACATGACCAAGGACAGCGTGACGCGCGCCATCCAGCGCGGCACCGGCGAGCTCGAGGGCGTGAACTACGAGGAGATCCGTTACGAGGGCTACGGCGCCGGCGGCGCGGCGGTGATGGTCGAATGCCTGACCGACAACCGCACGCGCACGGTCGCGGAGGTGCGCCATGCCTTCGTCAAGTACGGCGGCAACATGGGCGCGGACGGCTCGGTGGCGTTCCAGTTCAAGCACTGTGGCCAGTTCATCTTCGCGCCCGGCGCGAGCGAGGACAAGGTCATGGAAGCGGCGCTGGACGCGGGCGCCGAGGACGTGCTCTCCAACGCCGACGGCTCGATCGAGGTGATCTGCGCGCCGCTCGATTTCGACAAGGTCAAGGCCGGGCTGGAGAAGGCGGGGCTGAAGCCGGATGCCGCCGAAGTGACCATGAAGGCCCTGAACGAAGTCGTCCCCGCCGGCGCGGACGCGGAGAAGATCCGCGACCTGCTGGAAGCGATGGACGAGCTCGACGACGTGCAGAACGTCTACACAACGGCGGCACTGGACTAGTGAGCAGGAACACGCTCGCGTGTTGATCCTGGGCATCGATCCCGGTCTGCGCATCACCGGATTCGGCGTCATCGAGCAAACGGGCAGCAAGCTTCGCTACATCACCAGCGGCTGCATCCGCTCCGGCGAGGGCGAGCTTGCTGCGCGGCTGAAGGTGATCCTCGACGGCCTCGCCGAAGTGATCGGCGCCAACCGGCCGCAGGAGATCGCCATCGAGAAAGTCTTCGTCAATGTCAATCCGCAGTCCACGCTGCTGCTTGGCCAGGCGCGCGGCACCGCGATCTGCGCCGCGGTCATCGCGGGGCTGCCGGTCGCGGAGTACACTGCGCTGCAGGTCAAACAAGCGGTGGTCGGCAAGGGCCACGCAAAAAAAGAACAGGTGCAGCACATGGTCAGGAGGCTGCTCGCACTGCCCGGGGATCCGAGTCCCGACGCCGCCGACGCGCTCGCCTGCGCCATCTGCCATGCGCATGGGGGAAGACTGGCGGATTTTTCAGTCAAAGGGTTCCGTCGGGGTCGATCGAGATGATCGGTCATCTTTCCGGGACTCTTGTTTCCAAGAATCCTCCCCAGGTACTGCTCGATGTGGCCGGCGTCGGCTACGAGATCGACGTGCCGATGAGCACGTTCTACAACCTGCCGGCAACTGGCGAAGCGGTAACCCTGCACACGCACCTGGTGGTGCGCGAAGACGCGCATGTGCTCTACGGCTTCGCGACGCTGGAGGAGCGCGCGGTGTTCCGCAAGCTGATCCGCATTTCCGGCGTCGGCGCGCGCACCGCGCTGTCGGTGCTCTCGGGGCTGTCGGTCGCCGACCTGGCGCAGGCGGTGACATTGCAGGACACAGCGCGCCTCACCAAGGTGCCGGGCATCGGCAAGAAGACGGCGGAGCGCCTGCTGCTCGAGCTGAAGGGCAAGCTCTCGGACACGCTGCCCGCAGAATCCAAGTCCGGCGGTGGCAACGATGTTCTGAACGCGCTGCTTGGTCTGGGGTACAGCGAAAAGGAAGCCCTTGCGGCGGTGAAGAACCTCCCCGCGGGACTGGCGGTGACCGAGGGCATCCGGACCGCGCTGAAGGCTCTGGCAAAATCCTGACGTGGCAGTCGAAACCGACCGGTTGATCTCCGCCAAGCCCTCCTCGGTGCAGGAGGAGCAGATCGAGCGCAGCTTGCGTCCCGCGACGCTCGCCGAGTATGTCGGCCAGGAGAAGATCCGCGAACAGCTCGGTATCTACATCCAGGCGGCCAAGGGCAGGAGCGAGGCGCTGGATCACGTGCTGCTCTTCGGGCCGCCGGGACTGGGCAAGACCACGCTTGCGCACATCCTCGCCAGGGAAATGGGCGTGAACCTGCGCTCGACCTCGGGCCCGGTGCTGGAGCGTCCGGGCGACCTCGCGGCGATCCTCACCAACCTGGAGCCGAAGGACGTGCTCTTCATCGACGAGATCCACCGCCTTTCGCCGGTGGTCGAGGAAATCCTCTACCCGGCGCTGGAGGACTACCAGATCGACATCATGATCGGCGAAGGTCCCGCCGCGCGCTCGATCAAGCTCGACCTGCCGCCCTTCACGCTGGTGGGCGCCACCACGCGCGCGGGCATGCTGACGAATCCGCTGAGGGATCGCTTCGGCATCGTCGCGCGCCTGGAGTTCTACAACCAGGCTGACCTCGCCACTATCGTGCGCCGCTCCGGCGGCCTGCTGCAGGCATCGCTGGACGCGGAAGGCGCGAGCGAGATCGCGTTGCGTTCGCGCGGCACGCCGCGCATCGCCAACCGCCTGCTGCGCCGGGTGCGCGACTACGCGCAGGTCAAGGCCGACGGCAGGATCACCAAGCCGGTCGCAGATGCCGCGCTGAAAATGCTCGACGTCGATGGCTTCGGCCTGGACCTCATGGACCGCAAGCTGCTGCTCGCGGTGATCGAGAAGTTCTCCGGCGGCCCGGTCGGGCTTGACAATCTCGCGCACGTGATCGGCGAGGAAGCCGACACCATCGAGGACGTGCTCGAGCCCTACCTTATCCAGTGCGGCTACTTGCAGCGCACGCCGCGCGGGCGGATCGCGACCTTGAGCGCTTACCGCCACTTCGGCATTACGGCGCCGGCGGGCTCGCAAGACCTGCTCGGCGAGCGAGACCCCGGCGCCCGCTAATTCCGGCAGGCCGCAGGCAGGTTTTTCGGCTCCATTGTTCCCGGTTTGCAGGTCCAGGTCCTGCCGCCGTCCGCCGAAAGGGCGCGCACCGTCTGGCCGCGCACGCGGCGGTCGACGCCGTCGTTGCGCATGGTGGCCGTCAACTCGATTTCACCCGCGCCTCCGGCGCCTTTCGTGATCGCGATGGACAGGGTGTATTTGCCGGTGGTCGCGCCCGCAACCTCTTCCGCCTTGCCTGGCCACTTCTTGTTATCCGCAAAGTACTCGGCGAGCGGCGTCTTCGCGCTGCCCATCAGGGAAATCGCTTCCGAGGCCTGGGCCCGGTGGGTGTAGTCGGCATATTGCGGGATCGCAACCGCCGCGACGACGCCGAGCGCCGCCAACAGGGCAAGCCAGCTTCTCCAGCTGATTTTGGCGCCCGCCGCCGCCTCGCTCACATGCCGATCCAGTGAACGAACAACGGGCCCTTCGGCCCGAATACCGGATCGCAGGCAGGCAAGGGCACGGCAGCGATGGTGCCCACGCTTTTCCCGAAACGCGCGAGCGGCGGCACGCAGGTATCAGGATTCTGTCCCTCGGGATAAGCGCCGACCACGCCGAGTGCGCCCTTCGAAGACAGCTTCTTGTGGCCCGTACCCGCCGGCAGCACGATGACGTCGCCGGGCTTCGCCGTGATCGTGATGCCGGCGTCGCCGCCGAACTGCACCGTGGCCTCGCCGCAGTAGACGCCGAGCGCTTCGTGGCCGTTGCTGTGATAGTGGTGGAACGGATGCACGCCGTTGCGCCAGGCCGCGGGCCAGCGGTGACGCGCGAACAGTTCCTCGAAGGCCGCGGCGGGATCCGGCCCCTCGATCGCCACCGCGGCCGGATAGACGAGCAGCGGCCAGCGCGGGTGATTCGGAATCGCTCCGTCCGGGGCGAGCAGGTGCGCCAGGACTTTCATGCCGTCCAGCATAGCGCAGGCTACAATGCGCCGGTGCACCGAGAACGAGACCAGGCCTTCTCCTGGCAGGTACGCGTCTACTACGAGGACGTGGACGTCGGCGGCGTCGTCTACTACGCAAATTACCTGCGCTATTTCGAGCGCGCGCGCAGCGAGTGGCTCAGGAGCCTGGGCGTGAACCAGGAGCACCTTGCCGCTGTCGAAGGGATCGGCTTCGTGGTGGCGCGCGCGGAGGTGGATTTCAAGATCGGCGCGCGGCTCGACGACCTCCTCAGCGTGACGGTAAAAATGGCCGAACAGAAGAAGACCTACCTCTGGCTGGAGCAGGAAGCGCGTCTTGCCGATGGCAGGCTGTGCGCCGCGGCCCGCATCCAGGCGGCCTGCGTGCGCCACAAGGACATGCGGCCCCAGCCGCTCCCGGAACTCTTAAGCGCAAGGATCGCCGCATGACCGTGACGCAGGACATGGAGCTCTGGACCCTCATCGTGAATGCCTCCTTCCTGGTGAAGGCGGTGATGGTGCTGCTGCTCGCAGTGTCGTTCATGTCGTGGATGTTCATCTTCCGCAAGTGGATGACGATCCGCAGCGCTCGCGCGCAGACCGAGCAGTTCGAGCGCGAATTCTGGAGCGGCAACGACATCAACACGCTTTACCAGGGCTCGGTCAACAACCGCCATACGATCGGCAGCCTGGAGCGCATCTTCGAGGCGGGCTACCGCGAGTTCACCAAGCTGCGCGCGCAGCGCGGCACGGATCCCTCGACCATGGTCGATGGCGCGCGCCGCGCCATGCGCGCGACCTACCAGCGCGAAATGGACCACCTGGAAAGCCACCTCTCGTTCCTCGCCTCGACGGGCTCGGTGAGCCCCTACGTCGGCCTGTTCGGCACAGTGTGGGGCATCATGCATGCGTTCCGCAGCCTGGCGAACGTGCAGCAGGCGACGCTGGCCCAGGTCGCGCCGGGCATCGCCGAAGCGCTGATCGCGACGGCCATCGGCCTGTTCGCGGCGATTCCCGCGGTGGTGGCCTACAATCGCTACTCGCACGACATCGACCGGCTCGCGATCCGTTTCGAGAGCTTCATGGAGGAGTTCTCCAATGTGCTGCAGAGGCAGGCAACCGTGAGAACGTGAGAACCAGGCGGACCTGATGGCGCGACTGCACTCCAAGCGCGGCGCGATGTCCGAGATCAACGTCGTGCCCTACGTCGACGTGATGCTGGTGCTGCTCGTGATCTTCATGGTCACCGCGCCGCTGGTCACGCCTGGCGTGATCGACCTGCCCACGGTCGGCAAGGCCGGCCAGCCCAAGCTCGTGCCGCTGGAAGTGGTGATCAGGGAAGACCGCAGCGTGTCGGTTCGCGAACGCGACGCGACGGGCCGCATCGTGAGCGACCGGCCGGTCGAACGCAGTGAATTCCAAAAGATTTTCAAGGATCCGAAGGTCCCGGTGCTCGTCGCGGGGGACAAGAACGTGCGCTACGAAGCGGTGCTGCAGGTGATGGACGACCTGCGCGCGCAAGGCGTGGAACGCGTCGGCTTGCAGGTCAAGCCCAAGTGACGGCCGCTGCCGCCGGGTCTGCGACGATGTTCGACGAACGGGTCGATCCGGGCCGGATCTCGTCGTTCGTGCTCGCGGCGGTCATGCATCTCGCGCTGTTCGCGGTCCTGGTGTTCGGGGTGAGCTGGCAGAACCGGCCGCCGGAATCCATCGCGGTGGAACTCTGGGAGCCGCCGCCCCCGGCTCCGGTCGTGGAGACGCCCAAGCCGCAGGCTGAACCCCCGCCGCCGGTCGCCGTCAAGCCGGAGCCGGTGGTGCCGAAACCCGAAATCGTCGAAAAGAAAGCGCCGCCCAAGCCCGAACCGAAAGCAGCCCCCAAACCCGTTCCGAAGGCCGAGCCGTTGAAGCCAAGGGTGGACGATTCGCAGAAGCGCATGCGGGAGGAACTGGCGCGCGAGCAGGCGTCGCTCGCGATCGACCGCGAGCGCCAGAACATCCGCGAATTGCAGGAGAAAGCCGCCGGTGCGGCGACTGCCAAGGCGCAGGCGACCTGGATTGCCAAGATGCAGACGCATATAAGGAGCAGGATCAACAGGGACATCGCGGAGGCAGTGCCCGGAAATCCGGGCTCATTGTTCGTTATCACGCTGCTGCCGAACTGCGAGGTGCTGAAGGTTTCCCTGCAAAAATCCGGCGGAAACAAGGCGTATGACGGCGAAGTGGAGCGTGCCATCCTCAGGGCTTCGCCGTTGCCAAGGCCCGACAAGGCTGAAATCTTCGATCGCGAATTGCGGCTTACGTTTCGTCCCAAAGATAACTAGAGCCAAAGTCATATAATCACCGCAATGAGAAAACTGCTGGCCCTGGTCCTTTTTTTCTTCGCCACCGCCGCCGCGGCGCAACTCTCATTCGAAATCACCGGTGCCGGCGCGCAGCGCATTCCGATCGCGATTGCGCCGTTCGCGGGCGAAGGCGCGGTGGGGCAGGTCTCCGCCATCGTGCGCGCCGACCTCGAGCGCAGCGGCCTGTTCGGCGCGCTGGAGGTGCCGCCTCTCAATCCGCAGCCCACCGAGTCCTCGCCGGTCAACTTCGCCGAGTGGAAATCGCGCCAGGCCGACGCGCTGGTGCTCGGCTCGGTGGCGGCGCGTCCCGACGGGCGCTTCGAGGTGCGCTTCAAGCTGTTCGACACGGTGAAGGGGCAGGACCTCTCGGGCGTCGCTTACACGCTGTCGCGCGAGCAGTTGCGCACCACGGCGCACCGCATCGCCGATTTCGTCTACGAAAAGCTCACCGGCGAGAAGGGCGTGTTCTCCACCCGCATCGCCTACGTGGTGAAGCGCGGGACGAAGTTCGAACTGCAGATTGCGGATGCCGACGGCGCCGGCGAGGAGACCGCGCTGGCCTCGTTCGAGCCGATCATCTCGCCCACCTGGTCGCCGGACGGCCGGCGCCTCGCCTATGTGTCGTTCGAGGCGAAGAAGCCCGTGGTCTACGTCCACTCGCTGCAGGACGGCAAGCGCCAGGTGGCGGCGAACTTTAAGGGCTCGAACTCGGCGCCGGCCTGGTCGCCGGACGGCACGCGCCTGGCGGTGTCCCTGTCGCGCGATGGCGGCTCGCAGATCTACCTGGTGAACCCGGACGGCAGCAACGTGCGCCGCATCTCGCAATCGGCGGGCATCGACACGGAGCCGGTGTTCTCGCCCGACGGCCAGAGCCTGTATTTCACCTCCGACCGGGGCGGCAGCGCGCAGATCTACCGCATGCCGGCCAGCGGGGGCGAGGCGCAGAGGGTGACCTTCGACGGTACCTACAACGTTTCGCCGCGCATCAGCCCGAATGGCAGGATGCTGGCGTACATCACGCGCAACGCGGGCAAATATCAGGTCGCGACGCTCGATCTCGCGACACGCCAGGCCCAGATCATCACCGACAGCGACAAGGACGAGTCGCCGAGCTTTGCGCCCAACGGCCGCATGCTCCTGCTGGCGACTGTCATCGGAGGGCGCGGCGTTCTGTCCGCGGTATCGGCGGACGGACGCATCAAGCAGCGCCTGACGATTTCCGCGGGTGATGTGAAGGAACCGGCGTGGGGGCCTTTCGTTCGATGATCTGGAGAATCAACATGAGCAAAGTTCGGAACACTTGTTACGCGTCCGCGCTGGCGTTGGTGCTGGCCGCGTGCTCGGGCAGCCCGGTCGACGAGCAGGCGCCCGCGGGGGTCGAGGACCGCACGGCCACGAAGGCCCAGCCGCCGGGCCCTTCGACCGGCCCGATCGCCAAGGTGGACGTCACCAGCAAGAACCTCACGGGCCAGGATCCGGCCGTGAAGATGGGCGTGCTCGCCCAGCGCTCGATTTTCTACGATATCGACAATTACGAGGTGAAGGACCAGTACAAGCCCCTGGTGGAGGCGCACGCTCGCTACCTGCGCGACAATCCTGGCCGCAAGATGCTGATCCAGGGCAACACCGATGATCGCGGAAGCCGCGAGTACAACATCGGCCTCGGGCAACGCCGCTCGGATAGCGTGAAGCGCATGATGGTCCTGCTGGGGGCGCGCGAGGAGCAGATCGAATCCGTCAGCCTGGGCGAGGAAAAGCCCCGGGCCGAAGGGCAGGGCGAGCAGGCCTGGTCGCAGAACCGGCGCTGCGACATCCTCCACCAGGGCGAGTTCTGATGCGGCAGGCCGCCTGCGCCGCGGTCCTCGCGGCGTCCTTCTTCGCGCTGCCTGCGGCGGCGCAGGGGATATTCGACGACAACGTCGCGCGCGGCCGGATCGAGGAACTGCGCAAGCAGCTCGACGCCCTTGGAAAAACCATTGATGAACGTCTCGCCAGGGTTGAGGACCGCCGCGCGCTGGTCGAGCTTGCGTCCCAGATCGAGGCGCTCAGGGGTGAAGTTGCGCGCATGCGCGGCCAGCTCGAAGTGCTGCAGAACCAGGCCGAGACCACCGACAAGCGCAGCAAGGACCTCTATGTCGATGTCGACTCCCGGCTGCGCAAGCTGGAGCAGGTAAAGGAAGCCGCGGCGGCGGAGAAGCCCGTGGCCGAGGCCGGGCCTTCGCCCGCGGAAGTGAAAGCCTATGAAGCGGCGCTGAATCTCTTCAAGGCGGGCAACTATCCGCTCGCGGTTTCCGCCTTCCAGCTTTTCCTCTACACCTATCCGACCAGCAAGCTCGCGCCGAACGCGCAGTACTGGATGGGCAATACGCAATCCGCCCAGGGCCAGCACAAGATGGCGATCGCGACGCAGCAGAAGCTCGTCACGACCTGGCCCGAGGATGCGAAAGCCCCTGATGCCCTGGCGGCGATCGCCAAGGCGCAGGAGGACCTCGGCGACCGGCGCAGCGCGCAGAAGACGCTGGAAGTCCTGCTCATCAAGTATCCGCAAAGTCCCGCCGCGGCGAGCGCCAAGCAGCGCATGCAGCCGCCGGGAACCAAGCGGTAGAAACCCCAGCCGCAACAGCGGTGGTCCTCCTGTCCGGCGGGCTGGACTCGGCGACCACGCTCGCCTGGGCCCGGCGCGAAGGCCACGAGTGCTGGTGCCTGTCGGTGGACTACGGCCAGCGGCACGCCGTGGAGATCGAAGCCGCGGCCCGCATCGCGCGCGCGCTGGGGGCCGCCGGGCACCGGATCCAGAAGCTCGACCTGTCCCAGATGGGCGGCTCGGCGCTTACGGACCGGTCGATCGCGGTGCCGGTGTCCGGGATCCAGCCCGGCATCCCTGTCACCTATGTGCCGGCACGCAACACCATTCTGCTGTCCGTCGCGCTCGGCTGGGCCGAGGTGCTGGGCGCCGCGAGTATTTTCGTCGGCGCGAACTCGGTGGACTATTCCGGCTATCCCGATTGCCGGCCGGAATACCTGGCCGCGTTCGAGCAGATGGCCAACCTGGCCACCAAGGCGGCGATCGAAGGCCGCAGGATGCAGGTGCGGGGACCGTTGGTGGATCTTTCCAAGGCGCAGATCGTGCGCCTTGCGCTCGAACTCGGCGTGGACCCGGCGATGACGGTGTCCTGCTACCAGCCGGACGCGGAGGGCCGCGCCTGCGGCGCCTGCGACGCCTGCCGCATCCGCAAGGCTGGATTCCAGGCTTCGGGGATCCCTGATAGCACGCGCTACACTCGCTCCTGATGGAGCCGACTCCCGCACAATTGGCCCCCTACGTCGCCGGCAGCGCGTTTGCGCTTGCGTTCATGTTCGGCGCGGTGGCCAACAAGACCGACTTCTGCACCATGGGCGCAGTCTCCGACTGGGTCAACATGGGCGCCCTGAACCGCATGCGCATGTGGCTGCTGGCGATCGGCGTCGCGATCCTCGGCGCGAACAGCCTGCACCTCGCGGGCCTGATCGACCTGACGAAATCGATCTACATGGGGCCGAACTTCACCTGGCTGTCGTACCTGGTGGGCGGGTTCCTCTTCGGTGTCGGCATGACGCTCGGCTCGGGTTGCGGTTCCAAAACCCTGGTCCGTATCGGCGCCGGAAACCTCAAGTCCGTGGTGGTGTTCGTCTTCGCCGGCATCGCGGCCTACATGACCCTGCGCGGCATCCTGGGTGCTTTCCGCGTCGGCGTGCTGGAGAAGGCCGCGATCAACTTATCCACAGGCCAGGACCTGCCGTCTCTTGCGGCCGCGATGGGGGGCTCGAAGCAGATGTGGATGCTCGTCCTTTCCCTGCTGGTGGGCCTTTCCTTCATCGCATTTGCCTACGCATCGAGGGAATTCCGCGGCAGTTTCGACTGCACGCTGGGCGGCGTGGTCACCGGCCTGGTCGTCGTGGGCGGCTGGGTCGTGACCGGCCGCATCGGCTACCTCGCCGAGGATCCGAACACGCTGCAGGAGGCGTTCGTCGCCACCAACACGGGCCGGATGGAGGCGTTTTCATTCGTCGCGCCGCTCGCCTGGTCGCTCGAATACCTGATGTTCTGGACCGATAAATCGAAGATCGTCACCTTCGGCATCGCCTCCGTCGCGGGCGTGATCGGCGGCTCGGCAGCCTATGCGCTGGCGACGGGAAAATTCCGCTGGGAGGGCTTCCGCAATGCCGAGGACACCGGCATGCACATGCTGGGCGGCCTGCTGATGGGCTTTGGCGGCATCACCGCCCTCGGCTGCACCGTTGGGCAGGGAATATCCGGATTCTCCACCCTGGCGCTGGGCTCGATCCTGACCTTCGCGGCGATCGTCGCCGGATCCGCGGCCACCATGAAGTGGCAGTACTGGCGAATGACCCGCGAGGCCTGATAAAATTCGCCCCCTTTCCAGCATTAAACCCATGGGTCGTTAGCTCAGCTGGTAGAGCAGCGGACTTTTAATCCGTTGGTCGCCGGTTCGAATCCGGCACGGCCTACCAACACTAGAAGCCCTCGGCGCGAGCCGGGGGCCTTGTTTTTCATTCGCGTGCGCGCGCGAGTTTCTCGACTTCGGGCAGGCGGCGCAGCGCGCGCATGACGCGCGCGAGGTGCTGCCGATTGGCCACTTCGAGGATGAACAGCATGGTGGTGAACACCGCGCGGTCTTCCTCCATGCTGATGGCGTCGATGTTCGAGGCGGCGTCGGCGATTTCGGAGGCGACCTTGGCGAGCACGCCGCGCTGGTTCGCCACGATCACGCGCACCGCGGTCTGGAACAGGCGGCTGGGCTGCGGGTCCCACTCCACGTCGATCCACTGGTCGGGCTCGTTGCGGCGCGAGCGCGCCGCCGGCCTGCATTCGGCGGCGTGCACCACCAGCCCCTGCCCCTTCTTGATCGAGCCGACGATGGCATCGCCCGGGATCGGCCGGCAGCAGCTGGCCAGCTGCACCGCCATGCCCTCGGTGCCGTGGATCACGATGCTCGCGGGGGCTGATCTCGAGCTGCCGCTTTTCGCCTCCTCGCGCTCCGTTTTTCGCAGCAGGCGCCGCGCGACCACCGCCGGCAGGCGCCGGCCCAGGCCGATGTCGGCGAGCACTTCCTGGCGCGAATGCGCCCCGCCATCGCGTACCGCCTTCTCCCAGCTTTCCGCATCGATTTCGGAAGAAGCGTGTCCCGCCGCCTTGAGCGCCTGTTCCAGCAGCCGTTCGCCCAGCGCCGCCGACTCGTCGTACTGCATGGTCTTGAGGAAGTGCCGGATGTTGGAACGCGCCTTGGCGGTGCGCACATACTGCAGCCATGCCGGATTCGGCTTGGCGTGGCCGGTGGTGATGACCTCGATGCGGTCACCGTTGCGCAGTTCAGTGCGCAGTGCGACGAGTTCGCCGTTCACCTTGGCGGCGACGCACTTGTTGCCGATGTCGGTGTGGACCGAATACGCGAAATCCACCGCCGTGGCGCCGCGCGGCAGGGGCATGATGCGGCCCTTGGGCGTGAAAACGTAGACCTCGTCGGGGAACAGGTCGACCTTGACGTGCTCGAGGAATTCCTGCGAGTCGCCCGACTGGCTCTGGATCTCGAGCAGCGACTGCAGCCACTGGTGCGTCTTCTTCTGCAGCTCGGAGAGCGAATCCACGTCGCTCTTGTACATCCAGTGCGAGGCGACGCCGGCCTCGGCCAGGCGGTGCATTTCCTCGGTGCGCAGCTGGATTTCCACCGGCACGCCATACGGGCCGATCAGCGCGGTGTGCAGCGACTGGTAGCCGTTCGCCTTCGGGATCGCGATGTAGTCCTTGAACTTGCCGGGCACCGGCTTGTACAGGCCATGCAGCACGCCGAGCGCGAGGTAGCAGGTGGGCGCGTCCTTCACCACCACGCGAAAGCCGTAGATGTCGTGCACCTCGGAGAACGACAGGTGCTTTTCGATCATCTTGCGGTAGATCGAGTAGATGTGCTTCTCCCTGCCGGTGACCGCGGCGGCGACCCCGGCTTCGGCCAGACGCGCCTTGACCGCGGCCTCGATCTTGCCCACCACCTCGCGCCGGTTGCCGCGCGCCGAACGCGTCGCCTTGTACAGGACGCGGTAGCGCAGCGGATGGGTGTGCGAAAACGCGAGTTCCTGCAGCTCGTGGAACAGCTCGTTCAGGCCGAGGCGGTTCGCGATCGGCGCGTAGATTTCCATGGTCTCGCGCGCCACGCGCCGGCGCTTGGCCGGGGCGACCGCGGCGAGCGTGCGCATGTTGTGCAGCCGGTCGGCGAGCTTGATCAGGATTACGCGCACGTCGCGCGCCATCGCGAGCAGCATCTTGCGGAAGTTCTCGGCTTGCGCGTCCTCCGCCGACTGGAATTCGATCTTGTCGAGCTTGGAGACGCCGTCCACGAGGTCGGCGACCGGCTTGCCGAAGTTGTCGGAGATCTCGGCCTTGGTGACCGAGGTGTCTTCCATCACGTCGTGCAGCAGCGCCGCCATCAGCGCCTGGCTGTCCAGGTGCCAGCCGGCGAGGATCTCGGCGACCGCGAGCGGATGCGAAACGTAGGGCTCGCCCGACTGGCGCGTCTGCCCGGCGTGCGCCGCGCCGGAGAAGCGGTAGGCCTCCGCCAGGCGCGCGACGTCCGTCGGCTTCAAATAGCCAAAGCGGGCTTCATCCAGGACGGGAACCACAGCCATTGGGGGAGGTTAACGCACTCCCCGCGACTATTGTCATCCCCGCGCAGGCGGGGATCCAGCCGTTTCAGCTCTCGGGCGGGGTCGCCGGTGCGGCAGGCGCGGCGGGAACTGCCAGCATCGCGGGCGGCGTCTGGTTGCGCCGCAGGACTTCAATGCCGATCTTGCCCACCGAGATCTCGCGCAGCGCGATTACGGTGAACTTGTCGCGATTCGGCTCGACCAGCGGCGACGCGCCGGAGCTGAGCTGGCGCGCGCGGTAGGTCGCCGTCAGCGTGAGCTGGAAACGGTTCGGGATGCGCTTGAGGCAATCGTCAACGGTGATGCGGGCCATGTGTAATCCGATTCTCTGTTTTCTGCTCTAAGTCCGGGGTTTCAGGCGTTCGACACGGATAATGGCCTGCAAATCGCGCTTGGCCTCGTCGAAGTCTTTGTTAATTATAGCGTAGTTGAACTCCGGCGAGTGCGAAATCTCCTCCTCCGCGCTCGACATGCGGCGCCGGATGACTTCATCGCTGTCCTGGCCGCGCGCGCGCATGCGCCGTTCGAGTTCCGCGACCGACGGCGGCAGGATGAACACGCCGACGCAGGCCGGGTAAAGCCTGCGCACCTGCTGCGCCCCCTGCCAGTCGATCTCGAGCAACAGGTCCTGGCCGCGCGCCAGGGCTTCGCGAATCACCGCCTGCGACGTGCCGTAGTGGTTGCCGTGGACCTCGGCGCTTTCGAGGAATTCGCTGCGCTCGAGCATCGCCAGGAAGGTCTTCTTGTCGACGAAATGGTATTCGCGGCCGTTCACCTCGCCAGGCCGTGGCGCGCGCGTGGTGTAGGACACGGACAGGCGCAGGTGCGGGTCGTCCTTGAGCAGCGCGTCGATCAGCGAGCTTTTGCCCGCGCCGGAGGGGGCCGTAATCACAAACAGCAATCCGCTCATTCGATGTTTTGTACCTGTTCCCGGATTTGTTCGATCAGCAATTTCAATTCCAGCGCACAGTCGGCTATTTTCAGCCCCGCGGCCTTGGACGCAAGGGTATTTGCCTCGCGGTTGAGTTCCTGCGCGAGAAAATCCAGACGTTTTCCGGCGGCGCCGCCCTTCGCTATGACGCGCTCGACTTCGTCCAGGTGCGTCGAGAGCCGGGTGATCTCCTCGTCCACGTCGGCCTTCGCGGCGAACAGCGCGATCTCGGCGCGCGCGCGCTCGTCGTCGCCGCTGCCCAGTACTTCCCGCAGTCGCTCGGATATTCTCGCGCGGTAGGCGGCCACCGCCTCGGGCACCAACGGCGCGACTTCGGCCAGCCGGCCGCGCATTTCTCCGACGCGGGCAAGCAGGATGGCTGCCAATTTCGCGCCTTCGCGTGCGCGCGCCGCGCACAGGTCATCGAGCGCCCTGCGGCAGACCTGGTCAAGCGCGCTCCGTGTGCGGTCCTCATCCGCGGCAGGCTCCGCGAGCACCCCGGGCCAGCGCAGCACATCGGCAGTGCGCAACGGCCCGATCCCCGGAAAGGCCTCGGCGGCGCGCGCCGCCAGGCCGCGCAACTGCTCGATCGCCTGGAGATTGAGGCCGGACTGCGACTGGCTCGCGGCGTTGCCCTGGTAAAGGCGGCAGTCCAGCTTGCCGCGCGCAATCCTGCCCGTGATCAGCTCGCGCAGCAGCGGTTCGGCCGCGCGCGATTCCTCGGCCACGCGGAACTGGATGTCGAGGAAGCGGGAATTGACCGAGCGCAGCTCGATCGTCAGCGCGCCGCGCGGCAACTCGGCACTCGCGACGGCGTAGCCGGTCATGCTATGAATCATGGGGATGCAGGTATCATAGGGTAGATGTCCTCTCAAGCCAACCAGCCGTTGCCGGAAGGCTTTCAACTCGAAAATTACCGGATTCTGCGCCTGCTCGCCTCGGGCGGATTCTCCTTCGTCTACCTCGCGCACGACGAGAACGAAACGCCGGTCGCGGTGAAGGAGTACCTGCCCGCGACGCTCGCGCTGCGCACCAGGGACAGCCCGGCGCCCGTGGTGCCGGAGGAAAACCTGGCGGCATTCCGCTACGGGCTGAAGTGCTTCTTCGAGGAAGGCCGGGCGCTGGCGACGCTGTCGCACCCGAACGTCGTGCGCGTCAACAATTTTTTCCGCGCCAACGACACGGTGTACCTCGTGATGCGCTACGAGCGCGGGCGCACGCTGCAGGAGCACATCACCAAGAAGAGCGGCGCGATCAAGGAGGACTGGCTGTGCAACACCTTCGTGCAGCTTCTCAACGGCCTGCGCGAAGTGCATTCCAACAAGCTGCTGCACCTGGATATCAAGCCGGGCAACATCTACGTGCGCAACGACGGCAACCCCGTGCTGATCGATTTCGGCGCCGCGCGCCAGACGCTCTCGGCCGACGGCCTGAAGCTGCCGCCGATGTATACCCCGGGGTTCGCCTCCCCGGAGCACCACCAGGGTCGAGACCGGCTCGGCCCGTGGAGCGACATCTACTCGATCGGCGCCTCCATGTATGCCTGCCTCGCGGGCGCCGGCCCGCCCGTCGCGACGCAGCGCGTGGAGAAAGACAGGATGACGAGCGCCCGCAAAGGCTGGGCGGGCAAGTATTCCGTGGATCTGCTGGACACCATAGACTGGTGCCTGCGGGTGGATCACCTGGAGCGGCCGCAGAGCGTGTTTGCGTTGCAAAAGGCGTTGCTGGGGGAGAAGGAGCCCGCGTTCCGCGGCGAGGCGCCGATGCTCGACCAATGGAAAGACGCGATCCTGCGCAAGATCAAGGGCTGACCAGTGAAATATTCGATTTTCCAGGACACACGGATCGGCAAGCGGCCCTACCAGCAGGACCGCCTTGCGCATTGGCACACCAAGGAGGCCCTCTTCCTGGTGGTGGCCGACGGCATGGGCGGCCATGCGCACGGCGACGTGGCGGCGCAGATCGCGGTCGATTGCCTGGGCAGCGCGTTCAACAACGAGGCGAAGCCGAAGGTCGCCGATCCCGATAGTTTCCTCTTCCGCACCATCGGCCGCGCCCACGCCATGATCCTGCACCAGACGCAGAAGCAGGGGCTCGCCGGAGATCCGGCGAACACTCCGCGCACCACCATCGTGGCTTGCCTGGTGCAGGACGGCTACGCGTTCTGGTCGTTCGTCGGCGACTCGCGTCTCTATGTCATCCGCGACGGCCGGATCGTGACGCGCACGCGGGACCACACGCCGGTGCAGATGCTCATCGACGCGGGCAGGATTCGCGAGGAGGCGGCGGCGACGCATCCGGACCGCAACAAGCTGCTGCAGTGCCTGGGCGGACCGCGCCCGCCGCGGGTGGAGCCGACCGCGCACGCGCGACTCGCGCTGAACGACATCGTGCTGCTTTGCTCCGACGGCTTCTGGGGGCCGCTGACGCCGCGCTTGCTGCTTGGCGGGCTGCTGGGCAAGGACATGAAGAGGGCATTTCCGGAGCTCATCGACTTTTCGGAGACGCGCGCCGGGCCCCGTTGCGACAACATCTCGGTGCTGGCGCTCGAGTGGCACGACAAGGCGGTGCCGGCGCCCGAGGAGCCCCTGACCGTGCCGATGGGCGATACGCGCACCGATGTGAGCGATTTCAAGTCCACCGACCCCGATTTCATGCGCATGAGCGATGCGGACATGGAACGCCAGATCGCCGAGATCAAGAAGGCCCTGACCAGGAACGAGCCCGAGAAAAAATGAGACCCAGCGGCAGGAAAGCGGACGAGCTGCGCGCAGTGCGCATGACGCGCGGCTACACGCGGCACGCGGAAGGCTCCGTGCTGGTGGAGTTCGGCGACTCCAAAGTGCTGTGCACGGCCAGCGTGGAGGCGAAGGTGCCGGGGTTCCTGCGCGGCGCCGGCCGCGGCTGGGTGACCGCGGAGTACGGCATGCTGCCGCGCGCGACGCACACGCGCGGCGACCGCGAGGCGGCGCGCGGCAAGCAATCGGGCCGCACACAGGAGATCCAGCGCCTGATCGGGCGCGCGCTCAGGGCCGTGATCGACCTTCCCGCGCTGGGAGAGCACACCATCCACATCGACTGCGACGTGCTGCAGGCCGACGGCGGCACGCGCACCGCGGCGATCACCGGATCGTTCGTCGCCGTGCACGACGCGCTCACGTGGATGCGCGGCAAGGGCATGATCGCCGCGCTGCCGGTGAAGGAGTTCGTCGCCGCGGTATCGGTGGGCGTCTACCAGGGCGAGCCGGTGCTGGACCTGGACTATTCCGAGGATTCGGCCTGCCAGACCGACATGAACGTGGTGATGACCGGCGGCGGGCGCTTTGTCGAAGTGCAGGGCACCGCGGAAGGCGAGCCGTTCTCCCGGGACGATCTGGACAAGTTGCTCGCGCTCGCCGCGCACGGCATCGCCGAATTGGTTGCGCACCAGCGGCGCGCGTTGGGTTTGTGAAGAGCATCGTTCTTGCCTCGGGGAATCCAGGCAAGAAGAAGGAAATGCAGGAACTGCTCGAACCGCTAGGCACGCGGGTGGTGACCCAGAGGGAGCTGGGGATCACGGAAGCGGAAGAGCCCTACGAGACTTTTTTCGAGAACGCGCTCGCCAAGGCGCGTCACGCCGCCTTCGCCACGCGCCTGCCGGCGCTCGCCGACGACTCGGGGATCTGCGTGGAAGCATTGGGCGGCGCGCCGGGTGTTCATTCCGCGCGCTATGCCGGTGATCCAAGGTCGGATGCCCGCAACAACGAAAAGCTTCTTTTCGAATTGAATGGAAAAAGCAATCGCTCGGCGCACTATGTTTGCGTGCTGGTGTTGGTGCGAGGGCCCGGCGATACCGAGCCGCTGGTGGCGCAGGCCGAATGGCATGGAGAAATCTCGCATGCGCCGCGCGGCACGAACGGCTTCGGCTACGACCCGTACTTCCTCGTCCCCGGCCTAGGGAAAACCGCGGCCGAGCTCTCGCCCGGGGAGAAGAACCGCCTTAGCCACCGCGGCCAGGCGCTGGCCAAGCTGCTCGAGCTGCTCAAGGCATGAGCGCGGTGCTGCGCGACCTGCGCAAACCGTATTTCGCGGCGCTGCCCCCGCTCGCGCTCTACGTGCACCTGCCGTGGTGCGTGAGGAAATGTCCCTACTGCGACTTCAATTCCCACGAAAAGCAGGGCGACCTGCCGTTTTCGGAATACATTTCGGCCCTGGTCAGGGACCTTGAGGCCATGCTGCCTTCCATCTGGGGGCGGCGCCTGACGAGCATCTTCATCGGTGGCGGCACGCCTAGCCTGTTTCCCGCGGCGCAGATAGATGCGCTCCTTGCGGCGGTGCGCGCTCGATTGCCGCTCGAACCCGGCGCGGAAGTAACCATGGAGGCCAATCCGGGTGCGTCCGAGGCCGAGCGTTTCAAGGGCTATCGCGACGCGGGCGTGAACCGGCTGTCGGTCGGCGCGCAGAGTTTCGACGATGCGATGCTCGCGAAGCTCGGCCGCATCCACTCGGCCGACGAGGCGCGCCGCGCCATCGGCCTAGCGTTGGAGGTGTTTGGCAACGTGAATCTCGATCTCATGTACGGCCTGCCGGGGCAGACGCTTGCGACGGCGCGCGCCGACCTCGAAGCGGGCGTGGCGATGGGAACGCCGCACCTGTCGGCCTACCAGCTGACGCTCGAGCCGAACACCGTGTTTTTCTCCAGGCCGCCGCAGCTGCCGGATCACGATGCGTCGGCGGACATGCAGGCCATGGTGGAGCAAACGCTTCATGCCGCCGGATTCGAGCATTACGAAACCTCGGCGTTTTCCAGGCCGGGGTACCGCTGCAGGCACAACCTGAACTACTGGGAGTTCGGCGACTATGCGGGCATCGGCGCCGGCGCGCACGGCAAGCTGAGCTTTGCTGACCGTGTCACGCGGCATGAGCAACCGAAGCAGCCGCGGGAATACTTGAGGAATAATTTTTCAATCAAAAATCAAAACATTGCGCCGCGCGAGCTGCCGTTCGAATTCATGCTGAATGCGTTGCGCCTGGTCGATGGATTCCCGGCGGACCTGTTTGCCGCGCGCTGCGGGCTGCCGTTGGCGCTGATCGAATCGCGGCTGGCGGCCGCCGAGGAGATGGGGCTCATCGAACGCGGTGCCCAACGCATTCGTCCGACCGTCCGTGGGCGGGCCTTCCTGAACGACCTGGTCGGACTATTCCTTCCGGCGAAGGAATAGCAGGTCGCGCACCGGGTGGCCGAGCCCGATGCCGCGGCGCTCGAACTTGGTGACGGGACGTTTCTTCATTTCTCCGGATTCCTTTGTGAAAAAAGAACTTGAAGAAAAAACCTCGTCAATCTGCGCTGCGTACTCCGCCCAGTCCGTAGCGGCGTGGAAGTAGCCGCCGGGCGCGAGCTTGCGCGCGGCCAGCGCGGCGAAGGGCGGCTGCACCAGGCGGCGCTTGTGGTGGCGCTTCTTCGGCCAGGGGTCCGGAAAGAACAGGTGGATGCCGGCGAGCAGGCCGTCGGGGACCATGGACTCCAGCGCCGCCACCGCGTCGTGCCGGATGAGGCGCAGGTTCTTCAGCTCGAGCGCGTCGATTTTCTTCAGCAGGCTGCCGATGCCCGGGCCGTGCACCTCGATGGCGATGAAATCGACTGCCGGATGCTGCTGCGCGATCTCAGCGGTCGTTTCGCCCATGCCCGAGCCGATTTCCAGGACCAGCGGTGCGGCCCTGGCGAAGATCCGTTCCGGTTCGAGCGGGAAATTCGAGAACGGAATGCCGAAGCGGGGGAACAGTTCATCCAGCGCGCGCTGCTGCGAGGGCGTCGTCCTGCCCTGGCGCAGGACGTAGCTCTTGATCTCCCGCTTCAAGCAGCCTTCGGTTGCGACGCCGCGATGGTCCCTTCGGTGGGCGAGGAGGGCGCCGCGCTGTAGAGCTTCTTCGGCATGCGCCCGGCGAGGAACGCCTCGCGCCCCGCCTCGACGCCTTTTCTCATCGCCTGCGCCATCAGCACGGGATCCCGGGCCGCGGCAATCGCGGTGTTCATCAGCACGCCGTCGCAGCCGAGTTCCATGGCGATGGCAGCATCGGACGCCGTACCGACGCCCGCGTCGACCAGGACCGGCACGCCGGCGCGCTCGATCACCAGCTGCAGGTTCCACGGATTGAGGATGCCCATGCCGGATCCGATGAGCGATGCAAGCGGCATCACCGCGACGCAGCCCAGCTCCTCCAGCATCTTCGCCTGGATCGGATCGTCGGAGCAGTACACCATCACCTTGAACCCTTCGGTGACCAGCTGCTTCGCGGCGGCCAGCGTCTCGGGCATGTTGGGATATAGAGATTGCGGATCGCCGAGCACTTCCAGCTTGACGAGGTCGTGTCCGTCCAGCAGTTCGCGCGCCAGGCGCAAGGTGCGCACCGCATCATCGGCGCTGTAGCAGCCGGCCGTGTTCGGCAGGTAGGTGAATTTCGAGGGCGGCAGGTATTCCAGCAGCGAGGGCTCGCCCTTGGACTGGCCGATGTTGGTGCGGCGTATTGCCACCGTCACGATCTGCGCGCCCGAAGCGTCGATGGCGGCACGCGTCTGCGCAAAGTCCTTGTACTTTCCGGTGCCGACCAGCAGGCGCGAGGAGAATTTCTTTCCCGCGATGGTCAATGCGTCGCTCATGTCATCCGCCTCCCACGGCCACCACGATCTCCAGCCGGTCGCCGTCTGCGAGCAGCGTCGCGCCATGCTCGCCGCGAGGGACGATCTCGCCATTGCGTTCGACCGCGATCTTGCGGCCGGCCAGGGCCAGGCGCTCCAGTAGCGCCGAGATTGCCACCGGGCCCTCGAACTTCTCTGTGGAACCGTTCACGGAGATGCGGATCATTTTTAATATCTTAATTAATTCAACGTGTTGCGACTATTTCACCACTTAATGTTTTACATGAAGATCGGAACTATTCCCTATACAATCAGGACAACGGGAGTAAAGTGTGTGCCGTAGGGTGCATTGTAGAGAAGAAGGAGAAGAGCCATGATCAAAAGAATACTGATTCTCGCAGCCCTTTTCGCCATCGGCGGTTGCACCACCATGAGCGATTTCGGCACCAGCGTGCGCAAGGAAAGCCTGAGGAACGATCAGGGCCACGTCATCGGCTACAAGGACATGCTTCGCAACGAGCGTACCGGCGAAATGCTTGCCCGGGTTTCGCTCTATACCCCGATGCGCAATGACAGCGGCGAAATCGTCGGTTACGAGGAACAGTCGCGTGGCGGCGCCATCATCCGCGACCTCGATGGCCGCGGCATCGGCAGCAGATTCAGCGATCTGCGCAGCCGCAAGTCCCTCACGATCGTGTTCCGCCCGGCGGATGCGCCGCAGGTTGCGGTCGCCCAGCCGAAGATCTGGGAGCTGATGGCCTCGCTTTCGGCCTCGGACCTGCGCCGGATCCAGTAGCGCCCCTTCTTTTTTCCCGTATCTCCTGAAAGCCGCGGCCTGCCGCGGCTTTTGCTTTGTGGCTTAAAATCGCTCGACTGGGCGGGTGTAGTTCAATGGCAGAACGGCAGCTTCCCAAGCTGCATACGAGGGTTCGATTCCCTTCACCCGCTCCAACGTCGCGGGAGCGCCATGCCGTATACGGTCGAGGGCAAGTTGGTGGTCGCGATCTCTTCCCGCGCGCTGTTCGATTTCGAGGAAGAGAACCGGATATTCGACGCCCAGGGCGAGCGCGCCTACATCGACCTGCAGTACTCGCGCATGAACGTTCCCGCGAAGGAAGGCGTCGCCTTCAGGCTGGTGAAGAAGCTGCTGGCGTTCAACTCCGAATCCGCGCAGCTGGTCGAGGTGGTGATCCTGTCCAAGAACGACCCGGTCTCGGGCCTGCGCATCTTCCGTTCCGCGGAGCGCGCCGGGCTGAAACTGGAGCGCGGCGTGTTCACGCGCGGACGCAGCCCCTACCGGTATCTGGACGCCCTGAAGGCGAACCTGTTCCTGTCGGCCAACGAGCAAGACGTGATGGGCGCGCTGGACGCGCGCTTTCCGGCCGCCCGCGTGCTGCCGGAGTCCGCGCAGGCCGGCGGGCGGCATGCGGACGAGGTGCGCATCGCATTCGATGGCGATGCCGTGTTGTTTTCCGACGAGGCGGAGCGGGTATTCCAGCGCGACGGCCTGGATGCGTTCACGCGGCATGAAATGGCGCACGCGTTGAAACCGCTGCCGCCCGGGCCGTTCAAGCCCCTGCTGGAGGCGTTGCACCGGTTGCAGGCCGCATCCGGCACCGGTGTTCCGATGCGCGTACGCACGGCGCTGGTCACCGCGCGCAGCGCGCCGGCGCACGAGCGCGCGGTGCGCACCCTCATGAACTGGAACATCGCGGTGGACGAGGCGCTGTTCCTGGGCGGCCTGGACAAGGGCGAGTTCCTCAAGGCATTCCAGCCCGACTTCTACTTCGATGACCAGCGCGGACACGTCGCATCCGCGAGCCAGCACGTCGCGACCGGGCATGTACCCTTTGGCATTGCCAACAAGGACAAGGTGACTCCATGAAAGCGATCAAGATCGTGCTGTTCGGCGTCGGCGGACTGTTCGTGCTCGCGGCGCTGGCGCTGGGTGCGGCGCTGGTCATCGTCGACGGCAACTTCGTCAAGTCGCGCCTGGAGCGCATGATGAAGGAGAAGAACCGCAGTCTCGTGATCGAGGGCACGCCGGCGCTGAAGCTGTTTCCCGTCGCCGGAATTACGCTTGGCAAGACCACGCTGTCGGAGCCGGGCAGCGACAAGCTATTCGTCGGCCTGGACTCCGTCGAAGTGGCGGTGCGGGTGATGCCGCTGCTGTCGGGCGAGGCGGCGGTGGAAGTGCTGAAGGTCGCCGGCCTCAAGGCGAACGTGGTCAAGGGCAAGGACGGGCGGATGAACTTCGCGGATCTCGCCGGGGACGGCAAGCCGGGGGCGGACAAGGCTGGCCACGAGGGTCGCGGGGAAGTACCCAAGCTGCGCATCGCGGAACTGAACGTGGAACGGGCGCAATTTTCCTACCGCGACGAGGCCACCGGGCAGGAAGCCGCGATCAGCGAGCTGAACTTCAAGACCGGGCGGCTCGACGGCAGCGCGCCCGGCCCGGTGTCCATGTCGGCGCGGATCACCGGCAAGAAGCCGGAGATGGACCTGCGCGCGCAGATGGCTGGCGCGCTGCGCTTCGACCTCTCGCGCCAGGAGTTCGCCTTCGACGGCTTCGGCTTCAGCGCCAAGGGCAGGCTGGACCAGGACACGCTGGTGGCGGAGCTTACCGCGCCCAAGGTGGAGGTCACGCCGGCGAAAGCCTCCGGCTCGGAAGTGAAAGGCACCGTGCAGGTCAAGGGCCCGCAGCGCAACGCCAACGTCGTGTTCCGGATCGAGGGCATCCAGGGCACGGCGCGCGACCTCACTTTCGCCGCGGTGGCCCTCGACATCGACGCCTCGGCCGCGGGCAATAGCGTCAAGGGCAAAGTCTCCACCCCGGTGAAAGGCAACCTGCAGGCGCGTACCTGGGAATTGCCGAAGATCGCCGCCAACCTGACCATCGCCGGGCCGGCGATCCCACAGAAAACGGTGACCCTGCCGATCAACGCCGTGGCGCGGGCGGATCTCGGCAGGCAGACCGCATCGCTCGAGGTTTCCACGAAGTTCGACGAATCGAGCATCCAGGCGAAGCTCGGGGCGACCAAGTTCGAGCCGCTCGCGGCCACCTTCGACATCGCCATCGACAAGCTGAACCTGGACCGCTACATCCCGGCGGAGGCGAAGGAAGCGGCGAAGAAGGGCGACGAGCGCGTGGACCTCGCGCCGCTCAAGGGCAAGACGGTGAGCGGGAAGCTCGCCATCGGCGACCTGACCGCCAAGCGCGTCAAGATGCAGAACGTGAAGGCCGAGGTGAAGCTCGCGGGCGGCAAGCTGGAGATCTCGCCGCACTCGGCCAGCCTGTACGGCGGCACGGTCTCCGGCGCGCTCACTGCCGACGCCAACGGCAACCACATTGCGGTGAAGGAGAGCCTGCAGAACGTGGCGCTCGGGCCGCTGCTGCGTGACGCCGCGCAGAAAGACATCATGGATGGGAAGGGCAACGTCAGCGTGGACGTGCAGGCCACGGGCGCCACGGTGCCGGCGCTGAAGAAGGCACTCGCCGGCGCGGTGAGGGTCGAGGTGAAGGACGGTGCCATCAAGGGTATCAACCTCGCCGACAGCGCGCGCAACCTGAAGTCCGCGCTTGGCGCCAAGCAGGCCAAGGCGGATCCGACGCAGAAAACCGACTTCTCCGAAATGAGCGCCAGCTTCGCCATCAAGGGCGGGGTGGCGCGCAACGACGACCTCAAGGCCGCCTCGCCGTTCGTGCGCCTGGGCGGCGCCGGCAACCTCGATATCGGCAGCAACACTATCGACTACCTCGCCAAGGCGACCCTTGCCGCCACCACCAAGGGGCAGGGCGGGCGCGAGGCGAAGGACCTGTCGGGAGTCACCATTCCGGTGAAGCTGACCGGCGCGCTGGACAAGCCGGATTGGAACGTGGATTACACGGCGCTGCTGGGCGGCGCCGGCGGCTCGGCGGGGGCGGTGACCGAAACGGTCAAGAAGGGCGCGAGCGGCGTCGGTGACGCGGTGCGCGGTCTGTTCAAGCGCTAGGAGGGGGTAACAGGGGAACCTGGGTTCCCCTGTTCCTAGATTCTGCCTTCTTCCACCGCGTGGCAGGCGCCAGCGCGCTCGCCATGCCAGACCAGATCCGGCAGTTCGGCCCTGCACCTGTCGTTGGCATGGGGGCAACGCGGGTGGAAAGCGCAGCCCGTGGGCGGCGATAGCGGGTTGGGCACCTCGCCCGCGACCGGCGTGCGCTGCCGCCCGCTCATCTCCAGGTCCGGCACGGCATCCAGCAGCATGCGCGTGTAAGGATGCTTGGGCCGCGCGAAGAGTTCCTCGGCGTCGGCGATCTCGACCAGGCGTCCCAGGTACATGACGCCGATCCGGTCGGCGACATGAGAAACGACCGCCAGGTTGTGAGATATGAAGAGGTAGGTCAGGCCGAGCCGCGCCTGCAATTCGGTCATGAGGTTCAGGATCTGCGCCTGGACCGAGACGTCCAGCGCGGAGGTTGGCTCATCGCATACCAGGAATTCCGGGTTGCCGGACAGCGCGCGCGCGATGGAGATGCGCTGGCGCTGCCCGCCGGAAAATTCGTGCGGATACTTGTTGCCGTCCTCCGGCGCGAGCCCCACCTGCGTCAGCAACTCGGCCACGCGGCCCTGGATTTGGTTCTTGTTTTCCAAAGACTTCAAAACCAAAATCGGTTCCGCGACGATGTCGCGCACGCGCCAGCGCGGGTTCAGGCTCGCAAAGGGATCCTGGAAAATCATCTGCATGCGCCGGCGCATGCCGGCGGTCGCGACGCTGGCCGCGGGATCGGAGATCTCCACCCCATCGAACCTGATGCGGCCGCGCGAGGGCGCATACAGACCGACGATCAGGCGGGCGACGGTCGATTTGCCGCAGCCGGATTCACCCACCAGGGCGAGCGTTTCCCCCTTGCGCACGGCGAACGACACGCCGTCCACCGCCTTGAGCAATTGCCGCGGCACGCCCTCGATGACGCGGTTCAGCCACGGCCGGGAGACGTCGAAGTCCCGGCCGACATCCTCCAGCTCGAGAAGGGACGCGGCGGCGCTATTCATAGAGCCAGCAAGCGGCGAGGTTGGCGCCCACGGGCCGCGGCTCGGGGCGTTGGGTGCGGCAGCGCTCGAAACTCTTCCCGCAGCGGGGATGGAAGGCGCAGCCGGAAGGAATGGCGTTCAGGCGCGGCATGGCGCCGTCGATCTGCACCAGCGGGGCATGCATGCGATCCGTGGCGACCCGGATCTTGGGGATCGAACCCATCAGCCCGGCGGTATAAGGGTGGCGCGCCGCGCGGATGACTTCACGTACCGGGCCGATCTCCGCGATGCGGCCGGCGTACATCACCGCGACGCGGTCCGCGGTTTCGGCTATGACGCCCATGTCGTGCGTGATCAGCATCACCGCCGTACCGTGATCGCGCGCCAGGCGCTTCAGCAGCTGGATAATCTGCGCCTGGATCGAAACGTCGAGGGCGGTGGTGGGTTCGTCGGCGATGATCAGGCGGGGCTCGGCGCACAGGGCGAGCGCGATCACGACGCGCTGGCGCATGCCACCGGAGAACTGGTGCGGGTACTGGTCAATGCGCGCCTCGGGCGCCGGGATCCCGACTTCGCGCAACAGCCCAAGCGCCCGTTCACGCGCCTCGCCGGCGCCCAGGTCGAGGTGCGTGCGGATGGTTTCAACCAGCTGCTCGCCGACCGTGTACAGCGGGTTGAGCGAGGTGAGCGGATCCTGGAATATGGCGCCGATGCGCTTGCCCCGGATGCGGCGCATGGTCTCGTAGGGCAGCTTGTCGATGCGCTCGCCTTCGAGCCGGATCTCGCCCGCGGCGATATGGCCGGGGGGTTCGAGCAGCCCGATGATGGCCGTGCCAGTGATCGATTTTCCGGCCCCAGATTCGCCCACCACGCCGAGTACCTCGCCTGGCGCGATGGAAAACGACGCGCCGTCTACCGCCACCAGCGTGCCGCGGCGCGTGCGGAACTCTATTTTCAGGTCCTTCACTTCGAGGATCATGTGCGGTTTTCTGCCCCGTCAGCGCAGCTTCGGGTTGAGGGCGTCGCGCAGCCAGTCGCCCAGCATGTTCACCGAAAGCACCAGGGTCACCAGCGCGATGCCTGGAAACACCGTGATCCACCATTCTCCGGAAAGCATGAACTCGTTGCCGATGCGGATCAGCGTTCCGAGCGACGGCCGGGTGGGCGGCACGCCGACCCCCAGGAAGGAGAGCGTAGCCTCGGTGATGATTGCGGTGGCGATGTGAATGGTCGCGATCACCAGCACCGGCCCCATCACGTTCGGCAGCACGTGGCGCAGCATGATCGCGAGCGGCGGCCGCCCGATGACGCGCGCCGCCTGCACGTATTCCTTGCTCTTCTCGACCATCGTCGAGCCGCGCACGGTGCGCGCGTACTGCACCCAGCCGGAGACGCCGATCGCCAGGATCAGCACGGGGATGGCGATCTCGTCGTGCGATTCTGAGGGCAGGGCAACGCGCGCGACGCCATCCACCAGCAGCGCGATCAGGATCGCGGGAAAAGAAAGCTGGATGTCTGCAACGCGCATGATGAACGCGTCGACGCGTCCGCCAAGGTAGCCCGACAGCAGTCCGAGCGAGACGCCGAACACCAGCGCGAAGAGCACCGCCGCCGTGCCGACTCCGAGCGAAATGCGCGCGCCGTGCATGATGGTCGAGAGCACGTCGCGTCCCTGGTCGTCGGTGCCCAACGGGAACCTGGGGACGCCTTTTTCCGTCCAGGCCGGCGGCGAGAAGGCATTGTTCAGGTCGAGCGAGGCGGGGTCGAATGGGTTCTGCGGCGCGATCCAGGGGGCGAGCAATGCCGAGCCGACGCAGATCACCGCCAGCACGGCCGCCGCGATCGCGACCGGCGAATGGCGAAAACTGTACGCCAGGTCGTGGCCCAGCAGGGCACGCAGGTTCAACTTCGCGGCTCCGCCCTATTTCAGCGGCAGCGATTCTTCGACCAGCGCGGCGAGGTAGCCGGCACCGAGCGGAATCACCTCGTCGTTGAAGTCGTATCCTGGATTGTGCAGGAAGCAGTTGTTCGGCCCGCCGCCCTGGCCGAGGAACACGTACGCCCCGGGCCGCGCCTGCAGCATGTAGGAAAAATCCTCGCCTCCCATGGTCGGCTCGGCATCGGTGAACACGTTGTCCCTGCCGAAAACCCGCTCGCCAACCCTGGCGGCGAAGAGCGCCTCGCGCTCGGAGTTGATGGTCGAGGGATAGCCGCGCTTGTAGGCAATTTCGGCGCTGCCGCCCATTGCCGTCGAAATGCCGGAGACGATCTCGGCAATGCGTGTTTCGGCCATGTCGCGTGTTCCGGGGCGGAACGTGCGCACGGTGCCGATCAGCTTCACGAAATCCGGGATGACGTTGAACACGTTGGTCTGGCTGGTTTCCATCGAGGCCACCGTCACGACGATCGAGTCGAGGGGATTCGCGTTGCGGCTGGCGATGGACTGCAGCGCCGAGATCACCTGCGCGGTGATCACGACGGGGTCCACGGTGAGGTGCGGCATGGCGGCGTGCCCGCCCTTGCCGCGCACGGTGACGACGATTTCGTCGGTGGCCGCCATCACGGGTCCCGGCCGGACCGCCATCTGTCCCGGCGGCAGCCCCGGCCAGTTGTGCAGGGCATAGACCTCGTCCGCCGGGAATCGGTCGAACAAGCCTTCGTCGACCATGACCTTGCCGCCGCCGCCGCCTTCTTCCGCCGGCTGAAAGATCAGGTATGCGGTGCCGTCGAAATTCCGGGTTTCCGCCAGGTAGCGCGCGGTGCCCAGCAGCATGGTGGTGTGGCCGTCGTGGCCGCAGGCATGCATGCGGCCGGCATGCGTCGACTTGTGCGGGATGCTGTTCGTTTCATGCATCGGCAAGCAGTCCATGTCGGCGCGCAATCCGACCCCGCGTCCGCTGGAGGATTTCCTGCCCTTGACGACGCCCACCAAGCCGGTCTTCGCCAAGCCGCGATGTACTTCGATGCCCCAGGCGCCAAGCTGATCGGCCACCAGTTGCGAGGTGCGGCTTTCCTGGAAGGCGAGTTCCGGGTGCGCATGGATGTCGCGCCGGATGGCGCGCAGTTCCGAATGGTAGGAGCGGATTTTCTCGACGGGAGATTCCATTTTCTCGGCAGGTGCATTCATGGCATTCCTCGGTATGTTCAGCCGGTCGCTATCGCACGGTCGATGCGCAAGCGCGGGTCCACGGCATAGTAGAGCAAGTCGACGACCAGGTTGATGATGACGAAAAAGAGCGCGATCAGGCACAGGTAGGCCGCCATGACAGGCACGTCGGCGAAGCCGACCGCCTGTATGAACAGCAGTCCCATGCCCGGCCACTGGAAGACCGTCTCGGTGATGATGCCGAAGGCGATGATGGCGCCCAGCTGCAGCCCGGTGATCGTGATGACGGGCACCAGCGTATTCTTCAGCGCATGGCCGAAGTGCACCGCGCGGTCGGGAAGGCCGCGCGCGCGCGCGAACTTGATGTAGTCGGTGCGCAGCACCTCGAGCATTTCGGCGCGCACCAGCCGCTGGATCAGCGTCATCTGGAACAGGCCCAGCGTGATTGCCGGCAGGATGAGCGAGGTCAGGCCGGTCCTGGTCAGGAACCCGGTGCTCCACCAGCCGAACTGCACCGTGTCCCCGCGCCCGAAGGAAGGCAGCATGCCGAATTGCACCGCGAAAATGAGGATCAGGAGGATGCCGATCAGGAATGTCGGCAGGGATACGCCGATCAGGGATACCACGAGCATGACCTGCGACAGCCACGAGTTTCGTCGCAACGCCGTGTACACGCCCATCGAAATGCCGCCGATCAGGGCGAACAGCGCCGCGACCATCGACAGCTCGAGGGTCGCGGGCAGCTTCTCGGCGATCAGCCGCGACACCGGCTGCGCCTGGCGCAGGCTCATGCCGAAGTTGCCCTGCACGGCCTGCCCGACGAAACTCGCGTACTGGACGTAGAACGGCCGGTCGAGGCCCAGCAGTTGAGTGATGCGCGCGCGGTCTTCCGGCGTCGCTTCCTGGCCGAGCATGAACAGCACCGGATCGCCGACGAAGCGGAACAGCGAAAAAGCGATCAGCCCGACCGTCAGCATGACGAGGACTGCCTGGGCCAGGCGGCGGAGGATGAAGGCGAGCATGTGAATCCGGGGGTGCGGCCGCTACCTTGCCATAGAATCGGCGCGTGCCGGATTTCGCGCAAAAACTCATCCAGTGGCACCCGCGGCACGGCCGGCACGGGCTGCCATGGCAGGGAACGCGCGATCCGTACCGCGTCTGGCTGTCCGAGATCATGTTGCAGCAGACGCAGGTCGCGGCGGTGATTCCCTACTACGAGCGCTTCCTCGCCCGTTTCCCCGCGATCGACGCGCTCGCCGCAGGTTCCGAGGACGAAGTCCTGCGGCTGTGGGCGGGACTCGGCTACTACGCGCGCGGCCGCAACCTGCGCAAGGCCGCGCAGCGCGTCGTCGAACTGGGAAGCTTTCCCGATACAACAGAGGGCCTGGCCGGGCTGCCTGGCATCGGGCCGTCGACGGCCGCCGCCATCGCGGCCTTCTGCTTCGGACGTCGCGCCGCGATCCTCGACGGCAATGTGAAGCGGGTACTGGCGCGCTGCTTCGGCGTGGAAGGGGAGAAGGCGCAATGGCAGCTCGCCAACGAACTGCTGCCGCGCGGGGACATCGAGAAGTACACGCAAGCCCTAATGGATCTTGGCGCGACGGTCTGCACGCGCGCCAGGCCGCACTGCGGCGACTGCCCCGTGGCGAAGGACTGCGTCGCGCTACGCGAAGACCGGGTAGCCGAGCTGCCGGCGCCGCGCAAGCGCAAGCCGCTGCCGTTGAAGCACGCGACCTGGCTCGTGCTGCTGTACAAGGGCCAGGTGCTGCTGGAGCGCCGGCCGGGAACCGGCATCTGGGGTGGGCTGTGGAGTTTTCCCGAGGGCGAAGAGAAGGGCGCGAGCGCCTATTGCGCTAGGAAGTTCGCCTGCCAGGTCGAAGGCACGCAGCGCCTGCCGCTCATCGAGCACGGCTTCACGCATTTCCGCCTGAACATCCAGCCATTGCAATGCAGCGTGCGGAAGAAACTGCGGCGCGTTGAATCGCCCGGCCTGATCTGGCTGGACATCGAGGAAGCTGCGCAAGCCGCAATACCGACGCCCGTACGTGCTCTGCTGAAGTCGCTCTAGCCCGCCGGCTGGCCGCCGCGTGACACAAGCTTCTGCAGAATGCCGAGGCGCTGCGCGCCGTCGCCGATCTCCAGCAGCCTCTGCTTTGTCTCCGCGGGCAGCGGCAGCACTTCTGCGAGACGCGCGCTCACCCAGGCGCTGGAATCGAAGTTCCAGGGCTGGGCGAACAGCTTTTCGCCGTGCTCGGAGGCGATGCGCTGCAGCAGCTTGCGGCACAGGCTGTCCTCGGGCACGGGCGCATCGCTGTCCTCCGGGAGGAATTCCACAGACGCGGTGACGAGGCCGTCCGTTTGCGTTCCGTGAGACAAGACGCGGAAGCGCCGGCCTCCCTGCGCCACGATCTGCAGCAGGCCCAGCTGCTCCATGTCCCAGTGCACGATGCGCGCCAGGCAGCCCACGTCCTCCGGCACCGCGGGTGCGCCCACTTCGTCTCCTTCACGAATCAGGCAGACGCCGAAGGGCGTGCCATCGCGCAGGCAGGCCTTGGCCATTTCCAGGTAGCGCTGCTCGAATATCCTGAGCGGCAGCAGGCCGCCCGGGAAGAGCACCGTGCCGAGCGGAAAGAGCGGTATCTCCGCGCGGTCGGCCGTCATCCGGCCGCGGCCGCAGCGAGGCCGCGATGGCGGACCAGGACGCGGGCTTCGGCACCGAAGGCCTGCGCCAGCCGCTCGGCGAGATAAACCGAACGGTGCCTTCCGCCGGTGCAACCGATCGCGATGGTGAGATAGCTGCGGTTGTCGCGCCGCACGTCGGGCAGCCAGCGGGCGAGAAAGGCGCGCACGTCCTCGAGGAACGCGCTGACCCGCTCCTGCTTCTCCAGGTACTCGATCACCGGCGCGTCCCGCCCGGTCAGTTCGCGCAGTCCCGGCTCGTAATGCGGATTGGGGAGCATGCGCGCGTCCAGCACCCAGTCTGCGTCGATGGGAATGCCGTCGCGAAACGCGAACGACTCGAACAGCAGCGTCAGCGAACCGCTGCCCAGTCCCAGCAGGTCCTTGATCCAGTTGCGCAGCGCCTTCGGCTGCAGGGCGCTGGTATCGATGTGGTGGCCGAGCTCGGAGATCCCGGCGAGCAGCGAGCGCTCGCGCGCGATGGCTTCGTCCAGCGTCAATCCCGGCGTCTGGCTGGAACCCGCCAGCGGATGGCTGCGCCTGGTTTCGGAGAAGCGGCGCAGCAGCGTCTGGCCGCTCGCTTCCAGGAAAAGCAGCGTTGATTCCACGCCGCGCGCCTTGAGTGTCGCGAGGCGCTCGGGGAGCGATGAAAGCGCGACGCTGCGCGCGTCGATGCTGATGGCGATGCGCTCGTGTCCAGCTTCGCCGAGGAATTTCACCACGTCGAGCAGCAGTGTCGCGGGGAGGTTGTCGACGCAGTAGTAGCCGCTGTCTTCGAGGACATCCAGGGCGATGCTCTTGCCCGAACCCGACAGGCCGCTGACGAGAACTAACTGCACTTTATTTGTCGTTCTCCATCGCCAGTTTTTGCCGCGCAAGGAATTCGGCCGTCGAATCCTTGCCGCGAAGCTGCAGGATGTAGTTGCGCACCGCTGCTTCCAGCAGCACCGCGAGGTTGCGTCCGGCGGCGACGGGAATTACGACCTTGCGCACCGTCACGCCGAGGATTTCCTCGGACAGTTCCGACAGCGGCAGGCGCTCGGTGGTGTCGCGCGCGCTGCCCTTGGCGGGTTTTTCCAGGTGGGCGACCAGCTTCAGCTTCATCTTCGGCCGTACCGCGGTTTCGCCGTAGATGGCGCGGATGTTGATCAGGCCGAGGCCGCGCACTTCCAGGAAATCCTTGAGGAGCGGCGGACAGCGGCCTTCCAGGGTGGTTGCCGCGAGGCGCGAGATCTCCACGACGTCGTCGGCCACCAGGCCCTGGCCGCGGCTGATCAGTTCCAATGCGAGTTCGCTCTTGCCGACGCCGGAATCGCCCGTGATCAGCACGCCCACGCCGAGCACGTCCATCAGGACGCCGTGGCGCTCCGTGGTGTCGGCGAGCCGCTTGGCGAGGTAGTTCGCCAGCTTCTCGATGACGCGCGCGGCTGGAAGGGGAGAGGTAAATACGGGCGTCTGTGTGCGCTCGGCGCCTTCCAGCAGCTGCGGCGGCGGTGCCACGCCGTCGGCGAAAATCAGCGCCGAGGGCGCGGGCCCGAACAACCGGTCCGCGAACTCCGCGATCGTGCCCGACTCGAAAGCGCCGATCACCTGCACGCTGTTCGGATGGGTGATATTCAGGTGGCCGATCAGCGCCGCGGCGGCGGCCGACTCGCGGCGCACCGCGGTGCGCCCCGCGCGCCCGGCTACCCAGGCGAGCGAGAGCGCCTCGCGGTTGTCTTCATGCAACTGCGCGACGTTGACCTGCAGCATCCGGCTGCCATGCGGAGATGATCTGGTGCAGCGCTGCGGCGTCCGGCGCCTGGGCGAGGGCTTCGCGCAGGGCCCGGTCGCTGAACATCTGTGCCAGTTCGGAAAGGATTTCGAGGTGCTTTTCGGTGGCGTGCTCGGGCACGAGCAGCGCGAACACCAGGGCAACCGGTTTACCGTCCGGGGCATCGAAGGGTATCGGTTGCGCGAGGCGCACCAGCGCTCCCACCGCGTCCTTCAAGCCCTTGATCCGGCCGTGCGGGATGGCGATTCCCTGTCCGAGGCCCGTCGAGCCCAGGCGCTCGCGCGCGAACAGGCTTTCGAACACCACGCCCCGCGCAATACCGTACTGGTTCTCGAACAGCAGTCCGACCTGCTCGAACAGCCGCTTCTTGCTCGAGGCGGCAAGGTCCGGCAGGACGTTGGCGAGGGGGAGAAGTTTTGCGACCAGGGACATAAGGCGTAGAGGGCGCGGATTATAGCCCGGGAAGATCTACAGGCTCTTCCTCTGATTGACCGGCGGGATCTGCAATGATTCCCGGTATTTGGCGATGGTGCGGCGGGCCACCACGATGCCCTGTTCTGCCAGGACGCGCGCGATGCGCGAATCCGACAACGGCGCCTTGGAGTCCTCGGCGGAGACCAGCTGCTTGATGAGGGCGCGGATCGCCGTGGAGGAGGCCGCGCCGCCCGTGTCGGTGGCGACGTGGCTGCCGAAAAAATATTTCAGCTCGTAGGTGCCGCGCGGGGTCGCGATGTACTTCTGCGTGGTCACGCGCGAAATCGTGCTTTCGTGGACGCCGAGCACATCGGCGATCTCGCGCAGGACCATCGGGCGCATCGCGACTTCGCCGTGTTCGAGGAAGTTCCGTTGCCGGTCGACGATCGCCTGCGAGACCCGGAGGATGGTGTCGAAGCGCTGCAGTACGTTCTTGATCAGCCAGCGCGCCTCCTGCAGCTGCGTCGCCATCGCGTTGCCGCCGCTGCCCCGGGGACGCGACGCGAGCTCCGCGTACAGGCGATTGACCCGCAGCCGCGGCATCGCCTCCTGGTTCAGGCTGGCCCGCCAGACGCCTTTCACCTTGCGCACCACCACGTCCGGGATCACGTAGCGCGCTTCGATCCTGGCAAAGGCGGCGCCGGGGTGGGGATTGAGTCCGCGGATCAGCGCCTGCGCGGCGCGCAGCGCCGCGTCGTCGGCGCCGGTCAGGTTCTTCAGGCGCACGTAGTCGCGGCTTGCGAGCAGGCCCAGGTGCTGCTCGCAGATAGCGAGCGCGAGCGCAAAATCGATTCCAGCCCCGGGGTCGCGTTCCCGCATCGCGCGCAGCTGCAACGCCAGGCATTCGCCCGGCGAGCGGGCGCCCACGCCGGCCGGCTCGAAATTCTGCAGATGCCGGAGCGCGATCGCCAGCTCCTCGACGTTGACCTCGGCCTCGGCTGACATGAGCGCCGCGATGTCCTCCAGCGACTGGGTGAGGTAGCCCTCTTCGTTCAGCGCATCGATGAGCAGGCCGACCAGCGCGCGATCCCGGGCCCCGAGATTGGTCAGCGCCAGCTCGCTGTTCAGGTGGTCGCGCAAGGTCGGCAGGTCCGGCGCCGTGTTGCCGCGGTCGCTGTCGTCGTCGCCGCCGCTGTCCTCGGTGCCGCGCCAGGGCGCGGCGAAGTCGACGGGCCGCTCCTCGTTGCGCTCCGTATTGGCGGGTTGTGCCTCATCAGCAGAGGTTCCCGAGGGCGCTTCGTGATCCGCGCTGGCCTGGCCGGGTGCGGCCGCCGCATCGCTTTCGCCGTCCTCGCGCTCGAGGATCGGGTTCTCTATCAGCAGGCGCTCGATCTCCTGGTTCAGCTCCACGGTCGAGAGCTGCAGCAAGCGGATCGATTGCTGCAACTGCGGTGTCAGCGTCAGGTGCTGCGAAAGCCTGAACTGCAGGGTCGGCTTCATCTCGCCGGGCCGGTCACATCCGGAAGTGCTCGCCCAGGTAGACGCGGCGCACGTTGTCGTTGCCGACAATGTCGTCCGGCCGCCCGCTGGCGAGCACCTTGCCTTCGTTGATGATGTAGGCGCGATCGCAGATGCCCAGCGTCTCGCGCACGTTGTGGTCCGTGATCAAGACTCCGATGCCGCGCTCCTTGAGGTAGCCGATGATGCGCTGTATGTCGAGCACCGCGATCGGATCGACGCCGGCAAACGGTTCGTCGAGCAGGATGAAAGCGGGCTTGGTGCCCAGCGCGCGCGCAATTTCCAGGCGCCTGCGCTCGCCGCCTGAAAGCGAAAGCGCCGTGTGCTTGCGCAGGTGCAGTATGCTCAATTCACCGAGCAGTTCGGCGAGGCGGGGCTGGATGTCGTCCGCCGGAAGGCCCTGCAGTTCCAGCACCGCCTGCACGTTCTCTTCGACCGACAATTTCCGGAATACGGAATTCTCCTGCGGCAGGTACGAAATGCCGAGCCGCGCGCGCCGGTGGATCGGCAGTTCGGTCAGGTCGCGCTCGTCCATCTGGATTCGGCCAGCGTCCGCCGGCACCAGGCCGACAATCATGTAGAAGCAGGTGGTTTTGCCGGCGCCGTTCGGGCCCAGCAATCCCACGACCTCGCCGCTGGCCACTTCCAGCGAGACGCCCTCGACGACGGTGCGCGACTTGAAGCGCTTGCGCAGGTTCTCCGCGCGCAGAACGCTCATTTCGCTTCGGGATTCGACTTCGGCTGGATCACGGCCTTCACCCGGCCTCCGGGTGCGGCGGGCGCGCTGGGGGGCGCGCCCTTCGCCGTGCTCACCGAAAAGAACTCGGTGCGCTGGTCGAGAAAGATGTATTCGCCGTTGACCGCGTCCTGATCGCGCGCGACACGCGCGCGCTCGAACAGCTCGATGCGCTCATTGCGATCGTCGATCTCGACGCGCAAGGCCTCGCCCTCGGTCCAGACCCCTTCCCTGTCGCCCTTGCGATCGCCTTTCTGGCGGAAGCGCACCGGCTTGCCGTAGGCGGTGGTGCGCTGGAAGCCCTCGGCGTCCTGCTGCACGACGATGCGGTCGGCGCGCACCACGACGGTTCCCTTGGTGAGGACCACGCTGCCTTCGAAGATGCTCATGCGCTTCGCGTCGTCCGAGCTCATCTTGTTCGCTTCGATGTTCGTCGGCTTGTCCTTGTCCGCCTTTTCGGCGCTGGCCGGAAAGGCCGATAGCAGGAGCAGCGCCCCCGTGAGGACGGCTGCCGCTGCGGGGACGGCCGCGATGGGCGCGTTAGTAGGTCGCATCACTGCGCGGTCGCTTCACTGTTCAGCCTGGCCTTTTTACTGGGTTCGAACCGGCCGCGCACTCTTTCGCGCAGGAACAGTTCCTTCGTATCGTTACGGTACTCCATGCCGCGGCCCGAAAGCACCCGATCTTCCTCGGTGACCACCACGTCGCGGTCGGTACGGATGATCGAATGCGACTGAACCACGTGCATGAAACTGGTCCGCATGCGGGATTCACCGTGTTCCGGCCCGGCCTCGCGCACCAGCAGCACGTTGCCGTAGAGAAATACCTCCTCGCCGTCCTGCGATAGTGTGCCCCGCTCCGCGCTCACCGTCACGCGCGGCTCATTCGGCTTGGTCTGCACCACGCGCGGCGCGAGCAGGTCGGTCGAATCGTCGTCCGGATAATGTAACATTTTCGCCGCCATGAGCGTGGATTCGACCTTGCCTTGCGCGTTGAAGCGCGTATGGGTGAGATTGTCCACCACGTAGTCCGGGTCGTGGCGGCGTTGCGAGGGGTGCGCACCTTCCTCTTCCCGCACCGTCCGCTCCAGCCAGAAGGTCACGCCCGCGAGCGCCAGCATCAGCAGCAGGGGGAACATCCGCGTAGTTGACAACCTCACGTTGACGACCTCACGCCAGGTACCTCGCGTGAGCCGCGTCCAGAGTGCCCTGCGCCGACATCAGGAAGTCGCAGATCTCGCGCGCGGCACCGCCGCCCCCCGGCGCGCGCGTGACGTAGTGGACGTGGCCGCGCACCAGCTCGTGTGCCTGCAGCGGCGCGCAGGCGAAGCCGCATCGCCGAAGCACGGGCAGGTCGACCAGCTCGTCGCCCGCGAAACCGGTTTCTTCGGCGGCAATGCCCAGCGATGTCCGCAGCCGGTCGAACGCCGCCATTTTGTCCTCGATTCCCTGGAGCACATGCGGTATGCCGAGTTCCGCGGCCCGCGCCGTGACCGCCGGCGAGCGCCGGCCGCTAAGCAAGCCGATGGCGATGCCGGACTGCAGCGCCTGCTTGATGCCGTGCCCGTCGAGAGCGCTGAATGACTTCAGGGCCTCGCCCGAGGGGCCATACCAGAGCTGTCCGTCCGTGAGGACGCCGTCGACATCGAACAGCATGAGGCGCACCCGTTTGGCGCGGGTCAGGGCGTCGCTGAGGTTATCGCCGAGGTCGTCACTCACGTCAGATGACTTTGGCCTTGAACAGGTCGTGCATGTTGAGCGCACCCACCAGTCCTCCGCCCGCGTCCACGACCAGCAGCTGGTTGACCTTGTGGCGCTCCATGATCTGGACCGCTTCCACCGCCAGCGCCTCGGGCCGTATGGTGCGCGGACCGGTCGACATTACCTGCGTTACGCGCGTGGAATCGAAATCCGTGATCCGCTCGTGCGCGCGCCGCAGGTCGCCGTCGGTGAATATGCCGCGAATGCGCCCGGCGGCGTCGAGCACCGCTGTCATTCCGATGGTGCCGCGCGTCATCTCCAGCACCGCCTCCCTGAGGGTCGCGCCCTCAGGCACCTTGGGTACGTCGGCGCCCGTGCGCATTACGTCGGCGACGTGGAGCAGCGCCTGGCTTGCCAGCGCCTGCCGGGGCAGCTGGCCGCGCGGATGATGAAGCGCGAAGTCGGCGGCCGAGAAGCCGCGCGCATCGAGCAAGGTAACAGCCAAAGCGTCGCCTAGAGCGAGTGCGGCGGTGGTGCTCGCGGTCGGCGCGAGGTTGTGCGGACATGCCTCTTCCGCCACGGCGGCGTCCAGGATGACGTCCGCTTCTCGCGCAAGCGTCGAGCCAGCCTTGCCGGTGATCGAGATCAGCTTCGCGCCGATCCGCTTCAGCACGGGAAGAATCTCAACCAGCTCCGCAGTCTCGCCCGAATTCGAGATGGCGATGAAGACGTCATCGCGTTGGACCATGCCGAGGTCGCCATGGCTCGCTTCGGCGGGATGAACGAAATACGCCGACGTGCCCGTGCTTGAAAGCGTCGAGGCGATCTTGCGGGCAATGTGACCCGATTTGCCGATACCGCTCACAATGACCCGGCCGCGGCATCCGAGGATCAGGGATACTGCAGCCAGGAATCGATCGTCAAGGCGCGCCATAAGCGCGCGTACCGCGTCGGCCTCGATGGCCAGAACGCGGCGCGCGAGCTGCAGTGCAGAAGCCGTGGCGTCCTTCGGTATCATGCGGGAAAGTATAGCCCAACCCCTTCATTTTTATGGCGTATGGACGTCACTGACACCTCGCTGCAGCCGATCCTGATCCTGCTGGCCGCCGCGGTGCTCGCGGTGGCCGCGTGCAGGCTTTTCGCGCTGCCGCCCATCTTCGGATATCTCGCCGTGGGCCTTGCGCTTGGACCGCATGCGCTCGGCGCAGTGCACGACGATTCGCAGACGCGCCACCTGGCCGAGTTCGGCGTCGTGTTCCTCATGTTTTCCATCGGGCTGGAGTTCAGCCTGTCGAAGCTGCGCGTGATGCGGCGCGAAGTGTTCGGCCTGGGCATGTCGCAGGTGATGATCACGATTCTGGGTTGCGTCGTCGTCGCGTTCGCGATGGGTGGCGGCGCCGCCTGGCAGGCAGGGCTCGCGGTCGGCGGGGTGGTGGCGATGTCATCGACCGCGATCGTCTCGAAGCTCCTCGCCGAACGGCTGGAACTCGATACGCCGCATGGCCGCTCCATCGTCGGCGTGCTCCTGTTCCAGGACCTGGCGGTGGTGCCGCTGCTCATCCTCGTTCCAGTGCTGGGCCAGCCAGCGGGCGAGATCGGTTCGGCAATCGCGCTCGCGCTTGCCAAGGCGGCCTTCGTGCTCGCGGTGCTGCTGCTTGCCGGCCCGCGCATCATGCGCGCATGGTTCGGCATCGTGGCGCGGCGCAAATCCACGGAACTGTTCGTCCTGAACGTGCTGCTGGTGATTCTGGCGATGGCGTATCTCACCTCGCTCGCCGGGCTGTCGCTCGCCCTGGGAGCATTTCTCGCCGGTATGCTGATATCGGAGACGGAGTATCGCTACCAGGTCGAGGACGAGATCAAGCCGTTCCGGGACGTACTGCTGGGACTGTTCTTCGTCACGGTCGGCATGATGCTCGACCTGCGACTGGTCATGGAGCAGGCGTGGCTGGTCGTGGTCCTGCTGGTCCTCCTGGTGGGTCTCAAATTCGCGCTGATCGGGCTCCTGGCCCGGGTATTCGGAGCTACCCCGGGCGCCTCATTGCGCACGGGCCTGGCGCTTGCCCAGGGAGGGGAATTCGGCTTCGTGCTGCTTGCCCAGGCCGGCACGGCGGGCGTGGTGGCGGATGCGACAAGGCAGCCGCTGCTGGCGGCCATGATCCTGTCGATGATGGCGACCCCCTTCCTGGTCGCGGCCAGCAACCGTATTGTCCTGAGGTTCGCGACTTCGGAGTGGATGCTTCGTTCCCTCGAGATGCATCGCATTGCCGTGGAGTCCCTGGAGACGGAGCGCCACGTCATCATCCTGGGCTATGGCCGCAATGGACAGCACGTGGCCCGGTTGCTGGATGCCGAGGGGGTGCGCTACGTCGCCCTGGACCTGGATACGGAGCGCGTGCGCGAGGCGGCGAGCGCCGGCGACACGGTCGTGTTCGCCGATTGCGCGCGGCGCGAGGCGCTGATTGCCGCCGGCATCCAGCGCGCCGCGGCGGTGGTGATCACTTTCGGCGATTCGGCGGCGGCGGTGCGCGTGCTCGCGCACATCCATTCGCTGAATGAGTCCGTGCCGGTGATCGTGCGCGCGCAGGTGGATGCCGACGTCGTCAGGCTGTCGGCCGCCGGCGCCTCCGAGGTCGTTCCCGAAGCGCTCGAATCCGGCCTGATGCTCGCCTCGCACACGCTGATGTGGATCGGCGTGCCGATGAATCGCGTCGTGCGCCGCGTGCGCGCGGTGCGCGACGAGCAGTACGGGTTGCTGCGCGGACTGTTCCACGGCGCAGGCGACGGTGCCGAGACGATGGAATCCGCGCAGCCCCGGCTGCATGGCGTAACGCTCGCCGGAACGGCGAATGCCATCGGCAAGTCGCTGGCGGAGGTGAGGCTCGATGCCGCCGGCGTGCAGGTCAGGGCGGTGCGCCGTCCGGGCGCGGCGCGCCGGCTTGCGCCCGCGGACGCGGGCGTTCTTCAGCCGGGCGATGTGGTGGTTCTGCTGGGCGCGCCCGAGCTGCTGGAGGCCGCCGAGAAACGGCTGCTGCACGGATGAAGGCCAGGCCGGCGCAGGAGGTCCTGGGCCTGCGCTTCGACGGCCTTTCGTCCGCCGCCCACGTCGCGCTGGCGCTCTCCCTTGCGGCGCTGTGGCTCCTCGGACGGCGCTACGGGGGATTCACGCATGACGCCTCGATTTATGTCCTGCAGGGCCTTCGCGTCCTAGAGCCATCGTCGTTCGCAAAGGACCTCTTCTTCCTGCACGGTTCCCAGGACGCGTACACGATATTCCCGCGCATCTACGCGCTGCTGATCGATGCCTTCGGTGCCGGCATTGCGGCGGTGATGGTGACGATTGCCGGGCAAATCACGTTCATCGCCGCCGCGGCCGCGCTGGTGTTCCGCATCGCGGCTGGACCGGTGCGCTGGTGGTGCCTCGCGCTGCTCGCCGTGGTTTCCGGCTACTACGGTGGGGTCGGTGTTTTCCGCCTGGCCGAGCCCTTCGCGACCGCACGCACGCTCTCCGAGCCGCTGGTCCTTGCCGCGTTGGCCTTCACGCTTGCCTCGCGCCACCGAAGCTCGGCTGCTGCGCTCATTGCCGCGCTGGCGCTGCATCCGCTGGTTGCGGCGCCGGGCATTGCCTCGGTATTCCTGTGGCACGCCGTGGAGCGTCCGAGAATGCTCTGGTGGATTCCGCTGCTCGCGGTACTAGTGCCGGCTGCCGGCATCCTCTGGCCGGGATTCACTCTCAGGTTTGATCCGCCGTGGCTCGCGGCCGTGCTCGAGCGCACGCCGCACTTGTTCATTTCCCAATGGCTGTTGCCGGACTGGTCGCGCTTGCTATGGGGATTCAGCGTCGCATGGTTGGCCTGGCGAGTGGTTGGCACGCCGGTACGCCGCCTGGTGCTCGTTGTGGCAGGCGTCGGTCTGGCTGGCGTGATCGCAAGCTGGATCGCGGTGGACTTGCTTGACAACGCGTTCGCGGCGGGGCTGCAACTGTGGCGCGCGCACTGGCTGCTGCACTTCCTTGCCATCGTGCTCGCGCCTGTGGCCGTCGCGGCGCTCTGGCGTGCGGGCAATGCCGCACGTTTGGCCTCCGCTTGCGTCGCCGCGAGTTTTTGCTTTGGGCGCGCCGAGTTGCCCGCCTCGGCGTCGCTGGCGGCCATGGCGGTAGTGCTGGAGGCCGCCAACCGGCGCTGGCCCGCCTGGATGGGCGGGCGCACGCTGCGGTTGGCCCTGGTCGCGGTGCTCTGCACGGCAGCGGTTGGCGCGCTGTTCGAAATCCAGTCGCGTTTGCCAAGCACCTACGGCGCGCTGCGGCAGACGGGCTGGACAGACTATTTGCATGCGGCAGCCTCCGTGGGCGGGTTGCTCCCGCTGGCGGCCTTGCTGTGGCTGGCGGCGTGTTCGCGCTTTTCCTTCATAGCCGCCGGCGCTGCCGCCGGCGCTCTCGCGGTGAGCCTTGCGGCATGGGACGCGCGGGAACCGTGGCCCCGATTCATCGAGCAGGCAAGTGCCGGCACAAATCCATTCCGCGAAGTGTTGCCGCCGGGCGCACAGGTGTACTGGCCGGGGCCCTACGGCAAGGCATGGCTTGCCCTGGGCAGGCCGTCCTGGATCAGCGCCGATCAGGGCGCAGGCATCGTCTTCAATCGCCATACCGCGATCGAGTACGTCGAACGCAGGCGCGTGTCGAAGGATTTGCTTTCCGCCGTCGACAATTGCGCCAATGCCAAGCAGGAGCAATGTCGGATCGCACCGCAGTTCGCACGCGGACTGTGCGCTCGGCGCGAGGGGCCGGACTATCTGGTGCTCAATGCCAGCGTCGATGGTTACGCCGCGATTGAGTGGCCCTTGCCGCCGGCTATCGGACCGGGAAGACGTTCCTTGTTTCTCTACGACTGCCGCGCGTTCGGGAAATAAAGAGGCCGGCGCGAAGCCGGCCTCTCTTGCCCTGCCTGGTACTTTGGCGTGCCCTTACAGCGCCCGACAGAGCGTGTATATGCCGGTGCCGGTTTCGGCGTAGGCCGAGGTGTCGGCGGCAACATTGGTAGCGGGATTGGGGCCAGCGGCGTGCAACTGCCCACGCACGGTTCCTGTCCCAATCAACCCGTCATCCATCTGCGTGTCCACTGCGATCGCGATCTTGTCGGGCAGGCCCGCCGAACAGATGATCAGTCCGCCGAAGCCGCCGAGCGCCGTAGTGCCTGCCGTGCCGTTGCCGGTCTGCACTCCGATCATGCCGGTGACGGCATTGAACGGCTGCTGCGTGCCGTTGCCCGCGACAAATCCGGCGCGCCGCAGGTGGTCCCACCATTTCCGCGATTCATCGGTGTCGGTTGTGCTGTTGTATAGGCCCAAGACCTGGCCGTTGCCATCGCCGGCAACGGCGCCGGTCCAGCGCGTAGCCGCAGTAAGGTCGTCGCCCGGAATCGCGCGGTAGCGATCCTGGTAGCCGTAGTAAGCCGCCGAGATTCCGGAGAAGTCGGCGACCACGTTCTTGATCTTGGCCTGGGTAATCATTTCCTGGCCTTTCAGGATGCCGCCGAGCAGCAGTCCGATGATCACGAGAACAATCGCGATCTCGACCAGGGTGAAGCCTTTTTGCGTACGTTTCATAGCCTTACTCCTCCGTTGGAGACAATCCAGCGAGGAAGTAGCCGCAAGGTCTGTGCCAGTGGGAAAGTGCTTAAAGCTGGATACTTTGGTCAAAATTCTTCAGAATTGCGTCGGAATCTCGACACTCATGACGAGGTTTCATCGTTTCGGGGCGCTTCCAGCGGTCCTGAGCCTGGTATCGAGCTCCTGGAGGCGGCCTTCGAGAAAGCGCTGCTCGGCCGGGTCTCGAATCCGGCCCGCCGCAAGCAGGCCGCCCAGCATGATCTTCGCGGCCTCGATTTCGTTCATGTCTTCGAGGATGAAGATCTCCATCTGCTTTGCCCAGAGGGGCACGGACTCGTCGATGGCCAGCCGCTGGATAGCGGCGGCGTATCGCCTTGCCAGGGGCAGGTCGCCCAGGCGATGCTTGGCCAGCAGCGCCGCGTGCGCCAGCGCCGGCCAGCGCCGGTTCGGATCGGCGGCGAACTCCTCGAACAGGAATTCGAGAATCCGGCGCGTCTTCGCGGGATCCGGATTCTCCGCATAGACCCGCGCTGCCACGAACAATGGGTACTCGCTGCGCGGATCGGTGGCCAGTATGGCGTGCAGCCAGCCGACAAGCCGCGCGTAGTCGAGGCGTTGATACGGGATTGCGTTGTCGCCACGGGAATCGAAGGCCTGCAGCCAGACCATCGCCAAGCGCGCCAGTGCTGCGGATTCGCCCATGCTCGCCAGGCGCAGCGCCTGGACCGAGGGCGCGGCCGGCAGGTCGGAGGCGGCGGGGGCAACAGCGGGGCGCGCCCCCTGCCACGCGATCTGCGCCGCAAGTGTGGCCGCGAGCAAGCCCAGAATTGCTCCGGGAACGGACGACAGTGGCCGCTCATTACCCTGGCGGAGGCGGGTCATCCGCGTCACAGGTTGCGGCGGCTGAAGTCGAACAGGCCGGCTGCCGCCAGGAACAGGAAGTAGAGCCCTACTCCGAACAGCACGTGCCCGAGTTCGCCGGCTGCGGGCGCCCCGTAGAGCAGCCAGTCGCTGCGCGTCGCCGCGTCCAGGCGGGGTAGCAGCAGCGCCAGCACGTCCACGAACCAGCGCGCCGCGACGGCGGGCAGGGAATCGCCGGCCTGCGGGGCACTGGCGATCGCCTGAATCGCCGACATCGAGCGGCCGAGCAGGTAGATCCCGGCAGTGGCCGCCAGTGCGGCGACAGTCTGTGCCATCGCGGAAGCGAAAAAAAGCGCGGCGGCGGCGACCAGTCCGGTTTCCGCTGCAAGCGACAACCACCAGGCGGCGAGATCCGCGGGTTTTGACCAGGCCAGCATAGGCAGCGCGAAGAAGGTGGCGAGCATTGCGCCGGCGCAGCAGAACCCGGACAGCTTGCCGATGAAGTAGGCCGGGCGGGACACCGGCAACGCAAGCGCGAGTTCCAGCCCCTTGTCGTTCGCCTCCCGCGAGACGCTCGCGACGACATGGGCCGCGATCAGGAACACGGCAGCGGCGCGCAGCAGCGCGCCGGCGGCCGTTGCCTGCAGGGCCGATGCATCGGCGATCGCCACGCGCGCGAGAAAACCGGAAAGCCCAAGGATGCCGAGCACGCAGGCCGCGGCGAGCCACGGCAGGCCGCTGCGCAGGGCTTCGACCAGCGTGTAGCGGGCGACGGTGACGGACGAAGTTCGGCGGAAACGCTTCATCGGCGCGGATGGATAGGTGGGTGCGCTAGACTAGTCACCAGCCACCCCACATGCAAGCACCGAGCCCGGCAGTTCCAGCCGCAGTCGCCGCCGCAGTTCCCGCCGCAGTTGCCGCAAATGCGCGGCTGGCGAGCGCCGCCTGGGGCTTCAGCCAGAGGCATTGGCGCTTCGTCGTCGTCGCCATGCTCGCCCTGCTGCATATTGCCGTCCTGCGCGGCACCGCGGACGGCTGGGCCCGCGCGCTGCTGCTCGCGCACCTCGGCCTGCTGCTGCTATGGCAGCCCTTCCTGCGCGGCGAGCACCAGGTCAGCGTCACTCAAGGCGCCTTCATCGGGATGGTCGCGGTCGCCGTCATGCTCTGGATCGGCTGGTGGCTGCTCGCGTTCTGGGTCGTGGTGCTTGCCGGCCTGGTAGGCGGCAAGGTCTTCCTGCACCAGGCACGCTGGCAGCGGCGCTGCTACCTGGTGGTGCTGATCTACCTGCTCGCGCTGCTGGCGATCGTCATCCTTCCCGAGATCGCGCCCAGCGGGGGCGTGGCCCCGGAGATCCGCTCTGGCGCCGAATACGGACTGCCGCTGCTGCTGCTGGCGGTGGCTCTGATGCCCGCTGAGGTGGAGTCCGCCGACGCGGCGCAAGTCATCGACTTCTTCTACAGCATCTTTCTGATGCTCGTCCTTGGCATGGTCATCCTCGGCAGCTTCACTTTCATGACGCTGGGCCGGATTCCCTACCTGGAAGCGCTGACCAAGACGATATTCCTGATCGCGGGCACGATTCTCGTGCTCGGGCTCGCCTGGAGCCCGCGCACGGGCGCCGGCCTGAACCTGTTCTTCTCGCGATATCTCTTCTCCATCGGACTGCCGGTGGAGAAATGGCTGTACTTCCTCGCTGAACTGTCGCGCATGGAAGCAAAGCCGAATCGCTTCCTGGCCGAAGGCGTCGCCGGGCTGGCGCGGCTGCCCTGGATTTCGGGCGCCGTGTGGCAAACCGACGAGCAGCGCGGTGAAGTCGGAGTACGCAGCGACCACGCGGTAAAGCACGCGGGTGAAGGCCTGGACCTGACCATCTACTCGCGCTACCGCACCAGCCCCGCATTGCAGTGGCACATGCACCTCCTCGGACAATTGCTCGCGGAGTTCTACGCCGCCAAGTTGCGCGAGGAGATGCTGCGCGAATCCAGTTACCTGCAGGCGATCCACGAAACCGGCGCGCGGCTCACGCATGACGTGAAAAACCTGCTCCAGTCGCTAAACGTCCTGTGTTCCGTCGCGAGCAAGGGCGAGACCCCGGAGTCGCAGGCCCTGCTCCGCCGCCAGCTGCCCGCCATTGCGCAGCGCCTGTCGGCGACGCTGGAAAAGCTGCAAAGCCCCGGCGACGAGGATTCGCAGCAGGTCCCGCTGCGCGACTGGTGGGATGACCTCGCGCGCCGCTACCACGGGCAGAACCTGCAGTTTTCGGCCACCAACCTCGAAGCCGGGGTGCAGGTTCCGAGATCGCTCTTCGACGGCGTCGCCGAAAATCTGCTTCAGAACGCGATCGCGAAGCGCGCTGGCGGCAGGCCTATCCGCATCCAGGTAATGGCCAAGGGCGGCGTGGTTCCCGAACTGCGCGTATGCGACAGCGGCGCGGCGGTCGCGCCGGACATCGCCAGCGCGCTTTTCCGCTCACCAGTGCACTCCAGCACGGGCCTCGGCATCGGCCTGTACCAGGCCGCCCGCCGCGCCGAATCGAGCGGCTACGCCCTGGCACTTGCGGAAAACCGGGACGGTGAAGTCTGCTTCGCCCTTATCGCGGCAGGTGCCGGGGAAATCTAGGGAAGCACGCCGGCGGCGATCAGCTTGCCGTAAAGTTCACCTGCCGTGATCCACGTGAACTGGTCGTCGAACTCGCCATTGGTGGCCGTGCTTGGCGTCGGGGTGTGATGCACAAACACGCGGTCGCCGTTCAGGTTCGCTGCCTCATCCGTGCCTGTGCCGCCGGTGGCTCCGTTCTTTCCAGTCGAGTAAATGATCACCGCCACCAGGCTCTGGCTCATGATCTGATTGGCGGCGCCGCCACAGGTCCAAGTGGGCGACCCGACGATCCCGGTCGCGGATTTGCATATCAACAGGTCGTCGGGCTGGCAGGTAATGCCGTAGTTCTGAAGGTAAGTCTTGCTGGTGAACATGGTGGTGTAGCCATTGGCGGGAAGCACGCTGCCTGAGCAGGCCACATTGGTGCGCGTGACCGCGTAGCGGATCCGATTGCCCCAGATGTCGACGGCAAAGCCGCTTGCGTCGGTATGCAGATAGCCGATCGAGGCCGCCGGCAGGAAACCGTCGAAATGGTTCGAGCAGGTTCCGTGCGACTGCTCGGTCGTCGTCTCGCTGCCGGCGCAAGTGGAGACAGACGAGGTCGCGGCTGTTGTGCAGAAGCTTTCCATGCCGTTGCTGTGGCTTGCCGCGCTGGTAATGCGCGCCGGGCAAGGCAGGCGGCCCCTGGAAATCCCGAACGCCAGCACCAGCTCGCGCGCCTGCTCCAGGCGCCGGCGCGTATCCTCGAAATTGCGCTGTTCGACCTGCGCCGACAGCGTGTACATCAGGCCGCCGAGCAGAAACGCGACGATCGCCATCACCACGGCGAGTTCGACCAGCGAGAAGCCGCGTGCGCGGTTCACGGGTTCTTGCTGATCGTGATGAACCGGTCGTTCGACAACGAGCCCACCTTCAGCTGTTCAAAATTACCATCCAGATTGCGATTCTCTGTCGAGTCGAGATAGTCTGTCAGGGCTGCGCTGGGCCGGATCTGGGTGCCAAAGCGCCTGCCCATCACGACCAGCAACGCCCTTTGCTTGGTCGCGTCCGTCATGTTGGTGACCTGAATGCAGGATACCGACGGCGTACAGGTTCCAGAACCTGTCCAGGCATAGGTGTCGGCAACCGCGTAGTAGACATGCCTGAACCACTCGTTGCGCGCAAACCAGCTGAGGTCAGTATCGGTGTCGCTGTCGCTGCTCGTCGATCTGGCGACCGTCGCTCCCGCGACCCGCATGTCCTCGTCGGAATTGAACGACCCGCTTACACTGTAGAAGCTGATCGTGCCGGTAGCCTGGCCGGACTGCGCGGTGGTCGTGCTGTCCCAGACGCCCGCCGAAGTCGACACTTTCGAGACGCGGCCGACCGCGCCAGAGACCGCGCCGGTCACCGTCTGGCCGATCCTGATCTCGGAGGTGCCCCATTTGAAGTCCATTGCACGCGGAGACGTTGCGATGATCCGGTGGTCGGCCACCTTGAGGCGGATCCGGTACTGCGCGTAGGTTCCCCATCCCATCAAGTTGATGTTCGGCAGGTTGGCGCCGAACGTGATCGCGGCCGAACCGTCCGGGTTCATCGTCGTGGTGATGGTCGGCGTCATGACTTGCCAGGGTCCGAGTAACGAGTCGTCGCGCGCCTCCACCCGCGCCTCCAGCGTGCGCCACCCTTTGGCGACGTTGGTAATGGTGGCGGTCATTGCGATGCGCATGCCGGCCGAGACCGTCTCGGTGGGAAGAGTGACGTCCTCGTGGTACTCGCCGCTGCACAAGGCTGCCGTCGCGTCGGTCGAATCCCAGTCGCAGGTCTGAGTTTGAATGTAGCCGAATCCGCCGGCTGCATACGCGACCGGTGCCGTCGCGGGCGTATACGCCATGAGGAGGCAGCGCGGTTCGGTGGCCGGAACGCAAGCCTCGCCATAGTTGAACGGCAAGAGTCCCTGCGTCAGCGCCGACGTCCCCTGATAGCTCGTCGCGCTCAAGCTCGGATCGGCGAACGTGGCGGCGTACGGGAACATGCGTTCGTTGCCGGTCAAGCCCCAGGTCGTCCCGAGATACATGTCTTTCAGCGATGGAACGATATCGCGCTCGATCCGATATGCGATGGCAGCTTCTATTCCGCCAAGGACTTCCGCAGCGGTGATACCAATCACTTGGTCGTTTAACACTGGGGTGGCTGAGTTTGTGACTGGGTCAACAACAGGCGCCTTGAAGGTGACAAAGTTTGAATCGGCAGGCGAATTCGCGTTTTCGCATTCGAGGTAGTTGCGCCAGTCCGGCGTGCCGGTGGCGTCCCGGACTTGGTTCCAGGCCGTGCATCCGGTCGTCGCGGCTGCGGTAGTCGCGCTTACGGAGAATGCTGCTCCGGGCGCGATGATGAGCGCAACAACCGGCACTCCATCCAAGGTCAGCTGACCGTCCGTGCCGGAGTTGATGATCGTTCTCGCGCCGATATCCACTCCCCAATTACGCGACGTCACATACCAGAGCGACTCACCGGAGGCATCCCTGAGTTGCTCCATGCCCAGCGTTTTCCACGGGAAGCGACCTACCTTTTGGGTGTAAAGGGAGCCACAATTCGTTCCCACGAGTCCCTGCCCTGTCGGGCTGTCGAAATTTCCAGGGCTTTCGGGGCAAGGCAGCGATCCCGGATTGTTCTCACCCGACTTGGCTGCCTGCGCGGCGACGTAGCCGATCAGCGCCTGCTTTGCCCGGTTCAATACTTCGGCGTTGCGCGTTTTTCTGGCTGCGGCGGCCGCACCGCTCTCGGAATTCAGCTGACTTACCAGGAACCACGAAGCGCCAAGCATGATGACCGCCAGCAGGGCGAGCAGGGCGGCGCCGCGCTCGCGTTTTGGTCCGCTCCGTCTCATTTCTTCGACGGCGCGGCGCGGCGGGGCGTGATCTTGATGTCGCCCTCGCCGAGGATGTCGCGCACTTCCCCGCTGCCGCGATCGACGGACTCGCCGACGCGAAGGTCGTAGCGCTGCGTGCCTTCCCCTGCCGGGATCGAGACGCGGCCCGGATTCGGGCTGCGAGGCGTCACGCGCGCGCCGTCGGCCTGGGAACTTTCCGGGATGGTCTCGCCGTTGACCCATACGGTCGACTTGCCGCCGCCGCGCTGCACCGCGCCGTCGATCCGGGTAATCGGCGATTCCGTTACCGGAGCGGCCGCGGGCTTGTCGGGAACGCGCGCCTTGCGCCGCGCATCGAGCGCCGCGCGCTGGTCCGGCGTGAAGAAAAGGCGCCCGAGTTCCTGAGCGTCGGCGTTCATGGACCCGGCGAGGGCGACGCCAGCCGCGACCAGCGCCGTCTTGATCGAGGTGCCGGCGATGCGTCTCATGCCTTGGCCGCCCGGTCGATGATGGTAATCAGGTCGATTTCGCATTCGGCGCGCAGCCGGGGCACGATCGAGGTGCCCGTGGGCGCGGTTCCCGTGCGGGTCATCGCGCAGCGCTTGACCGAATAGTAGGCGTTGCCGGAGTCGCGCAGTTCGCGCAGGAACGTGAGCAGGTCTCCCTCATGCAGCAGCGCGATGTCCACCTTCATGGTGCTCGCGTAGAAATCGACTCCCGCGGGTTTGGCGGCGAAGGAACCGAGCAGGCGCTGGCGGTCCACGAGGTAGCGCAGGTCGAGCAGTTCCCGGGTGGTCCGGATCCGGGTCATCGCGTCGGCCCACTCGAGGCGCTGTTCCTCGCCGAGGATGTGCAGGCTCTTCAGCCTGCGGTACACCGCCAGCTTGTCGTTTACTTCCTTCTCTTCTTCGGCGATGCGCGTCAGGCGGTCCCTCGCCTGCGCGCGTTCGGCGGTTGCCGCCGCTAGCTGGCGCTCGGCGGCCTTCTGCTGGTTCTGTACCCAGAGGATCAGGCCGGCCCCGGCGCCAAGCAGCGCGACCAGCAGCAGCAGCGGCAACGCCAACTTCTTCAGTTCGGCGGCGGTGAAGCTCATTTCAGCGGCCGTCCCACGGTGATCGTGAATCGCGGCGCTTCGGTGCCTTCGCCCGCGCCGATGTCGCCCGAGAGCGTGCCGGCGGAGGTGACGTCGAAAGGCAGCTGCGTGCGCAGGATTCGCCAGGCGGGATCCATGCGCATTGCCTCGGCAAAGCTCTGCACCTGGCCGGTAATCGCGCGGTAGTCGGAGCGCCGGGTTGCATTGACGCGACCGGAAACCTCGAGAATCTGCAGAATCTCCGCTGCGGCGGCGGGAGACGGGTCCGCCCTGGAAGTTCCTTCCGCGCCGGGTTTGGTCACGCGCCAGGCCACCGACTCAATGTCCATCTGCGGGTACTTTTCCACCACTTGCGACAGGTAGACCAGCGCGGGCTCGGGCGAGGCGGATTGGGTCGCAATCCGCGTGAACTCGACCACGGTCGCCTTGAGGTTGTCCGTCGTGGTCTGCGTTACCGGGAACGATGCCGTGATGCGCTGGTACTGCGCGGTGGCTTCAGCCGATTCGCGCTGCTGGACGGATGCCCGATCCTTGAGACTAAGCAGGTCGAGGCCCTGAACGGCGGCGATCGCGGCGCAGACCAGGAACCCGGCGGCGCCCGTGCCGAGGATCGCGCGCTGCAGCTTCCAGAGGAAAAAGCTGCGCCGGTCCTCGACCCGGGCGAACTGCTCCTTCGGCGGATGCTTGACAGCGAGATGCAGGAACAGCTGTTCGCCCGGCAGGCCGGGCGCCGCGCGTTTCGCGCCGACCTTGCGCGCCGCTTCGTCCGCTACGAGGGTCTGGAACGTAAGGCGCGCATCGGACACCAGAATCTGTTCGAGCGCCGGACGCTGCGCGGCGGAAGCTATCACCAGCACCTGGATGGGCGGGCCGTCGCGCGGCATGGTTCGCAGCGTCGCCAGGTACTGGATCAGGCGCAGCGTCTCTGCCCGCACGAAGGCGGCCACCGCTTCCGGCTCCACCTCGGAGATGCGTTCCAGCCGTGCGAAGCGCAGCCGGCCGTCCTCCACGAAGCACTGACGCAGCCCGGCGCTGTTCGCCGTCACGATCAGGGAACGTCCTCCGCGCGCGCCAAGTTTCGCCGCGAGCACCGGCGCGAGCAGCGGCACGGAATAGACGCCCGAGAGCCGCGCGCCCGACTCCACCAGCGCCTCGATCCAGGCGGTGAACTGTTCCGTGTTGGTGAACGAGGCGAGCAACAGTCGCTCGGTGCGCCGCTCCCCTGATATGAAGCCGAGCGACAATGCCGCCGCCAGCCGCGTGTCGCGGTAGCGCTGCGCCAGCCTGCGCTGCACCACCGCCAGGCGGTCGCTGCCCCTCAGGTAGGGAATCTGGTCTTCGTGGAAATCCTCGCCCGCCAGGTCCGCGACAACGTAAACCAGCGCGCCCTTGCGGCCCTGGAGGCTGGCGCGGAAGGCCTGCAGTCCCTGCGTATCGGCGCCGAACGTCGCTTCCAGTTCGAGCGCTCCGCCTGCGTAGCGGTAGAGCGTGTGCCCGGCGGCGGTGAAGTAGAGGACGAGCTTGGCCGACATCGGGCTAGAACTTCATCTTGGAGATCGTGTCGTAGACCGGGCCGAGCACCGCGAGCATCACCCATCCGAGGATCGCGCCCAGCACGATCGTCATCGCGGGCTCGATCATGGCCTGCACCTTGTCAATGCTTTCCTTCACTTCGCGATTGTAGAAATAGCTTACGTTCAATAGCGCCCGGTCGAGCGCGCCTGTATTTTCCCCGATTTTCAGCATCCGGATCACCAGGGCCGGGAACAGGCCCACGTCGGTAAAGGCCATGGTCAAGCCCTTGCCTTCGGCGATCTGCTGGCCCGCGGCGCGCAGCGCATTCTCGAGGGGGCGATTGCCGACGATTTCCTCCGAAGAGCGGATCGCGTCCAGCACCGTGATGCCCGAGCTGTACATCATGGCGAAACTCGAAGCAAAGCGCGACAGGATGATCTTGCGCAGGATCGGGCCGATGAACGGCACGCGCAGCTTCCAGTCGTCCATGGCGTAGGCCACCGCCGGATTGGTCTTGGCGGCAGCCTTGAGGCCGAACCAGATCGCGGGCGGCGCGGCGATGACCGCCCACCAGTAGCCGACGAAGAAATTCGAGACATGGATCAGGATCCGGGTCTGCAGCGGTATTTCCTGGCCCATGTTCCGGATGAAGCCCACCATCTGCGGCACCAGGTAAATCATCAGGAAGAACGTGACCAGGAGCACCGTGCCGCCGACGAACAGCGGATACATCATCAGCTTCTTGGTCTGTGCCGCGAGTTCATCCTCCCATTTCAGGGTCTCGGCGAGGCTCTTCAGTACCTCGGAGAGCTTGCCGGTCTGTTCCCCCGAGCGCACCAGGCTGACCATCACCTTGCTGAACACTTCCGGGTAGTCGGCCAGCGCCTGCGACAGGCTCTTGCCGCCCTCGATGGTCTCGACCAGGCCGCCGACGACTTCCCTGAATCGGAGGTTCTCAACGCTTTCGCGCAGGTCGATCAGGCCCTCGACGATCGGCACGCCGGCGCTGGCAAGCTGTTCCAGGTGGAAGCAGAAGTTGATCAGGTCCTGGCGCTTGACGCCGCTGCTGCCGACGAGCCGGCTCTTCTGCGCGCTCGGCGCGCCGCTGACGAGGTCCAGGCCCATGCGCGAGAGCCGTTGCTCGAGGTCGAACACGTTGCCGGCGTCGGCGCGGCCGATCACGGCCTTGCCCTCGGCGTCTATTGCCTTGTAGGTGTACAGAGGCATGCCGGAATCCCGGCTAGGCCATGCGATCGGTCAAGTCGGCGACGCGCATTAGCTCGTCGACGCTCGTCACGCCGCTGCGCACCAGGCGGATGCCGTCTTCGGCCAGAGGTTTGAAACCCTTGGCGCGCGCCGCCGTGAGGATCTCGCGCGCCGTGGCGCGGCGCGCGACCAGTTCGTCGATCGACGGATCCATCTTGAGGATTTCCATGATGCCGACGCGCCCGCGGTAGCCCTGGTAATCGCACTGCTCGCAGCCGACCGAGCGGAACAGCGCAACCGGTTCCGTGGGCGACAGGCCCAGCAGGCGCCGTTCCTTGACCTCGGGATCGTACGATTGCCGGCAGGTGCGGCAGAGCTTTCTCACCAGGCGCTGCGCGATGATTCCGATGATGTTCCCGGCCATGATGTCGGGCACGATTCCGATGTCGAGGAGCCGGGGAATCGCCCCCACCGCCGAATTCGTGTGCAGCGTCGTGTACACCTGGTGGCCGGTCATCGCGGCGCGGAACGCCATCTCCGCTGTTTCCTCGTCGCGCACCTCACCGACCAGGATCACGTCCGGGTCTTGGCGCATCATCGCGCGGATGCCGTTGGCGAAATCGAGCTTCGCCGACTCCGCCACCGAGGTCTGGCGGATCAGCGTCATCGGATACTCGACCGGGTCCTCCAGCGTCATGATGTTGACGCCGTCGGAATTGATGTGATTCAGGATCGAATAAAGCGTGGTCGTCTTGCCGCTGCCGGTCGGGCCGGTGACCATGATGATGCCCTCGGGCCGCGCGATCATGCGCTTCAGCAGCTCGAGCTGCGACTCCTCCATGTTCAGGCGATCGAGCGGCACGATGCCCTTCTGCCGGTCGAGGATCCGCAGCACGACGTTCTCGCCGTGCGTGGTGGGCAGGCTGGCGACGCGGAAGTCGACCACGCGGCCAGCCATCGTCGCCGAGATGCGGCCATCCTGCGCCGCTCTCGTCTCGGCGATGTTCATCTTCGCCATCACCTTCAGGCGCACTGCCATCGCCGGCCAGTAGGTCTTGTGCAGGCTGCGGATCTGGCGCAGCACGCCGTCGATGCGGTAGCGGATGCGGAGGAAGTTCTGTTCCGGTTCGAAGTGGATGTCGGAGGCGCTGCGGTCGACCGCATCGGCGAGCAGCGCGGAAATGAGCCGCACCACCGGTTGGCTGTACTCGTCACCTTCCGAAATCGAGGTGTAGTCCACCTCGCCGGTCTCGATCTCGCGCAGGATGCCGTCGATCGAGAACTCGTGGCCGTAGTAGTGCTCGATCGCGCGCTCGATCTCCGAGTCGCCGGCCAGGCGCAGCTCGATCTCCAGGTCGCCCTTGAGGTGGGCGCGCAGCTGGTCGACGGCAACGATGTTGTTCGTGTCGGCCAGGGCGACGATGAATTTCTTCGCGTGACGGTCGAGCGCAACGGGAAACATGCGATAGCGCCGCGCCAGTTCGCGCGGCAGCATCTTCAGCGCGGCCGGGTCGACGATGATGTGCGTCAGGTCGACCGATTGCAGCCCCAGCTTTTCCGACAGCGCGTCGCGCAATGTCGCTTCCGAGACGAAGCCGAGCTGCACCAGCAGCCGGCCGACCGGCAGGTGCGACTTCATCTGCTCGAGCAGCGCGATTCGCAGCTGATCCTCGGTGAGGATCCCCTGGTCGATCAGGATCTGGCCGATGTGCCGCTTGGCTTGCGGATTCGTGGGCGAATTCATCCAGCCTCCATGATACCCGCCGCGCCGGGGAGCCGCACTGCAAAAAAACGTTAGCGGGTAACCTGCAGGGAGAGTTGCTGCACTCGCGTACGCGCGGTTTCCAGGGCGAAACTGGCGCTGCGCTTTTCGGCCAGCGCCAGCGCGCGCCGGTAGTACTCCAGCGCGAGCTTCGGCTGGCGCAGCTGGTCGAGGCTGACGGCTACGTTAAATGCGTAATCCGCGTTATCAGGATCGGTGGCGAAGGCCTTGAAGTAGGCCTGCTGCGCCTCGGCCCAGCGCCCCTGCTGCGCGTACTGATTGCCGAGGGTGAAATACAACACATTCGCTTCGCGATCCGCCGCCAGCAGGGATTTGACTCGGCTCTCGACAAGCACTGGATCGAGTTGCTCGCTGCGCAGCGCGAGCAATCCCGCCTGCGCATAGGGATCGCGCGGGTCCGTCTGCAGGATGCGCTGGTAGTAGCCATGCGCAAGGTCGTAGCGCTGGGCACGCATTTCGATCGCGGCCAGGCCGAGCAAGGCGTCCCGGTTGGCGGATTCTTCGCGCAGCACCTGCTGGTACTCGGTGCGCGCTTTCGCAAGATCGCCGGCCTGGTACGCGGCATATCCCGCGCTCACCTGCGGATGGATCTGTGTTGCGCCGCGCGTCACGCTGACCGGGCGTTCCTCATCCGGCACGGGCCGGCTTCGCGCCGCGCCGCCGATTCTCGCCGCAGGCTTCGGCAAAGGCGCTGGTGATGCTGCCGGTACCTCGGCGGACACTGCCGGGGCCGCGGGCGCGGGTTTGGCGCTCCCGGCCGGAGCCGCAGGAACTGCAGGTGCCGCAGGGAGGGCGGCCGCGGGTGCCGGCGTTGAACCGCCGGGCAGTCCCGGAATGGCACCCGGCCCAGCGCCGACGGGCGCCGTCGCCGCGGGGGCGGCGCTTTTGGCTCCGACTTCCACTGGCTTTTCGCTCGGGGATCGCGCCGGATTGGTGTTCACTAGCGAAGGCGGCGGCCGCAGCTGAATGTAGAAATAGATCGCGGTTCCAACCGCGAATGCGCCCAGCAGGCCCATCGTGATGAAGAACGGCAGGCGCGGGTTGGGTTCGCGGAATTTCGCCTCGAATACCTTTTGCGCGGCGGCGCGCTCGTTGGTTGAACTGTCGGCCGGCGCTCCCGCCGAAGGGCGCGCGGCGGCGCGCCGCGGCGCGGCGGCGCGCTCGGGCGCAGGCTCGTCCACGGCAACCATGAGTTCCAACGGCGCCGCGGGCTTGGGCTGCGGCGAAGGCCGGATGTCGTCGCTCAGGATCTCCAGCGGCGCCGAGATGTCGGGCAGCTCGTCGCGCCGCATGATGTGCCTGCCGTCGGTGGCGACGGTCGCTTCAGTGTCAAACACGGATGGCTCGGGCTCGGCGCCGCCATCCTTGGCGCGACGCTGCGCTTCTTCCTTGGCTTTCTCCGCCTTTTTCAGCGCCTCCAGCAGCAGGCTCATGTCACTCCGCCGGCGGGCGGCTCGGATTGGGCTTCAGGAAGAAATCGCTTCCCGGCAGCAAGTCCCGCAGCCGCGAAAAATCGCCGTCAACACTGGAATCGCGGATGACGATTGCGCGCAGAAAAATCACGAGTTCAGTCTTCTGGTTCAGGTTCCTGCGCTGCGCCAGCAACTGCCCGACGCCAGGCACCCTGTTCACGCCGGGAATGCCATCCTCGACGTCGCTGACCGTGTCCTGGATGAGCCCGCCCAGCACAGCGGTCTGGCCGCTCTGCACGCGCAAGATCGATTCCATCTCGCGCGTCTGGATCTCGGGGATATTGCTCGTGATTGGGCGAATGGTGCAGCCGGCCGCCGGTACCGGAATGCCGCAAGGATTGGCAAGCGATGGATTGGGGTCGGGGATGTCCCTCAGCTTGCGCGAGATCGTGGGCCGAACGTTGAGCAGTATGGTATCGGTCTCGCTGATCTGAGGTACGACACTCATGATGAAACCTACAGGCACTGAATTCACCGTAGTGCTGAAAGTCGTCACCGAAGGCGCGTTCGCGGCAGCCACGGTGTTCGCGGTGACCGTGAAATAGACGAGGTTGTCCACGACCTTGAGCACGGCGGTCTGGTTGTTCAGCACGCTCAGCTTGGGACTGGAGAGTACGCGCACATCGCCGAAGGATTCGAGCAGCCTCAGAGTGCCGGTGATGCCCAGTCCCGGGCCGCTCGAAAAACCGAGCGTGAACGCATTGGTACCTATGCCCGCAGGAGTGCCGGTGGAAACTTGCGCAAATCCAAATCCGGCGACTCTGCGCAGGCGTTGCCAATCGATACCCCGCTGGTAGTCGTTGTTGAGCTGGACCTCGGCGATAGTGGCCTCGATCAGTACCTGGCGCTTCGCACTGCTCATGACCTGGTCGAGAAATTCCTGCACTTTTTCGTGCTGCCGCGAGGTGGCGCGGATGCTGAGCACGCCGGACTCCGGATTGGAAATCACCGAGGCTGCCTCGCGGAATTCGGAGGTTGGCGGCGCCACGGGCGTGGCAGGCGCTGCGACGGGAGCCCCCGAAGCCGCCGGGGGAGCCGCCGGGACGGCCGCCGCAGGCGCATTCAGGGGGATGATCCTGTCCGTTTCGCGCAGCAAGTCCCTGACGTTGGCGACCAGCGTGTCCCAGAACTTGTTGATCGAACTCGTCTTGATGATCGAAGTGGAGTTGTTCTGGGCACCGGCGCCGCCGCCGCCGCCCGGCGCCGCCGCCGTGCCGCTCACGTTCGTGGAAAGGTTTGCCAGGCTGGTTGCGTCACGCGTCAGGTTGACGTAGTCGATCCGGTAGACCCTCAGGTACGGCGTATCGCGCATCACCGACAGGGTCTGGCCTTCCATCTCGTAGCGCATGTCGATCTGCCGCGAGATCCTGCTCAGCAACTGCTGCAAGGTCTGGTCGATGGCGTTCAGCGTGACCGAACCGGTCACGCCCGGATGAATGTCGACGTTCAGCTTCGCGTCGCGCGCCAGCGCGAACAGAAGGTCCTGCACCCGCACGTTATTCACGACGACGCTGTAGGTCTCTGGCCGGACGGCCGGCGAGGGCGGCGGCAGCGCCGGGGCCACCTGGACCGGCGCGGGAATCGCGCCTGCCGGTGGCGGGACCTCGGCGCGGACATGAGCTGCAGAGGGCTTGAGCGGGGTCTGGCCGCACCCCGCGATTGCAGCCGCCAGCGCGGCCGCAAAGACTACTTTGGCCAGGTCAGGAACGCGGCGAACTTCTCCCATGGAGCTAGCATAGCATGATTCCATGAAGAGTATCTCCTAAGCATTTGTTGCCATGACGTTTTCTGACCTCGCCGGAAGTCCGGCGCCGGCCTCAAATGGCGGCGCGCAATTCGGCGAAACTGCGCAGCTCGAAACGGAAGGCGTTCTGGTACTTGGGCGGCAGGCGCTTGGCCGCTTCCGCCGCCACTTCCAGGGTCGGGTACGCGCCGTAGGTGACGCGCAGGAAATAGCTCGACCCCGTGGCAACCGGTATTACGTAGAGCTCCGGAAGGGGGACCAGCTCCCGGGCGCGGGCGAGAAAGCGTTCCGTGCGCGCCGGGTCGCTGTTCTCGGCGACAAACAACTCGATGCTGAAGCTCGTGTCCGGCTCGTTTTCGAGTTTCGCGCGCGCACCGGCAATCCTCTCGCGCAACATGGGATTGCGGCCGGCGGAATAGCCTTCGAGACGGCGTGATTTTTCAAGGGTGAGGAGGGGCGCCAGCGGCTTGTCCGGTAGCTGCGCCACCGGCGCTGCCTCCGAAGAGGCGGCCTTGCCAGGCTCTGTGGCGGCAGACGCGGTCGCCGGCTGCGGGGGAGGCGCGACAGCGGCCGCAGGGACCTGCAGCGAAGCCGCCGGCGTCGATGCGACAGGGACTGCAACTTCCCGCGCAAGCCAGTAGAACGCGCCCGCCCCGGCGATGGCGCCGGCGGCCAGCAACGCCCCGGCCGCGAGGATCCGCGAGTCGCGCCGCACGTGCCCGGGGACAGGGGCGAAATCGGAATCCGCGATCGCGGCCCTGACTTCGCGCGGCGTTACCGCTAGAGTGTTTGCGGCGAAAGCGGCCAGCAGCGATTTGTCGCACAGCACGTTGATGCGCCGCGTCAGCCCGCTGGACGCGCGCGTGATGGCGGAGACCGCCGCCGAGGTGAAGACTTCCCGCCCCTTGTAGCCCGCGGCCCGCATGCGGAACGCAACATAGCTTCCGGCCTCGTCGGCGGTCAGCGGCCTGGTGCGGAAGCTGTGCGTGATGCGGTCCTTGAGCTGGCGCATCGAGGGCTTGTCCAGCGCCGCATCCAGTTCGGGCTGGCCGAACAACACGATCTGCAGCAGTTTGTGGCGGCTCGACTCCAGGTTCGACAGCAACCGCACCTGCTCAAGGGTGTCCTCCGGCATGGCGTGGGCCTCGTCGATCATGACCACCACGCGCCGGCCGCTGGCGTAGAGTTCTATCAGCTGCGTCTGCAATTCGCGCAGTACCGACGAGGGGGGATTCGCGGTGGCCGTCCGTCCGAGTTCCTCGGCGATCGCGAGCAGGATTTCGGCGCGCGAATAGGAGGGATTGGCGAGGAACACCGTCTCGACCTCCGGCGGCAGGCGCTCCATCAGCACGCGGCACAACGTGGTCTTGCCGCTGCCGATTTCGCCGCTTACCTTGACGATGCCCTCGTCGTGCAGGATGGCGTAGAGCAGCCCCTCCAGCGTGGCGCCGCGGTCCGCGCCGTCGAAGAAGAAATCCGGATGCGGCGTGATCCGGAACGGCGGCTCGTTCAGGCCGAAATGCTCGAGATAGAGTGCCACCGGCTATTTTTCCTTTTCTTCCGGATGGTTCATCCGGCTGTAGAGCGTGGTGCGATTGACACCCAGCAGTTTTGCCGCCTGGCTGACATTGCCGCGCGTGAGCTTCAGCGCCGCTTCGATGTAGCCCCGTTCGAGGGATTGCAGGAATTCGTCCAGCCGGATGCCCCGGCTGCGCTCGAGGTGGCGCAGCGCCTGCGCGAGTACGTCGCCGTCGCCCGGGAGGGCCTCGCCCGGCGCATCCGATGCAAGGTCGAATTCCGGCTCGAGTTCCGCGCCCGGCAGCCGGCGGCCGGCATGCTTGGTGGTCAGCCGAATCACGATATTGCGCAGCTCGCGCACGTTGCCCGGGAAGGGATAGGCAAGCCAGCGCCTCTCGGCGCTTTCGTCGAGCGTAAACGCCTGCACGCCGGCCTGCTCGGCGTAGAAGCGCCGGAAATGCTCGAGAAGCAGCAGCTTGTCGGCCTCCATTTCGCGCAGCGGCGGCACGCCCAGCGTGAAAACGGAAAGCCGGTGGTAGAGGTCGGCCCGGAAACTTCCCTTGCGTACTTCCTGCCGCAGGTCGCGGTTGCTGGCGGCAATCACTCGGGCGCGCGAGACATGGCTGGCTGTCTCGCCGACGCGCTGGTATTCGCCGTTCTCGAGCACGCGCAGAAGCTTCGCCTGGATTTCCAGCGGCAATTCCCCGATCTCGTCGAGGAACAGGGTGCCGTCGCGGGCGTCCTCGAAGTATCCGGCCTTGTTCGCGAGCGCGCCGGTGAAGGCGCCCTTGGCATGGCCGAAGAGCGTTGGTTCGACCAGCGTCGGCGCGATCGCGGCGCAATTGAGCGCGAAATAGGGCTTGTCGGCGCGCGCCGACAGCCGGTGCAGGCTTTGCGCGACCAGTTCCTTGCCGCTGCCCGACTCGCCTTCGATCAGCACCGGAAACGGCGAGCCGGCGAACTGCGCGAGCTGGCTTTTCAGTTTCATCAGCGCGGGACTCTGGCCGATCAGTTCCTCGGCGCCGCGGGTGTAGCTCAGTTCGGCGTCGCGAACCGCCAGCGCCCGCGCCAGGATCTTCTTCAGCGCCGCGGGGTCGCAGGGTTTCGAGATGAATTCTGCGGCCCCCAGGGCGCGTGCGTGTCGCGCGTGGGCCGCATCGTTCTGACCCGAGAGCACGAAGATGCGCATCTTCGGCGAATGCGCGAGCAGGTCGGTGATCAGCTGGAAGCCTTCGTCCGGCGCGTGCGGCGTGGGCGGCAGGCCGAGGTCCACCAGTGCGAGTTGCGGCGCTTCGGGCAGCTGGCGCAGGAGGTCGATCGCGTGCAGCCGGGATTCACAGGCCAGAACCTCGAACTCGGCGCCGAGTGCGAAGGACAGCGTATCTGCGATCAGCGCGTCGTCGTCGACGACGAGCAGCCGGGGACGGCCCTCAGGCGTTGACTGCAGCGGCGTCGGCATCGGATCTAATGCACCTCAGGAAAGCGCGCTCGAGGCTGGCTTCCCCGAATTGCCGGCACAGCGCCGCAGGGGCGCCGCAGAAGCGGATTGCGCCGCGATCGAGCACCGTCAGCGACGAGCACAGCTCCTCCACGTCGGCAAGCACGTGCGTCGTGAAGATCAGCGCGCTGCCGGCGCGGTTCAACCTCGCCATCACCGATTTCACGGCGACCCTGCCGGCGGGATCCAGCCCGCTCATCGGCTCATCCAGCACATACAGGTCCCGCGGCAGCAGGAAGCAGGCTGCAAGGCCGAGTTTCTGCGTCATGCCCTTCGAGAGCTGGCGCACCGGACGCTCCAGAGCCTGCGGATCCAGTTCCAGTTCCGCTGCCAGGGCCACCGCGCTCTCGCGGACAAACGGGGCGCCGCCAAGTTCGAGCGTCATGGCGAGAAACTCCCGGCCCAGCAGGTAGTACGGGGGCACGAAGCGTTCCGGAACATATGCGAGCCGCTCGCGCGCGGCCGCCTGCCGGCTGTCGATGCCGAAGATCTCTACCCGGCCGGCGTCGGCCGCGCACAGGTCGAGGGCGCACTTGATGAACGTCGTCTTGCCTGCGCCATTGGCACCGGCCAGGCCCATCGCGGCGCCGGGGGCGACATCCATGCTGGCGCCATCGAGAGCCCGGCGCGCGCCGAAGCGCTTGACGAGCCCCTCGGCGCGAAAAGCTGCGGCGGTCGCGGGGACACCCATGTGGGCGATACTATAATCCTCCCCTTCGCTTGCACCTCCCTTCATCTGTGGCCAGTGCCCCCATCGTCGAGATAGACAAGGTTTCGTTCGGCTACGACGCGGCGCGCCCGGTGCTGCACGGCGTGAGCTTGCGCATCGAGCCCGGCAGCGTGGTCGGCATCATGGGCCAGTCCGGCTGCGGCAAGACGACGCTGCTGCGGATCATCGCCGGCTGGCTCAAGGCCCGCGCCGGCACGACCCGCGTGCTGGGCGAATCGCTGGGCGGGCTCGACAACGAGGGCATCCACGCCCTGCGCCGCAAGATGGGCATGCTGTTCCAGTTCGGGGCCCTTTTTACGGACATGACGGTGTTTGACAACGTCGCCTTCCAGATGCGCGAGCATACCGACCTTCCCCCGGATCTTGTCCACGACCTGGTCATGATGAAGCTCGAAGCGGTCGGGTTGCGCGGCGCGGCGCGGCGCATGCCCTCCGAACTCTCGGGCGGCATGGCGCGGCGCGTGGCGCTGGCGCGGGCGGTCGCCCTGGACCCGCAGCTCATGCTCTACGACGAACCCTTTACCGGGCTCGATCCGATTTCCCTGGGCGTGATCGCGCGACTGATCCGGACACTGAACGACTCGCTCGGGCAGACCTCCATCGTCGTAAGCCACGACGTCGAGGAATGCTTCGGCATCGCGGACTACGTCTACTTCGTTGCGGCCGGCCGGATCGTCGCCGAGGGCACGCCGGCACAGTTGCGCAACTCGGCCGAACCGTTTGTCAGCCAATTCGTGCAAGGCGAGCCCGACGGCCCCATCCCGTTTCATTTCCCGGCGCCGGGCTACGAAGCGGATCTCGCGGCGGTTTCCGGAAATGTCTGAGCCGTCGCTACTTGCCGCGCTGAGCCGGGGGCTGGCCGACCTGGGCGCCGCCGCGATCGCGAAAGTCCGGCGGCTGGGGTTCGCGGCGCGCTTTTTTGTCGCAATCGTGCTCAATTCGGGCACGGCGTTGCGCCGTTTCGGATTGACCATCCGCGAGATTTATTTCGCCGGCGTCCTGTCGCTGGTCATCATCCTCGTCTCGGGCCTGTTCGTCGGCATGGTGCTGGGCTTGCAGGGCTACGATACGCTGCAGCGCTACGGCTCGTCGGAGGCGCTCGGCATCCTGGTTGCGCTCTCCCTGGTGCGGGAGCTTGGGCCGGTGATCGCGGGCCTGCTGTTCGCGAGCCGCGCGGGGTCCGCCATTACGGCCGAGATCGGCCTGATGAAGGCAACCGAACAGCTCGCGGCGATGGAGATGATGGCCGTGGACCCCATCGCGCGCGTGGTCGCGCCGCGCTTCTGGGCCGGCGTGATCTCCATGCCTCTGCTGGCGGCGCTGTTTTCTGCGATGGGCATTTTTGGCGGCTACCTGGTCGGAGTGCAGCTGATCGGGGTCGACGAGGGCGCGTTCTGGTCCCAGATGCAGGCGTCGGTGGACGTGCGCAACGACATCCTGAACGGAGTCATCAAGAGCCTGGTCTTCGGCGTCGCGGTGACCTGGATCGCGGTTTTCGAGGGCTACGACGCCCCCCCTACCGCCGAAGGGGTTTCCGGGGCCACCACCCGGACCGTCGTGACCTCGTCTCTGGCCATCCTTGCCCTCGATTTCGTGCTTACGGCGCTCATGTTTACCGGAGGAAATGGGAAATGAAACGCTCCATCATCGACATCTGGGTCGGCGCCTTCGTGGCCGTCGGCTTTGCCGGGTTGTTGTTTCTTGCCCTAAAAGTGGGAAATTTGGCCTCATTTTCGACTGCGGAGACGTATCAGGTGCAGGCCAAGTTTGCTAACATTGGCGGGTTGAAGGTTCGGGCGCCGATCAAGAGCGCGGGAGTGGTCGTGGGGCGCGTCTCGAACGTCACGTTCGACAACGAGAGCTACGAGGCCATCGTCACGTTCAATGTGGACGCGCAGTACAGGTTTCCGCGCGATACTTCCGCGAAAATCCTGACTTCGGGCCTGCTGGGCGAGCAGTACGTGGGGCTGGAAGCGGGCGGGGATGGCGTGATGCTGAAGCAGGGGGACCGGTTGCGGCTGACCCAGTCGGCCGTGGTGCTGGAAAACCTGATCAGCCAGTTTCTGTTCAACAAGGCGGCGGAAGGCAAAGATACCAAGGACGGCAAGTGACAACGATACGCATCATCAGGAACCTGTTTCTTGCGCTGCTCCTGGCGGCGGCCACGGGCTGCGCGACGACCGGCGCCGACGGCCGCGATCCGCTCGAGGGCTTCAATCGAGCCATGTATTCGTTCAACGATGGCTTCGACAATGTCATCGGCAAGCCGGTCGCGACCGCGTACCGCGACACCCTGCCCGCGCCGGTTCGCGGCTGGGTGCGCAATTTCTTCGCCAACATCGCGGACCTCTGGATCGGCGCCAACAACCTGCTGCAGGGCAAGCCAAAGGATACTGTCACCGACTGGGCCCGCTTCGCGATCAATTCGACCCTCGGGGTTTTCGGTATCAATGATGTTGCCTCCGACATCGGGATCGAGAAGCACGATGAAGACTTTGGCCAGACGTTCGGCCGCTGGGGCGCGGGCGACGGCGCCTATGTCGTATGGCCGTTTCTGGGTTCCAGCAGCGTGCGCGACAGCGTCGGGCTGGTATTTGACGCCGGCCTTGACCCGGTACTGCAACACAAGCCCGTCCGGGTGCGCAACGCGATGACGGTCCTGCGCGCGACGAGCAAGCGCGCCGACCTGCTCGACGCGAGCCGCATCCTGGAGGAGGCCGCGCTGGACAGGTACGTGTTCCAGCGCGATGCCTACCTGCAGCGGCGCCGCAATCAGGTTCATGACGGCAATCCTCCCCGGGCAGCGCGCGAGCAACCGGTGGCCGAAGCCGCGGAGCCGGTGTCCGGGAGCCGTCCCGCTACGGCCGAGAGCCGGCCGGCGCCCGAAACGCAGACTTCGCCACAGCCTTCGGCCGAAGCGCCTGTCGCGCGGCCGGACCCGGCGGCGGTCGAAGCCGCAGTGCGCCTGCTGGAACTGCCGGCGTCTTCCGCCGTCATCAGCGGAGGCTAGGATGTTCCCGAGGTTTGCACGGTTCGCGACGCTGGCCGCGGCGGCGGCAATCCTTGCGGCGGGCGCCGTGCGAGCCCAGGCCCCCGCAGACGGCCAGGCGCCCGACCAGCTGGTAAAGACCGTGACCCTCGAGGTCGTGGACCTCATCCAGAAGGACAAGGACATCCAGAAAGGCGATCGCAAGAAGGTCATCGCCCTCATCGAGGCCAAGGTCCTGCCGCACTTCAATTTCCAGGCGATGACCTCGAGTGCGGTCGGCCGCAACTGGGACAAGGCCAGCGCCGAGCAGAAGGCGCGGCTGGTTGACGAGTTCAAGACCCTGCTGGTGCGCACCTACTCGAGCGCGCTCGCTTCCTACAGCAACCAGAAGTTCGATTTCCGGCCGCTGCGCGCCAAGCCGACGGATACGGACGTCACGGTGAACGTGCGTATTCTGCAGCCGGGCAGCCAGCCGGTGACGATCGATTACGACATGGAAAAGCGCCCCGGCGGCTGGAAAGTCTGGGACGTGCGCGTCGGCGGCATCAGCCTGGTCGCCAACTACCGCACGGAGTTCGACAACCTGATCCGCGAATCCGGCGTCGACGGACTGGTCAAGGCGCTGGTCGCGAAGAACAACTCGCAGGGCCAGGCCGCGGTCGCGGGAGCGTCCAAGAAATGATCCGGCGCGAAGGCGAGCGCATGGTCGTAAGCGGCGCCCTGACGCTTGCGAGCGTGGCGGCGGCACTGCGCGAAGGCAGCCCTGTCATCGGGCAGGGCGTGTGTACGGTGGATCTGGCCGAGGTCGGCGAACTGGACTCATCCGCGCTTGCGCTGCTGCTTGCCTGGATGCGGGAAGCCAAGAAGCAGAACCGGGAATTGCAGTTCGCGAACCTTCCGCAGGGCCTGACCACCATTGCCCGCCTGTACGGCGTGGCCGATCTGCTGCCCGCCGCTCCGGCGTCCGTCCACCACTGAGCTGAACGCCCGCGCGAGCCCGCGCCGCAGGTGGTTACGGGCCCGCCCGCCGTGACCATTGCGTCCATGACTTTTGCCATCGAAGCCCTGAATGTCGAGAAGCGCTACGGCGCGCTGCAAGCGCTTGCCGGTGTCAGCCTTGCAGTGGCCGAAGGGGAGTTCTTCGGCCTGCTGGGGCCGAACGGCGCCGGCAAGACCACGCTGATCAGCATCATCGCAGGCCTGGTGCGCGCCAGCGCCGGCAAGGTAAGCGTGATGGGCGCCGACGTGATCGCCGACTATCGGCGGGCGCGGCGCATGCTCGGCGTGGTGCCGCAGGAACTGGTCTTCGACCCGTTCTTCTCGGTGCGCGAGACGCTGCGCCTCCAGTCGGGATACTTCGGCCTGCGCAACAACGACGCCTGGATCGACGAGGTGATGCATCACCTCGACCTCGTTTCGAAGGCCGATGCCAACATGCGCACCCTTTCCGGCGGCATGAAGCGCCGCGTGCTCGTGGCGCAGGCGCTCGTACACCGGCCGCCGGTCATCGTTCTCGACGAACCCACGGCCGGGGTGGACGTGGGATTGCGGCAGGGGCTGTGGCAGTTCATCCGGCGCCTGAACCGAGATGGCCATACCATCGTCCTGACCACGCACTACCTCGAGGAAGCCGAGGAACTGTGCGACCGCATTGCGATGCTCAAGGCGGGCCGCATCGTCGCGCTCGATTCGACGCGCAACCTTCTCGAGACGTTTTCGGGCCTGGTGCTGAAGCTGCGCCTCGACCGCAGCGCGCTGCCGGACGGACTGGACGCCACTTTGCTCGCCGCCGAAGACGGGCGCTTCACGCTGCGCCTGCGCGACTACAACGCGCTGGAGCAGGTGCTGCACCGCGTGCGCGAGGCCGGCGCGGCGATCAAGGAGCTGGAGCTCGAGCCGCCCGATCTCGAGGACGTTTTCCTGCGCGTGATGGAAAGGCACTGATGGGCGGCTTCCCGACATTGCTCTACAAGGAACTGCTGCGCTTCTGGAAGGTCAGCTTCCAGACGGTGGCCGCGCCTGTCCTGACCGCCTTGCTTTACCTGGTGGTCTTCGCCTATGCGCTGGGGGACCGCGTGCGCATGTTCGAGCAGATGAGCTACGCCCAGTTCCTCGTGCCGGGGCTGGTGATGATGAGCGTGCTGCAGAATGCGTTCGCCAACAGTTCCTCCAGCTTGATCCAGTCGAAGATCAGCGGCAACCTGGTCTTCATGATGCTGCCGCCGATCTCCTACTTCGAATTCTTCGGCGCTTACGTCCTCGCTTCGATGGTGCGCGGGCTGGTGGTGGGCAGCGGCGTGCTCCTGGTGACGCTGTGGTTCGTCGAGCTGCAACTGGCGGCGCCGGCCTGGGTCCTGGTATTCGCCCTGGTGTGTTCGGCGATCCTCGGCGCGCTGGGCCTGATTGCCGGCATCTGGGCCGACAAGTTCGAGCAGATCGCCGCGTTCCAGAACTTCGTCATCCTGCCGCTGACATTCCTCTCCGGCGTGTTCTATTCGATTCACTCGCTGCCGCCGCTGTGGCAGGCGGCGTCGCACCTCAATCCCTTCTTCTACATGATCGACGGATTCCGCTACGGCTTCTTCGGCGTGTCCGATTTTCCGCCGTTCGCGAGCCTGGCGGTGGTCGCGGTAAGCTTTGTGCTGCTCTCCGCGGCCTGCCTGCTGATGCTGCGCTCGGGCTACAAACTGAGGCAATAGCGATGGTCAGCCCTGAAAGCATCAAAACTGGGATCGAAGCAGGTTTGTCCTGCGAGCGCGTGGAAGTGATCGGCGATGGCCAGCATTTCCAGGCCGTCGTCGTTTCGTCCGCTTTCGCGGGCAAGAGCCGAGTGCAGCGCCACCAGCTGGTCTACCAGGCGTTGGGAAATCGAATGCGCGAGGAAATTCATGCCCTGTCGATGCAGACTTTGACCCCGGAAGAAGCAAAGCAGAATGGATAAGCTCCTGATCTCGGGAGGCCGTCCGCTGCGCGGCACGGTGCCGATCTCCGGCGCCAAGAACGCCGCGCTGCCGGTGATGGCCGCGACGCTGCTGGCGCCCGGCGTCCACCGCCTGCGCAACGTGCCGCGGCTGCGCGACACGCGCACCTTCGCCAGGGTGCTGGAATTGCTCGGCGCGAAGGTTTCGTTCGATGGCAACCTGTGCTCGATCGATACCAGCGGCGTGAATTCGGTCGAGGCGCCCTACGAGCTGGTGAAGACGATGCGCGCGAGCATCTACGTGCTGGCTCCGTTGCTGGCGCGCTTCGGCGCCGCGAGGGTCTCGCTGCCGGGCGGCTGCGCCTGGGGGCCTCGGCCGGTGAACCTGCACATGATGGGCCTGCAGGCGATGGGCGCGGCGCTCGACATCGAGCACGGCTACATCGTCGGCCGCAACGTGAAGTTGAAGGGCGCGACGTTCGGTTTCGACGTGGTTTCGGTCGGCGCCACCGCGCAGCTCATGATGGCTGCCGTGCTCGCGGAGGGCGCCACGGTGCTCGAGAACGTCGCGGTCGAGCCCGATGTCACTGTGCTCGGCGAGGTGCTCGTCGCCTGCGGTGCGCGCATAGAGGGGCTGGGAACGCGCCAGCTCACGATCCAGGGAGTGAACGCGCTGCGGCCGATCGACACGACGATCATTCCCGACCGGATCGAGGCGGCGACTTTCGCTGCCGCTGCGGCGATCACGGGCGGCAGCCTCAGGCTGGAGCAAGTCGTGCCGGCCCATTTCGAGGCCGCGCTGCTCAAATTGGAAGAGGCCGGCTGCACGATCGAGAGGGCCGCCGAAGCCGTGACCGTCACCGGCCCGGCGCGACCGAAGGCGCTGAACGTCGTGACCCAGCCGTTTCCGGGATTCCCGACCGACATGCAGGCGCAGATGATCGCCGTTTGCGCGCTGGCCAGCGGCACTAGCGTGATCGAGGACACCGTCTACCTCGACCGCTTCACCCACGTTCCGGAGCTGGCACGGATGGGCGCGAACATCGCGCTGAAAGGCAATGTCGCGGTGGTCAAGGGCGTCGAGCGCCTGTCGGGGGCGCAAGTCATGGCGACTGACCTGCGTGCGTCCGCGAGCCTCGTGCTCGCGGGCCTGGCGGCGCAAGGCGAGACGCTGATTGATCGCATCTATCACCTCGATCGAGGCTACGAAGCGCTGGAACAGAAGCTCGGCGCCGTCGGCGCGCGCATCCAGCGAGTCAACTGATGCGGGTAAACTCGATCGCATGGGCATGATCAGCATCGCACTATCCAAGGGCCGGATCCTGGACGAGACCGCGCCGCTGCTCGCGCGCGTCGGCATCCGTCCCAGGGAAAACCCGGAGGACTCGCGCAAGCTGATCGTTGCCACGGAGCGGCGAGGCGTGCGCCTGATCGTGGTGCGGGCCTCCGACGTTCCCACCTATGTCGGTCAGGGTGCGGCGGAGCTCGGCATCGCAGGGGGCGACGTGCTCGCCGAGCATGGCGGCGCGGGCCTTTACCAGCCGGTGGCCCTGGGCATCGCCCGCTGCCGGATGATGGTCGCGACGCGCCGCGGTTTCGATTACGCCGCTGCCGTGCGGCAGGGGGCGCGGCTGCGCGTCGCGACAAAGTACGTCCAGCTCACGCGCGCGCATTTCGAGGCCAAGGGCGTGCACGTGGACCTGATCAAGCTGTACGGCTCGATGGAGCTGGCCCCGCTGACCGGGCTGGCGGATGCGATCGTCGACCTCGTCTCCAGCGGCAAGACACTGCGCGCCAACGACCTGGTCGCGGTCGAGGAGCTCATGCCGGTGTCCGCGCGCCTGGTCGTCAACCAGGCCGCGCTGAAAACACGCCGCGCCGAGCTGCAGCCGCTGGTCGAGGCTTTTTCCAAGGCAGCTCGCAAGTGAAGATGCGCCGCTTCTCGTCGCGCGCACCTGGCTTTGACGCGAAGCTTGCGGCACTCACGCGCTATGAAGAATCTGGAAACGCAAAGGTGCGGGGCGTCGTCAGCGGCATCATTGCCGACGTGCGCCGGCGTGGCGATGCTGCGGTGCTTGTGTATGCGAGGCGTTTCGACCGGGTGAAAGTAGGCTCGGTTGCAAAACTCGAAATTCCCAAGGGGAAACTTGCGGCGGCGCTGCGCACGCTTCCCCGGCCTCAGGCAAATGCCCTGAAAAGCGCCGCAATGCGCATCCGGAGGTTCCACGAGCGTCAGCGCTCCCGGTCCTGGAAGTATTCGGAAGCCGACGGCACGCAGCTCGGGCAGATCGTCACGCCGCTCGACCGGGTCGGACTTTACGTGCCGGGCGGCAAGGCGGCCTATCCCTCTTCGGTGCTCATGAACGCGATTCCCGCCAAGGTGGCCGGCGTGCGCGAAGTCGTGATGGTCAGCCCGAATCCCGATCCCATGGTGCTCGCGGCGGCGGCGATTGCCGGCGTGGACCGCGTCATCGTTCTCGGCGGCGCGCAGGCGATCGCGGCGCTCGCCTACGGCACGCGCGCCGTGCCGCGGGTGGACAAGATCGTCGGCCCTGGCAACGCCTATGTGGCCGAGGCGAAGCGCCAGGTGTTCGGCCAGGTCGGCATCGACATGATCGCCGGGCCCTCGGAGATCCTCATCATCGGTGACGGCTCGACCCCGGCAGAGTGGGTGGCGATGGACCTTTTTTCGCAGGCCGAGCACGACGAACTGGCCCAGGCGATCCTGTTGTCTCCCAGCGCCTCCTATCTGGATGCCGTCGAAATCCAGATCGAGAAACTGCTTCCGGGAATGCCAAGGGGAAAAATCATTGCCGCCTCGCTCAAGGGGCGCGGCGCTCTGGTCCACACGCGCAGCCTGAGCGAGGCCTGCGATATTTCCAACCGGATCGCGCCCGAGCACCTGGAACTCTCCGTGGCGAAGCCGCGTTCGCTGCTGCCGAAGCTGCGGCATGCGGGCGCGATCTTCCTTGGACGCTGGAGTTCCGAAGCTATTGGCGACTACTGCGCCGGCCCGAACCATGTTTTGCCGACTTCGGGCAACTCGCGCTTCTCGTCGCCGCTGGGGGTCTACGATTTCCAGAAGCGTTCCAGCCTGATCGGTGTATCGCGGTCGGGTGCGCGCAAGCTCGGGCGGCTTGCGTCGGCTTTGGCTCGCGGCGAAGGCCTGCATGCGCACGCGAAATCCGCGGAATACCGCCGATGAGCAGTGCGTCGAAAGTGATCCGCCCCGAGATCCAGGCAATGCACGCCTACGCGGTGTCGGACGCGACCGGGTTGGTGAAGCTGGACGTGATGGAAAGCCCGTACCGGCTTCCCGAAGCGCTGGCCGCCGAGATCGGGCAGATCGTCGCTGCGATCGAGATGAACCGCTACCCGGTGCCTACCGCGACCAAACTGCGCGCACTGATCCGCGAGGTGATGCAGGTGCCTGCGGGTTGCGACGTTTTGCTCGGCAACGGCTCGGACGAGTGCATCCAGTACATCACCGCCGCAATTGCGCGCGAAGGCGCGGTGGTGATGGCACCGGCACCGTCGTTCGCCATGTTCTCGATGCACGCCTTCTTCTACCGGCTGCGTTTTGTCGGCGTGCCGCTGCGCGAGGATTTCTCGCTGGATACCGAGGCCTTCCTCGCCGCCATGGCGAAGGAGCGGCCGGCGCTCGTCTGGCTCGCCTACCCGAACAATCCGACCGGGAACGCGTTTCCGGTGGCAGACATCGAACGCATCATCCGCGCGGCTCCCGGCCTGGTGGTCATCGACGAGGCCTACCAGCCGTTCGCGGGCACCACCTTCATGCCGCGGCTGGCCGAGTTCGAGAACATGGTGGTGATGCGCACCGTATCCAAGATCAGCATGGCCGGCCTGCGGCTGGGCTATGTCTGCGGCCGGCCGGAATGGATCAACGAGTTCAACAAGGCACGCTCGCCGTTCAATATCAACGTGCTGACGGAAGCAGTTTCCGTCAAGCTGCTGCAGAACAAGCAGGTGCTGGACGCGCAGGCGGCCAAGGTACTGGGGGAGCGCGAGCGCATGCTGCCGGAACTCGAGAAGCTCGTGGGTCTGAAGGTCTACCCGTCGGCGGCGAATTTCCTGCTGGTGCGGGTGAATGGTGCAAAAGGTGCGGGTACGCGGGTATTCGAAAGACTCAAGCAGCAGGGTGTGCTGGTAAAGGATTTTTCTGGCGGCCACCCGCTGATGGAGAATTGCCTGCGGCTCACCATCGGCACGCCGGAGGAAAATCGTATACTGCTTGCTGCGCTGCGAGAGGCATTGAAATGAGAACGGCTGAAATCACGCGGAACACGAAAGAGACGCAGATCCGCGTCAAGCTCAACCTTGATGGGACGGGCGTCGCCAAACTCGTCACCGGCATTCCCTTCCTCGAGCACATGCTCGACCAGGTGGCGCGCCATGGCATGGTGGACCTGGACATCGAGGCCAAGGGCGACCTGCACATCGACGCGCACCATACGGTCGAGGACATCGGCATCACGCTCGGACAGGCGTTCTACAAGGCCGTTGGCGACAAGTCGGGCATCCGGCGTTACGGCCATGCCTACGTTCCGCTCGACGAGGCGCTGTCGCGCGTGGTGATCGACTTCTCCGGGCGTCCGGGACTCAGCTACAACGTCGAGTTCACGCGCGCGCTGATCGGCGAGTTCGATGCCGACCTGGTGCACGAGTTCTTCCAGGGCTTCGTCAACCACGCCCAGGTGACGCTGCACATCGACAACCTGCGCGGCGACAACGCGCACCACCAGTGCGAGACGATGTTCAAGGCTTTCGCGCGCGCACTGCGCATGGCCGCCGAGCCCGATCCGCGCTCGAAGGGTTCCGTGCCCTCAACCAAGGGTTCGCTCTAGTTGAACATTGCGGTCGTTGACTACGGGATGGGCAACATCCGCTCCGTGTCGAAGGCGCTCGAGCATGTCGCGCCGCGCGACGAGGTGCGGGTCACTGCCGATCCGAAGGCGATCCGCGCGGCGGACCGCGTCGTCGTTCCCGGTCAGGGCGCGATGCCCGACTGCATGCGCCAGCTCGCGGCCAGCGGCGCGCGCGAGGCGGTGATCGAGGCTGCGGGCAGCAAGCCTTTCCTGGGAATCTGCATCGGCCTGCAGATGCTGTTCGAGCGCGGCGAGGAGGGCGATACCGCGGGCCTCGGCCTGCTCCAGGGCCGCGTGCCGCGCTTCAGGGCGGGAGTAGAAAATGCGGGCCTGAAGATTCCGCACATGGGCTGGAACGAGGTGATGCAGGAGCGCCCCCATGCCCTGTGGCATGGCATCGCGGACCTCAGCCGCTTCTATTTCGTGCACAGCTACTATCCCGAGCCGGCCGATCGCTCGATGACGGCCGGAACCTGCGCCTATGGCATCAGCTTTACCTGCGCGGTGGCGCGGGATAACATCTTTGCCGTGCAGTTCCATCCGGAGAAAAGCCAGAACAGCGGCCTGCAGTTGCTGTCCAACTTCGTCCAATGGCGACCCTGACCGCCTGACGATCCGCCTAATTCCGGTTCCGCAGCACTCCGTGTTGATCATCCCAGCCATCGACCTGAAAGACGGCCACTGCGTGCGCCTGCAGCAGGGGCGAATGGAGTCCGCGACCGTGTTTTCCGAAGACCCGGTGGCGATGGCCAAGCACTGGTCGGAACAGGGGGCCCGACGCCTGCACATCGTCGACCTGAACGGCGCGGTCGCCGGCCGGCCGAAGAACGAGAAGGTCATCCGCGAGATGATCAAGGCGGTGGGCGAGAAAACCCCGATCCAGCTCGGCGGCGGCATCCGCGACCTGGACACCATCGAGGGCTACATCGATGCGGGCGTCTCCTACATCATCATCGGCACGGCGGCGGTCAAGAATCCCGGGTTCCTGAGCGATGCCTGCTACGCGTTTCCCGGCCACATCATCGTCGGCCTGGATGCCAAGGACGGCAAGGTGGCGGTGGAAGGCTGGTCGAAGATGACCGGCCACGACGTCATCGACCTGGCGAAGAAGTTCGAGGAATACGGTCCCGAGGCGCTCATCTACACCGACATCGGGCGCGACGGCATGATGACGGGCGTGAACATGGACGCCACGTTCAAGCTCGCGCAGGCGATCAAGACGCCGATCATCGCCAGCGGCGGATTGAACAACCTCAAGGACGTGCAGGCCATCTGCGCGAAACTTGTCCCGGAAGGCGTGATCGGAGCGATCACCGGCCGGGCTCTTTACGAAGGCGCGCTCGATTTCAAGAAAGCGCAGGCTGCAGCCGACAAGGCAACTGAAAAACCCGCTGCCGTTCCACCTTCACGACCGCCCGCCAAGGAATAGCGGTGGGCCTTGCCAAGCGGGTCATTCCCTGCCTGGACGTCACCGCGGGCCGGGTCGTCAAGGGCGTGAAATTCCTCGAGTTGCGCGACGCCGGCGATCCGGTCGAGATCGCCGCGCGCTACGACGCCGAGGGCGCCGACGAGCTCACCTTCCTCGACATCACCGCGAGTTCCGACCAGCGCGACATCATCCTGCATGTGATCGAGGCGGTTGCGGCGAAGGTTTTCATCCCGCTCACGGTCGGCGGCGGCGTGCGCAAGGTCGAGGATGTGCGGCGGCTGCTGAACGCGGGCGCGGACAAGGTCTCGATCAACACCGCGGCGGTGCAGAATCCGGAGTTGGTGCGCGAGGCTTCCGGCATCGTCGGCAACCAGTGCATCGTCGTGGCCATCGACGCGAAAAAAAGGGGCGAGGGCTGGGAGGTGTTCACCCACGGCGGCCGCAACGCGACTGGCCTGGATGTCGTCGACTGGGCGCGACGCATGGTGGAGGCGGGCGCCGGGGAGATCCTGCTTACCAGCATGGACCGCGACGGCACCCGGGACGGCTTTGACCTGGCGCTCACGCGCGCGGTGTCGGACGCGGTGAGCGTGCCGGTGATCGCCTCGGGCGGCGTCGGCAACAAGGAGCACCTGGCCGAAGGCGTACTCGAAGGGCATGCCGCTGCGGTGCTCGCCGCGAGCGTATTCCACTTCGGTGATTTCACGGTACGGGAGTCCAAGCAGCACATGCAGTCGCGCGGAATCGAGGTCCGCCTGTGACCGAAGAATGGCTAAACGAGGTGCCCTGGGACGGGCAGGGGCTGGTCCCGGTCGTGACCCAGGAGTTCTCGACGGGAAGGGTCCTCACCCTCGCGTGGATGAACCGCGACGCGCTTGCCGAGACCGCAAAGAGCGGCGAGGCAGTCTACTGGTCGCGTTCGCGCAAGAAGCTCTGGCGCAAGGGCGAGGAATCCGGCCATTCGCAGAAGGTGCGCGAGCTGCGCCTGGATTGCGATTCGGATGCGATCCTGCTCAGGGTGGACCAGGTGGGCGGCATCGCCTGCCATACCGGGCGCGAAAGCTGTTTTTTCCGCAAACTCGAAAACGGGAGATGGGTGGCGACGGATCCGGTGCTCAAAGATCCAGCGGCCATTTACGTGAAAAAATGAGATCAAAATGAGCGATATCCTGGAACGATTGGCCCGGACCATCGAGGAGCGCAAGGGCGCAGATCCGGAAAAATCCTACGTCGCGAAGCTGCTCGCGGCGGACGAGGATGCCGTGCTGAAGAAAATCGGCGAGGAAGCCACCGAGACGGTTCTGGCCGCCAAGGGCGGGGACCGCTTGCACCTCGTGCGCGAGACTGCCGACCTCTGGTTCCACTGCATGATCCTGCTTGCGCGGCACGGCCTGAAGCCCTCCGACGTGCTGGCGGAACTGCAGCGGCGCGAGGGTATCCCGGGACTGGACGAGAAAGCGTCGAGGAATAAGTGAACGGCGACCCCGATTGCCTGTTTTGCAGGATCGTGCGCGGCGACGTTCCCTCAAAGAAAGTGCACGAGGACGAGGACGTGCTCGCTTTCCACGATGTCCGGCCGCAGGCGCCGGTGCATTTCCTGATCATTCCGAAGGAGCATGTGGCGACGCTTTACGACGCGGGGATGGCGCAGCACCGCGCCCTGGGCAAGATGCTGGCCCTGGCCGGCGAACTGGCCCGGAAGGAAGGGGCGGGAGACGGCTTCCGGACCATCATCAACACGGGGCGGGTGGGACATCAGGAGGTGTATCATGTCCACATGCACGTAATCGGGGGCCCGGAACCGCTTGGCCCCATGATTTTGCGAAGGAAATAGGAGGCAGGCTATGGGCTCGTTCAGCATCTGGCACTGGCTGATCGTTCTGGTAATCGTGATGCTGGTGTTCGGCACCAAGAAGCTGCGCAACATCGGCGCGGACCTGGGCGGCGCTGTGCGCGGCTTCAAGGACGGCATCCGCGAAGGCGGCGAGAAGGCGGCTGACACGGGCGCCGCGCCGCAAGTGACCGGCAAGACGGTCGAAGGCGAAGTCAAGAGCAGGACCGAGAACAAGGTCTGAGCGGCCTTCGTTCCGGCTTTTGCGTGGGCGCCCAGCGGGCGCCCTTTGTTTCTTAGGACCTCATGTTCGACATCGGCTTTTCCGAACTGATGGTGATTGGCCTGGTGGCCCTGATCGTGATCGGGCCGGAACGCCTGCCGCGCGTCGCGCGCACCATCGGCCACCTGACCGGCCGCCTGCAGCGCTATGTCGCCGACGTGAAGGCGGACATCAATCGCGAGGTCGAGCTCGACGAACTGCGCAAGATGAAGGACACCGTGCAGCAGGCCGCGAGCGGCTTCGAGAACTCGGTGCAGGGCGAACTGAATAAGACGGAAAGCGAGTTGAACGCCGCGGTCAATCCTGACGCGGCCTCAACTCCCGCTCCGTCCGCCGAGACTCCCAGGATCCCCGAGAAAGCCGGCTAGCCGTGCAGCAGGACACCTTCATCTCGCACCTGGTCGAGCTGCGCACGCGGTTGGTGCATGCGCTGGGGGCGGTGCTGGCGGCCTTCGTGGTGCTGTTCCTGTATCCGGGTTCCGCCGCGATCTACGATTTCCTTGCCGCGCCGCTGATGCACGCGTTGCCCGAGGGCACCAAGATGATCGCCACCGGCGTGATCACGCCGTTCATGGTGCCGATGAAAGTCACCGCGATGGTGGCGTTCTTCCTCGCCCTGCCCTATGTCCTTTACCAGGCCTGGGCGTTCGTCGCTCCCGGCCTCTACGATCACGAGAAGAAGTTCGCGGTGCCGCTGATCTTCGCCAGCACCCTGCTGTTCCTGGTCGGGGTCGCGTTCTGCTACTACTTCGTGTTCGGCACGGTGTTCAAGTTCATCAACGATTTCGCGCCCAAGTCCATCACGCCGGCGCCGGACATCGAGGCCTACTTTTCGTTCGTCATCACCATGTTCATGGCCTTCGGCGTCACCTTCGAGATCCCCATCGCGGTGATCATCCTGGTGCGCTCGGGCGTGGTCAGCGTCGAGAAACTGACCGAGGCCCGGCCCTACGTGATCGTCGGCGCCTTCGTCATCGCGGCGGTGGTGACCCCGCCGGACGTGCTGTCGCAGTTCATGCTGGCGGTGCCCATGTGCCTTCTGTTCGAGGCCGGCCTGTTCGTATCCCGCTTTATCGGGGTGCGGGCGAGGACCCCAAACCCCGAGAACCCCCAGGAACAGTCCACCACCCCCTAGGCCCCGGGCTCAGGTAGAATCGCGCCCCTTACGCCAAAATTCGACCGGGAAGTACCCATGAAACGCAAATACGGCTCCGCCCTGAAGAACGAATCCATAGCCGAGCAGAAAATGCGCGAGCGCGCCAAAGAGGCCGGTACCAACGCCTTCAACTTCGGTTCCGAACTGCGCAAGGGCGCCATCGGCCGCGGCAAGCATCGCGGCCGCGCCGACGTCGCTGCGCACAACAAGAAGTAGCACTTCCCCGGCGGCGCCCGCTACGGGCAGGCCGCCATCACCTGCGCGACCGCCGCGGTCAGCCGCTTGCCGTAAGGCACGTGCAGGAACTCATTCGGCCCGTGCGCGTTGCTGTGCGGGCCGAGCACGCCGCAGACCATCATCTGCGACTTCGGGAATCCTTTCTGCAGCATGCTCATCAAGGGAATCGTGCCGCCCTGTCCCATGTAGCCCAACGGCGCACCGTAGTGCGCTTTCGATGCGGCATTCAGCGCGGCCTCCAGCCAGGGCGCAAGTTCAGGCGCATTCCAGCCGGTGGCGCCTGAAGGTGCGCTGGACGCCGACCCTGCACGGGCATCCGCACGGAACGTGACGCGCGCGTTGTAAGGCGCGTTTTCTTCGAGGAGCGTCTTCAGGGCTTGCGCGGCCTGCGCGCCGTCGACCAGAGGAGGCAGGCGCAGGCTGAGCTTGAATGCGGTGTAGGGACGCAGCACGTTCCCGGCGTCGCCGAGCGCCGGAAACCCCTCCGCGCCGGTGATTGACAGCGTCGGCCGCCAGGTCCGGTTTAGCAGGGCTTCGACCCGGTCAGTAGTCGTAGGCAGCGTCGGACCCCCATCGGCACCACAGGCCCAGGGAAAGCGCTTCCAGACCTCGTCGCCGAGGATCGCCGCGGTGCCGCGCGCCTGCTCGAGGCGGGCAGCAGGCACTGTGCAATGGAAAACCTCCGGCAGCAGGCGCCCGGTCTTGCTGTCTTCGAGGCGATCGAGGACCTGGCGCAGGATGCGGAAACTGGAGGGCACCAGGCCGCTCGCGTCGCCCGAATGGATGCCTTCGGTCAGCACTTCGACGTTCAGCACGCCGCTGACCAGCCCGCGCAGGCTGGTGGTGAGCCAGAGCTGGTCGTAGTTGCCGGCGCCCGAATCGAGGCACACCACCAGCGCGACGTCGCCCAGGCGCGGTTTCAGCACCTCGAGGTAGGCGGGCAGGTCGGGCGAGCCGCTTTCCTCGCAGCTCTCGATGATGCCCACGCAGCGCGGGCGCGGGATGCCTTGCCTGTCCAGCGCCAGGATGGCGGTGATCGCGGCGTACACCGCGTAGCCGTCGTCGGCGCCGCCGCGGCCATACAGCTTGCCGCCTTCGTACTTGGGCGTCCACGGTCCGAGGCCGGCGCGCCAGCCGTCGAACTCGGGCTGCTTGTCGAGATGGCCGTAGAGGCAAATCGTGCCGGCCTTGGCTTCGTTGCCGCCGGGCCTGGTCGCGGGCACCTCGAAAAAGATCACCGGCGTGCGCCCGGCGAGCCGGACCACTTCGAGCTTCAGGCCGGGCAGTTTCTTGCTCTCGACCCAGGCCGCCGCATCGGTGATGACGCGCTCGATGTAGCCGTTGCGCTCCCAGTTCGGATCGAACATCGGGCTCTTGGCCGGGACCGCGACATAGCGCGTCAGGGCGGGCACGATCTCATCGTCCCAGGCCCGGCTGGCGAAGGCGGCCAGTTCGTTGGCCTGGTCGGCAGGCAGGGGCAGGTTCTTGTCGCGAACGTTCATCGTGGTCCTCCGCAGCGCCGAATTCTACCGCCCGTTCAGGAAGCGCTCGACCAGCGCAAACTGCTCCGGTACGTTCAGAGCGGGCGCGTGCCCGCAGCCCGGAATCGTCACCACCACCGCGCGCGGGCCGCGCGAGCGCATCGCCTCGGCGACTTCGGGCAACAGCAGGTCGGAGGTTTCGCCGCGCAGGCACAGCGTCGGCACGTCGATCGCGTCCCACGCCGCCCACTGGTCGTAGTCGCCCGGATGGGCGGTGAACTGCATCACCATCTTCGGGTCGTAGTGCGGAGTCACTTTGCCCTCGGCCGTGCGGCGCGCCGACGTTTCGGCGAGGCGCCGCCACTGCTCGTCCGACAGCCAGCCATAGGGTTTGTAGATGTCGCGGAAGTACTGTTCCAGCTGGCTTATGAGGTCGAACTGCGGCGGGCTGCCGGCATAGCTGCGAATCCGATTCACTGCTGCTTCACCGAGTTTGGGGCCGATGTCGTTCAGGATCAGGCGCCGGATGCGGCCTTTCAGCGCACCTGCCGCCAGTTTTATGCCGATGGCCCCGCCCATCGAAGTGCCGAGCCAGTGGAGGTCGCGAATGCCCAGCTGGCCGACCAGGGACGTCGCCTGACGGGCATAGAAATCGAGGCAGTACTCCTTCTCGGGCGCCGGGCTCCATTGCGACAGGCCGCGGCCGATGGTATCCGGGCAGATGACGCGAAAGCGCGTCGCCAGGTGCGCCGCGACTTCATCCATGTCCCTGCCGGTGCGCGCCAGGCCGTGCCAGGCGATCACGGTGGCGGAATGCTCCGCGCCCCATTGCGTGTAATGAATTTCCCGGCCTTCGCAGAGCGCGTAGTGCGAGCTGCAGTTCATTTCATCAGCCTGGCACGCAACTGGCCGACGATGCCATGCGGAAAGTAGTAGACCGAAAGAACGAACAGCACGCCCAGCCAGAGGAGCCAGCGGTCGGGATGGAACAGGTCCGGCAAGAGCGGCATGCCTTTCATTGCTCCCGAGAACGCCTTCATCGCGTCCTGCAGGTAGTTCTGGGCGACGACGAAGATCGTGGCGCCGATCACCGCGCCGTACATCGTGCCCATGCCGCCGATCACCACCATCAGCAGGATGTCGATCATGATCGCGAAGTCGAGGGTGGTATTGGGCCCGGTGTAGCGCAGCCAGAACGCGTAGAGCACGCCGGCAAGCGTGGCGACCAGCGCGCCGAGGCAGTTGGCGATGGTGCGGTAGATGACCGTGCGGTAGCCCAGGGCCTCGGCGCGGAATTCGTTCTCGCGGATCGCAAGCAGCACGCGGCCGAAGGGCGAGTTCACAACGCGCAGCAGCGCGAGGAAGAGGGCGAGCGAGGCAAGGAAGACGAGGTAGTAGGTGATGAAGCGCCCGCCGACGACGACTCCCAGGAACGGCTCCTCGAGCAGCCGATAGGCCGGTCGCAGCATTTCGGGCACCTTGAAAGTGATGCCGTCCTCGCCGCCGGTGATATCGGAGAGCTGCGAGGCAAGGATGGCGAAGAACGAGGCGACCGCGAGCGTGATCATGGCGAAGAAGATCGCCTTGACGCGCAGCGAGAACAGTCCGATCAGGAACGAGAGCGCGAGCGAGATCGCAACCGCCGCCGCGGCGCCGAGCGCGATCGCGCTCCAGCCCGGCTCCATGCGGGACAGCGCGATGCCGACGCCGTAGCCGCCGATGCCGAAGAACATGGTGTGCGCGAAGGAGACGATGCCGGTGTAGCCAAGCAGGAGGTCGTAGCTCGCTACCAGCAGGATGAAGACGCAGACCTTGGCCGCGACATCCAGCGGCCTGGTGCCGGGAAACAGGAACGGCGCCAGCGCGAGCGCGACGAAGATCGCCAGCAGTATCGCCGTGAGGATGCGGCTGCGCGGCAGGTCGCCCGAGAGGACCTTGAAGCTCATTGCTTGCTCACCGGGTACAGGCCCTGCGGCCGCCAAAGCAGCACGATCACCATCAGCAGGATGTTCGAACCGAGCGCGATCTTGGGCGAAAGGTAGCCGACGTAGTTCGCCACCAGCCCCACCAGCAGCGCGCCCGCGAAGCAGCCGCCGACCGAGCCCAGGCCGCCGATGATGATGACGATGAAGATGAGCACCATCATGTTGGCGCCGATGTGC